>Ga0315320_10000013_pt1 | contig 160168 bp, 122 predicted proteins | sample M140m21515metaG_FD_203458 | JGI IMG/M metagenome (GOLD analysis project Ga0315320, IMG submission 203458) | Ammonia-oxidizing marine archaeal communities from Monterey Bay, California, United States - M1 40m 21515 | ecosystem: Environmental > Aquatic > Marine > Coastal | place: USA... | reverse complement strand
TGCTGCGGAACCTAACAAATCACCCCGCATCGTCAATATCGTCAATTTCATCCGCCAGTGCGAGCCGCGGATCGACTGGATCACGGAGGAGGTGCTTTACGAGACCGTGGTCGAGCAGGTCAAAATCATGAACAAGCATCAGCTGAGAGGAACTTTCCTATTGCAGTATGATTCCTTGATTAATGGCAAGTATCAGAAGTTGCTGAAATCGCTCCCTGCGGATCAATACGAGATTGGTGTTTGGTGGGAAATTCCACAACCCTTGGTTGAGCAGAGCGGCTATAAGTGGCGTGGACGTTTTCGCTGGGACTGGCATGCAGATGTGGGATTTGCGACCGGTTACTCACCTGCCGAACGGGAAAAACTCGTCGATACCTACATGGCTAAGTTTAAGGAAATTTTCGGTTACTACCCGAAGTCGGTTGGCTCGTGGTTCATCGATGCACACACGCTGAAATACATGCACGATAAGTATGGTATTATTGCGTCCTGCAACTGTAAGGATCAGGTTGGCACTGACGGCTATACCATGTGGGGCGGCTACTGGAACCAGGCTTATTACCCGAGCAAAAAGAATGCTTACATGCCTGCCCAGAATGCAAAGAACCAGATTCCCGTCCCCATATTTAGAATGTTAGGTAGTGACCCCATCCACCAGTATGACCAGGGTTTGGGGACCTCTCGCCAGAGAGTCATTTCGCTCGAACCTGTCTACCCGAAGAGCGGGGGCGATGAAAATTGGTGCCAATGGTATTTTGACGAGTTTGTGAATGGTGCTTCCATGGGCTACGCCTACACGCAGGCAGGTCAGGAAAACTCCTTCACATGGAAGAGGATGGGGGAGGCTTATGAGATGCAAATGCCAATGATTGCCAAGATGAAGGCAGAGGGGAAAGTTGTTGTCAAAACGCTCGGCGAGGCCGGGCAGTGGTTCAAGGATAACTATGAAGTCACCCCTTCAACATCCGTCACGGCGCTGAACGATATTTCTGATAAGAACCTCAAAACCGTATGGTTCAATTCCCGCTTTTACCGTGCTAATTTACTCTGGGAAAAAGGCACCCTGCGATTCCGCGATATCCATGTCTTTGATGAAAAGGTCGCCTCGAACTACCTGACCAAGAAAGGGACGACGAGTCGGTGTAATTATTATGCCCTGCCGTTTCTCGATGGCTTCCGCTGGAGTACTGCTGAATTTATCGCCGGACTACGATTCCAAACGCCATCAGGTGAACAGATCAAGGGCGGCGATCCCGTCGTTGATGACAGCACCAAAAACGAACTGCTCGTTCGCTGGCCAACGCAGAAACCCAAGGGCGAATTTGTGATCAAGTTCACCGAAAAATCGGCAAGCATCACATTCAGTGGCGATGCTAAAGACGGGTGGCTACTCGAATTAACCAGTCAGAAGGATGTGAAAACTCCCTTTGTAAAAATCGATAACAAAAAGGTCAGCTGCATTTATGAAAAGGCACCCTATTCCGTCATCGCGGAAAAAGGCAGCTTTGGAAAAGCAGCAGGCGCAGACCTGCAGATCACACCCGAAGGCGGCAGTATTAAACTGGACTTCTCCAAGCGTTGATTAATCGACGGTCTTTGCCCCTGAATGCGCGATGATCTTGGTCACGTTGGGGGACACTTCGGTGCCAGTGCAGTTTTAGGAATGAGATAATAGACCTCCACCACTGCCCCGTTGCGCTGTTAGATCGCGGATTGTTTACAAAGGGTGAGAAAATACGGCTCTGAGCGAATAACGCTCAGAGCCGTATGAATGGTTAAATCATTAAGTTTACCAGCTGATTGTCACACCACCGAAGATACCACGGCCACGGCCAGGGTAGGTTGAGCGACTTGCTCCGTTGCCAAAGCTGGCTAGTTCGTGGTCTTCATTAAAGAGGTTTTCTACGCGTGTATTTAGGCTAATGTTTTCGTTGATCTGATAGTTCGCATGCAAGTTGGTGACGATGTAGGAATCCAGCTCGTTACCACCGAAGGTGCGGTTGTCTCGATGGATCACGGTGAATCCTGCTTCCAGATTGTCACAGATTTTTCCGTTCATCTGCAGACCTGCAGAGTGCTTGGGCTGGCCTGAGAGAGTTTTGTCGAGCCAGGTGTAGTTCAGTGTTGTTTCCAGCCGGTCGTTAAGCCATTTGCCTTTCGCCTCGATCTCTAGACCGCGTGTCACGCTGGTTCCCGGTGCATTGAAGTAGGTGGTTACAAAATCCGGAGCCGGCCCGAAATTGCTGTCGATCATGTCTTCGATACGATTCTCAAACCATGTGACGTTTAATCGGTACTGCCCGTCGCAGAGTTCCTGGTCGATTCCCAAATCCCAGCCGGTTGAACTCTCGGCACGGAGGGAAAAGTTTGAGCCGCCACCAAACCCGAATAGCTCTTGGTAGGACGGCGGGCGGAACCCCTTGCCCGCGCTGGCGCGGAATTTAGTGCCCGTGGATGTGATTCTATAAGCGATCGAGCTGCGCCATGTGAACTCGTCGCCGTAGTTATCGTAATCTTCCCATCGGATGCCGCCGTTCAGGGTGAGGGCATCGGTCACATCCCAGCTATGGTGCAAATAGAAGCCGTGTTGGTTGCTGCTGCGGCTGTCTTGAGACAGACTAAAGAAAAGGCTGGCATAGGTGTAGTCGGTCTTTTCAAATACAGCACCCGCCGTGGTTGTATGGCGATCATTCCAGCGTAGCGTGTTGTCCCAGTAGATGCCGTGCTTTTCGCCGTCCGTTTCATAATATTGCGGCGAAGCGAAGGTGTCCGCGTGGTAGTCTTCTCGATAGATTCCGAGCGTGAGCTTGCTGGTCAAGATCTCGTTGACACGAAGCGTGGCAAAGACCGTGGCTAGCGTGCTCACGGTGCGGTCGTCCGCCGCGCGCGCAAAATTTGGGTCGGCGTAATTAGGCCGCCGCAGATCAGATTGAAAAGAACGCAGGGTCAGCCCGATGTCTAATGAGTCGCTCGCGGCATAATCCAACCGTATAGACTGGCCGTACTGTATGAATCGGTTGTTAGGCAGGTCGTTGTCTGTCTGCTGGTAGCCGATACTGATGGCGTAGGCGAGGCGGTCTAGCTCGCCTTGGAGGTCAAGCGTGGCGCGGTGCGACTGGTGGGAGCCAGCCTCTAAAAAAATCCTACCGCTTGGGTCGCCCGAGCCACGACCGCTGTATAGGCCGATCACGCCGCCTATGGAGTCGCCGCCGTAGAGGGCGCTTTGTGGACCACGTAGGATTTCGATACGTGACAGGCCGGAGATTCCAGAGCCGCCAAGAAAGTTTCCAGATGAAATGTTGGCACCAGAGAGTCTCATGCCGTCGACTCGAAGGTGCGCGTGTCGGGTGGCAGTTCCCCGAAGAAATAACGATGATATAGTGCCGTTCTGTCCTCCTGTGGATTCGGAGATGACCCCTGGAACGAATTTGAGTGCCTGGTCGATGTGAAAGATGCCGGATTTTTTCAGCTCCGACGCATCAAGCACGGTGACCGAGCTTCCGACCTTACTCAGGTCAGTTAGGCTGCGGTTAGCAAGGATGGTAGTTTCCTCAAGATTGGCATCGAGTTGGGACTCGGACTCTGGGGCGGCATGTGAAAATGCCAGCCCCCCAACGGTGGTGAGCAGCGCTGTGGCTGCGATGTTTTTTTTCATTATTTAGGTGGTGTTTCGCCTGTTTTCCGCAGGCTAATGCATCCGACCTTTCAGGCTGGTGGTCTGGCTGACTAGGAATATCTTATCCTAGCTTCACAGTGGCGGTACCGCTCCGGAATAATCACTTGTAAATGACGTCACCGGATTCCCCATCGATTTCCTGCCCGTGCTACGGGCCTCCCGAAAGGTGCTGTAAACCATGTGGTGTGCAGCGCGAGTTTGGTAACTCTTTCTTACCAGTTAGGCAACTTGAATAGTAAAATAAGTCTAGTGTAGGATAGTTCTTGCATAGTCATGATTAGCTTACATGTTATAATGGTTTTATTAATTACTAATAATTAGTTATGAACGATACACAAAAAAATGAACTGCGTGATGCCCTTGAATCGCAACGTAAAGAAGTTCTATATGACGTAAGTCGTCACGCTGCCAAAGGCATAGGCGTAGGCGTTATCGCGGATGAAACTGAGCGGGCTGATAAAATCGCTGAAAACATGGTGGAACATGCACTGAGCTACTCTGAGAGTAAGTTGCTAGAAAAAATTGACCATGCTTTGGAGCGACTTGCTCGTGGCGACTATGGCATATGTGAGAGCTGCAATAAGGAGATCAACGTCGAGCGTTTGATAGCGAAACCATCTGTTTCGCTTTGTATAGAGTGCCAGATAAAAAAAGAGAGCAGAGTCTCGTAGAGAACTCTACTCACTATGAGCGATTGTGAAATTTAAGTTCCAATGATTACTTGTGCTTCTGATTCGGGGGTTTCATTTTCATCGCCCTCAGATCCATCAGATTTTTGACTTTCATGGAGTGATTTTTCCAATTCTTCAGCTCCATCTGGAGTTGTTTTTGTTTGCCAGAGAAACACCTTCTTGAGGGTGGGGTGACCCAGTAGTGCTTTGATCCCTTGGTCTGTTACTTGAGTGCCGTAGAGATTGAGCACACGCAGTTTTTTGAGATTTGCTAATTCTGCTAGGCCTTTGTCAGTGATAGTGGTCTCGCTCAATTTAAGCACTTCGATTTCTGAAAATGTACTGAGCTTTTTCATGCCGGCATCGGTCACCTGTGTGGCACCCAGGTTGAGCTCGGTTAAAGAGTCAATGCCACCGGATAGGATATCAATATCAGTATCCTGAAACTGGCTTCTGTAACTTACTGCTGAGAAAACGAGATCTGTGTTTGCCTGAGAAACATATTTTAATGATCCAGGAAATTTTTTATTAACCACACTGAGCACTTCTTTTAATTCTGCGCGAACTTTTTTTGAAGTGGCGAGACGCTCCATCTCAAATTTTTTGAGTGCGGCCTCTTCTTGGGCTATTTCCTCGGGTGTTTTCAATGTATTCAGTGCTTTGGCAATCACTGGAGTCACTTCGAGTTCACTTTTGCGGACAGTTTCTGATGCGCCGGACTTGACCCACCATTCAAGGATTTGCACCTCTTCGGGCGTGAGTTGAGTTTTGCCTTCTGGTGGCATGCGAAGGTCGTCTTCCAATGGCAGGTGGAGGTAGGCGATCATCATGCTATCCTCAAGATTGCCGGGAATGAGAGCTTCTTCTTCGTCGCCTCCTTCAAGTAATGCTGCATGTGAATCCATGCGCAATCCGCTCTTCTGTTTTTTCTCGCCGTGGCATGAGATGCATTTTTGCTCAAGAATTGGATGGACGATTTGAGTATAAACGATGGGGTCGGCAATGTCTTTGTTAGACAATACCTCTTCTTCTTTCTCAATCCATGGTGCTTTTTTCAGCGGATCACCGTGAGTGATCTCTCCACCGTGATGTCCGGCAGAAATCATGGCGCCAGTGGTAGCTATAACGCCAATACCATAGATGGGCTTGAGAAGACCTTTACGCGGCATGACATCAGCAGCGTATTTGGCAAGATAGGTTACTATGAGAACAATGGTGAATATAATGCCGTCGCGCTTGTGTTCTTCGATGAGATCGCCGTTGAACTCTCCGCTAAGGTAAAGAAAATAACCAAATATTGCAGCAAAAACCGCGGTTCCTGAGGCGAATGCTAGTGCTAGAGTGGTCTGGGGCTTGTATTTTCCGAATGTGAAGATTCGACAAATCTCCATGAGCAACACAAGTGAAAAAGCACCAATAGGGAGGTGTAGGAAAACTGGGTGGAATTCACCGAGAAATCCTAGCCACTTACCCTCAGTTGTGGTGGCTTTCTCACTCGCCATCCCAATTTCACCGAGCCATGGCATGATAGCAATTCCTGCGATGGCTATTAGCCCAAGCAGAATGACGGCTGTTAGGCATTTTTTACTATTTTTACTGGGAGCGTCGGAATCAATTTCTGGGGAAGATGCGCATGTGTCCTCAGAGGCTGCGGTTGCTTCGCTGGTGTTGAACACAACTGATGTGTCACCGATATGAATTTCTATGCCATCGGTTAATTTGATGGTCGACTGCTTTTTGCCGTCCAGCTTGATGCCATTCGTGGAGTCATCGTCGTGAACGGTGTATCCATCGTCTGTTTTTACGATGTGACAATGTGTGGTTGAGACGGATTCACAGCTGATGGTAATATCGTTGCTGGTTGCGCGACCAACTGTAATCGTCTGTTTATCTGATTCAAATTCGTGAATATCAGGCGATGATCCAGGAACAGACACATTTATTTTAGGCATAAGTCAATGAGTGGGTATTGGGTGCAGAGCTTTCAAAGTTCAACAAACGAAATGTAGCTTAATGTGTGAGGTTACTATCCTCGGAAAAGTATTCTTTCAAGTGTTTATATACGTAACAAAAATAAGCCTAGAAAATAAAAATTAGCCATGGCTAATTTAATGGTTGACGGATAGTGCCGATTTAGCTCATGTGTCTGGCATAGCTCATTTACACAAGTCAGCTGACCTGTCTGCAGAACGCTATAGAAATTACAAAATAAATTTCTGTATGAAACAAATGACAACGACTAGACCGTCTAAAAATATGTGGATGAAACGCATCTTTATGCGCACATTGTTCTATGGTAAAAGTGTTGTCATTTGCAGCGTAACTGACATCAGTGCGCAAGATGCCCTCAGTCAACTTGATGCCCTCAACCCATTGGTGGTGACTGGCTCGCAGGTGATTGAGCCGCTCCGCGATACCCCTGTCCGCACAGAAGTGATCGATGGGAAATACCTATCCAGAACTGGAACGCGCTCGTTGGCCGAAGCGGTGGAATACTCGCCTGGGCTGCGTGTTAGTACTGATTGTCAAAACTGTAGCGTTCAATCGATTCAGATGTTGGGTCTCCCGCAACAGTATATAGGTATTTTATCTGACGGTCTGCCGAATTTTTCTACTTTAGCGGGTGTATACGGCATAGAGCAAATCCCTGCAGGCACAATTGGACAAATTGAAATTGTGAAGGGTGGTGGCTCAGTGCTTTATGGGCCTGGTGCTGTGGCTGGTGTGATCAACTTAATTCCCCGTGAACCTACCCAGACAAGTGGGCACATTGATATGCGATTTCTTGGATCGCGTGGCGACAATTTTGGGCAGGAGCCAGGTGGATCTTTTTTTGGGTTGTACGATTTTGTCAGCAAAGACGAGCGTTTCAAGCTGAGTATGTACGGGGGATTTGACCGAATAGACCCGATTGACCGCGATGGGGATGGCTTCACAGATGTATCAAAACGTGATCTTTGGAGCGGAGGGCTCAGAGCATTATGGAGACCAGTGATTGATCACACTTTTACTTTAGATTTATTTGCTTCAGACGAAGATAGGCGCGGCGGGGATATCCTAGCTTGGGATTTGCAGCCTAATGAAGGTCGAATCTCGGAGGAGATCTTATCTCGTCGCTATGTCTCAACTCTAAAATGGCAGGCCGATTGGAGTGAGCATTGGAGCAGCCGCTTGGCTTACTCATACTCACGAACTGAGCGAGAATCCTACTATGGCGGAACGGGTGCGCTTGGCTCGCCAGATCTAGCTTCGCCCTTCTTTGATGCGAGTTGGACTTCAGATCGAGGCTTTGGCACGACGACAGACGATCTGCACTTCTTGGATACATTGTTTGCCTATCAGCCCTCTGAGGAGCACCGCATTAGCTTTGGTGGTTCGTTTTCGCGGGAAAACCTTACGGATGCACAGCCATCTGTGAATCGCACTCTCGATGAAACATTTCGGAACTTAGGGTTCTTCGTGCAACATCGGTGGAAGCCAAATGATATTTGGACTTTTGAATACGGAGTTCGTAGTGACTTTAATGCCGAGATGGATGACCCTATTTTTTCACCTCGTGCTGCTATTTTATGGTCACCAAATAATGATCTGAGGGTTCGCGGTGCGATATCAACAGGTTTTCGAGCTCCTGAGCTTTTTGATGAAGACCTGCACATTTCGAATGTTGGGGGTGAGCTACAGACCACTTTTAATGATCCATCACTTGAGGAGGAAAACTCAGTGACTCTGTCGGTCTCTCCGGAGTGGCAGATCAATGAGAGCTGGCGCCTAGAAATGAATGCATTCCATACATGGCTTGATGATACTTTTGTCGTGGAGCCGAATGATGATCCGCTCACGCCACGCGTGACAGAATTTATCCGAACAAATGGTGAATCGTCACGAGTTTATGGAGCTGAGCTCAATCTTGGTTATTTTAGAGACGATTGGAATATCCAGTTTTCATGGGTTCAACAACGCTTGGAATACGACAACTCTCAATTGGTCCTTGGCGATCCAAATGGTGATCCAGCGGACAATCCAATTTTTTCTAGTACCTACGTGCGGACACCAGAGTCGCTGGCTCTTTTGCGTTTCACTCATAATGGAGACTGGTTTGACAGTTATGTGACCGCGAAGGCAACTGGGCCTATGAATGTGCCACGGATTTCCTCGGATCCTGCAACAGGCGACCTAATTGGTAACAAGATGGAGCGAAGCCCTTGGTTTTTTAATATTGATGTAGGTATCTCTCGTAAGTTTGAGATGACTGATGGTGATTTGACTGTGAGCGTGGGAGTAAAAAACTTATTTGACGAATTCCAAAATGATCTAGAGACCGGTGTTTTTCGTGATTCCGACTATGTATACGGCCCGGCATTTTCTAGGACTTATTATGCAGGATTGCGTTATGACTTCTAATGTTATGCCAAATTCAAAGTGTAACATGCCCATATTTGACGAGCTATTAAATGAATTGAATGAACCCTAAACTATAATAATCAATGAAGATGAATTACAAAACTATGGTCGCTATTGTTTCAGTCGTACTGGCCTTTCTCGGTGTAGCATGCCACAAAAAAGAAGATGATTACGGCGCAGGAAATGGCCCTAACTCATACCCGTTCAGCACTGCGGCTACTGTCGGTATGATTGCCGATATCGTCCGCAACGTTGCGGGTGACAAAGCAGTGGTGCATGGAATTATTGGCGAAGGAGTGGATCCCCATGTTTACAAGCCCTCGCGCCCGGATGTAGTGGTATTGAGTGAGTCTGACATCGTTTTCTACAACGGACTGATGCTGGAGGGCAAGATGGGAGATGTGCTCATACGCGTGGCCCGAAAGGGAAAGCCGGTTCATGCTGTCACCGAAGAGATTTTAGATGGAGGGGACTACGTGATGACCGATGCTGAGGAGCATTACGATCCACACGTCTGGATGGATGTTCAGGGTTGGATTAAGGCGACGGATGTGGTGGCAAAGGCCCTTGCCGAATATGATTCTGAAAATGCTCAATATTACAAAGCTAATGGCGCCAAGTATAAAAAAGAGCTAGTCAAGCTGGATGCCTATGCAAAGAGAGTGGTATCTTCCATTCCAGAAAAACAGAGAGTTCTGGTTACGGCTCATGATGCCTTCAATTACATGGGTCGTGCCTACGGGTTGAAAGTGATGGGAATCCAAGGCATGAGCACGGAATCTGAGGCAGGCGTGAAGCGCATTGAGGATCTAGTATCCTACTTATCTGAAAATAGCATTCCTGCCGTATTTGTGGAGTCCTCCGTATCTGATAAAAACGTTAAAGCTCTGGTTGAGGGCTCCAAGGCGAAAGGTCATAGCGTGCGTATCGGCGGTGAGTTGTTCTCAGATGCGATGGGTGCGAGCGGCACGTATGAGGGGACATACATTGGAATGATTGACCACAATGTTACGATAATCGCGCGCGCGCTTGGCGGTGAAGCACCAAAAAAGGGGCTGAACGGCAAGCTAAGCCACTAATGCTCAACTTATGAGAAGTTTTTCGTGCGCAAGCGTAATCAAAACACACTAACAAAAAATGGAGCCATCCCACTCTGCCTCTCACCCTCTGGCGATTCATGACCTAACCGTAGCTTATCACCGTAAGCCCGTAATCTGGGATATCGATCTCGATATTCCGGAGGGTAAGCTGGTGGGAGTGATCGGTCCAAACGGAGCCGGGAAGAGCACGCTGATCAAGGCGTGTATGGATCTGATACCGCGGGCTTCTGGGGAAATCAGCATCTATGGCAAGCCATATAAAAAACAGCGTTCGCTAGTCGGTTATGTGCCGCAGCGCGAGAGCGTTGACTGGGATTTTCCCGTGAGTGCTCAAGATGTGGTGGCGATGGGGTTATATCGCAAAGTGGGTTGGTTTAAGCCCGTTAGAAAAAAGCATTTAGATAAAGCTCGTGAGATGCTAAGTCATGTGGGTATCGAACATCTTGCAGAGCGCCAGATCAGCCAGCTTTCTGGAGGTCAGCAGCAGCGAGTTTTTCTTGCCCGCGCACTGGCGCAGGAGGCCAAATTCTATATGATGGATGAGCCTTTTGCCGCTGTAGATGCTGCCACGGAGCGTGCCATTGTCTCTTTGTTGCGCGAGCTAAAGAATCAGGGTAAAACCTGTATGGTGGTGCACCACGACCTTGCTACTGTGGCTAAGTATTTTGATTGGGTGGTGTTGCTTAATATGCGTATTGTCGATGCTGGTCCCACTGACTTGGTTTTTACTGAGGAAAATTTGAGAAAAACATACGGAGGTAAATTATCTCTGCTTGATGAGGCGGCTCAAGCCATGAGGCATGGCAAATCCCACAAATGAAAATGTTTATCAGAGTGTTGGCTTTGGTTTTGCTGGTTTTGATTATCAGTCATCCGACAGCGGACGCATCGCAGGTGCATGCTGAGCTGGCTCATGGGAGCCAGCTTGCGGGCGGACCAGTAAGGTCCTTTGAGTTGCCTCCTTGGGAAGATGTTCAGGATGTGTTGATGCTGAGGAATTATAACACAAAGCTTGTGGTGTTAAGCACCATGATTCTGGGTGTGGCATCTGGGTTTGTTGGAAGTTTTTTATTGCTGCGCAAGCGTTCTTTAATGGGGGATGCTCTTTCTCATGCCTGCTTACCCGGTATTGTATTGCTTTTTATTATCATGGCGTCGGCAGGTGGTAGTGGGAAAAGTTTAGTTGGTTTATTGTTAGGTGCTTCTCTAACAGGTATTATCGGAGTTGGTGTAGTCATGCTGATTAGTAGTACTTCGCGGGTGAAAGATGACGCGGCTATGGGGATTGTGCTCAGTGTTTTTTTTGGCATTGGTATCGCGATGATGACCATGGTGCAAAAAACCCCGGGGCAGAGCTCTGCAGGGTTGATTGATTTTATTTATGGAAAAGCAGCATCGATGGTGCTCCAAGATTTTGTTCTGCTGTCAGGGGTTGCGGTGGTTATCGCTGCTCTTTGCTTATTATTGATGAAGGAATTTGCGCTGCTTTGTTTTGATCAGACTTTTGGCAAGTGCATAGGATTGCCTGTTCATTTGTTAGATGTGTTACTGATGATTCTGGTGGCAGCAGTTACGGTAGTGGGGATGCAGGCTGTCGGGCTGATCTTGATTATAGCTTACTTGGTCACCCCAGCAGCAACGGCAAGGTTCTGGACTGACAACTTGCGTGTTATGCTGTTACTCTCGGCGCTTTTTGGCGCGATGAGTGGATGGCTCGGTGCATCTCTCAGTGCGCTACTGCCAAGAATGCCAGCGGGTGCGGTTATCGTATTGATGGCTGCTGTATTGTTTATTTTGAGTATGCTCTTTGGCACATCCCGCGGCATTCTGAAACGTGTTATTTCTCACCGGCAGTTAAAAATCAAGGTTGGGCGACAGCACATGCTGCGAGCGGTCTATGAACTGATAGAATTGCGATATAAGACATCCGCTAAGTTGTCGTTGCCTAACAAGTCAATTCATTATGCGAATTTACTTTCGCACCGAACATGGAGTGCGGCGAGTCTCAGTCATTTGTTACGCCGAGGAAAACGAGAGGATCACATTGAGAAGTTTGATGGTATGCATGTAAGTCTCACTGAGTCTGGCTTCGGTGAAGCGGCTAGGATTACGCGTAATCACCGGTTGTGGGAAATTTTTCTCATTACGCACGCCGATATTGCACCAAGTCATGTAGACCGTGACGCGGACTCTGTTGAGCACGTCCTCAGCCCGGAAATGGTTCGTGAGCTTGAATCTGCACTGGAAGCAAAGATCGATACTCAGGTGATACCACCAAGCCCGCATGAGTTTTTTGTAGCTGATAAGCCGGAAGGAGAAAAAGAGCTATGACATGGATGCCCGCGGATACCAGCATTGTGGTGGTAGGCTCGTTATGTGCTGTTGCTTGTGCGCTACCTGGTTGCTTCATGGTATTGCGGCGAATGAGTATGATGGGAGACGCTATTAGCCATGCCGTTTTACCTGGTCTGGCGCTGGGGTTTTTACTCACAGGTAGCCGTGCTAGTTTGCCGATGTTTATGGGAGCTGCGGTAATGGGCTTGCTCACCGCTTATTTTACCCAGAGCATCAGTAAATGGGGTAAAGTAGATCGAGGGGCAGCGATGGGTATTACCTTTACTACGATGTTTGCGCTTGGCCTCCTGCTTATTGTGCAAGCAACAGATCACGTGGATATTGATCCTGGGTGTGTACTATACGGAGCGCTCGAATTGACGCCTTTCAATACTTTTGGTGTGATTGAGATGGCAGGATACATCATCGATATCCCGCATTCTGCAATTGTGTTGAGTATTGTACTTTGCATGAATTTAGGTATAATCATACTGTTGTTCAAAGAGTTCAAAATCAGTGCTTATGATCCAGAGCTCGCAACGACCTTAGGGATCAATGCGCAGTTGATGCACTACCTGTTGATGGCGATGGTTGCAGTCACAACCGTGGCAGCTTTTGAATCCGTTGGCAGTATCATAGTGATTGCTATGCTTGTGGTGCCAGCTGCTACAGCGCAGTTATTGACCGATAATCTCAAAATCATGCTGGTGATCAGCGCGGTGGTAGGAGTTCTTGCGGCAGTGATGGGGCATATTTCTGCGATTATAGTGCCGCCGATGCTCGGCTTCGATGGAACATCAACGTCTGGGATGATTGCAGGTTCAGCGGGCTTGTTGTTTATGTTTGTGTGGTTGTTCGCCCCACGTTATGGTTTGGTGGCAAAATTGTTTTCTAGTCGTAAAATTGAAGTGCCAGAGATGGTGGCCAGCAGAGATTCCGCTTGCCCGAAGTAGCGCCAGCGGCTACGTCTGAGTCTCCCATATTTACGGGGTAACACACTATGGCTATACAACGCGCGCTCCTCTCTGTGTCCGACAAATCCGGGCTTATCAAATTTGCTGAAGGTCTCAATAAACATGGAGTTGAACTGCTCTCTACTGGCGGGACGTCCAAGGCACTGCGTGATGCTGGGCTGCCTGTAATCGATGTTTCTGATTTTACTGGAGCGCCTGAGCTGTTCGAAGGCCGAGTTAAAACATTGCACCCTAAGGTGCACGGTGGTTTGCTCCACAAACGAGACGATGAAGAGCATCTTAAGCAGGCTGCGGCTAACGACATACCGCCTATCGATCTCGTGGTGGTGAACCTTTATCCGTTTGAAGAAACCATCGTCAAAGATGGTGTGACTCTTCAGGAAGCAATTGAAAATATCGATATTGGTGGACCCTCCATGCTACGCAGTGCGGCAAAAAATTACAATTCTGTGACCGTGGTCACTGACCCATCTGACTACGATCGTGTGCTTGCCGAAATGGAGGAGCACAATGCTGACACCTCTTTGAAGCTGCGTGAGGAGCTTGCTGTGAAGGTTTTTCTCCGCACATCTACTTACGATACTGCGATTACCAACTATCTCTCACAGTCAGGTGAGGGCACGCGTTCCCACCTCATTATCAGTCAACCACTTGATCGTGAACTACGCTACGGGGATAACCCGCATCAGCCGACCACACTTTATGGAGATTTTTCCAATGTCTTTTCCCAGCTTCAAGGTAAGGAATTAAGTTACACGAACATTCTCGATATTGAGGCCGCGTCTGATCTGATTACTGATTTCGTCAGGCCAACAGTTGGTATTCTTAAGCATACTAACCCGTGTGGGGTGGGGCAAGATGACGAGGATTTGCGCAAGGCGTGGCAGCTTGCTTACGAGACCGATACCCAAGCGCCATTTGGTGGCGTAATTGTTACCAACCGTTCACTAACAGAAGGTTTGGCGCGTATTATCTCATCAATTTTTACCGACGTTATTATTGCGCCTGACTTTGATTCCGAGGCACGTGCTATTTTGCAGAAAAAGAAAAACTTACGCCTTATTAAACTAAATACGGAAGCGTGGGAAGGTATCAAAAAAGATCCTGTTATCCGTTCCGCTCCTGGTGGGTTGATGGTAATGGGTCGCGATCACACTACTCTTGGGCTTGATAATATCGAGGAAAAGGTTGTGACCAAGCGCCCCCCGACCGAGAGAGAGATTCGTGCCATGCGATTTGGCTGGCGTGTAGTCAAACACGTAAAATCCAACGCAATCGTGTATTCAGGGGCTGATCGTACTCTCGGTATAGGTGCTGGCCAAATGAGCCGAGTCGATTCCTCACGTATCGCTGTCTGGAAAGCAAATGAGGCTGGGCTCTCATTAAACGGTTGTATCATGGCATCTGATGCAATGCTGCCTTTTGCCGATGGTCTTACCGCTGCCATTGATGCTGGTGCCACTGCCTGTATCCAGCCTGGTGGATCAATTCGTGACGCGGAAGTCATTGCTGCTGCTGATGAAGCGGGCATTGCAATGATCTTCACAGGGCACAGGCACTTTAGGCACTAAGAAATACTCAGCGCCTAGATATTTTCATTCCCAGGCCCAGCATGACTAGCATGCGAGCAGTAGCTGTGACGGTTTTATTGGAGAGGCGTACGAGCAAGCCTTGTAGATCACATAACCTTGTTAAATCTTTCCTGGTTTTGTGATATTGTTAGCAGCATTGAACGATACGATTGTTGTATTTGAAGTTACAAACAGGAGCTGTTTTGGCTCATAAATTTTACTATCAAGCCGCTAAGACTGATATTTTAGTAACAAATCAAGTAATGTTCGATGGAATGAAGCTAAAAACTGTTCAGTCCTTCCGAGTCAGTTCCACAAACACATCTTCTAGCGTGGCGGTGTGACGGTGTAGCGTGCGAATTGGCCAACCGTTTTGGTTGGTGAGGTTGGCAATTTTTTCCCGAGTGTCGGTGCCTGAGTCGACGAGAATGGAAAAGCGAGTCCAGTCATCGGCCGAGTCTTCTTGGATCACTTTTTTAACACTACTAAGCCTGCTAATAGCACCTGCTGATATCTCGGGGTCAGCCAATAGCTCGACGGTGATTTTACCTGCGGCGCGCATTTGACCGATAAGCTCGGATGGGGAGCCTGTTGCTTTAATTTTGCCTTCATCAACGATAATGACGTGATCACAGGTCATCTCGACTTCACTTAAAATATGGGTGGATAGTAGGATGGTGTGGTTTTCACCAAGTTTTTTGATGAGATTACGGATAGATCGTATCTGGTTCGGATCCAGACCATTGGTAGGCTCGTCCAGCACAAGCAAATCAGGCTGGTGAATAAGAGCATCGGCCAACCCAACTCGCTGGCGAAAGCCTTTCGAGAGCGTTTTAATCATTTTACGGCGAACATCAATTAAGTCGCATAGCTCCATGGCTTCCCAGATATTCTGGCGTGCTTCTTTTCCTCTTAGGCCTTTGAGCTGTGCGCGATATTTCAAATATTCACGCACCCGCATGTCAAGGTATAGTGGCACATTCTCGGGCATGTAGCCAATTTTACGCCGAGCCTTGAGCGATTGCCGGAAAATATCATACCCGGCGACCTCGGCGGATCCAGATGTGGGTGGAAGATAACCAGTAAGCATTCTTAGAGTGGTAGTTTTACCTGCACCATTCGGGCCAAGAAAGCCTACAATTTTTCCAGAGCTAATCTGGAATGAGATATCTTTCACGGCGGTATGCCTTCCATAGCGCTTAGTGAGATTTTTAACGTCGATCATGGATGTGGGTTTAGTAGGGGGAGTGCTGCGTGAAAAATATACGATGATTGACAACCTTGTGCGTTGACTCTGAGAGGGTGTGCCATTACTTAGACCCAACTTGCAGCGTGCTCCAAGTAATAAAACCAAGCTAGCTTTGTAAATTCCTAATTACTGATTCATGAAATCTTCCATATCCTCACGTTTTAACGCTGATTTATTGGAGCAAAAATACGACGCGTGGTCGAATGACCCAGAGTCTGTAGATTCTGAGTGGCGTGCGTTTTTTGAAGGCTTTGAACTGGGGACTACGCAGCTGAAAAAACGTCAAAGTGAAGCAGCCCGATCACCGGCTGTAGGAATTACATCCGAGGTGAGTTCAGAAGATGAGCATTATCTAAACTTTCGCGGGAAAGTTGTTAGTTTAGTTTATAATTATCGTACGCTTGGTCACACCCAGGCACACCTGAATCCGCTCGATGAGCATGGAGCCAAGAACCCCCGCCTTCAGTTGTCCGAGTTTGGTCTTGCCGATAGTGATCTTGATCGTGAGGTTTCCACTCAGTTTTTTCGCAAGGGGCAGAGAATGACATTGCGTCAAATGATCGAGGCGCTCGAAGAAACCTATTCTGGATACATGGGATTTGAGTTCATGCACATCTTCAATACTGAAGTGAGGAACTGGATGCGTAATCGTATAGAACACCGCCATGAAGAGCAAAATAAACAACAAGTAGACGAAAGTCGTGTTTTGAGATGGTTGCTTGAATCGCAAATGTTCGAGTCATTTCTGGCGAAAAAATTTCTTGGGGAAAAACGATTTTCACTCGAGGGCGCGGAAGCCACCATGGTATTGTTAAATACTATCTTAGAAAAAAGCCCTGAACACAATGTCACTGAAATTGAGATGGGTATGGCACACCGCGGTCGCCTCAATGTGTTGCGTAATTTCTTGGGGAAATCTCTCACCACCTTGCTATACGAGTTCACGCCAAATTACGTCCCTGATCTAGTTGCTGGTGATGGTGATGTGAAATACCATCTGGGGTATGAGGGTGTTCGCCAGCTTGATGATGGGAAAGTACGCGTCAGTTTGGCAGCCAATCCAAGTCATCTTGAGGCTGTAAATGCAGTGGTTGAAGGCAAGGCACGGGCACGTCAGCGGCTCGTTGAAATCGAGATGCGTGATGCCGGTGTTGAAGTGGCGGAAGAATACAGGAAGGGAATCATGCCTATCCTGCTCCATGGTGATGCGGCATTTGCAGGTCAAGGTTCGGTTGCTGAAGTATTGAACCTCTCTCAACTCCCAGGATACCGAACTGGAGGAACCATTCATATTATCATTAACAACCAGATTGGCTTCACCACCATGCCTGAGGATGCCCGCTCATCGCAATACGCAACCGATGTAGCAAAAATGATAGAAGCTCCTATCATACACGTGAATGGGGAGCAACCGGCTGAACTAGTATGGGCCGCAGCACTCGCCCTAGAGTTTCGCCAGACATTCAGCAGGGACATTGTAATCGATATGTATTGTTACCGGCGTCACGGGCATAACGAAGCCGATCAAGCGGCATTTACGCAGCCTCATATATACAAAAAAGTTGATGCCCGTAAGCCTATCGGAGACCTCTACAAAGAGCGTTCTGTTTCTCAAGGTCTGCTAACGCAGGGGCAAGCAGACGAGATAGAACATGAAGTTAACCAAGAACTTGAAAAGGGCTACGAGAAGATGGTTGCTCATATGGAAGCAGGGGATCGGACCATCTTCAGTGGCTCTACAGCAGAGCCTCAGCCAAAATATTCGCATGTCCCCGTGCCTACCGGAATTTCCAGAGACAAGCTCCAGAGAATAGGTAAAGTGCTTACAACTATTCCAGAGGGATTTAACCTTCATCGCACACTTGCTAAGCGCTTCGTGCCGCGACGTGTTGATGCTTTGGTCAAAGGGGTAGGGTATGACTGGGCATTTGCAGAGTCTCTCGCATGGGGATCTTTACTAATTGAAGGACATCCGGTCCGCTTGTCAGGGCAAGATGTGAGACGCGGAACCTTTAGTCAGCGTCATGCAGTGTTTTATGATTCGGAAACGCGTGATCGACACATCCCACTGAAAAATTTATCTGATGATCAAGCAAAATTTTGTGTATACAACAGCCTACTCTCCGAGGCTGCTGTGTTAGGTTTTGATTATGGATACTCATTGGGGTGCCCAAGTATGCTCATTATGTGGGAAGCACAATTCGGTGATTTTGGTAATGGCGCACAGGTTATCATAGATCAGTTTATCGCGTCTGCCGAATCTAAGTGGCAAACGCCTAGTAGCCTGGTCATGCTGCTGCCTCATGGTTATGAGGGAATGGGCCCAGAGCACTCAAGCGCGCGTCTTGAACGTTTCCTTCAGCTTTGCGCCGAGGAAAATATTCAGGTGGGTAATATTTCCACTCCTGCCCAGTATTTTCATGCTCTGCGCAGGCAGCAAATGCGAGATTTTCGCAAGCCATTGGTTCTGATGACCCCAAAGAGTCTACTTACACGTCCCGAGGCTGTGTCGAGCGAAGCAGATTTCCTGGAAGGAGCATGCTTCCAAGAAATTCTTCCTGACACGATGGACTTTGATAACCCTGATGAGGTAGATCGCGTCATTTTTTGCACTGGAAAAGTTTTCTACGATCTTGCGCAGTATCGAGGCGAGAATAATATCAATAATACCGCTATTATACGAATTGAGCAGCTTTATCCCTTTAACAAAGAAATGCTAGAGCTTATCTTGAGCCAGTATTCGCAGGTACAAAAATGGGTTTGGGCGCAGGAGGAACCTCGTAACATGGGGGCCTACACTTACATTAAACCACGGCTCGAAAAAGTAATTGGGTCGCCTATTCAATACGCAGGCCGTAAACAGTCATCTAGCCCTGCAGCCGGCTCCAAGGCGCAACACGTACGTGAGCACAAAAAGCTCATAGATGATGCATACAAATCCTAATGCATCCTCCCCTCCTCTAACCTAACAAACAAAGAATTTTATGGCCACAGAAGTCAAGATTCCAAACGTCGGAGAGTCAATTACCTCCGCTAATGTCGCTCGCTGGCACAAGCAAGACGGTGAAGCCGTCATCAAAGGCGAGACTGTGTTAACAATTGAGACCGATAAGGTTTCCAATGACCTTACCGCAGATGCTGATGGCACGCTAAGTATTCGTGTGCAGGAGGGCGAGGAAGTCGCCATTGGTACTGTAGTGGCGGTCATCGAGGAATCTCCAGCAGCAGCTCCTGCATCGGGGAAGTCCGCTGCTATCAAATCTGATAAAGCCGCCGTGCCTATGCCTGCAACTGTTGAAAGCGAGGTAAAGGTCATGGAAATCAAGGTGCCTGCAGCTGGGGAATCGATCACTTCTGCCAATGTAGGAAACTGGCACGTTGCCAACGGAGCCCACGTCAGTAAGGGTGATACACTTGTGACTCTGGAGACAGATAAAATTTCCAATGAACTGGAAGCAGAGGCTGATGGAGTCATAGCTACCATTGTTGCAGAAGGTGAGGAAGTAGCGATTGGAGCCGTCATCGCAACTTTAACGACAGGTAAAGCCCCCGCCGCGAGCGCTGTTTCTGCTGCGCCCACCCCTATTCCTGCTGCTGCCGCCACCGCGCCCGCTACAGTTGCAGCCACGGCACCTGTGCAGCCTACTGCAGCCTCTGCCGCAACGGCAGTGAAAGATCCTGCCGGCGACATTAGGCCGGATCTTACCGTGGTCCCCGACCCATCCGAGCGCGCTGGCTCACCTCAAAGTGAGGATAATGGCCGCACTACCCGCAAGAAGATGAGTATGATGCGACGCAAAATTGCCAGCCATCTGGTAAATGCTCAGCAGAACGCTGCTATATTAACAACTTTCAACGAGGTCGACATGACCGCCATTATGGAGTTGCGTAAACTGGTGCAGGAAAATTTCATCTCCAAGTATGACTGTAAGCTCGGCTTCATGTCGTTTTTCATCAAAGCAACTGTGGAGGCTCTCATGGATGTTACCGCCCTTAACGCTAGCATCGACGGCACGGATATCATTCAGAACAACTTTTATGATATTGGTGTCGCAATCGGCACGGAGAAGGGCCTCGTTGTTCCAGTGTTACGCGATTGCGATAAGAAAAGCTTCGCAGAAATCGAGCAGGGCATCATCGATTATGCTGAGAAGGCGAGGGATGGGAAAATTCAGTTAGAAGATCTTCAGGGAGGAGTGTTCACCATTTCCAACGGTGGCGTTTATGGCTCACTGCTGAGCACTCCAATTCTTAGTCCTCCACAGAGTGGGATCCTTGGGATGCACACCATTCAGCAGCGCCCAATTGCACTCGATGGTGAGGTTGTGATACGCCCTATGATGAATCTCGCATTGAGTTATGACCATCGGCTCGTAGATGGGAAGGAGGCAGTCACTTTCCTCATCCGTATCAAGGAGAGTCTGGAAAACCCTAGTCGATTGATGCTTGGAATGTGAGAGGGCGAATCCCATTCGCATTTCAAGAGCGGGAATACTTTTGACATTGTCTATTCTCGGATAACGGCCAACGGATAAAACTCATCTTGGCATCGACTTCCGGAGGATATGGGTAGTTGAAAAAGTGTGTTACGCATGTTGTCATATGTTAGTATTGCGGTACTTATTGCACGGTTATACTGGTATTGATGCAGGGCGCACTGTTTCCTGAGTCAGTCATATTGCCTACCGAGCAGGAGGTAATACCTCACATCTTTTTCGTAACTGATTGTGCGTTGAAATGAGAACGCATCCCAAGATTGACACAAAAACACTCGACCAACTCATGCCGCCTCACATAGGATGCATGAACATAATTAGATAGAATGCTGAACTAGACACCCTTAAACTTTATGACCTAATATCGAACATCCAGAGTTATCAGCGGGAGTCAAAAAACTGTAATCTGAATACCAGCAACAAAATGGAATATTTCTATACCTTCTTAAAAGGCTTTGCCATGGGCGCAGCAAATATCATCCCCGGGGTCTCTGGGGGAACGATTGCCTTCATCACCGGGATATACGAGCGATTGATCAATACGCTCAAATCATTTGACCTCAAAGCAATTCGTTATTTGCTTAAATTTGACTTTGGTAGCTTTGCGAAGCATGTGGACTTTGGTTTCATACTCGCGCTTGGGTTGGGTGTCGTAACAAGCGTGCTCACCTTAGCAAAATTACTCAAGGGTGCATACTTGGATCATCCGATTATGGTAAATGCCTTTTTCTTCGGCTTGATTTTGGCATCGATTTTTTCTGTTGGCCGAATGGTAAGAAGCTGGAGATTCATGCAGATTGTTGCCCTTTTGTTAGGGCTCGGTGTTGCTGTTTCACTTGCGCTAATGAGTCCCAGAGGAGTAAATCCCGATCCCAGTTATCTTGCTCTGTGTGGCGTTGCTGCAATGTGTAGCATGATCATCCCCGGCGTTTCCGGATCGTTTATCCTCCTACTCATGGGCAACTATAAGCTCATCATGCTCGATGCTGTAGACAATCTACGTCAAATGAAGTTCGTTGAGGCTCTGCCCGTTCTTATACCCGTTGGTTTGGGTGCAATTGTTGGATTGGCTGTATTATCGCGTGTCCTGAGTTGGTTGTTTAAAAAGTATCACAACACGGCGGTAGCACTAGTTACTGGGTTTGTAGCAGGCTCCCTGATTATCATCTGGCCATGGAAAAACGCAGTCTATTCCGGGGTAATCAAGGGTAAGGTGATTACTTGGGACCGTTATTTTCCAAATATCCTAGAATCATCCACTTGGATCGCTATCGCATGGCTTTTGGCTGGTATTGCACTAATTGCCGTGATCGAAAAGCTTTCAGCTAAACCTGCAGCATAACTTTTCCCCAATGCACTCGCTGCCACTGAAGACGCGTTTTATTCCCCAAACAGTGATAATGTTGATTATACAAGATGATTTTCACTGAAACCTTGGTTTTGAAGACGCTTGAAATATGATCGATGATATTTGTAGTAGGTGTGCGAAGCATAAGCAAACCAAGCGTCCTGGCCACAAGATGACCTTGGGTCTCTGTTACCCCAGGCATGATTGTGTTTGATACTCAATCAATTAGGAAACAGGTAAATTCGAACGAAGATGTTGTAAAACAGGGGAAAACAGCCAGAATTCTAATTTTTAATAAAAAAATTAGGAATTGGAGAGATTTTTTTTGACAGTCAGTCGCTCTCTGCTAGCTTGCCGCCCGCTTTCAGGAGGAACAGCGAGTAATTGTGGTTTTTTTAATACCTGTCATACGGGTTGCAAACTACCACATTCCTTGTCAGACCAATAGAAAGCGCTCGGGCGAAAGCTCTTGTAGCTCAGGGGTAGAGCGCGTCCTTGGTAAGGACGAGGTCGCCGGTTCAATTCCGGCCAAGAGCTCCATTTCTGAGCAAAAAAAGTCTGTCTGTTTTAACCTCCCGCATTACCACGGGGGAATGAACAGCCAGCATTACAAATAAGACCTAAGACTAAGAAGACCTAAGACTAAGAAAAACCAGCAGCCCGAGAGGGCCACCACAACTAATACAATACCATGGCTAAAGAAGCATTCGAAAGAAATAAGCCACACGTAAACGTCGGCACAATCGGCCACGTTGACCACGGCAAAACCACTCTCACCGCAGCAATCACTAACGTGCTTGCTGAAGCGAACGGAAGTGAGGCAAAAGCATATGATGAGATCGACGCCGCTCCCGAAGAGCGCGAGCGCGGTATCACCATTTCTACTGCACACGTTGAGTACGAAACAGAAAACCGTCACTACGCGCACGTTGACTGCCCAGGTCACGCTGACTACGTCAAAAACATGATTACCGGTGCCGCTCAAATGGACGGTGGTATTCTCGTTGTTTCCGCTGCAGACGGCCCAATGCCCCAGACTCGTGAGCACATCCTGCTCGCACGTCAGGTTGGTGTTCCCGCACTCGTTGTTTTCATGAACAAGACCGACCAAGTCGATGACGAAGAGCTCCTTGAGCTTGTCGAAATGGAAATCCGCGAGCTTCTCAGCGCCTACGAATTTCCCGGTGACGACATCCCTGTCATTTCCGGATCAGCTCTCAAAGCCCTCGAAGGTGATGCTGATCATAAGGCAAACATCCTCAAGCTCATGGAAGCAGTTGATAGCTACATTCCTGAGCCAGAGCGCCCAGTCGATCTTGATTTCCTTATGCCTATCGAGGATGTGTTCTCAATTGAAGGCCGCGGAACTGTTGCTACAGGCCGTATCGAGCGTGGTATTGTCAAGAAGATGGAAGAAGTTGAGATCGTCGGTATCCGCGACACTCAAATTACAACCATTACCGACATCGAGATGTTCCGTAAGCTGCTTGACGAAGGTCGTGCCGGCGACAACGTAGGTCTGCTCGTTCGTGGACTTAAGAAAGATGACCTCGAGCGTGGCCAAGTTATCGCCAAGAAGGGTAGCGTGACTCCTCACACTGTATTCAAAGGTGAGATCTATGTTCTCTCTAAAGATGAAGGTGGTCGTCACACACCATTCTTTAGTAATTACCGCCCACAGTTCTACTTCCGTACTACGGACGTTACGGGTAGCATCAAACTCCCAGACGGAGTCGAGATGGTCATGCCTGGCGACAACGTCGAGCTTGAAGTAACTCTCATCACACCAATTGCCATGGAAAAAACCATGCGCTTCGCTATCCGCGAAGGTGGCCGTACCGTCGGCGCTGGTCGTGTTGGTGATATCCTCGACTAAACACAACACTCAGGTCTTGTAAGTGCCCACACCCCGGGTAATTGCAAAGTATAGGCTGGTTTTTAGGGGCACTCAGGCAACATCGCCTGAGTGCCCCTCAGTCGCCTAAAGAAATCTCGTTAACAACATCGCACCAGCTAATCGGAGAATCTGGAGCCATCCAAGAAAAAGCATACAAATCACAGGGAAGTAGCTCAATTGGTAGAGCATCGGTTTCCAAAACCGAGGGTCGCAGGTTCGATTCCTGTCTTCCCTGCCAGCTTTTTCCATCTCACTCCGCCGCATATCCTGATTTTAAGACACTTCTCTCAAACCCAGCGCAAGCAACACTAATCATAATAAGCATGTTCAGGAAAATCGCCACCTTCATTCATGAGGTCAAAGCCGAGCTACGTAAAGCTTCATGGCCTTGGGACAACGACCCCAAAGCCAAGGGTTTCCAGAAATACAAGGAGCTCATCGATTCTACCATAGTCGTGCTTATTGCCATGATACTGCTGGCAGGTTTCGTTTCGCTGTTTGATCTAATTGCCACAAAGGTAATTGGTCTACTTACTAATGTGGGATAGTCCCCACTGGCTGAAATCAACTGATTTTCGCACTCTCACACACCACTTTACTCCTTATTCCCCAAACAGTCATGCCAATCATCCCTGAAGCAAAAAAGCAATGGTTCGTCGTTCACGTTCTCTCCGGCCAAGAGCAGAAAGTACGTGATCGTATTCTGCGTAATGCAGAGGCTGAGGAATTGAGCGATTACATTTTCGATGTCCTCGTACCGCAGGAGCGCGTTGAGGAAAACCGCAAGGGCAAAAAAATCGAAACCAAACGCAAGTTCTTCCCTGGCTACATCATCGTTAACATGATGCTATTTGATGAAGATAAGCAGTTGGTAGACAAAACATGGTATTTCATTAAAGAAATGGACGGTGTCATTGGCTTTGCGGGAACTAAGGACAAACCCATCCCCATGCGTCAGCGTGAAGTTGACGGAATGCTCGGCCAGATCAAGGAGCGTGAAGAAAACGTCCGCCCCGCCATTAGTTTCGAAGCTGGCGATACCGTGAAAGTGGGTGATGGTCCGTTCGAAGGTCAAACAGGCACCATCGAGGAAATCGACCACGAAACAGGCAAACTGCTCGTCTCTGTAACTATTTTCGGCCGCGATACACCAGTCGAACTCGACGCCTGGCAGGTCGAAAAAGCATAATCTCCCAATGTAGCCGTGAATAGCGGAATCATTTAATCATAACAATACCAACAACTACCACCACCATGGCAAAGGAAGTCAAACAAGTTCTCAAATTACAGATTCAAGCAGGTCAAGCAAACCCCTCGCCGCCGGTTGGCCCCGCACTCGGTCAGGCAGGTGTCAACATCATGCAGTTCTGTAAGGATTTCAACGCAGCCACACAGAAACAAGCAGGCGATCTTTTGCCCACAGTCATCACCGTCTTCAAGGATGCTTCTTTCACCTTCATCACTAAGCAGCCGCCTGCAGCTGTTCTTCTCAAGAAGGCAGCTAAAATTGCATCTGGATCCGGTGAACCTAACACAACTTCATGCGGAAGTATCACCAAAGCCCAGTTGATGGAAGTCGTGAATGCCAAGATCGCTGATCTGAATACCAACGACCCTGAGCAAGCGGCGAAAATCCTCGCAGGAACCGCACGTCAAATGGGCCTCGAAATCAAAGGAATGTAAACAATCTCAGTATGCGGTGTCTATCAGATGCTGTGAACTAATCAAAAACCCCCAGGCAAAGCCTAACTAACCAGCAGGAGAGCTTATAACTCGTTCGTACTGCAAACAAAACCATGAGCAAAAGAAGCAAACGCTACAAAAAAGCCGCCGAGCTTGTTGAAGAGGACAAGCAGTATGCACTCGCAGACGCCGTAGGAATTATTAAAAAATTCCCGGCTCCTAAATTCGATCCTACCGTTACCCTTGCGTTCAAGCTGGGTGTGGACCCTAGGAAAAGCGACCAAATGGTTCGCGGCTCCGTTGCTCTGCCTCACGGCACTGGCAAAAATGTCAAAGTTGTTGTATTCGCCTCGGGTGAAGCAGCTAAAGCCGCCACAGATGCCGGCGCTGATGAAGTTGGTATGGAAGATCTAATCAAGAAAGTTCAGGAAGGATTTACCGATTTTGATGCCGCAATTGCCACTCCAGACGCAATGCTCGAGGTTCGTAAGATCGCCCGTGTGCTCGGGCCACGCGGCCTCATGCCTAACCCAAAAACTGGAACTGTCACCGAAGACACTGCAACGGCAGTGAATGCAGTGAAGGCTGGCCGCATCGACTACAAGCTCGATAAAAATGGTAATATCGCCGCAGCCATTGGAAAGGCTTCCTTTTCTGAAGACCAGCTGCTCGCTAATACTCACGCTCTCCTAGAAAGCGTAGTCAAAGCCAAACCAGCTTCCGCTAAAGGAAACTACATCCAGAATGTCACGATAGCTGCCAGCATGTGCCCGGGTGTCGCTCTCGAATCATCCCTATATGCTATCGTCAACTAACTAAACCAAGGAGAAATAAGACCATGAATCCTGATAAAAAATACATCATTGATGAGCTTTTTGAGCGCGTAAATTCATCACCTTTCGTTCTGGTGGTTGACTACACCGGCATGACTGTCCCTGAGTTCAACGAGCTCCGTAACCGTCTCCATGAGAACGGTTCAGAATGCCACGTCGCTAAGAATACCTACATGCGCAAGGCTCTCGAAAGTGCCGAGCTTCCCGACATTTCCGAGCACCTCCTCGGGCAAACGGCATTCGTCACCGGCGAATCCGACGTCTGCGGTGCTGCCAAAACCATCAAAAACTTCGTCAAGGAGTTTAAAAAACCTGAGGTTAAAACTGGTATCCTCGATGGCGATGTGCTCGATGCAGCACAGATTACCGCCCTCGCAGACCTGCCATCACGCGAAGTTTTGCTTTCTCAGCTTCTTGCCGTTATCAACGCACCAGCAACCAAGCTTGTGCGCACCATCAACGAGCCTGCCACGTCTCTCGCGCGTGTCATCCAAGCGAAAGAAGGAGAATAAGGTATCAAGAATTGGCGCTGCAATGCGCCTAGCTTAATGAAAAATTACCCACAAAAAATCAACCAACTTACAACAATCTGAACGGATGGCGTGCACCCTCTCCAGGGAAGCGCCTGATTAAAAAATAAGGTTCCCACGTCGGATCTTAAGCATAAGAGCTGAAATGTCCGGAAGCTCCGGGCGCGACGTAACCAACAAAGGAGAAAAACAAAATGGCTGACCTAACTAAAATAGCTGAAGAACTGGGCAAACTCACCGTGCTTGAAGCCGCTGAGCTTGTAAAATCCCTCGAAGAAGAGTGGGGCGTATCCGCCGCCGCTCCTGCTGCCGTAGCAGTTGCCGCTGGCCCTGCCGACGGTGGTGCTGCTGCCGAGGAAAAGACTGAATTCGACGTCGTGCTTGCTGAAGCCGGTGGTAACAAGATCGCTGTCATTAAGGCAGTACGTGAAGTTGCTAGTGGACTCGGTCTCGCAGACGCCAAGAAGCTCGTAGAGAGCGCACCTGCCCCCATTCTTGAGGGTGCTTCCAAAGATGATGCTGACGCCGCCAAGGCTAAGCTCGAGGAAGCTGGTGCTAAAGTTGAACTCAAGTAGTTCTTCGCCACAAAAGGCTTTCTTTGTGCGCGGCACCTTTATCGGTGCCGCGCACAAGTCAGCCATCTAAAAACAACTCTCTGGGCTGGAAACAGCACGGAACAAAGTGCCTCATGGCACAAACAAAATCTAAGATTCATCATCTAGGTTTTTTAAATATCAAAAAAGCAAGCGCCCCCGCTCATCATCCATCCCGCTGATCTGGGAGATACCTAACACATTATATTATCATGGCCGAAAGACGTTACTACGGAACAATTGAGGAAGTTATCGAACCACCTAACTTGATTGAGGTTCAGAGCAAATCCTATGAGGATTTTTTGCAAAAAGAAATTCCCGCATCTCAGCGTGAAGACGCAGGACTCCAAGCAGTCTTCCGCGAAATTTTTCCAATCAAGAGCTACGACGAGGCTATCACCCTTGAATTCATTGCCTACGACATCGAGGAGCCTAAAGCGACGGCTCTAGAGTCTCTCCAGACAGGCGAGACTTTCAGTGCTGCGCTGTATGTTACTTTTAAGCTCAAAGATGAGTCGGGCACCAAAAAAGAGCGCGTTTACATGGGTGAAATGCCTATGATGACCCGTCGCGGAACCTTCGTGATTAACGGCGCCGAGCGCGTTATCGTTTCACAGCTTCACCGTTCACCCGGTATTTGTTTTGAGACCTCTACGCACCTCAATGGTAAGCTGCTCCACTCTTTCCGTATCATTCCCGATCGTGGTTCTTGGCTTGAGACACAGTTCGATACCAATGATTTACTCTACGTATACCTTGATCGTCGTCGTAGAAGAAGAAAGTTCCTCGCTACCACATTCCTTCGTGCCATGGGGTGGCCGACCGATCGTGATCTTTGTGAGCACTTCTACAACGTTGAGAAACTTAAGCTTAACAACAAGTTGGATGAGGAGGAGCTTGCCCAAAAAGTTACTTTCGAAGACATTCTCGATGACGAAGTAGTTGTAGTGAAGGCATATGAGCCGCTCACGATTGGAAATGTGCACCAACTCCTGGAACTTGGTCACAAGACTATCGACGTGATCGACTCCCGCGAGGATGAGATTCTCCTCAAGTCTCTGAAAAAAGACCCTGCACACGATGAGGAGTCTGCTCTCAAGGACATCTACCGTAAGCTGCGCCCCGGCGATCCTCCCACAGTAACCAACTCCAAGGCACTTCTTGACCGCCTTTTCTTTGATGAGAAGCGCTACGATCTGACTCGCGTTGGTCGTTACAAGATCAACCAGAAACTTAAACTTGATGTGAACTCCCACACTCGCGTGATGGTTCCTGAAGACTTCTTAGGTGCGGTTAAGTACTTGCTCGGCTTGAAAAAAGGCGATGGTGTGCTTGATGATATTGATCACCTTGGTTCACGCCGGGTCCGTGCCGTTGGTGAACTTCTCGGAAACCAATGTCGCGTCGGCCTTGCTCGTACTGAGCGATTAGTCAAGGAGCGCATGACTCTCTTTGATGTCAACCTCGAGGGGATGACACCACAGAAGCTCATCAACCCGAAGGCGCTCAGTGCTGTCATCCGTGACTTCTTCGGTCGTTCTCAGCTTTCCCAGTTCATGGACCAGACTAACCCACTGGCCGAGTTGACTCACAAGCGTCGTCTCTCCGCTCTCGGACCTGGTGGTCTGAACCGCGACCGTGCCGGTTTCGAAGTTCGAGACGTTCACACATCTCACTACGGACGTATCTGCCCGATTGAGACCCCCGAGGGTCCAAACATTGGTCTGATCAACTCCCTTTGCACCTACGCACGTATTAACGAGTTTGGGTTCATTGAGACGCCGTATCGCCGTGTTAAGAAAGGAAAAGTAAGCAACCAGATCGAGTACGTTACCGCTGACCAAGAGGAAGACTTCCTCATCGCCCAGGCGAACAACCCGATTGATAGCAAAGGTAACTTCCTTACGAAAAAAATAACTGCACGTGAAAGTGGTGAATTTATCGAGGTTGACCCAACTACCGTGGAATACATGGACGTTTCGCCCAAGCAGCTCGTCTCTGTAGCCGCCGGCATCATTCCATTCCTCGAACACGATGATGCTAACCGTGCACTCATGGGTGCAAACATGCAGCGCCAAGGGGTGCCACTGCTCATCTCCGATGCCCCACTTGTAGGTACCGGACTTGAGGCAAAGGCCGCCGAGGATTCCCGGGCTGTCATTACCGCTGAAGCTGATGGTATTGTCGCCGCTGCTACAGCAGAGATTATCATCACCACGAAGGACGGTGAAATGCCAGTTTCTGATGAGAAATTTCTCAGCGATATGACCGCTGTTAAAAGTAATCCTGGCAAAGGTATCTTTGCTTATCCATTGCGTAAGTTCATGCGTTCCAACGCGGGTACTTGCCTGAACCAACGCCCAATCTGCAATCGTGGAGATAAGGTCAAGGTCGGTGATGTGCTGGCTGATGGACCTAACACCGAAGGTGGTGAACTTGCACTTGGGCGTAACATCCTTGTGGCCTTCATGCCGTGGAATGGATACAACTTTGAGGATGCTATCGTTATCTCTGAGAAGGTCGTGAAAGAAGATATTTACACTTCTATTCATATTTCCGAGTTTGAGTGCGCTGCACGTGACACCAAGCTGGGGCCTGAGGAAATCACACGTGATATCCCCAACGTTGGAGACGAGGCACTCAAAAATCTTGACCATGATGGAATCATCCGAATTGGCGCCGAGGTTAAGCCTGGCGATATCTTGGTTGGAAAAATCACACCGAAGTCTGAGACTGAGCTTGCTCCTGAGGAGCGACTTCTTCGCGCGATCTTCGGCGAGAAAGCCGCTGATGTTAAGGACACATCATTGCGTGTGCCATCTGGTTGCACAGGTATTGTCCAAGACATCCGCGTCGTCACTCACGGACTCGCCCGCAAGCGCGAGAACGAGCTGGACCCATCCAAACTCAAAAAGCAGGTCAAAAAAATCAACGATGACTACAAAAAGAAGAAGGATCAGCTCACCGAGCAGTTGACTGAAAAACTCTCGGATATTCTTTTAGGAGAGAAGATTCCCCTCGATGTTGTCGATGCACAGACAGGTGAGATCATCATCCCTGCTAACCGTAAGATCACCAAGACGCTTCTCCGTAAGCTCGCGGCAATCTATGACCACATTGAGATCGACCCATCACCTATCCGTAACAAGATATTAGAGATCATTTCCACCTTCGAAAGCCGCTTTGGCGAACTCGATGTTGATCGTGAACGTCGTCTTGATCAGCTTGAAAGCGGTGAGGAAATCGATCCAGGTGCTATCAAAGAGGTCAAAGTCTTTGTCGCGGCCAAACGTAAGCTGAGTGTTGGTGATAAGATGGCTGGACGTCACGGTAACAAGGGTGTGGTCGCAACGATCGTACCCGAAGAGGATATGCCGTTCCTGTCAGACGGAACTCCAGTTGAGATCTGCCTCAACCCACTCGGTGTGCCATCACGGATGAACGTTGGACAGGTTCTTGAAACACACCTCGGCGTCGCCGCCAAGGCTCTCGGATTCACCGTGGCTACACCGATTTTCGATGGTATCCCAGAAGACGAGATCTGGAAGTTCATGAGCGAAGCCAAAAAAGTTGACGGTGTCAATTACGTCGGTGATAATGGTAAAGTGCGCGCACGCAAGAAAGACGAAGATGAAACGCGCGGCTATACTTGGATCGGTGACGGCGAGGATGGCACTGTTGGCGGTAAATCAACTCTTTACGACGGTCGCACTGGTGAAGCATTCCAGAATCCGGTCGTGGTTGGGATGATCTACATGCTTAAGCTAGGCCACCTCGTTGCCGACAAGATTCATGCACGTGCCGTTGGTCCATACTCACTTGTCACCCAGCAGCCGCTTGGTGGTAAAGCTCAGTATGGTGGTCAGCGATTTGGTGAGATGGAGGTGTGGGCACTCGAAGCATACGGTGCCGCTTACACCCTTCAGGAAATCCTCACCGTGAAGTCTGACGATGTTCAAGGCCGCACGAGGATTTACGAGGCCATCGTCAAGGGTGACAACAATCTTGAAGCTGGCACGCCTGAGTCATTCAACGTGCTTATGAAAGAAATGCAGTCACTCTGCCTCGATGTCCGACCGGGAACGGGAGGAACACCGAAGCAAGGAGGAAGCGATTTCTCACTTGATGACCTTACACTCTAACCGCAGTTAACAACCGAACCAAATACTTAAAACTCAAAACATAAAACTATTATCATGAGCGTTGAAACTAACCTGCGTGAACTCTTCGGGGTCAATGACAAGCCCGAGCAATTCGATCATGTCGCCATTACTGTGGCGTCTCCAGAAACCATTCGTTCTTGGTCCAGCGGTGAAGTGCTGAACCCAGAGACAATCAATTACCGAACCTTCAAACCTGAAAAAGGTGGTCTCTTCTGTGAGCGTATCTTCGGTCCAACCCGTGACTGGGAGTGTGCCTGTGGAAAATACAAGCGTATCAAACATAAGGGCGTGGTCTGTGACCGTTGTGGTGTTGAAGTGACTCTCTCTCGTGTTCGTCGCGAGCGCATGGGCCACATCGAGCTTGCTGTGCCTGTCTCCCATATCTGGTTTTACAAGTGCATGCCAAGTCGTATTGGTCTGGTTCTGGACCTTGCCGCCCGCCAATTGGAGCGAATCATTTACTACGAGGACTTTGTGGTAACAGATGTCGGCTCATCTGAGCTTGCTCTGGGTCAGCTTCTCAGCGAGAGCGAGTTGTTTGATGCCGAGGATGCATACGGCGACGGTAATTTTAAAGCAGAAATGGGTGCTGAAGCACTCCAGTCGCTTTTGTCTGGCGTCAAGCTCAAGAAGCTTACCGAGCAGCTTGAGGAGGAAATGCTTAACACCCGTTCGAAGCAGACCAAAAAGAAGCTAGCCAAGCGTATCAAACTTGCTCGTGGATTCGATCAGTCGAATACCCGTCCAGAGTGGATGATCATGAATGTGCTTCCTGTGATCCCGCCGGACCTACGTCCGCTGGTTCCTTTGGAAGGTGGCCGCTTTGCTACTTCTGATTTGAACGACCTCTACCGTCGTGTCATCAACCGTAACAACCGTCTCAAGAATCTTCTCAAACTGAAGACTCCAGACGTTATCATCCGTAACGAGAAGCGCATGCTTCAGGAGGCTGTTGATGCCTTGTTTGACAACGGACGTCACGGACGTGCAGTGACAGGTGCCGGAAACCGTGCCCTGAAGTCTCTCTCTGACATGCTTAAGGGTAAGGGTGGACGTTTCCGCCAAAACTTGCTCGGTAAGCGGGTCGATTACTCAGGTCGTTCCGTCATCGTGGTTGGTCCTGATCTTAAACTTAACCAGTGTGGTCTTCCTAAGAAGATGGCACTCACTTTGTTTGAGCCATTTATTATTCGCCGACTCAAGGAGCTTGGCTACTGCCACACCGTGCGTAGTGCCAAAAAGATGATCGATCGTAAGACTACGGAGGTTTGGGATATTCTCGAGGAAGTCACTAAAGGTCACCCTGTGATGCTCAACCGTGCTCCTACTCTGCACCGTCTATCCATCCAGGCATTCGAGCCTGTGCTTATTGAGGGATCCGCACTGCGTGTTCACCCGCTCGTTTGTACCGCATACAACGCGGACTTCGATGGTGACCAGATGGCTGTGCACGTTCCGCTATCTATTGAGGCACAAATGGAGGCACGCCAGCTGATGCTTGCACCTAATAATATCTTCTCACCAGCAAGTGGTAAGCCGATCACGGTTCCTTCCCAGGATATCATTCTCGGTTCCTACTACCTCACTTATGCTCGCACACCGACCGCGAAAGAGCTTGAGGCACAGAAGGAAGTTCATTTACCACTGTTTGAAAACACCACTGAGGTTGAATTTGCCATTGCTAGCCGCAAGGTGAAGTATCACGACTGGATTCGTCTGCGTAATCCCGATTATGGTTCCAAGAATAAACACTACGGTGATGCAGAACCTAAGATAATAACCACTACACCCGGGCGTGTAAGGTTCAACGAGATCTGGCCGTCCGGCCTTGGCTTTATCAACTTCAACGTTGGCAAAGGTCAAATTGGGGACATCATCTGGCGTTGCTATCAGTGCGCAGGTCAGGCAGGCACCGTACAGGTGCTCGACGATCTGAAGGGTCTTGGTTTCAGGGAAGCAACTCGTTCCGGTATCTCTATTGGTATCGTCGATATGGTGGTTCCAGAAGAAAAAGGTGCCGAGCTAGAAAAAGCATATGCAGAAGTTGAGAAAGTGACGAAGCAGTATCGTAATGGTGTAATCACTGACAACGAACGCTACCAGCAGGTGATCGATATCTGGACACACGCCTCCGATAACATTGCAGACGCCCTTTACCGTAAGCTTGAGCACAACGAAGGGGATAAGATTGTAAACCCATTGTTCTTGATGGTTGACTCCGGTGCTCGTGGTAACAAGCAACAGATTAAGCAGCTTTCCGGTATGCGCGGTCTAATGGCTAAACCATCAGGTGACATTATCGAGCGCCCGATTACTTCTAACTTCCGTGAAGGGCTCTCCGTGCTGGAATACTTTATCTCCACTCACGGTGCTCGGAAGGGTCTTGCTGATACCGCACTTAAAACAGCGGACTCCGGTTACATGACGCGCAAGCTAGTGGACGTTTCCCAAGACGTGATTGTCTTTGAAGAAGACTGTGGCACCGTCAATGGTATCACTGCCGAGCCAATCATCGAAAATGATGAGGAGGCGGCATCTCTAGCTACCCGTATCTACGGTCGCGTTTCCCGTGAAAGGGTCAAAGATCCCGTCACAGGCAAGGTCATCCTCAAGGTTGGTCAGCTTATCGGTGAGAAGGAAGCTAATAAGATCGAGGAGCTCGGCTTCGAGCGACTTAGAATCCGCTCCACTCTCACATGCGAGGCTGATCGCGGTTGCTGCCAGAAGTGTTACGGTTTGAACTTGGCTTCTGGTAAATTGGCTAAGATCGGTGAAGCCGTTGGTATCATCGCCGCCCAGTCGATTGGTGAGCCTGGAACCCAGCTGACCATGCGGACGTTCCACGTTGGTGGTGTTGCATCATCATCGTTCAAGCAACCGATCATCAAAGCTGAGACTGGTGGCACCGTAGTTTACAAGGACGTACGCTCTGTGAAGGATGCTGACGGCAACTTCGTGGCACTTAACAAGAAGGGTTCTATCGCAATACGTGACAAGAACGGCCTTGAGCTCAAGTCATACAACCTTGTGATGGGATCTGCCATTTCCATTCCCGATGGTGAAAACGTTAAAAAAGGCCAAGTTTTCGTGACTTGGGATCCCTACAACGTGCCAATTCTCACCGAGAAGCCAGGTAAGGTCGAATTCCGCGATATGATCAAAGGAATCACCGTGCAGTCCGAGACTGACAAGGAAACTGGGAAGAAGGGTATGGTAGTCACTGAGCACAAAGAGGATCTGCACCCTCAGGTCGTTGTCATTGATCCCAAGACTTCCGAGGTTGTTGCTAGCTATTCAATTCCCGTGGGAGCACACCTCTCCGTTAAGGAAGGATCGAGTGTTAAGGGTGGTGCCCAGCTTGCACGGACACCGCGTAAAATTTCCAAGACTGGTGACATCACTGGTGGACTTCCGCGAATTGCCGAGCTGTTCGAAGCCCGTCGTCCGAAAGAGGCATGCACCATTGCTAAGATCGACGGTGAGGTTTCCTACGGACCGAACGTTCGTGGTAAGAAGAAAGTCATCGTTACTGACATGGATACCGGCGAGCACGCAGATCATCTCGTGCCAATGGGTAAACACATCATCGTTGGGGAAGGGGACTTCCTCCACCGTGGTGATCAGATCACTGAGGGACCTGTTTCCCCCGACGATTTACTTGAAGCATGCGGTGCGCAGGCACTACAGGAGCACCTCACTAACGAAGTGCAGCGGGTTTACCGTCTGCAGGGTGTTGAGATCAATGACAAGCACATTGAGATCGTCATCCGCCAGATGCTTCGCAAGGTGAAGATCACCGAGCCTGGTGATACCGAGTTCCTGTGGGGTGACCAGATTGACCGAACCACCTTCAAGAAGTCTAACGAGGAAGTCGTTGCCAATGGTGGCAAGGCGGCCGAGTCCGAGCCAGTGCTTTTGGGTATTACGAAGGCGTCGCTTGAGACTGAGTCGTTTATCTCCGCTGCATCCTTCCAGGACACCACGCGTGTGTTGACCGATGCATCAACTATAGGTCGTATCGATTACCTTCGCGGCTTCAAGGAGAATGTCATTATGGGTCATTTGATTCCTGCGGGCACTGGATTCCATCAGCACAGAGACACAGATATTGCGTTTACTGTTGAAGAGCCAGAACCAGTGAAGGAGGAGCCAGCCGAAGAAACTGCTGGTGATTCTGATGGCGATCCTACTCCTGAGGCGGATGCGCCAACTGAAGAAGTCAGTGCCTAAACGCTCTCGACTAAAACAATTCAAATCACAACCCGGCTTCGCAATATGTGAAGTCGGGTTTTTTCTAGATCATCTGTATATTGTTAGATTCATGATAACTATATCTGCTGAAGTGTCGTGAACCCAGTAGCTATAGCATAGTAAAAATAAGAACAAAACTGATAGGGCGCATCATGATCAAGCAATACAGAGCATCCACTGACTTCAACTTAATTAAAAATGCCTTTGTGATCGTCAAAGTAAGGGATAAGGTGTCTTCATGTTGATAGCTTTTAGTCTAGTCTTTGGCTGCTAATAAATGAAACAGTTCCGTAGCCAAAAAACGAAACTAGCAAACTGTCGAGGCAAACAATAATCAAATGAAAGTTAAACTATTTCAAGCAGCTGCCGCCGCATCCATTACTGTGTCGATATTTTTTGTTTCATGCGGTGAAAACAAAAAAAGTAACGTAGACATCTTAGATTCTATTGTAGATGAAATTATTACTACGATAAACCGTGTGCCTGAAGCGATGGCTACTATAACAGACAAAGAGTCTGCTTACGTAGCCGTGGAGGAAATGAAGCAAGTCGGTGCAGATATCGAGAACATTGCTGATAGATTATTGGAGGTTGAGGTGCCCTCTGCAGCGGAAAAAAAGCGAATTGATAGAAGAATCGCCGATGGTATTGCTGATGGTAATCAGAAAATGAGTAATCTCGATCCCAAGGTTATGGAAGACCCTGAGATTAAAAAAATCATTGAAGAGGCACTTGAGTCTCTCAGTGAAACATTAAAAAAAGTTGAGCCGATATTCAGTGAGTATGTGAAGGACATCTAGGTCTGCTCTCAGGATAGATTTCTAGATAATGATGATACTTCAATCATCACCATGATAAGCATACCACAAATCAATGCCATTGCTGGTAGTTCGATGCACTAACAACAGAAATAGTTGATTTTAGAACACATCTTCAGAGTTCTCAATGATTTTGTTTTTTAGCGACCGTGTCGCAGTTGTCCTACTGATCAGGTGATATCTCTCTGGAAAACAGAACATAAAAGCCAGAAGGGTAGGCTTGACGGAGCGGTATTGCTTGCTACATTTCGCCTCTTCTTTTCTGAAAGAGGAGTGACACACACTTTTCTCCAACTAACAAAAACTACACCACCACTAAGATGGCCAAAGCTAAAAGCAAGACCGCAAAGAAAGCCGCCCGTAAACCCGCCAAAAAGGCAGCGCGCAAGGCACCCGCTCGTAAATCAAAACAACACGTCTACTTCTTCGGAGGTGGTAAAGCCGACGGTGACGGCACCCAGAAAAACCTCCTTGGAGGCAAGGGTGCAAACCTCGCCGAAATGGGCTTGATCGGAATTCCCGTTCCTGCTGGTTTCACTATCACTACTGAAGTCTGTAACTACTACTACGACAACGGTAAAAAATATCCTAAAACTCTCAATCAAGAGATAGAAGCTAATATCGCCAAGGTTGAAAAAGCCATGGGCAAGAAGTTCGGCGACCTTGAGAACCCACTTCTTCTCTCTGTTCGCTCCGGCGCACGTGAATCCATGCCTGGAATGATGGACACAATCCTTAACCTTGGCATCAACGACGAAGTTGTTGAAGCGCTCGCCAAGAAAACTGGCAACGCCAAATTTGCTTGGGATTCATACCGTCGCTTCCTCCAGATGTATGGTAGCGTGGTTATGGAAGTTGAAGCTGAAGCTGGTGAGCACCATGACCCATACGAGGTGATTCTCGACGAAGCAAAGGCAAAAGCCAAAGTTAAAGACGACTCAGGTCTCTCTGCAAAGCAGCTCCAGGAAGTTGTTGCTGAGTTCAAAGCACTCATCAAAAAGCGTTCTGGTAAGAACTTTCCTGAAGACCCACGCGATCAGCTCATCGGAGCTGTTAACGCTGTGTTCAACTCATGGAACAATGACCGCGCGATCGTTTACCGCCAGAAGTATGGCATCCCAGCCGCATGGGGAACTGCTGTTAACGTTCAGGCCATGGTCTTCGGTAACACAGGAAAGACATCAGGAACCGGTGTTGCATTCACCCGTGACCCAGCAACTGGCGAAAATGTTTTCTACGGTGAGTATCTCATCGATGCTCAGGGCGAGGACGTTGTAGCAGGTGTTCGTACACCTAAGCCAATCGCTAAGATGGCTAAGGACCTACCTAAGTCTCACAAAGAGCTGCTAAAAATTCGTAAGCAACTTGAGAAGCATTTCCGCGATGTGCAGGACGTTGAGTTCACCATCGAAGAAGGAAAACTCTGGATGCTGCAGACCCGTAACGGTAAGCGCACTGGTTTCGCCGCTGTGAATATCGCCCTCGACATGGTCAAGGAGCGCCTCATTAAGAAGGAGGAGGCTATTCTCCGTATTCCTGCTGATGACCTCAGCCATCTTCTTGCGCCCATCTTTGACACTAAGGCAGAGAAAGCAGCTAAGAAGATTGGTAGCGGCCTTCCAGCTGGACCAGGTGCTGCATCAGGAAAGATTTACTTCAGTTGGGAAGACTCGGTCAAAGCTGCTGAAAAAGGTGAATCGGTCATTCTTGTTCGCCAGGCCACTTCACCAGAAGACCTTCGCGGAATGATCGCTGCTGACGGAATCCTCACCACTGAAGGTGGTGCTTCCTCACACGCGGCACTCGTTGCCCGCCAGATGGGTAAAGTTTGTGTCTGTGGTGCACACGGAATGAGCATCGACTACAGCAAGAAGACTCTATCTGGCAACGGTGTTACTCTCAAAGAGGGTGATGAGCTTTCCCTTAACGGTTTCGTTGGAAGTGTCTACAAAGGTGGTATCAAGTCTTCACCTTCACAGGTGATCCAAGGGCTCATTGAGAACAAGGCGGCAGCCAAGCGCTCTGACACTTATAAGAAATTCATGGAGCTCATGAGCTGGACAGACAAGCTCCGCAAGCTCGGTGTCCGCACCAACTCTGACACGCCAGAGCAGGTTGAGCAGGCTATTAAGTTTGGTGCTGAAGGTATCGGTCTTACCCGTGCTGAGCACATGTTCTTCGAAGGCAACCGCATCGACTCAGTCCGTGAGATGATCCTCGCAGACGATGACGCAGGCCGTGCTAAGGCACTTAAGAAAATCAAGGTGTTCATGAAGAAAGACTTCATCGGCATCTTTAAATCACTTGCTGGTCGCCCTGCGACTATCCGCTTGCTGGATCCACCACTTCACGAGTTCATCGGTACAATGGATGCAGCTCAGAAGAAGGATCTCTCCAAGAAGATCGGTATGAGCGCTGCTGCTATTACCAAGCGTATTCACGCACTTCACGAAGAGAACCCAATGCTTGGTCACCGTGGTTGTCGTCTCGGTATTAGTTACCCAGCCGTGACAGCCATGCAGGTAGAGGCGATCCTCGAAGCTGCCGCTGAAGTTCAGGCTAAGGGCACGAAGGTTCTCCCTGAGATCATGGTCCCACTCGTTGCCTACGCCCGTGAGCTTGAGCTCCAGAAGCAGGTCATCGATGAAACAGCCGCTGAAGTGCGTAAGAAGCTCGGTCTCACCAAGGCACAGCTGAAGTACACTGTTGGAACAATGATCGAGATCCCCCGAGCTGCTATCACCGCTGCTGAAGTGGCTAAGCACGCTGAGTTCTTCTCATTCGGAACCAACGACCTCACGCAAACTGGCCTCGGTCTCTCACGTGATGACTCATCAAGCTTCCTTCCTGCCTACCAGGATGCAGAAGTTCTCTCCAATAACCCGTTCGCAGGCCTCGACCAAGAAGGTGTCGGGCAACTTGTTGAAATGGGTGTCAAAGGTGGTCGTAAGACAAAGAAAAACCTTAAGCTCGGCATCTGTGGTGAGCACGGTGGAGATCCAGAATCGGTGAAGTTCTTCGCTCGTGCAGGACTCAACTACGTTTCTTGTTCACCATTTCGTATCCCAGTAGCTCGTCTTGCCCTCGCGCAGGCAGCGCTTGAGGCCAAAGGAATGGCGCGCGGTGAGGTCAGTTAATGGTTTGGTTGTTTCCATGAAGTAACCATCCAGATCTATAAAAATTAACAAGCCCCGCTGGAGAAATCCAGTGGGGCTTTTTTGTTCTATATGAACAATACCGATCGATCAGTTACCGTAGTGGGCGCAGGTGGATAGTGACGCGACGGTTCAACTGGCGGTTGCTTGCACTGTTGTTTGATACGATAGGTTTGTCAGGGCCACGACCAGAGACGTAAAGACGCTGAGGAACTACTCCGCGTTCACGCAAGTAGTTTGCTACTGAATTGGCACGTCTCTCCGATAAGCGGTAGTTGTAGTTGCGGGCACCAATATTATCGGTATGGCCAGTAACATCCACCAAAGTTCGGTTATATTTTGCTAATACGATGCCCACGGAATCCAAGGTTTTAGCAGCGCCTGGGCTAATTGATGAGCTGTCCGTGGAGAAAGTAATGTCACCGGGCATGTTGAGAGTAAGGTTGTTACCATTGCGAGTAACACTCACGCCCGTTCCATCGAGTTGTTTGCGTAGAGTGGCTTCCTGCTGATCCATGTAGTCTCCCATAATGCCACCCGACAATGCACCTATGCCAGCTCCGACCATGGCTCTGCGTCTACGCTCACCGCTGTCAGAGCCTGTTAGGGATCCGAGGCCAGCTCCAATGAGGCCGCCGATAATAGCGCCTGACGTGGCACGGCTATTTTGCCTAGCTCCCGTGTAGGGATTTGTTGTCTGGCAAGAAGTTAGGGCAACAACTGAAACGAGAGATAGGCTTGTTAATTTAATTTTCATAATTAAAAAAATAAACCTACATTCAGAATAATGCTATAACAAAGGTTCACGGATTAGTAAGGCGCAAATTTTAATGGACTATTTTTTGCCTTAACCGTGATTTCATAATCTGGTAGATGGCTAAAATAGTCAATGCACCACCTACAATCTCTATCAAGGTGAATTCTTCATGGTGAAATTATATATCCTACCGCGGCTGTGCATGTGGGCAGAAGTATTTGAATAGAGGCAGCAGTTGAGTCAGGTGGATGGCGGTGGGCATAAGTCGTAAGAAACTGCACGAAAGGGACGATTCATCCTGCAAAAAGTAGCCATAACTCGGTGTCAATTGCGAGTATAGGAATATTACCTGCTACGAATAGCTGCCCGTGCCTTTTATTCTTACCTTGGTGTCGGCTGGTTGTATTTTCGGATGAGATCAAGGTTAGGAATCGACATAAGTGATTTGTAGGCAGGGTATTGCTGCAGATCAATTGGTCAGCAAATATGATACAGAGATTAGTAAATCATGCGCTATTTAGTGGCCGAAAAATCAGCAATGGTATCGCAGAGAACTTGCATGTTATCTGGTTTGGCGGAGGGAAGGATTCCATGGCCAAGGTTAAGGATGTGTCCGTGACGACCTTTCATCTTATCCAAGAGTGTTGTAGTTTCAGTGCGCACGATCTCTGCGGTGGATGAAAGGATTAGAGGATCGAGATTTCCTTGAACCGCAACGTCCTCGGGTAAGCTATCGTAGTAGCTCGGAAGGTCTACTGTCCAATCCAGGCTGAGCACGCTCGCGCCTGTTTCTACTAAAGCACGTTGATGGTGTGCCATACCTTTAGCAAAAATGATGACCGGGAAGTTTGTTGGTAATGAGTCTGTGATTTTTTTAATCCACTTGAGCGACATGGCCTCGTACTGGTGGCTTGGGCAGAAGGCGCCTGCAGAGTCGAAGATCTGAACGGCATCGATACCGGCATCAATTTGCATTTTGAATAGATCGATCACAGCGTCAGTGACTTTGTTCATGAGCTTATCAAAGATAGCTGGTTCAGAGTAGTAGAGGGCTTTGAGTGCAGCGAGGTCTCTGAGTGATCCGCCCTCGGTCATGTAGGCGGCTAGTGTCCATGGAGAGCCACCAAATCCGAGCATTGCTTTTTCTTCGCCGATTTCTGCACGAGTCATGCGTAAGGCGGCTGGAAGATAGGCAAGTTTTTCTTCAATACCTGATCCGTCTAAGGCATCAATTTTGGCTTCTGAATCGAGCAGGTAATCCATTGCGATTCCACCACCTAGGGCCTTATCGCGGAAGTGATACGGTTGCCCGAGTGCTTCAGGGATGATGAGTATATCTGAAAAAATGATGGCGGCGTCGAGCGGGAAGCGTTTGAGTGGTTGAAGGGTAACTTGTGTTGCCAGCTCAGGTGTCTGAGCCATCTCAATGAAGCTGTATTTCTCTTTCAGGGCAAGGTATTCAGGGAGGTAGCGGCCAGCTTGGCGCATTACCCAGACGGGTGTGCGGTCGGTTTTTTTACGGCGGATAGTGGCAAGAAAGCGTTCGCGCGAGGTCATTAATGTGGTTTGACAGATTCTTGATGATAATCCAGTCCATATATACGTGAATTATCTCGGGTTACAGTGGTCGATTCTACTTGCGCGCGTGACTGTGCGAGGTTAAGCGGAAACATGTCCAAACATTGTCGATGCCTTCACATCGCTGGAGCTCTGTCATTAACTTTTTTTGTGTCCTGCCGAGAGAGTACTGAAGTTGTAGTAACAGAGCAGCGTGAGTTAACGATGTTCGATGCTAACCGCGATTCGTTAGTTGCTGTGATGCCTCCAGAGTGGAGGCAGCTACCGGGAACACAATTTCGACTATTCAACTATCGTTTTGGTGAAGATGGTGAGATTGCTGTCGGCAGAAGTCGCGGAGACATACTATCAAATATCAACCGTTGGGTAGTTGACCAGTTTGGTCAAACGCCTCTTGCTAGTACGGATAACTTACAGAAAGTGAGTGTTTTAGGTCAGCAGGGTGTGCTCGTCTCAGCTAAAGGAAGATTTAAGGGAGGCATGGGGAAGCCTGCTCGTGAGAATGCTGCGCTTTTAGGTATGATCGTTGCTGTTGGTGATCAACTTTTGACAGTAAAAATGATTGGCGATGCTGACGCGGTATTTAGTGAGAAGGATAGGCTGATAAAATTCTGTGAGAAGCTCCGTATTTCAACTCTCAGGTCTGAGGAAATCAAGTAGTAACCAAAAATTTTTCCAGTGGCTAATCGATTATCATTCTCTTCAATTTCCAAAAGTTTATTCCAGTTTTTTTCTGGATTTGGTCTCGCTGTAACCTGTTTACTTTTGTTGTTTATACTCACCTGGTTGAGCACGTTGGAGCAGCCTGCAAAGGGCCTATATGAGGTGCAGAAAAGATACTATGATGCCGAGGCATTGTATGTCATTCCGGATCTCCCACTTCTTAATATCCCCGACAAACCATGGTTGCCAATTATAGGTGGGAAAAAGCTCATCATTCCGTTACCAGGTGCCTACCTAGTGAGTGCGGTGCTTTTTGTTAATCTGTTTCTTGGTGGATTGGTGCGAATTCGTAAAGGTTGGAAATATTCCGGAGTCATCATCTCACACTTTAGTATGGTGAGCCTGCTTGTTGCCGGTTTCGTTTCCCATCACTACTCCAAAGAGGGCATCATGTTCGTACTCCAAGGTCAGAAATCTAACTATGCTCAAAGTTATACTGATTACACAATTGAGGTGGCAGAAATTGTCAATGGCGAGAAGAGCAAACCATACGTTGTGCCGGCTGAGCCGCTCAAAGCACTTGATCCTGAACGGGAGCTGAAGGTATCACTGCCTGATTTGCCATTCGATCTGGTTGTCAGCAACTGGTTGCGAAATAGTGAGATGGGTCGCTCATCAGATAAAAGTGATCCGCAAGTAGTAGATGGAGTGGTTCTGGCTTGGAAAAAACTATCCACAACGGAAGAGGAAAATGCGGCAGGTTGTCTTGTTGATGTCGTGTCCAAGAAATCCGGTAAGGTAGTTCAGCGGTTGTTGTTGTATGGCCCAAACATAGATATGATAACTGCATCTGTTGATGGTAAAGTTTATGGCTTTGATCTCGTGCGCGAAATTTGGCCCATGCCATTTCGAGTGCAGCTCGATGAGTCGGTGGGCGAATATTATCCAGGCACTAGAAAGCCGAGTTTTTTCCAGAGTAAAATCACGCGCATTGCCGATGATGGGCAAAAGAAATTTACCATCCGGATGAATGAGCCGATGCGCTATGGTGGCTACACACTTTACCAAGCACGCTGGTCTGGTGAGACTGAAGTTCCCCAATCTGGGTTTGCTATTGTCAAAAACCCTTCAGATCAGTGGCCGAAGTGGAGCCTTTATATATCTATTTTGGGACTTACGATCCATTTTGTTATGAAGCTGTTTGGTTTCATTGGGCGCAAGGAGAGAAAACAAGTTACTGCAGCATAGATATGAAAAAGGATTCTCGCAAGCTACGTTCTAAAATCGGCCGTTGGGCCGCTTTCGTGCTGATGTTATTAGCCATTGGTAGTTATGGGCTATACACAATGCGCTTGAATGTGACTCAGAAGGAGTCAATGGAAGTCAGCGGTTACGAGTCATGGGAAGAAAAAGTGATTGTTGTAGCCCGTGATATGCCGATTCAAGATGGGGGCAGGATTAAGCCCTTCTCGACTTGGGCAGGTTTTACAATGCTCAAGCTTCATGGTGATCGCACAATGAAGATCATGGTGGACGGGAAAAAAGTTAAGCTCGGGCCAGAGGAGGTGTTGTTAGATTGTTTGTTTCGTCCTGCGGTTGCGCGCAAGCTTCCTGTGTTTCGGATTGATGATACTGAGATCATCAAGTCACTCGCGGTGGGGGACCTAACCCAAGAGGACATCAAGATGACAGGGATGAATGATTCCCAGATTGATGACGTGGTTAAACAGGCGACGATGGGTAAAAATAGGCGTGACCGTTTCAGCTACGAAGAATTAGAGCAGGTGTCACCCATTCTAATTGCGCGAGCACAAAAAATACGTAAGTCGCAGCCGGATAAGGCGAAGATGAACTCCGACCAGCGACAAACAATAGATCTTGCAGACACAGTATGGCTATTCATGCGTCTGATTTATCACATGGATTTTGCGCGTGCGGACATTGAAATACAGAGGGGGACGCCTGCTGTGGACAAAACGCGTATGCAACGAATGAGTTATTGGATTAAGTCATTTCCCTTACTTGCAGAGGCAGTACGTAAGATGAAGCCGAGCGGAGAACAGTTGCCGCCACAGCTGATGACGTTATTCAGTGATCTGGAATTGCGTATGCGGCGATCGTCTGAGGATATCAAATTTGTTCCTCCATATGATAAGAATAGTGATCTTTGGTCTCCATTAGGAAAACGCATTGAGAAAGTTATCTCTGGTGACCGCACCCACGCAGAGGCACTGGTAAAAGATATGGTACAGCTTGAGGATGTTCAAATTGCGCTGCGAGATCAAGGGCAGGGTACTTTCGCATCAAAATTAGGTGACTGGAAACAATCGGTTCACGAACGTATGAATGCGGACGACGTTGCTCAACTTGGTAGTGAAGTGAAGTATGGAAAGTATAACTATTTCTACAATGCACTCATTGTATTTCTAATCACATTCTTTTTTGTGATGTGTAGTTGGTTATCGCCACGTAGCAAGATTGCAAAGTTTTGTACACGAATTGCCCTTGGTTTATGCGTCTTTGCTTTGCTTTTGATGATCGTAGGTATCACGCATCGTAGTTTTATTATGGAGCGATCTCCCATAGGTAACCTTTACGATACGATTATATTTATTGGAGCGACTGGGGTATTAGTTCTTTTGCTCACAGAGTTGATCACTAGGCGAATGGTGGCGCTAGGTTTGGCTGTTTTTATGGGCATGGTTTGCATGTTTCTCGCGCGCCGGTATGAGATGGGTGATGCAAAAGATCATATGGATCCCTTGGTTGCAGTGTTGAAGTCCAATTTCTGGCTATCGACTCACGTTGTTACGGTGACCGTAGGATACATGGGTGGTTTGGCTGCGGCTGGCTTATCTGCAATCTATCTATTTGCTCGTGTGTTTGGAATTGATGAGGGTGACAAGCGATGGCGCCGTGCAATGACTCGGATCGCTTATGGTATGATTGGTTTTACGCTATTTTTCAGTCTCATTGGTACCGTTCTGGGTGGTATTTGGGCAAACGACTCATGGGGCCGTTTCTGGGGGTGGGATCCCAAAGAAAATGGAGCACTTATGATTGTGCTTTGGTGTCTTATTTTACTGCACGCACGACTGGCTGGATACTTGCGGGAGTGGGGGCTACACATTGCGACTGTTTTCGGGGCTAATGTGGTTGCCTTTTCGTGGTGGCACGTAAATTCTCTCAGCACTGGTTTGCACTCATATGGATTTATCGATGGGATGGGTGCAATATGGGGGTTCTATCTCCTGATGACATCGATCTGCCTGATGGGTGGTATAGCGGCTGTAGTGGTGCGTTCACCAAAAACGGTTCCGCCTACTGCATCAGAGTCCTAGATGAATTGAGTAGTATGTCCTTATTTTAATAGCGGTGACACAAGTCAAAGTAAGGTCTAGATAATCTTCTCGGCTACCGCATCGACAAGCATAGTGCCATCGCCAATCAGGCGTAATTTACCGTTATGAATTTCAGCTAAATTTTCTGTTAGCAATGATTCAACGTTTTCTTTCCGAGACTCTCTGAGGTATTTCTCCGGCAAACCATCAGTTGTGCGCAGAAGTAAGGCAATACGCTCAATTCTATAGGCTTCGCTATCAATAATTTCTTCTTCAGATTTAGCGTGTCCAATAGTTTCTATTGCATGAATATATCCTGCGGTGTCTGGGATGTTTTTCCAGCGTTTGCCATTGCACGTGGAAACGGCTGATGGGCCTAGCCCAAGGTAGTCCTCGCCATGCCAGTAGGCGAGATTGTGACGTGACTCCATGCCATGGTGCGCGTAATTTGATGTTTCGTAGTGATGAAATCCGGCGTCTGTGAGCTTGTTGTGTGCAAGAGTGAACATATCCGCGTTGATATTCTCGTTATCATGGTGGCGCAACTTTTCAAAAAACGGAGTATCTTCCTCGTAGGTTAGATTGTAGGCGGAGATGTGATCAGGGTTTAGCGATAAGGCTGTCTCGATAGTATTTTGCCAGTCGGTAATTGATTGCCCAGGCACGGAAAACATCAGGTCGATATTTACCTCCTCCATGCCGGTAGTTTGTAGAATCTTGACTGATTTTACTGCATCTTCTGAACTATGTTCACGACCAAGACTTTTAAGGACGTGGGGGGTGAACGATTGAATGCCAAGCGACACACGGTTCACGCCGAGGGATTTGAAGAGTGCGGCTTTTGAGTCCTCAAATGTAGCAGGATTTGCCTCCATTGTAATGTGGGTATCATCCAGAGTAAGTTCTGCGTGAAGGCCTTCAAAAAGTTCTGTTAAGTGTTTTGGTGATAGCATGGAGGGGGTACCACCGCCTAAATAGAGTGTGCTGATCTTGGAGAGGTGACCAGATGCTGCCGCCATACGGGCCTCGTGTAGAAGGCTAACAATGAATTTGCGTTTGTCGGTGTCACCCGGCGTATGTTTGTAAAACGAACAGTAAGGGCAAATCCGATGGCAAAAAGGAATGTGGATGTAGAGTATCAATTATGAAAATTCGAAATTTAAAATTCGAAATCTTTTAGATCGTCATTGAGGAAAAGCCTCCATCGACGGTGATCTCTGATCCAGTTATAAATGATCCCGCCTTATTCGACGCTAGCATGAGGGTTGCGCCGGTTAACTCATTGGCAGTGCCGAAGCGTGACATCGGAGTGTGTCTGAGGATTTCTAGGGCACGTGTCTCGTCGCCCTGACGTGACGCCTCCGTGGATGGGAAAAATCCTGGTACTAGGGTGTTTACGCGTATGTCGTGTTCCGCCCACTCACGTGCAAGATTTTTTGTCAAATTATGTACTGCGGCCTTGGCGGCTGAATACGCGGAGATTCCAGAAACTGGCAAAACACCAGCCATAGATCCCATGTTAATGATGCTGCATGGTTCGTGGTGATCGATAAAAAACTGTCCGAAAATTTGGCAGGCGCGGAATACGCTCTTGAAGTTGACATCTATCAAACGCGTGAGTTCCTCCTCAGTGATTTCGAGGAACGGAGTGCCTGAACCTACCCCAGCACCATTGACCAGCACGTCAACTTTTCCGGAGCGGATCAGCACAGCTGATAACAAGTCGTCAATTTCTTGACGATTTGATACGTCTGCTTTGTGGAACCATGATTTACCTCCAAAATCATCAATGGCCGCGAGGTTTTCAATGGCGTTCTCTGGGTTACGACCTACGATTACGACCTCGGCACCTGCGCGTGCTAGGGCAATTCCCATGTTGCCGCAAAGGTTGCCAGTACCGCCGATAACTACAGCAACTTGACCGCTAAGATCAAAGAGTGACTTGACTTGCTCCATATGATAAAAAATTATTGTTAAGGGAAAATTAAATTTTCTTTGTGATTATAGCATTTTGCTTTAGGCGCTTAATCCAGCGGTCATGTTTTTCTTTGTTCTTGCGAGCACGGACACGGCCTTCAATCGCCTTACGAACCTTACTGAGTGGTGGCGTAGCACCATAGTATTTCTTGTCGAGGCATACGATGGTGTAGCCGCGACCGTCTTCAAGTGGGCCAAGAATTTCACCTTCTGGAGTTTCCATCATAATGGCGGCAAAAGCTGGTGAGAGGTCAGTGCGTTTAGTTTTTTCAACTTTGCCACCTTCAGATGCCCAAGCATCCTTAGAGTGTTGTTTGGCAAGGAGTTCGAAATTGCCGCCTTTTTTGAGTTGAGCAACAATTCTTTCTGCGAGCTGGAGTTGGGTTTTTGCATTAATCAAGGGGTTTTTCGGATCGTTCTTGGGTATGTAAATCTTGTGAAACTCCATGGCGTCACCCGTGATGTCGCGCATCTTACGACGATTTTTAACAAACTCAGCCTGTACTTCGTTGGGGAGTGGGGGAATTGAGTTCCTGAACTGTTGTGCACGCATTGCTTGTACGATGAGTTTTTTTTCTGTCTCGCGGCGGTGCTGTTGCATCGAGATTCCAGAGGTTTTGAGTGCTTTGTTGAACTCGTCTCGGTTGTTGTTGTATAGTTCTCGAATCTGACGTTTGATTTCTTCATCGATGGCGTGAGCGGGAATACTACCTTTAATATTGTTACGAAAATCGGATAAGATTAGTTCGCGTTCAATCAGGCTATCAAGAATGTTGGCACGTGCTTTTTTTATGAGCTTATGATACTGTGGGTTTTTGCGTGGCATCTGTGCATTAAGTTGCTCACGGTAAGGGGTAAGATGGTAGTTGAGTTCGTTTGTCGTGATGACTTTGCCGTTTACTTTGGCTGCGATACCGGTGATTTCACTAGCTTGGGAAAAAGAAGTGAGCGAGAAATTGACGGCGAGTGCTAGGGTTAGGGATACGCTACGATTCATTAGAAGTAAGTTTGACTGGGGTGAGGTATATCAGAGGAGAAAAATAATTGAAGGGGAATCTGGGGTGCGTCATCTATGATGCATAAGTTAATTCCCGAGAGCTTTATGTGTGTTCTTTGATTTTTAAGTAACCTAAAATGAATTAATTAGGTCGATGACTTCTGTTATTTTATTCTCGGGTAGATACTCCGTTAATCGTGGAAAACGTTTGTGGGCTATAAAAATAAATTCACCGTTGCGCGTAAGCATTAACTTCTGTTCGCGGATGTCCACGCTGCTGATGCCTTTGTGTGCCGCAGCGAGTTTAATTTCGGCAGCACTTAGTAGATGATGAACGGGAGCTGGTGGTTTACCAAACCGATCAATCCAACGGTTACGCAGTGAGATAAGCTCCTTCATAGATATGAGCTCTGCAAGTTCTTTGTAGGCAGAAATCCGCATCCGCGCCTCTGGTATATAACTGGCTGGCAGATAGGCTGGAAGCATGTTTACTTGGCCTGTTAATCCCTGGCTGTCGTCCGCTGTACCATCTAAAAATTGTGCTGCTTCATTAAAGTAAAGAAAGTCTGTACGAAGAGTCACATCCAGGCGTTGCCTAGATTTTCCGTCACTTAATCGATCGATTGATTGGCGAAGTAGCTGGCAGTATAGGTCAAAACCAACTGCTGCGATATGGCCCGATTGTTTGGTGCCTAGGAGATTTCCTGCACCACGAATTTCCAAGTCCCGCATTGCAATCTTAAATCCCGAGCCCAGTGCCGTGTATTGCCGTATGGCATTAATACGCTTACGTGCATCTCCTTGAATTAAGTCACGAGGAAGCATAAGTATTGCGTATGCTTGAGCGTTTGATCGACCAACCCGACCACGCAGCTGATAGAGATCCGCCAAGCCAAAACGATCTGCACGATCGATGATGATGGTATTGGCATTTGGGATATCGATTCCGCTCTCGATGATCGTAGTGGCTAATAAAATATCCGCTTTTCCTTGAACGAAGTTGCGCATCACGACCTCTAATTCGTCTTTTTCCATTTGGCCATGCCCAACCACGATAGAAGCATCTGGCATGAGGTTGCGAAGTTTTTTTCTTACGAGTTCGATACTTTTCACGCGATTATGCAGGAAAAAAACTTGGCCTCCGCGATTTAGTTCTCTGGTGATGGATTCGCGAATCACGCGTTCATCGTATCCGTGTATTGAGGTGTTGATTGATACTTTACCAGGTATGGGGGTATCGATAGTAGACATGTCCCGTGCGCCCATCAGGGAGAGGTAAAGGGTGCGAGGAATTGGAGTGGCGGATAGAGTGAGCACATCAATACTGCTGAACATTTCCTTGAACCGTTCTTTATGTTTCACTCCAAATCTTTGTTCCTCATCCACGATGGCAACGCCAAGTTTCTTAAATGAAACGTCAGCTGAAAGTAGCCGATGCGTACCGATTACAATATCAACTGTTCCACTTGAGATTCCCTCGAGAGTCTCGCGTATTTCTTTGGCGGAGCGAAACCTATTTAATAAATCAATGCGAATCGGGTAGTCACTCATGCGCTCGCGAAAGGTGCGCCAGTGCTGTTCGGCTAGAACTGTCGTGGGCACGAGAATGACTGCCTGTTTTCCACCAGTCACTGCCTTGAATGTTGCGCGAATGGCTACTTCAGTTTTACCAAAACCGACATCACCGCAGATCAGACGATCCATCGGTTTCGATGATTCCATATCGGTTTTTACATCTTCGATGGCAGCGGCCTGCCCCTCCGTTAGTGTATGATGGAATGAGTTCTCAAATTCCCACATCCATCTGGTATCTGGCGGGTGGGAATGACCAGAAGACGTATGTCGTTCTGCCTGCATTTGGAGCAGCTTTGCAGCATAGTCGAGAATTGATTTTTCTGCTGAACTGCGTGCCTTGCCCCAGGAGGCAGTTCCCAAGCGTGTGAGATTTGGCTCTTTTCCACCAAGACCGACATATTTTGACAGCAAGTGTGAGTGATCCAAGGGTACGCTCAATACCGAGCCATCACGATAACCAATGTGAATTTCCTCCAACCCTTCGTCATTGTGTTTGATGCCCTCAAACCTCCCAATGCCATACTCTGCGTGCACTAAAAGATCACCATCTTTGATGTCCTCGAGAGCTGTCTGTGCGCGGGCGCTACGCTGATGATCTACAGTGTGCTTATGTCTTCTCGTTGGTTGTGTCTGGTAGCGACCAAAAATTTCTGCGGAGGAAATAAATGCCAGCTTTGCCCGAGGGACGGTGAAGCCTTGAGCAAGCTCGCCACAAAGTGCTTCCACCTTATTAGGCGAAAAAAAATTAGGGTCGACTAGTTCCAGAAAGCGTTCCTCTTCGCCTTTATTAGAAAACGTAAGAAACACATGCCAGCCGTCTGAATTCCAGTCGGCAAGTTGTTGAAAAAATTGATGTCTTCGAGCTTCATTAAGAATAAAATCCCCTGCATCAAAAACTCCAAGTGGGCTGCCTATACAGAGAGGTTCTTTGATGGCATCTCCATGGGGAATAATGATGCCATGAGCGTCTGCTGGAATCTCAGCATCGTTGTTTTGTACCGCTAGCAAACGATCGTTAGCTCCCAGATAGTCAAGGAATTCACCGTCTATCTGTAGTTCTGCAAGGGTGATCTCGTAGGCAGAGGCACGATTGTTAGATACCTGAGAGTGAATGTTGAATTCTCGCAGAGACTCAATCTCCGTGTCAAAGAATTCTATTCGTAATGGTATTGTCCCATGCCAAGAGTAGACGTCCAAGATCCCGCCCCGCATCGCGAACTGTCCCTGCATGTAAACCTGGGGCACTTTTTCATAACCGTGACCCAGGAGATCTTTTTCTAGCTCAGCTGGATCCAAGGTATCACCCACTGAGATTTTCCGAGCAGCCGATTTGAGAGAATTTGGTGTTGGACACGCGTTCTTCAATGCAAGAGCCGACATTACAACGACCTGTGGTTTTTTTGATGTTGAAGGTTTGTTGAGCAATTGCATTACAGCTTGACGCTCTGCGACGATTTCAGGTGCGGTGACTGCTTCCTCACCTAGGTTCTTGGCTAGATCTGGAAACAACAATGGATGAGTTCCCCAGAGATATAATTCTGCACAGATCCGATCTCTAATTCTAGGATTTGGATGAGTGACCCATAGTCTGTCACCATCAGGTAATGCATGTGCGCATAGGGCGCACATGTATGCAAAGGCGGCGGCATCCACAGACTCGAAAATGATAGTATTTTGTCCACGTACAAAGTCCTCCAGCTGATTTGCAATCAGAGGAGTGGCGTTTATCTCGGCGATTCCAGGTATTATGGGTAGTGCCAAGGGGCTGGGTGATGGAGTCGATATGGACACCTGTGAACACTCTATACGACTGCTATAAACTGTATGCAATCTACTATCTCTAGAAATAGTTAAGAAATCAAAAGTTTTTTAATTACTCCCTTTCGTTGTCTCGCTTATTAGGATATGTGTTTTATTTATGAAATGGAGAATGATTACATGGATAAGCTTGTTTCATGTGTCGTTGGGTGTCGTTCTGCTGCCTGGTTGTTCGTCTTCCCCGTCTGCTAAGAGCGACAGGTCATCAGAGAGTTCTCGTTTTGGTGCCACGGCTGCTTACGGAGGCCGCTATCGTCCTGTCCCTGCGGCCCCGCCAAAGTCGCCAAGACAGCTTTATCGTGAGGTGAATATAAAACAGGACATTATTCCGCGTGGTAAGCACGCTCGTAAATATAGACGCTACATGAAGCCTCGCTATATAACCATTCATAGCACGCAGAATTTTTCAAGAAGCGCAGATGCCTTGCGCCATTCATTGGCACTTAAAAATGGAAAGTTACGAGCTCCCAAATGTAGAGGAGGTAATCGCATTGGCTACCTTGTTTGGCACTTTACCACTGATCAAGACCGGGCTGTTCAGCATCTTCCGACCAATGAACAAGGTGAGCACGCGGATTTCGATGGTCCGGGGAATAATTATTCGATCGGTATTGAGATGTGTGAAAATAGAGGTAACAGCCGCTCTGCCACCATTGAGCGCACCGCCAAGCTTGCCGCTTATTTGATGTATCAGCATGATATCCCCTTACGAAAAATTGTACCTCACTATCATTGGCCACGTAAGGGGTTGAAGCAGCCACATAAAAATTGCCCCCATTATTTGCTAGATAATGGGCACCCTGGTGCAAAGTGGCAGTGGTTTCTCGCCAAAGTGAATAAGCATTTCAAATCTATCTCCCATCCAAAGATTCAACCAAATCCAGCAGCGTCACCCTATGCAGCCTCTTATGTTGCCACACCATCGCGAGCCACAAGTTCGATTCCCATCGTGGCATCCAGCTCTTCCATAGCAGTGCCACGGGTGCGCAGTAAGCCATCAACATCAATATCCAAGGTACGTTATCACAGTGTGAAGCGAGGTGATACCCTCTACGGAATCGCGCGTAAATATAAGACATCGGTTGCTGCTCTTAAAACCAAGAATGGGCTCCGTAATAACATTATTGGTATTGGTAAACGTCTCCGTTTACCATGATACCAAGCCCCTGTAACTAAAATGTCTGACGTATGGTATCAGTGCGACCGCTGCACCGCATGTTGCAAGTGGCCGGGGGATGTCCGTGTGGAGAGCTATGAGATTGAAAATATAGCTAAGTTTCTTGGTATGGAAACGCAGGCATTCATTGATGAGTTTACACGGCTTCGCATGAATCGTGATGGCCTCTCCTTAACCGAAAAAGATAACCACGAGTGTATTATGTTAGATGGTCAGGACTGTCGTATCAATTCTGTAAAACCTAAACAGTGCCGAGGATTCCCAAATAAGTGGAACTTTCCAGGATGGCAACAAGTTTGTAATGCTAAGGCAATTCCGATTAAAAAAGCCAGTGAGCTCGGATTGATCAAATAATCATGTATGATCTGCCTGCACGCAAAAAATTACCCAATTAGTTCGCTGAGCGTTTTTTCAATTTCTTGTTGTTTTTTCTCATCGAAAACTTTTTTACCATTTGGCCATGTAACGTAAATGGTATTCATTGCCGCGCCTTTTTCTGTACAGATGCGGGCGTGTACGGTAGCGATGCCCAAGCGATCAATTGTGAGGAATAGGTCATGTAGTAGGCCGATACGATCCAGTGCCTGGATTTCAATTGCGGTGCAGGTTGAACTGAGTTCGTTGCTGACTTGAACGATGGTAGGGAAGGGGATACCTTCACCAGCTTTATCCGTACGTAGTAAATTAGTTTTACGTTTGAGGAATTTTTGTGGCTCGTAGTCTTTTTGGAGATCGGCGTCTTGATTGATGGATAGGAAAGCCTCAAGAACTCTCTTGCGGTCTCGCTCCGATGTTACGGGGCTGTAATCCATGGTGCAGACTTGGAAAAGATCGCAAACTATACCGTCTGTGCGCGTGTAGACATCTGAACTGATGATGTTTATCTCATTTGCAGCGAGAGCACAGCAGACTTTTTCAAGGAAAAATGGCCGATTCCAAGCTGTAACGAGGAGCTCGGTGTGAGACCGGTCGTCGCGGTCGATCCAAATCATATCGCAATCGAATTGACCTTTTGGAAGTTTAGCGTCTCGTTTGAGAAATGCCTTCACGGACTTGATGTGTAATGAGATATTACGAGGCTCTCGAAAACGAAAATAGGTGCCTGGCATACGATCAAAATGTTGTATCATCTGCTCATGATATCCAGGTGAAAGGATCTTTTTGCAGCGGTCTAACAAATCTTCTTTATGCTCTGTGAGGGTTGATTGAAAATGATCTTTCCCTTTATCTAGCCACAGCCTTGTGGATCCGTATAGCTGTAACATCAATGTTTCTTTCCAGGGTGACCATGCTTCATCGTTGGTGCCATTTGAGTCGGCCCAAGTAAACAGCAAGAGTGCATCGAGGTTGCGCTTATCTTTTATGATGTTGGCAAACTCCTCTATGACAGAAATGTCTTCCAAGTTTCTGTTGGTGGCATAACGCCAGAAAGTAAGGTGATGATCTACTAAGAACATGATCATGCTGCGTCTGCCACCACGAATTTGAAGCCTGCGGCAGACTTTGTCTGCTAGCATAGTTGAACCGTCAATGTGTTCACGTACGTTTTCAGCGCGGCCACTGTCGTGAAGGATTAAGGATAGGTAGAGTGCGTAAGGATCTTGGATGTCGCGTAGAAGCTTGCGAAATATTTTACGTCCAGGGTTCTCAGCATCGTGAGCATCATAAAGGCTATCGAGCTGATCAATACATCTCAGGGTGTGTTCATCTGCGGTGTAGCGGTGAAAGAATTCATGCTGTACGAGGCAGTCCATAGCGCCAAACTCGGGGAGATAGTTATCCAACACCTTGGTGCGGTGCATCAGTCTGAGGATACGACCTACTTCGCCTTTACGCTGCAGTATGGCGCGGAAGGTCTCGCGATTTGATGCATTGTAGCGGAATGCGCGGTCAATTTTTTTGCTCGCAATGTGAATGTATTTTCGTGCTTGTGGGCTTAATGTTAGTGAGTGGATCTGGCAGTGTTGAAAGAGCCTCATTAGACGATTTGGATCATCCTCGATTACATTCTTATTTTCCAAAAAAAGCCTTCCGTTCCTTGCGACAAAGCCATCAAATTTAACTGTTTTTCTTTTTTTCTTGGTAAAAGGAATCATGCCCAATAAGCCGCCATGATTCTGTCGCTCGATCTCAAAATATTCCATCAGTGAGGTGCTGTGGGTATAGACTGCGCGTGTGTGGCGATAGTAATCTCTCATGAATGCCTCGCAGCGGCGCAAAATAGTCTTCTGAGGGTACTTGAAGTTGGTAGCTACAATGCCCTGAAGCCTGAGTGTGAGTGTGTCGCTACATCGACCGCTATCGTAGTGTAAATCATTACGGACGCGCTGAAGGAAATCGTATCCGCGTGTGAGTTGTTGGCAAGTGCTCTTGGTGATGATTTTTGCAGTGACGAGTTCTTCAATAGATTTAAACCCGAGTTTGACACGTGCCACCCATAAAACATTCTGGTAATCACGCAGGCCACCGCAGCTTTCCTTGACGTGTGGTTCTTGCAGGAAGACGGTATGTGAATACTTGCCGTGACGACTACGAAGATCCTGCCGGCGCAGTTCAAGAAACGCTTCTTGGCCTTTATTGACGCACTCTTTGTCGAAGCGCTTGGTGAAGGTTGAGAATAGATCGTGGTCACCAGCAACGAAACGAGCATCCATCAGGGCGGTTTTATTCTGCTGGTCATTGCGTGCTTCAGTTACGCACTCAGTAATTGATCGGCTTGCGTGCCCAACCTTGAAGCCTGCGTCCCAAAGAATATAGAGGATATTTTCGATAGTTGATGAGACTTCTTTCGCGATTTTGTGAGCCGCGCGAGGCAGTAGAAACAGAAGATCGAGGTCTGAGCCTGGGTTTAGGTGACCGCGTCCATACCCTCCTTGAGCTAATAAAGTGACAGCGGGTATTTCGTCGCCATGTATGCTAGTTGCTGCTTTGAACATTACTACAAGGACCGCATCCAATAGGTTAGATCGGGCTTCAGCGATTTCGAGTCCGCTGGCTCCACTTTGATGTCTTTTGAAAATACTGGTCTCCTCTGCTTTGATGAAGCGTTTCACTATCTGGGCACGCTCTGTTTGAGTGAGGTGGCTTTTGACAATGGTCTTGAGTTCGCGTTCAGCGGATATTTGAATTTTGGTGAGTGGCACGAGATCTGTAGGGAATGAGCATTTCTTATACCATTTGGTATGGAAAACACATTTATTTTTTGCTGGGTGACGTCATCACATTATGTATTTAAAGGCGTCTAGCAGAAAATTGGTTTTAAGCAGAGATTTGTGTTAGTCGTAAAGATGATCCCAAAACTACTGAGAGTATTTTTATTTTTTGTGAGTAGCCAGAAACTTCCTCACATTTTCCAGACTACGGGTGTTCAACACATCCTCAGCGCGCAGCCAGCCTTTGCGTGCAAGGCGCACACCGAACGCGAGGAACTGGAGATGTTCGGTGGCATGGGCGTCTGGGTTGATGGAGGTCAGGACCCCCATGTCACGTGCGTGGTGCCAGTGGCGCCAGTCCATATCGAGTCGGCGGGGATTACAATTCAGTTCGATGATTGTTCCAGTTGCCGCGGCACAGTCGATGATCTTGTTAATGTTTAGTTGGTAACCTTTTCTTTTGAGGAGAATTCTTCCTGTCAAATGACCAATCATGGTGACGTGCGGATTTTCCATAGCACGAATAATACGAGCTGTTTGCTCTTTTTCATCGAGCTGAAATGAACCATGAATCGATGCCACACAGTAGTCGAGTTCTGCCAAAACATCATCTTCAAAATCGAGTGATCCGTCCTTAAGTATGTCAACCTCTGTACCGGCAAAAATTTGAAAATCGGGCCATTGTTTATTAAGATTTTTGATAGTATTGACCTGCTTGATCAATCGGTCTGGGTATAATCCTCGCGCTTGGAATTGTGATTTTGAATGGTCAGCAATACCTAAATATTGAAGTCCAAGATCTCGTGCAGCCTCTGCCATTTCTTCTAGTGTGTTACTTCCGTCTGATTCTGTCGTGTGGTTGTGGAATGTGCCACGCAAGTTTTCCAGCTCGACAAGACGGGGTAGCGAGCCTTTATCAGCAGCCTCGATTTCACCGCTATTTTCGCGTAGTTCGGGAGGAATACGCTCTAGTTTCAATGCGCGGTAGATCTCGCCTTCGTCATTGATTTGGGGGGCTGGAGGAGTTGTTTTATTCTTTGGTGAAAAGCCGTATTCGTTGAGCGACCAGCCAAGTTTCAGCGAACGAGATCGTAGTGCCACGTTGTGTTCCTTGCTGCCTGAAAAATATTGAAGTGCGAATGGAAATTGCGTATTAGAGACAGCACGAAGATCGCATTGAAGTCCGTTCTCGAGGCGGATTGAAGCCTTGGTGTTACCATGTGAGATTACCGAGTGAACCTCGGGGATTTCAGTAAAAAACTTGGTGATTGTTGCAGGAGCGGGAGTGGCAACGAGAAAGTCGAGGTCGTGCAATATCTCTTTACTACGGCGGTAGGAACCAGCGATTTCTGCGCGCAGGGTATCAGGATGTTTGCGCAGCATATCCAATATGGTCTCGGCGATGGGTGCAACATCCCCTAGAAGAAAGAAATCGGCAAATTGTTCCTTTAGTGCGATAGACTCTATGAGTTTATCGATTGATTTTTTGCCGAATCCTGGAAGTGATGAAAGCCTTCCATCTTTGCAGGATTTTTTCAGCGCATCAATGGAGTCGATACCTAGTTCATCATATAACAAGCGCACTTTTTTTGGGCCGAGCCCTTGGATGCCAAAGAGCTCAAATAGTCCCTTAGGAAACTCGGCACGGAGATTCTCATGGAACTTTAATTTCCCAGTGCTGGCGAGCTCGTGCAGTTTTTCTTGTAGAGCCTTGCCGATGCCTTTGATTCCTTGGAGGTTGTTGGCTGCTGCCATCGCGACGATTTCACCTTGAAAATTCCGTATTGTTTCAGCGCCATTCCTGTATGCGCGGGTCTTAAACGGGTTTTCTCCTTTGATTTCTAATAAAAGAGCGATTTCGTCGAGCACTGCTGCTAGATTGTCACGTGTTACTGCCATAATTAACTAGGGTCGTAGGGTGATACTATCGGGGTTGAAGTGATCGCTGGGAGAGAAAAGCCATCCCGGATCTTTGTTAGTTACTTTATATCCAGTGAGTATGAACTCGGGTAAAAACTGGTTAGAGTTCACTTCATACACGATCTGTCCTGAATAGCGCCCGTATATTTTGTACTCGTAGTTTTGATCGAATCCGAATCTTTGTCCAGCTGGTCCCACTTCCGAAAAACGGTCTGGGCTTGTTTTTTTTCTTTCGTTAAACATCACTAATTTTGCTTTGTTTGCATTTTCGCGAGGCTTGCGCAGGTATCCCCAAAAGCGTGTTTTTTTGATGTAATAGCGCCGACCGTAAAAGAAGTCCCCTGTTGGTTCGTTAGCGATCTTGGTTGCACGCTCTGCGCTAGAAGGTCCTCCCATGTTTGGTGACCCATAGGGGACATTTGAAAAAAACCCTCCATTATCACAAGCCCCAAGATATAGACAAGCAAATGAAACGACTACGAAAAACAGATATTTCTGCATATGGCTTATGTTCTGCAAGATGCGGCACGAGGTCAAGGAAGCTTGGGTATTCATGGGCATTTTGTAAAACTGCTCACCTTGGCAGAAATAAAGTATGGTCGATGTAATGCTACAAGAATGAACAATATCGCAATCCATTGATTTAAAAGGTAGGGCCGGTGGGGCTCGAACCCACGACAAAGGGATTATGAGTCCCCTGCTCTAACCAACTGAGCTACAGCCCCCTTGAAATCGGGCGTGAATATAGCCAGCTAAACTCGTCTGACAATGCCATATTACTCAAAAAATAGAATCATTTGAATGGGGGAGAGATCACGGCGAAGCAATAAAGAAAAATAGTTCTTTGAACGAGTGAAGTATTGTGCACCTATGAGTGTAATCCATAACGATGCCAAATAATGCGCTCATTATCTAAAAGCTTTATAACGATAACCTCAATCTTAGTTTCGATTGTTGAAGTAATGGGTCAAACCACCCCTGATTACGATTTGCCTCCGGTCAATTATTCTAAGGCTAAAGATAACAATCGGATCACTCGTTTACAGGCAGCGCTGGAGGAGCAGCGGTTTGCGTTTCCTGATAGCAATGGTAAAGCGATTCTCAAAGCATTGTTGATTGAGTTGAAAATATCCGAGTCCTCGCAGGTAATTGTTTTTTCCAAGACCAGCCTTCAAAGACGAATTATAACACCGGAGCATCCACGTGCCATGTATTTCAATGAAGATTTCTATGTGGGTTATGTGCCGGGTGGGTTGATTGAGATTATCGCCTGTGATGATCCTACTGGAATCATGTTTTACAGTTTGGACCCAAACAGAATCTCTAAGGATCTAAAGTTTGTCCGGGAGCTTGAGTGTATGACTTGCCATGCCAATCATAACACAATGGACGTTCCGGGGTTGCTAGTAAGATCAGTTTTTACTGAAAAGACTGGTGAGACTGTCTTGCCTTGGGGGTCTTATTTAACGACTCCTGCTAGCCCAATTTCTGAGCGCTGGGGTGGCTGGTATGTCACCGGAACGCATGGTGAGATTGGGCACATGGGGAACAAGTTTGTGATGCGTTCATCCACAGGTGGGTTGTCATACGATAAAAAGTATGGGCAGAACGTCACCGACATGTCGCAGTATTTTGATACTGATAAACACCTTGCCAATACGAGTGATATCCTTGCTTTGATGCTTATGGAGCATCAGATCCAAGTGCACAATACTTTGTCGGCTTCGACGATGGGTTTTAAGCGTAGGGTTTATCTTAGTCAGGCTATCAAGGGTGGGGAATACGATCTTTCCTCTGCGTCTGCGCGTGAAATGATTGGCGAATATGCAGACAAAATACTTAAAACTTTATTATTTGCTAACTCTATCGAGTTGCCCACGAACGGCATTGAAGGTTCTGAGGAATTTGTAGAGGATTTTTTGAAAGCGGGATTACAACATAACGATCATTCGTTACGTGATTTACGTTTGCAGAAACGTATCTTCAAATACCGCTGTAGCTATATGATACGATGTAAAGGGTTTCGCTTGCTTCCGGATTCGATCAGAAAAGAAGTCTTACGTAGGCTATATACTTTGGTTACTGATAAGGCATCTTACCCTGGACTACCACAATTGAGTAGTCGTGAAAAAAAACGTATTCACGAAATTCTCTCCCATACACACCAAGGGTATCAAGAAGCAATGAGTTTGAACTGATCATTGTGAGGGCACACCTAGAGGCCAAGCTTCTTTGGTTTAGTGAACTCGAGATAGGTGATGCCGATGACTTTTTTTGAACCAGGTTTGTATGTCTCAATATTCATTTTCTTAATAGTCTGAACCTTGTTGACCTCCATGATGTCGGTTATGTGAAAGCGTTTAAGTAATTTCCCGTCTCTATTGTATCCAGTAACCTGCATTAAGGCTCCAAATTTCTGATGCACCCAGACGTAGACAATTGAGTAGCGCCCATCGTTAGTGGGGTTAACCAGACGAATTTTGTGGCATTGCTGCAGTTTAATTTTTTCCTGACCCATGATAGTTGCATCTTTCCAATAAAGAAAACGTAGCGAGAGGTCTTCGTAAGTGACGTCGCTATCGAGAATTCTCTGACCGATTTTCTCAGCAGGGAATGGTTTAGCTTTGCCTTGAGATAAACTGAACAGTTTTGCATTACCCTGCCTTAGCTGCATTTGAAATCCTCTCCAATTATTATTACTAAAGAATTGGAACGAGATAGCCTCTCCATTCATTGTCAAAGACAGCGGAGTTCGCTTGCCGTCTTTTCTTAAGTAACCTGATAACTTGTTCTCTTGGAGTGTGGCACCGTGGCGCACACTCTTGAGGATAGCCTCAGCTGCGGCATCAGCGTGCACGGGAGATGACATACTCACATAGAGAGCTATTAGGATAACGTAGGCTGATGGGCATTTCATGCTGCGAAAATGACACTTCATAGAAAGATAGACGGCAAGGACAAAAGACTTATTCACAAAATGACTAATTTGCCCCTAAATTTTAAAATGATGCTTGAGCGAAAGCCTTTGAGGCGATTCTATGAGCACAGATTTTGATTTATTCAAAAATTCTACAAGAGCACACTTTATTAAGAAGTATTTCACCAATGAAAAAATGAGCTTACGCAAGCAACTCAACGAGGTCCTGCCAGACTACTTACCCGCGAATCCAAAAGACGCTATCAAGGGAACGGAGCTAATACGCCTTTTGCGTATGAGGTTGGAGGGCAACTACTCGGATGCCTCCTTACGTTATCATTTCTCGATCATGTCCTGTGATCCAACTTCGCCAATTGCGAAGGTTGAGAAAGGTCAGGGTTATTATCGTCGCACTGCACCGGTGCCTGCTCTGTCTTCTGCCCAGGAAATTTTTTCTCAGTATCAGGGTAGGTTGGACGACATGGCGGGTGATCAGGATGAGGTTGATCATGCATTAATGCGTATTCGTAAATTCCGAGCCATCGTGAACAAGTGGTGTGATGTCAACGGTAGGTTCCCATTTGCTTTCCGGGAGCCATTTGGTGCTGATGCTCCGGTGGGCAACCTCTGGAAATTTCCTGAGATGCTACTAGTTGATTGGGAGAGTGGCGATGGCGACGAAGGTAATCGCTCCATGCTCAAGTTAAAGAGTCAGCTTGGTCTACCGCCTTTCAGGCTGCATGCAGCGCGTCTTCGTATTCTGCCTGCCCACCACAGCTTCCGTGAGGACTTTTTTCAAGCTTTGAGCGCCTCTGTTTGGGCGCAAGGTGGTGAGCTGATCTATGCGGCTCCCATCGAGGATGAGGCGCTCGCGGAGTCGATCCGCAAACTCAGTATTACGTTTGGTATAGGGGTGACCACTTTTGGTCTGACGGCTGAAATCCTTGATGAACTTCCGCGCCCGGCAAACATCATCAACGCGCATCCGCGAGAGACGGAGGCATTGATGGAGAAGCTGGTTGTGACGCGAGTTTCGACTGTGAAGTCGCGGCCGCATATTGACTGGGCAGCACTCGAGAGTTTACGGGGCGACAGCGCAGATGTGGACAAGCTACTAGCTTGGCTCTCTGAGAGTGCTGAGGCAGGTCGTATTTTGCCGTTTAAAGAAGAGGATTAGTTGTGGCTACTTTTTTTGAGTAGCTTTTTGTGATCACTCTTCTTTTTGGCATCAGCCGCTGATGGTGGCGGCGGTGGGTCAAGAATATTCAGCAATGCGGTGGCGGACTTGATCTCCGGAATTCCGCTGTGAGCCTTGCGTGCTTTCTGTAGTGTTTTGATGGCGAGCGGCTTATCCCCCGCCTGTCGGTGTATATCTGCGACGTAGAGCCATTGACGTAGTTGATCGGACTCCCTTAGGTGTCTCTTTACCGCGGTTTGGAAGAATGCGATTGCGATATCATTTTTATCGTATGCCTGGTGCCAGAGCCCTAGGTATTCGTAGAGCTTGGGATTCGCTTTATTAGCGGCCGCGGTGCGTATTTTTTTTACCATGGTATCGGGCTCGTCACCCCATCGCTCGTTGGCAATGCGAATGGCACGATAAGTATTATCATCATAATGTTTTTTACCGCTACCATTCAAATGCATGAAGGGACGATAAAGAGGATCGCCGATGACGACATTTTGCCATGATAGCGCGCTCACGGCCATGTATGCCGCCTCCACCAGTGTGTATCCCTTGAGCAATCGGTCGTGAAGAATATCAAAGTGGTGCGTTAAGTGGAGATAGGGTTCGTAAACATTGCCGACTGTAGCAGCGGCGCCCTTGGCAAGAATAGGTCCAGTCCATTCTTTGTTGGCGTTGCGTAGCTGGCTGGCGCTGTATGAGTGGAGATGGACAGCAACAGCGCCGCGGCGAAACTTGAATGATGGATTAAGAAGAGCACCATTTTTATGACGCGTGTACCAACCATAATACAATGAGGCATCGTTCATCGGGTAGTGGGAAGTGAAGGTCTGTTTGTTGCGGTCAATCACCGTTGGGATTCCCGTTTTGAGATTGGTTTTGAATATGGTCTCCAACCACTTTTCGCCCATGGTGTAACCCCCACTTTTGAGTGCTTTGTCAAGGTAGCACATCCCCCAGAGACCACGTTTCTCAGTTGCTAGGGCATCGTCAATCAAGCGTTTGCAAATACTGTAGTCTGGGCCATCAATACGACCCACCATAAACATGTAGCTTATGCCTGCTTCAGAAAAAGCGACATCTTTTTTAAAGTAGGGATTGGTCTGTGGTCCGGAGGCTGGCGTTCTGTGTATCCCAAGTAACGCCAGCTCTGAGTCAACTGACGCTTCATTGGCTTTAGAGAAAGGAGTAGGTAATTTGGAGGTGTTCTCTTGTATCGTCGCGTCACGCTGGATTTTGAACGGAATACCTCTCATGCACACTAGCGTGGTGATTTTACTAGCCGAGGGGAGCTGAACTCCTTGTGTATTGCGAGTCATCGTCCACCAATTACGGGTAGTGAATGATTTCCGAAGGGGTTCTTGGATCTGAGCGTTGTAGTCCTTACGGCTGATCTGGTCTTTATCCTCAACATTCAAGCCTATTAGGTTTTCTTTAGGGATGCTGCGCAGAGTGGCGTAATATACAGCGAGATCTTTCGATGCTGCTACACGAGTATTGTATATGATAGCCACATTCTTGGGGTTAATGGGTGCTGCTAAAAGAACGCCAAACAAAATTGGGGTAAGTAATGTGAGAGTGACTGTAAGTTTCATATTCATATAGAATTATATTATTCTAGCGTTTCAATATCATGCGTCCACAGGGAATGTGAGTTTTAAGCCATCGTGAGCGAAGGAGGTGTTTGCTGGTAGTTCGGATTTTAACTCCCTAGGGTCAAGTTCATGCGACAGGTGCGTGAGATAGGTTTTATCAGCATTCAACTGCTCTGCTGCGGCAAGGGCCTCATCGAGGTTCATGTGATTTGGGTGTTGCCGTTCGTGCAGTGTATCTACGATGAAAACTGGAATGTCTTGTATCAGGGCGCGGCTATCTTCGGGGATTTTCTTTACATCAGGAAGGTAAGCAATACTTGGTGCATTGGGGTAATCGAATCGATACCCTTGTGTCGGCATTGATCCGTGAATCACTGGCACAGGGGTCACCGTGAGGTTGCCTAGTTGGAAAGAGTCAACGGTTACAATAGAAATGGGTTTGATGTAGCCCTTATGGGTATTTGTCGATAGGAAGGCCCAACTGAACATTCGCTCGATTTCCTCAAGACATTCCACTGAGCCGTAGAGCGGTAGTGGGTTGTCACGCCGCCAGCAAAATGCGCGCAATTCGTCAAATCCTGTGATGTGATCGAGGTGTGCGTGGGTGTAGAGCACCGCGTCCACCTGTGTTATGTTCTCTCTTAATGCCTGTTCACGTAAGTCTGGCCCACTGTCGACTAGAACTGAGAATTCAGGTGTTTGTAGATAAACGGATGAACGCGTACGAGTTAGTAGGGGGTCACCAGACATGCATACTGGGCACTTGCAGCCGATCACTGGGACGCCAGTCGAGGTGCTGGTGCCGAGGAAAGTGAGAGAAAATTCAAGTTTCAACTTGGCGAGATCTTGACATAATGCGGTGCTATAAGCCAAGGATATTGGTAGTAAGATGCTTAGCCTATTAAAAATCAAAAATCTCGCGCTTGTGGATTCGCTCGTATGGCAGCTCGGTAGGGGGTTGATCGGGGTGACTGGTGAAACGGGCGCTGGTAAGTCTGTTATTGTGGGCGCTCTCAAATTGGTGCTCGGAGAGCGTGCTGACAAGTCTCTGATTCGCACTGGCGAATCAGCTTGTACCGTGGAAGCTGTTTTTGATTTGACTGACGCTCCAGCTGTAAATGCAGTGCTGGAAGACAGTGGGCTTGATCCTTGTGAAGACGGGCAACTCATTGTCAAACGTGTTATCGGGCAGTCGTCTAATAAACAATTTATCAACAACTCGCCAGCGACTTTAGGTGTTTTAAAAAGCCTGGGTAGCCATCTCGTTGATTTGCATGGCCCACACGATCATCAGGGGTTGCTTTCGATAGACAGGCAGTTGGCAATGTTGGATGCTTATGCAGGTGCATTAGATGTCGCGCGTGATTTTCGGGCTGCATGGAGAACATGGCGAGAAAAGATAGATGCTCTTGAAGTATTTCAAAAATCAGGTGTGGCAGGAGAGCATGAACTAGAGCTTCTACGGCACCAACTTGACGAGATTGATGCTGCCCAAATAAATACTGACGAATTAATAATTCTGGAATCTGATTACCAGCGAGCCACTAACAGTTCGCGTTTGATTGAGCATGCAGGTGCAGCCCTTGGTATACTATCGGGCGATGATGCATTAATGGATCGGATAGGTAATTTGCAGCGAATATCCCGCGAACTTGAAAAGTTAGACCCTGTGGTACGTGAGACGCTGCATGGACTAGATCGCACAGTCCTTGAACTTCAGGAAATTGAGATTGGCCTCACTGAATATTTAGACGACATCAATACGGATCCTGCAGAACTTGCGCGTTTGGAAGACCGCATCAATACACTGGAGAATCTAAAAAGGAAATATGGTCCGACGCTGGAAGATGTTATTGCCCACCGCGAGCAAGTTGCCCGGCGTCTTGATTCTGTGGAAAATCGAGCTGAACAGCTTCAGGCGCATCAACATGCTATTGATGTTTCGAGGCAGCAGGTTGATGCCTCAGGCGCTGCTCTCAGTGAACTACGTAAGGAATCTGCACCGCGTTTGGCTAGAGACATTGCCCGGCATTTGAAAGAACTTGGTTTTAAACAGTCAGCATTTGAGATTCGATTTGCAGTACATGATAAACCTGAAGCGAGTGGGTTAGAGGATGTTGAGTTTGAGTTTGGTCCGAACCCAGGGGAACCAATGAAGCCGCTACGCCAGATTGCATCCAGCGGGGAAATTTCCCGAGTCATGCTCTCAATTAAGAGCGCCCTTGCCGAACAGGATGCTACGCCATTGATGGTGTTTGATGAAATCGATGCGAATGTTGGGGGAGAAATTGCTCGCGCAGTGGGAGAGAAAATGGCTCGGCTTGGCGACCGCCATCAGGTTGTCGCAATCACTCATTTCCCGCAAGTTGCTGCATTGGCAGAACACCATTTTGTGGTCAGCAAGAATGTTGAGAATGGCAGGACATGCTCGCGTTTAGTCGCCGTCGATGGAGAACTGCGAACGAACGAACTTGTGCGAATGTTAGGTGGGGGAGGGGAGCAGGTTCAGGCGATGGCTCAGAGCCTTTTGGCTGGCAAATAATAGCCCAGAGAGGGCACATATATCGAGCTTCAGCGAGGTAAGCTTACTCACGCCTAGCATCAACGGGGGCATCAATGAGCTCCATGAATTCGCTACCTAAACTGTCCACGCTGGGTGCTTCTAGGACGAGGACTCTCCATGGTTTAGCCTCATCTACTTGATAGGCGTGAAATTGCCCTTCTTGGTGAAACCCATCAGATGCAGATACCTCGATGGTGTTGGAATCATTAGAGAATTTTCCATTTTTAAAAGACAGACTAACGGGGTCGCCAATGCTTTTATCATCAGCATTTTTGAAAAATAGGCGAAGTATTCCATTCTTGCTGGCAGTTTCATCTAGAGTAATGGTTACGGCCGGCAAGACAACGGCCTCAAGGTTGACGCCCTGACCGTTTTTTGAAGTGATCCAGAATGTTGACAGAGCCGTAATGGTGGCCTGCTGCCCAACGATCGGCAATTCAACTTTTTCTCGTGTGTTGGCGATCTTATTTCGGTCACTCAACCAAATACAGCTCCATACGAGAAGCCCAATCATGACAGCTGCCAGTGAGGCGAGCGTTATTTTTTCTATCGCATTAAGTGAGTATTTTTTTGTGGCCGTATCTGCGACAGCGGTGTCTTTCACCGTTTTCTGAGGAATATCAGTAACCTTTTCCGCTGATTTAGGCTGAGGATCTTCATCCGATGCTTTCTTGGCTGGGATTTCCTTTTCGGTTTCTTCTAGACCCGTGTCTGGGTGGTTTTCAGCTTTGTTAGCCTCTGCCATTGCTGACCTATCTTTTTTCTGAAAATCTTCTGTCAGGTTTTCTTTTGGTTCGTCAGCCTCAGTGGTCGTTTGTGTTACACTCTCGGGAGAATCTTCCCCAATATCGCAATCGTCGTCTAGGTCCCAGAGGTTTTCCTCTTCCAGTTGGATAGATACATCCTGGATTGTACGGGTTGTCTGCTTGTCTTTTTTATCCATGATTAATGACTGGAATGCCTGAGGTTGAACAGAAGCTTCGAGTAAGTCGAATTAACTGTTTACGAGACGTTTGACCAGCAGAAATACAATTAGTAGAGCGAGTTTGTACAGATTTATGACTTGCTTCGTAGCCATTCTTGGGCGATGGAAACCCCGACAAATTAAGTAACATTTAACAACATGGCCGACAAAGAAGACATCAATCCAGAAAACGTTAAGGGCGAGTTCTATGTGGACAGCCAGTGTATCGACTGTGACCTGTGTCGCGAGACGTCACCAAACAACTTCACCCGTGAAGAGGACGAGGGTTATTCCTACGTTTTTAAACAGCCAGAAAATGACGAAGAGCGAGAGCAATGCATCGAGGCTATGGAAGGTTGCCCAGTCGAGGCCATTGGCGACGATGGCAAATAAACGGCAACAGTCCAAATCGACAGCAAATACTCGTGCGCGGGTCAAGATACTAACGGAGTGGCGTGGTGGTATTGATCCTCCGGATCCAGCACGTAACATCCATGAGCCAGATGAATTCTTATCAGATTTGCTTAAGGTAATAGGTCTTTCAGGGGGAGTCGAAGAAGAGCGGTTGAAGCATGTTTGGGTAAGTGTTGCAGGTGAGTTCGTTGCACGTCACACCGTGCCTGTGTCCATCCGTGATGGCGTGCTCGTGCTCCGTGTGCTTCAACCCACAATGAAATTTCACCTGCAACAAATGAGTGGTAAGCTTCTTGCAAATCTTTGCCGTGAGCTTGGCAGTGATAGTATCAAACAGGTAATATTCAAAATTGGTTAGAAACATGATACGGGAAAATATCCATCGCTATGAGAACTGGATTTTTGACTGGTCGGGAACACTTGTGGATGATCTGAGCATGGTGCTTGATGCCACGAACCACGTTATGGAGCAGTATGGCTTAAGCAAGTTGAGCAGATCCGAGTTTCGTAGCCAATTTCGATTACCATACGCTGGATTTTATGAAGAAGTAATACCCAATGTTCCTTTGGATGAGCTTGAGAATCATTTCCGCGTTGGTTTTGCTGCTTCAGAGGCATCTGGTGTAACTACACCACTACTTCCTCATGCAGTGGATTTTCTTCAGCATCTCTCTACCCGCAATAAACGCATGTTCATTCTCAGCTCGATGGATGCATCTTCGTTTCATCGTCACTCTCAGGAGCTAAATGTAGATCACTATTTTGAAGCTGCCTATGCAGGTGTACTCGATAAGCGAGATCAAATTCACCATATGATCGATACACATCAACTTGATCCTAGCTGCACAGTATTTCTCGGTGACATGCAACACGATATTGAGACTGCTCGCCATGGCGGTGTGGCATCGATTGCCCTGCTCACAGGTTACCAGAGTGCCTTGCAGCTGGAAAAATCGTCACCGGATCTTATTGCTCGCGATTTATTTGAGGTTAAAAATCTACTTAAAAGCTAACCAGTGGAGCGCTGATGAAAGACACCGACGAAATTATCATTAAAGGCTTACGTTTGATATGCCATGTTGGTGTGCCCGATGAGGAACGTGCACAGCCGCAGGAGCTGGCGCTTCATGTTATACTTCACCCATTTTCCGACCCTCAGCCTCTGCAGGATGATATTACGCGTACTATCGACTACCACGCTGTTGCGCTACACATCGAGCAGCTCGCGTCCGAGCGTCCGCGCAAACTCATCGAGACCTTGGCCGAGGACATAGCAGCCTCTGTCCTGGAAAACTTCTCTGTGAGCCGAGTCACTATTGAGATTGAGAAATTTATCCTGCCCAATACACGTAATGTGGGGGTGCGTATCACGCGTCTAGCCTGACTGGTCCCATTGGCGAAGATGTGGCTTTGACACCCACCGCTTCATCAGGCATTATGATACCCCTCTGATACGGAATTACTCCAGCTACGTATGGCAGAACGACAGAAAAAAACTATTGATCCCGACGCGGAGCTTGTCACGCGTGCACAGGAAGGAGATACCCGTGCTTTCGACGAACTGGTAGTGAAATACAGCCGCAAGCTATATGGTATGGTATATAACATGACGTCGAACAAGGAAGATACCCATGACCTTCTTCAGGATACTTTTGCGAAAGCCTACCGTTCATTGCTTAAGTTCCAGGGTAAATCGACCTTCTATACATGGATTTACTCGATTTCTGTCAATACGACCCTGAATTTTCTCAAAAAACGGAAAAGGCGCGCCGTATACAGCTATAATGACATCGATTCTGGTATTCTGAGTGATTCCGCATTCATTGATCAGGCACATGCTGCCAACCCTCGGCGACAGTCTAATATTCATGAACTGCAAAAAAAATTGAACGAAGCTATGCAGGAGCTGTCAGTAGACCATAGAACGGTTGTGACAATGTTCGACATCCAGAGCATGCCTCACGCTGAAATTAGTTGTATTCTCGGAGTATCCGAAGGAACTGTGAGATCTCGTCTATACTACGCACACAAACAGCTTCAAGGATACTTAGGAGAATTTATCACCCCCGCAAACAACTCAGACCATTAATTCAACGATAAGCTAGATCAACGTCCCCAGCCCCAGACATACCTTATTACCACAAAGTTTTGCTGACCAAGCTCATCCTTTTTTGAATCAAATCGTGCCAATCAACTAACCATAATATACTATGAAAGAAGAAAATTTTAGCGATGTCCAGAAACTCATTGCGCTCAAGCGTCATGAGCAACCTAACGATACTTATTTTGAAGAATTACTGGATGAGTTTCACCGCCGACAGCGGCTAGAGCTGCAGAAACGGCCGGCATGTAGTCCGATACGCGAGCGAGTTGGCAATTGGTTCAGTGAAACCAGCAATTGGAAGCTCATCTGGGCGGGTAGCTTGGCATATTCCGTCCTTTTGGGCGTATTTTTTATCTGGCCCAAGGATATTGTTCTGGATGCGCCAGAGATACCTAACGCTCCAGTTAAGCATGTTTTGCCCGCTGGGCAGTCTGATCAGACCGAGAGTGACATGCCAATTCCTGAAAAAGAGAAACCAGCAGTTCGAAAGACATTTTAGTTTTTCTTTTTGAATTACCAGCTGATTTGGCTGATACGATCTTACCCGGTATTTTTCATACTGCGTGAAACTTGGTTGCGTGTCATGACTCAGCCTGCATTTGGGTGTTAAGATTAACAACTCAACTGGTATAAATATTGGTGACCATGGTAGATGCGGCACATTTATAGACAGCCTATTCTTTTTTTTGGATTTGGAGTTTAACTATTGTGATATAGAGGCTATCCCTGCGCGCGTTCAAGCGCAGCAATCCTTATGTCGTTCCAAGTCTCCAGTTTAAACTCGGCCCAAGCGAGTGCAGTTAATGCGCTCGATGGGCCAGTGCTTATTCTAGCTGGTGCCGGCACTGGAAAAACACGCACTGTAACGTGTCGGATTGCACACATGGTGGAGCGTAAAATTGCCCCGGAAAATATTCTGGCAGTTACGTTCACAAACAAAGCGGCAAACGAGATGCGGGAGCGTGTGAGTGACATGGTCAGTAAGGCAGCGGGTAAAGAAATTACCGTTTGTACTTTCCACTCGCTCTGTGTAAGGATTTTGCGCACGGGAATTGATCGCCTCGGATACAAACAGAATTTTACTATTTATACTGGTAATGACCAAACTGGTTTAATTAAGCAGATCATTGTTCGAAAAGGTGGTGCCGATGAGAAAATTGAGCCCGGTATGGTTTTATCGATGATATCCAAGGCCAAAAATGCTGGCGGAGATTCTGATTCCATCGATGACCCATTCGTTGCGGATGTTGCCAAATCGTATCAGAATGAATTACGTGCTCAGAATGCGGTCGACTTCGATGATTTATTGTTATTGGCTGAGCGCTTGCTGCGTGAATACGATGATGTGCGTGAGATCTGCCGGAAACGATGGTCTCGTATAACTGTGGATGAGTTTCAGGATACAAACGGGCTTCAGATGCGTCTTCTTCAGCAACTTGTCGCAAAACCCTATCACGTCTGTGTCGTAGGTGATGATGATCAGAGCATCTATGGTTGGCGCGGTGCTGAAGTGGAAAACATTCTACAGTTTGAAAAATTTTTCCCTAACCCGAAGGTTATCCGTTTGGAGAATAACTACCGCAGCTCAGAATCTATCATCCACACTGCTAACTCGTTGATCGTTCATAACATCGGTAGACGTGAAAAAAAACTACGTGCGGTGAAGTCGGGTGGAGAAAATATTAGGGTGATTTCAATGCCTGGTGACGAGGAAGAAGCCGAGTTCATTGCTCATGAGATAACCGATCTACATCGTGTTGAAAAAATCCCTCTCGAACATACAGCCATCCTTTTTCGCACCAATTCTCAGTGCCGTCACTTAGAGCTTGCCTTACGTGCTGAGCAGATTCCCTATCGGATGATTGGTGCGCAGAGCTTCTATGATAAGCGCGAGGTTCGTGATATTCATGCCTATCTTCAGGTGCTGGCAAATCCGGATGCCGATGTGCCATTACTGCGTATCATGAATGCACCACCACGTGGAATTGGGCAGGCCGCAGCAGTTCTGCTTACAGATATTTCCCGCGAGCGTGGAAGTAGTGTTTGGGAGGCCATGGGCGTTCCTTCTGATAGCTTTTCTACAAAGGCACGCAATGCGGTTCGGAGTTTCACCCAGATGATGCTCATCTACCGTGAGCGTATGACAACATGCAACGAGAATATGGGAGATGTCATGTTAGAGTTGTTGGAAGAGACTGGTTATACAGAGTGGATTAAGCGTAATTCCAAGAATGAGTCCGAGGCAGATATGCGCCGTGATAATATAGATACGGTTATCCAGGATCTTAAAGAGGCTTCAAAAAAAGGTCGGACTTTACAGAAATACCTTGATTTGTCTGCTCTTGCACGCGAGCGCGATGATGACAACGATATTGATAAGCAGCGCGGTGTCACACTGATAACGTTGCACGCTTCTAAGGGGCTGGAATATCCTGTGGTTTATCTTGTAGGTCTGGAGGAAGGAACTCTGCCGCACAAGCGAAGTATTGAGGAAGGAACACGAGATGAAGAACGTCGCTTGCTCTACGTGGGTATCACCCGCGCGCAGGATCGCTGTACGCTCAGCTGGTGCCCAGTGCGGACAAAGTGGGGGCAGAAAGTGGCGAGCGAGCCGAGTAGTTTCTTAATGGAGCTTGATGACAAATATGTTGATCAAACTGACTACGACGACATCATGGGTGCTGAAGTTAGTGAGGAGGAAGCAGCTGATTTCTTTGCCGATCTGAAGAGCATGTTTGATTGAATCTTTCAACCTCTGTGACTACAACGGCTCTATGAGTGCATACGTGATCAAAATCTTCCTCTACGAAATCGAGCCGCTGATTTGGCGGCGTTTGAGTGTGCCTGGATCAGTAACATTTGCTGAATTTCATTCTATTCTCCAAAGGGCAATGGGCTGGAACGATGAACAAGCACACCAGTTTCGCTATGGTAAAGGAAGGCACCTGAGCAATGTTATCGCAAATTCTCAGGAAGAGGTTGGACCTCAGGATAATTTCACGAATGAGGGCGAGATCACCTTGGCGGAATTTGTTGGTCGGCGGCGGGTACCAATTCGTTTGATGTATCGCTATGATTTCTTTGATTCATGGACGCATGAAATTGTTATTGAGGACAAAACAGAATCTGAGGGCGAGCTAAAAATGTTGGAAGGTGAGCGTGCGTGTCCTCCCGAAGATTGTGGTGGTTCGTTCGGCTATAAAGAATGCCTAGAAGGTTTTTCTGAGTGGATGGACGATGACTATGATCCAGAATTTTTTGATGCGAAATCAATCGCTTTGTAGATTTTGCAATGGTTCAAACCATGGCATCTACAAATGTGGATAGCGTGAATCATGTTCAACGCGCATCGAAGATGAGGATTTTATCTCATTGGGGCCAAGTCGTTCTCATCAAGTTACAATATTAACTTTGAAAATGGTCACTTGCGACTGCAGGTCATCATAAACTCGTTGCCATCCGTATCAACACACATTGCCAGATGAATGGGATCATCCTCTGTGTCAATGGGCTCACGAGTTAGATCACCTCCACATTCCTTGAGTCGTGTAATGCCAGCACGGATGTCATCGACCTGAAAACTTAACCCGGTCCATGTGCGTTTACCTTCACCGCCACCGTGAATTCCGATGGTAGCACCCGCAATCACAATCTCGCTCCATGTTTCGTCAGAGAATGAAACATCTCCACCGAAAAGCTCATGGTAGAAATTCAGGCAGCGTTGGTAGTCGGCTGCCCAGAGCACATATTTGACTTTTTTGACGTTCATTTTTTAGTTGGCGACGATGTTAACAAGGCGACCCGGAACAACGATGATTTTGCGGATTGTTTTCCCTTCGGTGTGCTGGATGACATTGGCATCCTGCTGTGCGAGGGCTTCGATCTCATCTTTTGATGTATCTGGTGAAATGCTAATCTTACCACGTAGCTTGCCATTGACCTGAACGACGATCTCCACTTCATCCTCTATGAGGAAGTCTTCGTTGAAGCTCGGCCACGCGCGGTCGGCGAGGATACGGGACTTGCTGCACTTGGCCGATGGAAATACCTCACCTATTTTGTGGTGGATTTCTTCAGTGATGTGCGGTGCAAATGGGTTCAGGCACTTGAGAAGGTCGCGCATTAGCAGGGCGGGGAGCTTGTTTGCTTTGCCGAAAGCGTTAGTGCAGATCATCATCTGGGAGATTGCAGTGTTGAACGATAGTTTCTCAATGTCATCCCCGACCTTTTTAATGGTTTCGTGCAGAACTTTTAATAGCTCTTTGTCGGTGGGTTTGTCATCAGTGAGTTTGCTGGACAGCACCCATTCACCTTCTTGGTTTTGTTCAAAGGCAAGGCGCCATACTTTAGCGAGGAACCTTGCGACTCCCTCTACGCCTTTCATTTGCCATGGTTTTACTTGCTCGAGGGGCCCCATGAACATTTCATATAAACGTAAGGCATCAGCACCATATTCCTTAACCACATCGTCAGGGTTAACAACGTTGCCGAGTGACTTAGACATTTTTTGTCCATCCTCACCGAGGATTAGGCCTTGGTTGACAAGTTTCTGGAACGGTTCGATGGTGGAAACATGCCCCAAGTCGTTGAGCACCTTATGCCAGAAGCGTGCGTAAAGTAGGTGGAGGACTGCGTGTTCAGTGCCGCCGACGTAGAGGTCAACATTCTTCCAATAGGCTTCTGCATCTTCACTGACAAACCGCTCACAATTATGTGGGTCACAATAACGCAGGTAATACCAGCATGAGCCTGCCCACTGAGGCATTGTGTTGGTTTCACGTACTGCTGTTGTGGAGTAGTTGATCCAGTCGCTGGCTTTTGCAAGAGGTCCTTCGGGGGAGCCGGTTGGCTTAAAGTCATCCATCTCAGGTTGGAGCACGGGAAGCTCGGATTCGGGAACCGCTTTGTGGTTTCCATCTTCCCAGAGAATGGGGAATGGCTCACCCCAGTAGCGTTGGCGAGAGAACAGCCAGTCGCGTAGTTTGTAATTTACCTTGGCCTCTCCTTTGTCATTTTCCTCAAGCCAAGCGATGATTTTATTCTTGGCTTCGCGGGTCTTAAGTCCGTCGAGAAATCCGGAATTCACAGAGACACCATTGCCGGTAAATCCTTGCCAGTCATCATTTGTATCAGGTTGCACGACTTGAATGACAGGTAACTCAAACTTAGTGGCAAACTCAAAGTCCCGACTGTCGTGAGCGGGCACAGCCATGATGGCGCCGGTGCCATAGCCCATCATGACGTAGTCAGCAATCCACACGGGGATTTGTTCGCCGTTAACGGGATTCGTTGCTGTGGCTCCGGTGGGGATACCGGATTTGTTTTTGTTGAGATCACCGCGTTCAAGGTCAGACTTGCTGGCGCAGGATGTGATGTATGCCTGTACGGATTCCTTTTGATCAGGGGTTGTGACTTCTGAAACTAGTGGGTGTTCTGGAGCCAATACCATGTAGGTGGCACCGAACAAGGTGTCGGGGCGTGTGGTAAACACACTGACTTCGTGGCCTTGCATGTCAAAGCGGACCTCCGCGCCGGTCGATTTTCCAATCCAGTTTTTTTGAAGCAGTTTGATTGATTCTGGCCAGTCGAGGTCATCGAGCTCGTTGATGAGTCGTTCAGCATATTTAGTGATGCGAAGCATCCACTGACGCAGCGGTCGGCGTTCGACAGTTTCACCTTTGTTCTTCCACTCCTCGACCTCCTCGTTGGCGAGAACTGTGCCCATAGATGGCGACCAGTTGACCGGTGCCTCGTGGATAAAGGCGAGACGGACGTCGTCGATTTGCTCGCGAGTCCATCCTTTAGCTTCCAGTTCAGAAACAGGTGCAGCCTTTTGTGTTTTCTCGTTGAAGTAGGAATCATAGAGCTGGAGAAAAATCCACTGGGTCCACCTAACGTAATTTGGGTCGGTGGTATTGACTTCACGTGTCCAATCGTAGCCGAAGCCGAGCTCCTTGAGTTGGCGGCGGAAATTATCCACATTTGCCTCTGTGGTGATGCGTGGGTGCTGACCGGTCTTGATTGCATACTGCTCGGCTGGCAGGCCAAACGCATCCCAACCCATCGGGTGAAGCACGTTGTGATCGTTCATTTTCTTATATCGCCCAATGATGTCCGTTGCTGTGTATCCTTCTGGGTGGCCGACGTGTAGGCCCGCCCCAGATGGGTAAGGAAACATATCGAGGATATAGTATTTGGGTTTGGATACGTCGAAATCCTCATCACCAGGATTTGGTGTGCGAAAGGTCTGATGATTGTCCCAGTATTGCTGCCACTTGGGTTCGAACTCGTCGAATGGGAAAGGTTTTCGTTGGTCGGACATGGTGTTAAAAGTTTAGAGTAGTCTGTGTGCAGTGGAGTAGAGGTTTTTTGTATGAATGAAAAGAAAAACCCCGGCGGATCATTTATCCACTGGGGTTTTGTGAAATTGTGATATTGTTATCAAATGAGCAATGCGGATGCTATATTAGCGATGAATGATAGCAAGGTCAAGCCACCCAGGATGACGGCCACGATAATGCCAGAGGTATCCATTTTTTTGTGATGAGCGAAGCCTTCTGGACATGATAGCAATGCAACAGCAAGGACATTACTAGCTAGTGGAACAAGCATAAGAAGTAGCCACCAACCACTTGCTCCCATATTTCTAATTCGCAGTAGAGCAAAGCGGATGTAAAAAACGAGAAATATCAGAAGTCCGACAAGTACCAAAATGATAGAATATGCATTACCATCTGGGGAAGTGGTAATTGCCAATCCTATGAACACAAACAGAAGAACCAAAATGATTACATTTCTTACAAAGTAATTTAGTCTCTTAATGCCGCTATACTCGGTTATTAGTGCGCCGGCATCGTTGAATTCAGAGTGAGTGGGCACCGCTGCTCTTGGCGGTTCGTATGGGTTCATGCTTGCTGGGGCAGCAGAATTACTGGTGTTGGAAATTGTAGCAGATGGTTGAGGAAGGCCGGTAGCCGCTATTTTTGACTGTGCAACTGGCTGTGCCAAAGTTTCGATCTGGCTAATCAATTGCCAATCATGCATGCCTTCAGTCCATGCCATAGATCTCTCGTTGAGAGCTCCTCGAGAAATAAGAGATATCAACTCACTAGTTTCCACTGGCCCCACTTGCTGGCCTTTATTATCGATGTAAAACCATTGTTGCTGATTAGTCATAGGGCTGTAATATGCGTCATCCACGTGCACGTTCTAACAATAACAGCATTAGGAAAGAATAGATCAGATTGACTTCTTCTTGCAGGCTCAGATCAGTGAGTTTTTCGATCGTGAACTTACCCTCAAAAAATGCTGGTTGCTTGCGCACACGCATAACTATGGTGCCGTCGGGACGTGTTGCGGAGTATGTTGGGTGGAACAAATATCCGCTAAACATGCCAAGAATCGGAATCCCTCCTAGAAAGCTATCAATGACCTTAGTCCATGGGTTTTCTTCCTGTATTTTAAAATCGGATACCTCGTTACTTGGATTGAAAACATCATAACGTGCGCGCCAGATGGACTTCATCCCTTGTCTTCCAACGGAGCCGATCGCGTTGCCATCTTTGTCGCTGAAATGATAGCGGGCTGACCAGTCAATTACCTTGTTTGCTTGGATAGTAGCGATTTGCTTGCTTTTAGAGGGGTCCGAGAAGATTTGAATATTCTCCTTGAATTTGAAGAGCTTCTGTTTGACGTAGCAGATGCTGCTTCCCTGCGCGTCCTCGACGAATACCTGGGGTGCGAGGGCGACGATTTTGAAGCGAAGCCGAAGAGGATAGTTCACACAGAGTGGATGGGGTAAAATCGATTAGTGAAGAACAATACCACCCGGCGAGGCGGGCTGTTGCTGCTGTTGACTTCCGGGCATCAGACGGGCTGACACTAAAAAATTGATTGCCTTTGCAACTTGTTGCATCCAAAGGATATAGCCAATGACAGGGATGAGTATGGCACAGAGAGCTATGCCGAGACTCAAGCGTGGAGCAGCAGTGGTGTTAGTGTATTTGGACATGATAGAATTCCACTGGTCAGGTAGCTTGCAGAGCACAATGATTATCCAGATAGGACCAAAAAAAGGAATGAATAGCAATCCCACAGCCATTCCTGGAGATAACGTTCCGCCTCCCGGCTTTAAAATAGCCCATGCGCGATAAATAGCCATCAGCTGAATAATTGATGAGACGAGAACTCCGATGTAGCCGATTACCATAATGATGATGGGCAAGGCAATACTGCCAGACTCTTCTCCAGCGCGGGCGGCACTTGAGCCGATAAGTATTGTTCCAACGATGATGAGCCCTATACCCACCAAGAGACATGAGATATAGAGACGAATATTGATCTTGTTAACAGCTGGGATTGGATATTCGCCGCCCTCTTGAGCGGTGGCAGCTGCAACAGGGGCAGCATATGGGTTTGTTGGCGAAGCGGCCACACTTGTAAGTGCTGACTGCGTTCCGAGATTAATTTGTGGAGTTTGCTGTGGAGCGGCGGCGGGAATAAATCCATCTATCTGGTTTGCTGGAAGCCATGCTTCCATACCTTCCGTCCAAACTTGTGATTCGGCAGTTATGTGTCCGGCGTTAACGTATGCGTGAATCTGATCTGCTGCTATTGGTCCTACTTGTTGGCCAGCTTGATCAATGTATAACCATTCTTGTTTTTGGCTCATATTTTTATATTATGAATTAACTAGATCTATATGTGAATGGCATGACCGTCAGTGTCAAGTGTTGCCTCGTGAATTGCCTCTGCGAGCGTGGGGTGCGCGTGGATGGTGCTGTGAATCTCATCAGTTGTAAGTTCCATCTCAAGGGCGAGACCTAATTCTGCAATCAATTCAGTGGCATTATCACCAATAATGTGCGCGCCCAAGAGCTCTCCGTGCTCTTTGCCGAATAGTAGTTTAACAAAACCTTCGGTGTCACCAGATGCTTGTGCTTTACCGATTGCAGCGTATGGGAATTTACCGACTTTGTAATCAACGCCATCATCTTTGAGTGCGCGTTCGGTTTTACCAACTGAAGCAACTTGCGGGTGGCAGTAAGTACAGCCGGGGAAGTTGCCGACTTTGCGCGGTATATGGCCATCGACAAAAAGACCCTCGACAAGTTGGATTGCCTCAAAACTTGCTGTGTGAGCTAGCCATGGTGGTCCAGAAATATCACCGCAAGCATAGACGTTTGCAATAGATGTTTCATATCGGTCACCCACTTGAATGAAGCCACGATCGTCGAGTGCTGGTTGCTCACCGCCGGGAAGAACCGGTGCCACACCAATGGCAACGAGGCAGACATCCGCATTGATTGTGTCACTGCCGTTAGGCCCCTCGATATCGATAGAGACAGAATCACCATTGTCATGAAAGTTAACGCATTTGGTATTGGTCAAGCATTTGACTCCCTGCTTCGTAAATGACGATTGTAGTTCTTGGCCGATTTCGGTGTCTTCAACGGGAAGCAGATTTGGCAACATCTCGACGATGGTCACCTTAGTTCCGAAGGCGTTGTATATGTATGCGAATTCGACACCGATTGCACCCGCTCCGATGATAATCATTTCTTTGGGTTGGGTGGCTGGCACCATTGCCTCCTTGGAGCTGATGACAGATTTTCCATTGAATGGCAGCGGTGGTAGCTCGCGGCTTTTGCAGCCTGTTGCAATGAGAATGTTTGAGCCTTCAATAATTTGCTTTGATCCGTCAGACGAAGTGACTTCAACGTGGTTGCTGTCTTGGATGGCACCCAATCCCCGGATATAGTCTACCTTATTTTTTTTGAACAGAAACTCGATGCCACCGGCAAGTCGATCGGATACTTGACGCGATCGCCCAATCACCGTTGACCAGTCGTAGCTAAGATTATCAAATTTAAGTCCGAATGTAGAGGCCTTCTTATTGAGTGTCTGGTAGAGTTCTGCGTTTTTAAGCAGCGCCTTGGTGGGAATACAGCCCCAGTTCAGGCAAGTGCCGCCAGCGCGGTCTGCTTCAATAACTGCAACTTTTTTACCGAGTTGGGCTCCGCGAATGGCTCCGACGTATCCGGCTGGGCCGCCGCCAATGACTATGAGATCGTACATGGTGTGTAGGGATTTGTGTATGATTAATAAGATATGTGTTTGCGGTGCAGGTTGGACATAGCTGGGTGGTATTGTCAATACAGGGAAGGTCGCAAGACACAAAAAAAGCCAGCGCCCATCACATTAGACGGGCTGCTGGCTGTAATAGAGTGATCGAATCCTTTACCCTTGAGCAATGGGTGCAGGGTCTTTTGGTTTGGATGTTAGCCAACGAATGAGTCCTATTAGACCTAGGATAAAGGCGATGAATCCAAGTGCTATGGCGCCTAATAAGCTGCCAGCAGCTTTTGCGGCACCGCCCATGATCTCTGATAATGAGGAGTGGGAAACCTCGATAATACTGTCTTCAGGAAGTCCACTTACAGACACTGCATAAGTATTGCCCTTTGATGCCGGGAATGAAGCTATTTGCACTTGATTATTGATGATGGTGATGTCGGCAGATTGAGACACGGTGACCTCTGTGCCATCGGCTGTTGTTGCCTTGACGCTGTAGCCATTTGGTTTGGTTGGTGGAGTTGAATCATTTGAATTGAGCCACACGGAGACTTCTTCATCCAGAGTGGCGGTGAAGGTTGCTGTCTCTGGGGTGTTGAATGTAATTGCTCCGTCTATGGTGTTTTCTGTCGTATTTTGGATATCGGTTACTCCACTCTTAATGCCCATGTAGGCTATGATGGTTGCGATGACTGTTGCTACGATGGCGGCGATAAGGAAGCCACATCCTTTTCTTTTTTCTGACATGATATGTATTGATTAGTTGTTTTATGAATTGGTGATGTATGGGTGAATTTAGAGTCCGAGAATATGAAAGTTGGGACTTATGAGCAGAATAGAGTTTTTCTGCGTAGACTCCAGGTATTTTATAAGTTTCTCAAGCTGATGGAGTTGGGTAGGCTGAAGTAGCTGAAGGCCCGGGGTAGCGAGCATATGCTGGCGTATTAGATTGGCTGGGTGCTTGGCTGTGGTGGCGCGAATAAACTCATCCTCGGCATCATCTTTTTTGTTTGGGCCTGCGAGCATACCCTCCAAACCACTCTTTGGCTCAGGTGTGAGGATGGTTTCGTATTCTTCAAGTTTAGCTAGCTTAGCCGCGTGAGTGATTGCCTCATTGATGCCACCTAGTTCATCGACTAATCCGACGACAAGAGCGTCTTTTCCAGAGTAAACACGACCGCCAGCGAGCTTCTCAAGGTCGCCTTTGATACGGTCGCCACGACCGTCGAGGATGCGTTTTTTAAACGTGCCGTATACATCGATCATTGATTTGCGAATCAGTTCTGTCTCTGCAGGCGTGTAACCGCGATGGCTATTCATGATGTCTGCGTGTTTGCCACGTTTGATCGAGTGGGTGGTGATACCAAGTTTGTTCATGGCGCCTCCGAGCACGAATTTCATGCCGACTACGCCGATTGATCCGGTGATGGTTCCTTGTTCCGCAAAAATGCGGTTGGCGCCAGCGCTCACGTAGTAGCCACCTGATGCGGCAACGGCTCCCATGGAGACGACCATAGGTTTACTGGTTGCCTTAAATTCATCGGTTGCTTCCCACAAGACATCGCTGGATAGAGCTGAGCCACCGGGAGAATTGACACGAAAAACCAAAGCTTTGCATTTTTCGTCTTTGGCGAGTCTGAGAATTTCCTCTCTTACTGGGGCGACCGAGGCATCGTTTATTTCGCCATCGAGTGCGACGATACCAATGTAATCAACGCGTCTTTTTTTTGCTTTTCTTGATTTGAAAGCGAGCCTCATAATATCCATAAAGCCACTAATTTTTGGGCCATCTAGATCAGGCAATTCATACCCGCGATCGAACTTAGTATTTTTACCATAATGCTTGCGGATCGTGGTGATGAAGTCGGTTCTGTATTGGAGTGAATCTATGAGCTTAGCTTTTTTAGCTTCTTCAGGTGTGATGAGTGCTTTATCTATAAGTTGGCGCAGGTTCTCAGGCTTGATTTTCCTACCTTCGCAGATCTGTCTGATCATTTGTTCAAAAATGGAGTCGAAGAGAACCGCTTGTTGTTTGGTAGCGTATTTGCTTGGTTCAGTACGATAAAGTGTTTCTCCAGCGCTTTTAAAATCACCGATATGAATCACTTCGACCTTGATGCCAAGCTTGTCTAACAATCCTTTAAAGTACATTGACTCCGCATACATGCCGGTGAGCATGACGTCGCCCTCTGGGAGTAGGGTAAAATGATTCGCGGCTGAGCCGATGATTGCCGAGCCATTACTCAGTCTTTCAGTATAAAACCAAACATCTTTACCTGCCTCTCGAATGGCGAGGAGGCAACGGCGCATTTCTTGAAGCTGGGCTAGGTTGATGTTTGCACCTCCCAGGTCTAGGACGACTCCTTTGACGTTGTCGTCAGTAGCAGCGGCTTTCATACTGCGCACAACATCGTAGTGTGTGAGTGGTCGGTCTGAGCTGCCGCTGAGATCGAACAGCCCACTACTTACCTGCCCGCTCTCTGAAATCATGCCCTCCATATCGTAGACGGCGACAATAGTTTCTTTATCGCTTGTGGCTGCTATGGCCATTGGTGTGATGGCAATGAGGCAAACTGATAATATCCATTTCATATTTAAATACTCTATGTGACCTATAGGAAAACCCAAGTGTAAAACTTGGGGTGTATAACTAGTGCTTTTTGAGAGTGGATAAAAACTCTACAACGTCACGAATCTCATGTTTCTCCATCAGCAATCCTACTGGTGGCATGGCGGAAACCTCACCGAAGCCTTTGGCTACTTTGGCATTTGGGTTGACTAGTGATTCTAGTAAAAACAGGCGGTCGCCACGGCTCGCAACACCATACAAATTTGGTCCTGCCATGGCGGCATCGCTATGTTTGTAGGTGGTATGGCAGCGCATGCATTGAGCTGCTGGATGGGAGTTAAAGAGTGCCCTACCACGTTTCATATTACCTCCTTTGAGAGTAGCAAGATACGGTGAGATAGGGTTGTTGGTATCGAGCGATTTCTGATATTTTTTTAATGCGGCAGCTGACTGTGCGTGTTTTTTGGCAGCGGCAAGGATCTCGAGTGCGGCGTGCTGGTCGCCTTTTCCTGAAGTGAGTGAATCGAGTTTTTGGTTGAGTGTTTTGGCGACGGAGTTATCGATTTTTTCCAATGACGCTACTAGTAACCATGCGGTTTGGCGCAGAGAGACGGGTTTTTTTATGGCGGATGCCTGCAGAATGAGTTTCGATGAGGCGGTGGGATGGCGATCGACGTGCAGGCTGAGAGCTGTGCCAGCTACTTTTGGGTCTGTGTTGGCAACAAATCTTCTGAGCTGGGTATCAAAATCTCTTGGGGGGTTAGCGGCAACGCTGCGCAGTGCCTCTGAGCGTGCAGAGCTACTAATTTTCTTATCTTGGCTGATAGCGAGTAAACGCTCGGAGGGAATTGTATTGAGGTGGGGTTTGTAGTGATTGATGAGTGATATGAGCTCAGCGACCACAGGATTCGAAACGTCGATGAGATGGGGTAATTCTGTTTGAAGAATCTTGATTAGGTTCTGGTTGTCTCTTTTTGGGAGAGGTGAGTAGCGTCCGAGCGATTGATCTACTGTGTGTGGATGATTCCAAATTGACAGCAATCGTACTGCTTCTCGGCGTTGGTTAAGATCGATATTGGAGTTTTTTGAGCCAATAAAAGTGAGGAGTGCGTGAATATTTTTGTCGCCTCCGATGCGGTATGCTGAATGGAGCAAGCGGCGTTGCATCATGGGTGTAAACTCATTGACCCCACCTAAAGTGCTTGCGTAGCGTGGCAGGATTTCTGCGACTTTTTTGCGTGCTGATTCAATGTGGAGGTCATGAATGGCGCGGATTGCCTCATTTTTGACGGCATGTGACTTGCCAATGAACTTAGCGATTTCAGGGCTCTCGTGTCTTCGCAGTGCCACGACAGCAGCAAGATGCACGGCGGAGGAGTTGTGGCGATTAAGAGCAGCAATCTGTTTTTCGGTGCCAGTGCCGAGCAGCCCCATCACGAGAGCGTGACGCAGGAACACGTCTTGGTCGTTATTTTTGGCAATAAGCTTTACGAGAGTATCAAATGCCGGGTGATGTTTTCTTTTTCCTAAAGCGATAGCCGCGAATGATTGCACGCGTGGGGATTTATCCTGTAGAAGGTGCATGAGGGCGGCATCTACTTTGTCTACGGAGGTAACCTCACCAAGACATCTTGCGATACTTGCTTTCAGTTCAAGCGGGTGACTTTGGTGGGCGTGGAAAATAAGTCGGGCAGTAGCAGCGGGATCAGCCTTGCGAGCAATCATACCTAGGCCCCATATACCATGAAGTTGAGCAATGACGTTGTCTTTATTTGCGCGAATGGATTTCTCTAGCAGAGATATTTTTTTCGCATTTGCTAGTGTGTATTGAGCACGGAGTCTAATACGCATATCAGGATGCTTGAGTAGCGAAACCAAGTGAGTGTCAGAAAGTTTTGTGAAATTTTTGGTAATGAGGTTTTTGACACTCTTAATCGTGCTATTGTTCTGTGTGCCTTTTCTGGTGAGTGTGTAAACTCGACCTTGGTTTTTAGTGGCCCAACCTTCGATGAAATCTGTGACATAGATTTTCCCGTCGTATCCGTATTCCAGATCGGTGACGGCGACTCCGTCGTTAAAAATATAGTTATCTGTTACCCGCATTCCGGCGCCGTCATTAGTGACAGCGAAGGAGTGGATACGAGATCTTTCTGGTGCGCCTTTGTAGTCAGAAATCAGAAAGTGCCCCTGTTTGCCGGGATAGGATAGCGGGCCTGGGTGATAAGTGAGTCCTGACGGGCCGTTGGTCAGATTCATGAGTGGTGGTAGAATATAGGCAGGCTGGATGTGTTTGTTTTTTGCCGTGAGTGGCTGCCACATCTGTTCCTGCATCCAGCGGTTGATTGGTCGTTTTTTAAATCCTGCCTCACGGTTAAACGTGTGCATGACTTGGTGATCCATCGTCCAGCCAGCGTCTGCGCCTTCCATGAGGTAGACGATACGTGCTTGGTCGCCTTGATCCGAGTTATTGTCTACTGTGATTGGATTGCCAAACTGATCGAACGCTATTTCTTTGGGGTTTCGCAGTCCAGTTTGGAAAACTTCCATGTTTGATCCGTCAGGCTCGAAGCGCAAGATGGCTCCTTGATCGGGGTAGGCGTAGTGCTTTCCTTCCTTGGTTTTAATATTAAAGCCTCGGTCACCTATGGTGGCATAAATCCTGCCGTCGGGCCCGAGTGCGAAGCCGTTTAGGTCGTGACCCGATAGCGAGATGCGAACGCCAAATCCATCTTGGATTGATTTGCGGGAATCGGAAACGCCATCATCATTGGTATCTTTGAGTAGCCAGATGTGGGGGATACAGGCAACATAAACATTGCCGTTGTATGAAAAAATCCCCGCTGCGGTGCCGTCAAGAGGTGCGTTAAAGCCATCAGCAAAGATGGTGTGATTATCCGCTACGCCATCGCCGTTTTTATCCACCAGCATACGGATTTTTTCGGGGATTTTTGTGTATGTCTCAGGTGGGTGTTTGTGGTGCCACTTTTTGTACATGGCCAACCGGTCATCGGTCGATTGCGAAGCGATGTCATCGAGTAGCCAGTGCCTGCGGCGGCGGTTGTCATCGATGCCCAAGTTGTCTCCAAACCGCCACGTCTCTGTGATCAGCACGCGACCTTTTTCATCAATAGTTAATGCAGTTGGCGCTGTTACACCGTGCGATTTCTGGTCGGCAAATACTTTTAACTTAGTATCTGGAGTGATTTGGATTGCTGGGATCTCATTGCTTTCAACCAATTCAGGCTGCGCAGCAATTAGTGAGAGAGCTAGGAAAATGGATGTAATGAGAGCCAGCGCGTATTTCATAATCAGTGATTACAATACGCTTCAGATGACTCAAGCTGTCAATGAGAACATGAAGCATGAGTTTGAGTGAGATCAAGGATCAGATACTTGAGACAATCTGGTTGAGCGTCTGACTGGGTCGCATAGCGTCACAGGTGATTGAGTCATCGACTTTATAGTAGCCGTTAGTGTTGACTGCCTTGCCTTGCACGCTAATGAGCTCATTAATTATGGTCGCCTCGTTTTCTGACAATGCCTTAGCAATAGGCTCGAAGGTGGTGGAGAGATCAGTATCATCTGACTGTGCGGCAAGAGCTTCTGCCCAATAGAGTGCGAGATAGAAATGCGAGCCGCGGTTATCGATGCCACCAAGCTTTCGAGTGGGTGATTTGTCGTTGAGTAAGAATTTTCCGGTGGCGGTATCAAGTGACTCGCCTAGTACTTTTGCTTTAACATTACCAAATTTTTCAGCGAGGTGTTCGAGGGAAACGGCAAGCGCTAGGAACTCACCGAGAGAGTCCCAGCGAAGGTAGTTTGCCTCTTGGAATTGTTGAACGTGCTTTGGGGCAGAGCCGCCAGCTCCGGTTTCGAACAGACCGCCACCATTCATTAGAGGAACGATGGAGAGCATTTTGGCGGATGTGCCGAGCTCGAGAATGGGAAAAAGGTCGGTGAGGTAATCACGTAAGACGTTACCGGTAACGGATATAGTGTCATCGCCAGCTTTGCAACGAGTGAGAGTGAATTCGGTGGCCTCGATAGGTGACATGATGTGGATTTCGAGATTATCGGTATCATGATCGCCGAGGTATTGGCCAACTTTATTGATGAGCTGGGCGTCGTGAGCGCGTGTTTCATCGAGCCAGAAAACGGCAGGTGTGTCAGTAGCGCGCGCACGATTCACAGCTAGCTTAACCCAGTCTTGAATTGGTGCATCTTTCACCTGGCAGGCACGCCAGATATCGCCTTGCTCAACCTCATGGGAAATGAGTGTATTACCATCTGAATCGATAATAGAAACGGTGCCGTTGGCGGGGATCTCGAAAGTTTTGTCGTGAGAGCCATATTCTTCAGCTTTTTGAGCCATGAGGCCTACGTTTGGCACTGTTCCCATAGTTGTCGGGTCAAAAGCGCCGTTATTTTTACAGAAATCGATCGTCGCCTCGTAGATGCCGGCGTATGAGGAGTCAGGAATGACCGCCTTGGTGTCCTGCTGATTCCCTTCTTTATTCCACATCTGCCCTGAGGTGCGAATCATGGCCGGCATTGATGCGTCTACAATGACGTCGCTTGGAACATGAAGGTTAGTGATACCCTTATCTGAGTTTACCATCGCGAGGTCGGGGCCGTTTGTGTAAGCTGCTTGAATGTCAGCTTCAATAACGGCTTTTTGATCGGCTGGGAGCGATTCAATTTTGGAAAGTAGGTCACCAAATCCATTTTTGAGATCAACGCCGAGGTTATACAGGGTGTCGGTGTGTTTTTCGAACACTTCTTTGAAGAACACTTCAACGCAATGACCAAAGATGATGGGGTCGGAGACTTTCATCATTGTTGCTTTCATGTGCAGAGAGAAAAGAACTCCCTTGGATTTAGCATCTGCCACTTGTTCAGTGAGGAACTTGACGAGAGCTTTTTTGCTCATACGCGTCGCATCGATGATTTCACCATCTTGAAGAGGCACTGATTCTTTGAGCACGGTAGTGGTGCCATCAGTCGCAGTAAATTCGATTTTTACATCTGTTGGCTGCTCGATGGTGACTGACTTTTCATTGGAGCGAAAATCACCTGCGTCCATCGATGATACGTGGGATTTGGAGCTAGATGACCATGGGCCCATCCGGTGCGGGTTGGCTCTGGCGTATTCTTTTACGGCTTTCGGGGCGCGGCGGTCAGAATTGCCTTCACGTAGCACTGGATTCACGGCGGAGCCCTTCACTTTCGCGTAGATTTCCTCGGCGTCCTCGTAGTTTGGAATATTATATCCCTTGGATTGAAGTTCCGAAATGGCGGCCTCCATCTGCGGAACAGATGCGGAAATATTCGGAAGCTTGATGATATTTGCCTCGGAAGTTTTGGCCAATTCACCTAGTTCGTTTAGAGCGTCTGACACCTGTTGATTAGCACCTAGCCTATCAGGGAATTGGCTAAGAATACGCCCAGCCAGTGAGATATCGCGGGTTTCCACATTGACCTTAGCGGTCTTGGTGAAAGCCTCAACGATGGGCAAGAAAGAATAAGTTGCAAGTGCAGGGGCCTCGTCTGTTTTGGTGTAAATGATGGTTTCTTGGCTCATGGTGGAAAGTAATTGACGGCGCGGTGTTTAGAGAAACCAGCGGCGAGGTCAATATTATTCCATGGAGTCGAGGATTCGCCCGATGAGAATTGAGCTAAATTCTGTCTCTGCCAAGTCGTTGTGATTGAATGCTAACACCTGTTGTGTCTTGTTCGCTACGGATGTGTGAACGAAAGTGATGACGCCGAAAATGGTGCCACGTGAGATAATCGGCACAGCGATCATGGCCTCGGTCTGAATGCTAAGTTGTAGGTCAAGCCGTGAACTATGTTGTGGATTGGCTGAGATGTTGTTTTCACAAAACGGCTGCCCCGAAGCATGAACCATACTGATGATCCCCTCACTAAGCGGGTGGCGATACTCTCCGATAAAATTTGATGCATGCGGGCCGTAGCCGACGATAGGGAGTAGGTGATCTGCTTCTGCAATCCAGAGAGCGCTATTAGGGCAGCTGATTTGGGTGCATGACCTACGGAGAATTTCCTCAATGAGGGCGCGTGTGGCGTCGTCCAGATACATTTCTCTGGAGGTATTAAGGATGCTTGATGATGAGGCCTGCAAGTGTTTGCATAGCGTTTTCGTTGGCAAGCAAATCTTGGGAGATGTTTCTCGCTTCCTCCTCATTGAGCTCTCCGGCGGCCAGCGACTGAAGTTTTTGCTTAAGAAATGGTGTTACTTCATCGGAGCTGCGTCCTGATACTTCAGGGGCAAATGTTGAGAGGAAAGCCGAAATGGTGGCAAAATTTTCCCCGCTTGGTAGATTGGAATGCATATATGATGTGTGTTACGTTAGTTAGTGCGCTTGGTTGACGATTTTAGCGGTTGGGTATTCACAATTTTTGAATATTTATTTTACATGAATATTTGAACGATCACGTTCTTGCTGGCTTGGGGCACCTACAAAAAAGGTTGTGGATGATCGGCATAGATTCAAAAAGTCGTCCCATTCAAGGTCGAGCCATGGGTCAGTTCGCAGGATTTCTTCCATTGTTTCCTCTTTGATTGTTGTCATTACAGAGTTGATTGCCCGGCTAACCTTTGACTGGCTCCAGCCGAATAAATGACCGACCAAGTCTTGACGAACACCGTGAACTACAACCAAGCGCATAAGCACTAGATGTAGGGGGTCACATTTGCTAAACGCGTGCAGTAAGGCGTCGCGCAGTAATTCAACAAGATGATCTTGCTCTGGCTCAGTGACTGTATCACCAGCTACTAAATCAAATTCATCAGTGGCACTCGACTCACGAAGGTGTTCGGGAAGCTGGCCTTCAAATTTCTGGTGCCTCTTCAGGTCGATAAGTCGATTGATTGCCGCACGTGTCAGAAATGCGCGTAATTTTCCTTTGCCGTTATATTTCTCAAGCAGTGGAGGCTTGCCCTCCTTTGCGCCAAAGCAGTCTGCGATGAGGTCGGCCGTCAAATCAGTAGCTTCAGTATCACTTGCTCCGCGTTTCATTAAAACTGCATGTAGCCAGTGGGTTGTCTCACTATTGCTGATTTGTGAGCAGGCATCAGCATCGCCCTGCAGAGCTGCTGCGACCAACTCGTAATCATGATCTTGTTCGGACATCAGTTATTCATAGACACATTTGACTGCAGGGTGAATCTCAGAGTTTGCCATATTTGCGTGGGCATGTGCTAATCATGATCATGGCCATAGCCGTGGCCCTTGTGATAATGATCATTGTCGTTGTTGTCGTGGTCGTGGTCGTTGTCAATCGGGGGAGTCATGTTATCAGTTACCATTGGTTTTTGGTAAACATCACGCTGAATATTTTGGTGCATCGTAGCGCCTGAGCATGTGAGGCGGGTGATGCTGTTCTGATTTAATAAGATGCCTTTGCTCTTCAGCAGATCTTGTTTTGCGATTGCTTTGTTAATTTCATTTTGAGCCTCTGGGGGTAGTTTGCCAAATTGTTTGGTTCCGGCCAGCAGTGATGTTTTGAGCAATAGCTTGATATCGACGTCTACTGGTTTGTTGATGAATTCACCGCCGGGTCGTATGATGCACATGGATCCAGCAGGCACTTTAACTTTTTTGGGCTTTCCAAAGATATTTTTCTGCGTGTTTAAGTTCAGATAGATTGTGCCTTCTAATGTAATGAACTTGATCCAATTGCCAGTATTATACTCGGCCAAAATTGTCGTTCCAGTAATGGCGGCTGTGATGGTGGCGGTACGGATCGTAGCACCTCCCGCATTTTTTGGGACCTGTAGTAATATGGAACCTGAATTTAGGTTGATATCACGGCTCCCTTGGCGGAAACTGAAAGTAGAGTTGGCGCCTATTCGCGTCAGAGTTTTGTCTTGGAATGTGAGTTCGGCACGGGAGCGTCTTCCAGTTTGCACGGATGTGTGTCCACTAACTGTGTCGCCTACCTTTGCTTGTCGTCCTGATTGTTTGGTTTGATAAATACGGACGTCGTTAATTTTAGTGGTAACCTTGGCGGATTGTAATGATTCGGCCTGTGCTAGTGATGGCAAGATTGAGCTAATTACAGTGATGATTAGAATTTTTTTCATGGCGTTGTTTGTTTTTTTTGACGGATGTCTGTCACTATGATGCGAAAATTAAAATTTTGTAGTAAAGCCAATACCCAATCCCCCCTGAATGCTGTCGTAGTCAGCCATACCATTCGCAAGGTTGGAATCGTTATTAACGTGGGTAAATGATGCTTGAAGCCTGGTTGACTTTGTTAACTGCCAATATAGTTCTGCGCCTAGCAGTTGGTTGTTATCTTCTCTGTTAAATTGATCATAATCGTAGAGTGAGTATTGATAGTAAAGGACGGCCCTGATTTTGTCTGTTATACGATAGCTGTAGCTTACATACGCACCGTATTCGTCTCTATCTAAACGATCTGGAATTGTATCCATATTATACGCGTAGTCGAATGCCGCATGAATGGTATGTTTGGGAGTGCTAAGCAACACCTTGTGCGCACCTAATCGAATTCGTTCTGCCGAATAAATACTATCAGAAATTGATCCTGCAGTTACCCGAGCGTATTCGTATCGTGCGTAGAAGACCATATCGAAAAAATCAGGAGTCGCCTTAACTAAGCCGATACGTGCATCAGTGCGCTCAAAGTTCAGGGAGCTTGGTGAATCATAGCGGTAAACATTTTGACTGAGGTAGAAATCAGCAAACAAATTGTTACCGATACGCGGTTTCCACGTGGCAAGTGCTTTGGTCTGCCACAAGAACCCTTCATCTTTGTTGTTGCGGGTGCTGGCAGTATTATTGGTCCAGAAGATATTTGTAGATAGATCCGCTCGAATGGGAGCGCGCATTGGGTTGCGCTGAAGTATGAGTTGATGTCCAAGATCACTGTCTGCAGGACTAAAGGGAGCAAACCGCTTTTGTTGATCCAGATCCAGATCACTGTATTCTTCAGGATCATAGTCACTCCCCAAGAAGCGTTGGATAGGTGATAGTGCGTCAATAGCAAATACAGAAGAGTTAGTTAATGTGAGGTATGTGATATACGTGACGATTTTTCGCATGGTCTAATGGTGGTTGTCGTGGTTTTATGAATTTGTACATTACACCATACGACCACGCTGTAGGTTATGACAAGCAAACAACAACAAAATGGGAAATTTTCAATGGGGGGCGGCGTTGCAAAACGCTTACTCGCTTGTTTTATGGGTGTTAGTCTATCAGCCTTGTTGTGGGTTTTTCCGTTTACTGGTGAAGTTCTTAATAAGCAAACGCGTTTGATTGAGGATTACTTCGTTAGAAACGATCATGGGCTTCAGCCGCGTAAAGATCTTGTTTTTCTGGGTGTTGACGCCGATAGTATGCAGCTCGATAGTATTTCTGATGAGGTGATCCGAAGTCATCCCGTGTTAGATAAAATGTCTACAGCATGGCCTTGGGATCGTTCAGTGCATGCGGCAATGATTGACCGTCTTGCAGGTGCTGGAGCCAAACTAATTGTGGTGGATCTAATAATTGCTCAACGGTCATCAGTCGATGGCGACAAGGCTCTTGCGGAAGCCATTGCGAGGCATCGTGATAAGATTGTTCTCTCATCAGCATTTATACCCGGTGAAGATGGAGGTCAGATGCGAGTTGTAGAACCCTTAGATGCTTTGCTCGGACCTTTGGGTAATGAGACAGCGATCGGGTTTGTTAATTTCTGGCCTCATGCCCAAGATGGTATTGTTAGGCGCGCTCATTTTTACAAAACATTGAGTGCTGCCAACCATGCGGACGAACATCCGGATGAACCTGTATTTCAATCTTTGGCATCAGTTGCAGCTGAAAAGATAGGTGTCACGACTTCAGGGCGGCAAAAACGTTTTCGTATGGCGCGCATTAAGGGAGAGAATGCGGATCAGGTTTACAAGGCGCGCAGCTACTATACAGTTTTTGTTCCTGAAATTTGGGAGTCACGCTATGCAAATGGTAATTTTTTTAAGGACAAGATTGTATTTATTGGGCCGGCTTCACCTTTATTTCAAGATAGTCATGAAACACCGTCGGGCCCTATTTTGGGTGCGCAATTACATATGCACGTTCTAACCGCTTTGCTGGAAGATGCGTGGTATAGTGATTATGGGGCTAATGACAGAAGACGTATTACGATGTTTGTCCTGCTGGGTCTTGTGCTTAGTTTTATTGTTTGTTTTAAATTGAATCGAACATGGATCATAGGGGCTGCAATTATCTTAGGAGGAATTTTTTGGTTCTATCTAGAGCAAACTTTAGTGGATCATCGACAGCGTTTGATTGGTAGCATGGCGTCGTTATCGGCTTATGGACTTGGTCTGCTGTGTGCTATTATTTGGCAAGCCATGTCAGAGCGCGCCCGGCGCCAGCAGCTTCATCGGCATTTGCGTAGATCAATGTCCCCAGATGTTGCTGATGCTATCATACGTGCGCCCGAGGGTTATTATAAGGCGGCGTCAGGTAATCGCCGTGAGGTTACTGTGTTGTTTACAGATATTCGTGGCTTCACTCATCGTTCAGAGGAACAGGATGCCGGTGAGTTGTTCACGCAGCTCAACACATACTTGGAGCGTATGGTAGAGGTTATTTTTTCACATGGCGGCACTGTGGATAAATTTATTGGGGATGCGATCATGGCGACATGGGGTGAATTAGGAGAATCTGATATAGACAACCAGTTAAACCATTCTGTATTGGCCGCACAAAAAATGTTAGATGTGCTTGGTGAGCTGAATAAATCATGGGAGGCCGACGGTTTGAAGCCATTTCGGATAGGGGTTGGGATTCATCATGGCGAGGCGATTGTGGGCGAGGTTGGTTCAGATCAACGCACAGATTTCACCGTTATTGGTGACGCTGTTAACTTGGCTTCTCGGATTGAGGGTTTGACCAAAGCTCTGGGGGTTGACCTACTCGTATCGGCCACAGTAGCTGAGAAGTTTTATAATAATTCCAATTGGATTTACGTTGCTAAGGTTCGCGTCATGGGGCGCGATGGTGGTGTGTCTCTCTGGACACCAGCATCGGTAATACCTGAGGAAAATACAGTGATGCAATTAGTTGTGAATAAATATACTTCGGGTGATTGGGTGAGTGCTAATGAGCTACTTGAGCAAATTAACGATGAATCCCATTTTGCGGGAGTTGCAAAATTTTATCGGCGATTGTTATTTGAAGTTGAGGTGCCAGCCCCAGATTGGGATGGTGTGATTGCGATAGAGACCAAGTAAATCATGCTCGCTATAAATTACTACCAAGATAATCTACCAACCCAGACATCGAACATCTTGTCCCAATCCACGCCATTTATTTGCTGTAACAATAAGTTTTTGCACGTAGCTGATGCCTGCCTCAACGGATTGCTCAATGGGTAATTTTAGAGCTATATTCGCGGCAATAGCAGATGATAGTGTGCAGCCAGTGCCATGGATGCCGCTCGGCAGATTGACAGTTGGGTGGTAATAGTGGAATGCTTTACCATTGTGCCAGAGTACGTCGAGACGATCTGAATTTCCGGCTAGGTGACCGCCTTTCAATAGACAGGATGTTTGGTGTTTATCTGCTATATCGTGTGCGGCTGATTCTAGGTCATGTTCTGTGGTGATAGACCGATTGAGAATAACTTCAGCCTCGGGGATATTGGGAGTTACCAGACTAGCCTGGCTTAACAATTTATGACAAAGGGCCTGTGTTGTTTCATCATTGGAAAGTGCACTGCCTGCGGATGCTACCATTACGGGATCGAGCACTGATGGAGTGGTATTATTTTGCAGGATTTCCGCCACAGCGATAACACTGGCACGTGTCGGCAGTAGCCCAATCTTAATAACATTCACCGGATAAGTTTCTAACAAAATATGAATTTGATCCTGGAGCATTGGCACAGGAATAGGTGATACCCGTCGTACTTCTAGAGGTGTTTCTGCAACTACACTGGTTACGGCGGTCAAGCCATGCACCTTGTGTTGTAAAAATGTTTTTAAGTCTGCCTGAATACCAGCACCGGCTGAACAGTCTGAGCCGGCGATGGTCAATGCAATAGGATAATCAGTTATCATAGCTCATCAGCGCAGTTGATTGCGCCTCTTAATATTATTGTAAATCACTTTCGGCGTTTTGCACGGTCGAACCTTGAGCTGCGAGTAGTTTTTGGTTTTACATCAGCTTTGCTAGTTGTTGATTGTGATGGTAATCTAGGTTTTCCAGTATCTGTGTGGGTGGGCTGAGCTATGGGCGCCGAATATCCATCATCTACAGGAGTTTTTTTCTTGGTGTTAGAGGCTTGTTTTTTAGTCTGCGCTTTGGAAACTTGGCTGGCTCCACCTGCCAGCAGTGGTAGCTTCCATCCGGTTCGTGTGACAAGTGCATCTAACAAAATTAGAACTAGTGCCGCGATGGCGAGTGGAATTCTGAGGTCAGCACTATGTATGACAGGTGGCCTTAGCCATGCTTGTGAAAGATCGATGAGTTCACGTCCGCCAGTTTGTGCCGATACGGACCGTAACTCGGCGAGTCTATCGGGATCGAATGCCCACTCGGTACTAGATCCCACGATGATCGGTCCAAATGGAATGGCATGCTCTCCAGTCTGGATAGCTCCACGGATCAGGGTGCCTTCCCCAAGATCACGAGAGAGTGAGAATCTTCCCGGTGCAATGCGTTTCCATGCTACTTCATAGGGTGCAACGGATGCTTCACCGTTGAGAAGTTTGATGCGTGGGGGGTGGATTGCAAATTTTTGAGCCCATTCGTCGGTGTCATAAAGGAGATCGACAGTTAGACGCGTGCCCTCAAGTCGATGGCGCAGACCGATTCCAGGCGGTAATATATCGCCCATCAGCCACTGGGTGAGTGTCTGAATAAAATCGCCATACTGTGGCCATGACCTTATTTTTTCTGAATACTTACCACTTAACGGAAATGTAACCGCTGCCGTGCGTCCGATGCCGCGACGTGCATGTGACACAAGCGGAGCGAGGTATTCATCGGTGGTGGCCAACGAGGGTGTGGCGTCGGGTCTTATGTAGGAAAGGTTGTATCCGTCTGCCATTCCCGGCCAGGCGAATGGCTTGGCGGAGATCTCGCTCCACTTGCCGGTGGGTTTGGTTCCCACCGGATCTGTGAGAAATGCTGATCGTGCCATAGTCACCGTCTCCTGCGCAAAAAGTCGCGGTATCTCGGCAGGGCGTGTGGTAAAAAAACAACGACCCTTGCCACGTTTGGCAATATCCTTCAGGAATGCTGCATCACTGTCCTTCGGAGTTCCAAGACCGATCACAGAAATCGTGCAGCCACCTTTTTCCATTTCCTCGATGAGCTGTTTGTATTTCCCGGGCTCTTCCGAATCGGCAGCATCTGAAAATAGGATTACGTGGCGCGTGCCGGCATTCGATTGCTTGAGCTCCTTCCATGCCGCTTGTAATCCCGTGTAAACAAAAATACCACCGCCCTGCGAGCGGATGCGGCGTATCTTGCCAATGATCTTTTTCTTGTTCTGTTTAATTTGGGTGAGAGGAACGATCTTGTGGGGCGAGCTATCGACAGCGAACACGCACAATTGATCCATATCGCCTAACAGTTCGACGGCGCGTGCTGCTCCGGTATTTGCCAGATCCATTTTTGATTTCCCACTACCTGCGGACATTGACATCGAGCCCGACCGATCCATCACCACGGCCATAGCGACTGATAGTTTACGGTGCTCGTTTTTCAACTCCATGGAAACGGGTAATAGGTTATCGACTGCTGATTGGAAATAGCCACCGGATCCGAACGACTGCTTGCCGCCGACCATCATGAATCCACCACCTTGTTCACGGACGTAAAAATTGAGTGCGTCTTGGAATCTAGCAGGCACCTCGAATGCGGGTACATTATTGAAGACAACCGCCCTCGCACCGGCGAGCTGACCGACTTGGAGAGCGCCCGGCTCGCTGACCACCTGCACGTCATAGTCCTGATCACGGAGTGCGGCTGCCACTGGATCGTTGGTATACTTGCTGACTAACAGCACACGTGGGCCGCCAACGACTTCGATCCAGCGTTCAATTCGGTTGTTTCCCGGGTGGGCATCCTTTTTCGGCAGGATTTCCGCTGAGTATTGGTATGAGCCCGTACGCGAAATCCTGTCAGTAAACTCTGCATGCCCTGTGCCGTTGACGATTTGCACTGTGGTTTCCGTAAGTGTCTGTCCATTGCGTTTAATGACGAGTGGGATCTCGGCATCTGCGTATCCGCGCACCGTCACATCAAGCACAAAGGGTTCACCTATTTGCGTGCGGAGAGGGGTGTGAAGCCTCGCGACACGGAAGTCCTCTGAGGTATCCTCGCGCACGAGACGGTAGTCCATGGGAATACCCATCCGTGATAGTTTAGCAGCAGCCTCGGCGAGTGGTTCGGTCGCGTAACCATCAGAAAACAGAAGAATGCGTGAAGGCCTATCCTCGGGCGCCAAAGCCATGATGTTCTGGATTGCAAGGTTGGTGCGTGTTAGCTTGCGGTTACCGGTGTAAACGGCAGTCTCGGTGCCCGGCTTACGCTCGACGATATCAGACGCGTAATCGATGAAATGCAGTTCATCGTAACGTGAGGGTTTGGATTTTTCTAGTAGCTTCTCCCACTCTGGAAGCCCCTTGTCAATCAGGTCGTCAGTCGATTCAGACCGATCCAACAGAACCCAAAGATCGAGTGCGTCTTGCTGTTTATCGATCTGGGGGTCAACCAGTAGCATAGTAACCACTAATATTAGTAACACCCGCAGTGGCCGCCACAGCTCTGGCCCACGCCATACCAGCCCGAGTAAAAGAAATACGGGAAGTAGAAAAAACCACTCGGGCGCGGTAAAGGTCATAATTAAATAGAGGGTGAATTTTTAGATTTTGTGAAAAACCAAGCGCCGAGCATGGCGGTGAGAATTAGGCACACCCAGACGCGCCAGAGGTGGTCGTCGCGGGTATGTCGATCAACAGCAGTCGCCATGGAGCTGGCGGGTAGGTCATCGATGGAGCAGTTCGAAAAATCCGCCTCACGGGTGTCGGCGAAGTAGGTGGCGGATGTGAATAGGATTTCTTCGTCTTGGGCGATTGTGAAAAATCCCGGAGTGTCCGGTGCGCTCAGAGCGCCGCTATTAGCGGGGCGTTGCTCCGTTTTTAAAAGTTCACCATCCAGTCCAAGTGTGTTGATTGTCAGGGCGGGTGCTTTTTCTCCGTGAAGTCGAGTTAGCTCCAGAGGCTCTCCCGTTTCTGTGATACGTGTTTCGGGGGCCATTTTTTCGTTTCGAAGTTGCTCGCAAAAGCGCAGCAAGAGCACTGCGGTGGCGGGTTGTTTCAGCGCGTTGGATTTCTGAATATCAAAGTTGAACACTAGGGCTTTATTGCCTGATGCTGGGTGCCTACGCAGAAAAATTAGTGCGCAGTTTCCTTGCCAGAGTAGCACGTCATCTGCCTTGTCCTGCGGAATCGAGATACTTTGGCGAACTAGCAACGTATGCCAGTTCAATCCTTCAGTCAGTTTGTGTTTGGGCGTGACGATGTTGCCTGTGAGATAGCGACGAGTTGGCGCTTGATCGGTGGGGAAAACAATCAGATGGCTATCCGAAGGAGTGGTTTCCGTAGAGCTTACAACCAGATCTGCCGCGTCTTGGTTTGCCGCTTCGAGTAGATTAGGAAAGCTAGTCAGCATCCGGTCACTGAGCCGCGCGGCGTCCTTTGCTAGGGTGGAGAAAACCATCAGCGGTTTGGGCTTTGGCCGCACCATCGGTAAGGAATCGTCTAGAGTGAATGAATCCTCTTCCAGGACGAGTTGACAGCGTTGTGTACCTGCGGGAAATGCGCCCTGCAGAGTGGTCAGTCTGCCAGCATTGAGCTGGAGCTTACGGCTGCTACTTTTACCTTTTGCCGTATTAAGATACCAGTTTCGTTGTTGTGTTGTGTCTGAGTAGTTTCTCACCACGGCTTTCCATATAAGATTGCTGTCACGTTGTTCGAAGCTTACGCCGGTGATGCCTACGTTTTCTATGTTACTGCCGATTGATATATACGAGGCGTTGTAGGGTAAAGTGTCTTCGATGGGTGTGTCTGTGATATAGCAAACCGCGCCCTCTGCACTCACTAGACTACGGGCAATACGGAGGCTGTTCGATGGTTCAATAGCACCGGAGCTTGGTGTCCACTTGCCAAGTGCCTCCATCATTTTTTCGGGGGCTGTACCTTGGTAAATTTTGGGTTTGCTTGGGTCGGACTCTAGAATCCAAATTTCAACGTTAGCTGCATTCCCTTGGAGTCGTGTGATTTCCTGCTCTAGCGAAGGTGTGATTTTTTCTTTGAATACGCGCATCGATGCCGAGCTGTCTAACACAATGGCAATCCTCTGCGTCGACTTTGCCTTCACATAGCGCGGCTGCACAAGTAGCCAGGTTGCTAGCAAAACAGAGAGGATCTGAAGCCATAGCGGCACCGAGTTGACGAGTCGATCAAACCGCCGCCCGCTGGTGCTTTCACGCTGCATCTGTCGCAGCAAGAACAGGGTGCTCACGGTGACCACTTTCGCCCGACGTTGCAGGAAGTGAATTAGTATAATGGTTGGAACGCCTAACAGCGCCCAGAAGCCATACGGATTTGTGAGGATTAAATTGATAAAAAGTGGTGGTATTATTTGATAACCAAGGCGCCAGCTGAGACAGCATCTTCATTCAGAGCATCGAGGAGTGGACGGTTGGCGCAGACGCGGGCGAGGGGGGCGTTGAAACGTTTGGCCGTAGCGTGCCACTCGGCGAAGTGGGCGGCGTAGGCTTTGCAGAAGTGCCTGAGGGTGGATTTCTCAACGCGATGCGAATGTTGACTGCCAGCTTCGACATCAACAAACTCGTAGTTTCCTTGCCACTCAGGATTTGCTTCGGCTCTGAGAAATGGGGCAAAGATAATCGGTTTTCCTTGCTGAATACTCAGGTGGCGCAGCGGATGGTTCGGGTCACCTTCAAACAACAGATCAGAAACGAGTACGCGGATTGCATTACCGCGAAGCTGAATCTGGTCGAGTGCCAGAGGGGCGCTGGGGCGTGTTGGTTTCATCTCAAGCACCGTGTTCATCCAGTGGTGTGAGATTACGGCATCCATCGGCAGGCGTGTGTGTGCGTCGCCACGGAGTAGATGGATGTTTACAGAAGCACCCGCCTGAATCGCAGCTATGGTGACGAAGTAAAACAGCTCGGTGGTTCGCGCTGCTTTGGTTGGATCAAAAAACATCGACTCGGATGCGTCTAAAATAATGTCGATGACCGGTCGTACCTCTTCGCGGTAGAGCTTCATCGAGTAGTTGCCGGTGCGTGCGTATGCCTGCCAGTTGATGTGGCGGGGGTCGTCACCCGGCATATATGCGCGGTGGTCTTGGAAATCGATTGATGAGCCTGTGCCTGCACCTTGAAACTCGCCAGCCATGCCTCGCCAGACCTGTGAACGCAGGGGTAAGGCCAGGCGTTCCGCGCAAACGGACGCCTGGGTGTGGAGTAGAGCTAACTGATCAACGGTCATTGTTCATTAGTGGATAAGCGTTCGACATCGCGGATATGTTTCCAGACAGGGAGAGAGGATGTCAGGGCGATGCTGGCATAGAGAATCACATTTATATAGGAGACATTGAGTAGCGCGGTCTCAGAAAATCTAGACGATCCACCCAGATGGATAATGCTTGTGGGGACCCAGAAAAAACATTGCATGATCTGGAGTTTGCCGCCGTCTATAAACTCTTCAGCAGCTATAACAATCAGCACGATCAAAAATTGGGTGCAGGTAAAAAGTAGATACATGCCAAAACGATTATCATGTTTTTTTACGAACAACCGTGTCAGTGCCAGTGGGAAAAGTAAGAATGCGAACGCGGAGTTGAGAAGGGTTATTGCTTCGGCATTGGCCCGATAACTGAAATGCATCAGCCCTTGTATTAGCCCGTAGAGCAACAACACAAATACCAGTCCGGTTGCCCAACCGGGGTAGAGGGCGCGTCCAGCCGCTGAGCCAATAATTCCTTTTCTGGTGAATGGTGCAACGATGGGTTGTGTTAAATTCGTGTTTTCAGTTAGGCTGATCACGCTAACAGGGATACAGAATGCAAGGCTAAGGGCCAGAGAGACCTCCATGTCCACCTTGGCGACGGCAAATGCTAGAAGTGAAATAGTGATCAGTCCCAAGCTGATTATGCGCCTGCGAGTTGCACGATTTTCTGATAGCGGTGCAATTAATGAAGTGCCGAGATCAAGTAGCATCCATGTGGCGTAGACGCAGGCGATAATGAAGCCAAGGAATGTCAGTGTGGTCGACAGTGAGTCCAGAGTCACCGGGCGGAGCAGATTCTGAAACGTGTGCCGACTGTCAAAAAATAGATTGCCGATAGAAATAAATACAAAAAATGCGGCGATGATCGGCAAAAGGACCCTGATGATGACCGATTTTAGTACGCTAAATCCGACCGTTCCAGCCGTGAAAAGAGCAGACAGTAGAAAGATGCTCAGCATCAGCAAAATCTCTGAAAAAATCTGCATGTTGCCGAAGAAATAGCGTAGTATCAGGTATGGGATGATCGCCGTTAGGATGAGTGCTGACTGGCTTACAATCGAAATCCATTTTCCAAAAGTTATTCTCCATGCGCTTAGTCTTGTTAGGCATAAGAGGTCGATATTGTTGTTCTTGATCTCGGTTTGTAGAGCCCCGATACCTCGAAGCGGCTGCACCACGAGAACCGCGAGCGAATAGAAAAAGAAGATGATACGCGAGAGTAGATGCCCCGCATTTTCATGCGAAGCTACCGCCGCAGTGATCAGCAGAATAAAACACAAAAACGCCTGTATCGCAATGAACAGAACCACAAAGCTAATTCCCCGTAGCCCCTGACGCAGCTCCTTCACCAACATTGGGTTGAGCTTGTCCGGGAAATCCGAGATGTGGTTGATGGAAGGCATAGAGCTCATGCGTCCTGAAGAACTTATGGTTGCTTTGGCATTGACGGTGGTGTGTTCACCTTATCTAGCATATCAATAAAGGCGTCTTCCAGATTACGCTGCTCTTTGTGGAATTCGATGACCTGCAAGCCATCTTTCACCATACTAGCCAAGACACGAGCTGCGGTTTCGGTCGATTCTACACGTATGCGTCCGCCGTTTTTTCTGTTTTCGATAAACTCAGCGTAGGGATTGGTAACTACCCAATTTGATACCGATTGGGCGTCGCCCAGTATCTGCACATCAAAAAAATATCCACCCCCTGTTTCAGTGCCTTGTTTGAGAGATTCGGCATCGCCATGGTGTACGATATGACCATTGTTGATAAAAAGAAGAGAGTCACACATCTCGCCGAGCTCCGAAAGTATATGCGATGAAATGAAGATGGTTTTCCCTTCCTCAGCGAGAATACGGATCAGGTGTTTGAGCTCGACGCGTGCCTTGGGATCAAGACCGGCAGCGGGTTCATCCATGATTAACACCTGCGGATCATGGATCAGTGACCGACCAAGACAAAGCCGTTGAGTCATGCCTTTAGATAGTTTGTTAGATAGTCGGTCGGCAAGTGGAATAAGATCAGCAAATTCCATTACCTCCTGCACACGCATCTGGCGTTCCTTGCCGGCGTATCCAAGTGCTCTTGCATAAAAGTCCAGATACTCAAGCACGGTCATGTGTTCGTAGTTGCCAAAGTAGTCAGGCATCCAGCCAATGAGAGAACGAACTTTGGCTGGAAAATTAACCACGTTAATACCACAAATTTCTACCTGCCCCATGGTCGGGTAATCTAGGGTAGCTAATACACGCATCGTGGTTGTTTTTCCCGCACCATTGGCACCCACGAACCCACAAACCGAGCCGTGCGGCACTTCAAAACTAATTCCATCAACCGCTTTGAGTGTGCCGAAGTAGCGGTAGAGATTATTGGCGACTATTGCTGGTGACATAGGTCTAATGATTCCTACAGGACGTGTGGGATTATGGGGAAACCGGTCCGGTCATGATGGTTGTGGTGCTGAGCCATTTGATCGAGCCATAGGTTTCAGTGGCGGTGGCGTTATTCGTGCTGGTGAAGAATCGGCCGGGGAGTTTTGAAATACGTATCAGATGAGAGGCGTTGTGGTTACCAAGTGATTTTTTCATACGGTCACGCCAGGTGTTAAACTCCATTTCGTTGGTGGGTGAGAGACTTACAGAGTTACCTTTTTCTAATGCATCTGCCATCCACCATGAGCCATTCTTCGCGTGGTAAAAGATCGTATTGAGGTCGAAATCAAAAGAGGAGGTTAGGGTGGGAGCACCTGCCTTAGGTGACAGTTCGATTCTGCCTCGTGTTGGGCGTATGGTTTTGAGTAAATGGCCATGGATGCTGCGGGATTGAAACCAATCACCTGCTAGATTAAGACCGTTGCTGCTGAGTTCCGCGGAGTAGGTGCTGGGCGACTCGCTGTTGACCACCACACGGGACCAGCGGGATGGTGCGAGCGCAACCGGGGTGATCATCGTGGGTTCTGAAGTGTCGAAGGAAGCGCCCAACAGGACACCGGTCCGTGCCACTTGCTCCTGGAAAATGTATGCCTTGTTTTCCTCAGCTTGTATTTCCATCAGTAGCACCCGATGGCCGCGCCCACCAAAACCATCTTGGAACATAATGACGATAATGAGTAGTGCACTGCACCCAAGGGAAATAATTGGTGTGGTGATAAATAGCTTGTGGCGTTTGCCTGCCTTGGCAAAAACAAAGAGATTCACGGGGCCGACGAGAATACCGAACACAAGTAGGATGAGGATGAAGAAGACCGAGTTAAAATTTTTCTCAGCGAGCTTTTTTTGAAGTGGCCAGCTACCTGCGTAATTTTTCAAGAGGCTGGCGTGAGGTGTTTCGTAACTGGATTTCCCACAATGGCTGACGAGGATTTCGGTAGCGGCTGCATCTAGTCGTTTTGATCTAGGCAATGTAACCAGCTGAACGTGTCCAAAACTCCGTACAGCGGATTTTTTTTTAGCCATGGTGGGCTCGATTTGAAGCGTTGCCAAATCGTCTGATGCATCAGTGGTGTAGAGGATGATTTTTCCACCGAATCGATTCCATTCTAAAATGGCGGTGCGTGCTCCGGGGTCAATTTTGCGCCAATCATCGGTGGTCATGAGGATTGCGTCTTGACCGATGTAGGAACGCCAGTCGGTGGGCATCGTTTTGGGGTCAAAGTCACCGGCAAATTTGAGATTGCTGGAAGAGTATGAGGCAGACGCATGGCTTTTTAATTGGCCGTCAAGGGTGGACGCATTGGGTATGTAGAGGGTGTTGCTCATTATTACTGAGGGCCAATTTTCGTCGACATCGGTGGTCATCGCCCCAGATGTCTCAGGGTATCCAGAGCAGCTGAGAATCATGCTCAATGAGCTACTACTGCCATAGCTTCCTGATTGGAAAATAGTCACCAGGGGAACGAGGAAATCGACCGTTTCGCGGCTACCTTTTTCACACACAAAGGAAAAGCTTGATGTCATTTTACTGTCACCTTGATTGCCAATCGAACCACCGTAGCTGTTATCTGATGAAACAAAATTAATCGTTAAATTGCGGTCGGATTTAGAGGCATTATTCATTTCCACACGGACTGGTGCGTATCCGTAGGCGGGGAGTTTTCCTAACAGGCAAGTGACTTGTGCCCACGTATTTGTCTTGGTTTCGTAAACCTGCCTGACTAGTTCCTCCTGAGCGTAGAGGGAGGAAAACAGCAGGGTGAAGATCAGGATGAGGCGTACCATGATGTGAAGGATGCGTAGCTTACTGGCTGGCCATGGTGCGAGGTGTCTCTTTCGCTTGGAACGGCACCTCATCAAGCAATGCAAAGATGGTGTCGTTGGTCGTTTTTCCCTCTACACGAGCATTGTAATCAAGGATCATTCGGTGACGTAAGACGGCAGGAGCAACGTATTTTACATCCTCGAAGGAGGCGTGGGTGCGCTCGTTGATCAGTGCGCGTGCTTTCGCAGCGGATGCAAGTGAGAGCGCGGCACGCGGACTTGATCCGTATTTGATGCCACTAGAGGCAGACGATTGCCCGGGGTGAGTGGAATCGACGAGGCGGGCGATGTAGTTCGCCACCACATCGGGAAGGTAGACGCGGCGAACCAGATCGAGGGTTTCCTGTAACTGGTCGGCTTCCATCATCGTGTTCACTTCCGGCTCAGTACCGAGCTCGCGGTTGTTGACGATTTTTTCCAGTGTGTCGACGTTGTTGCGGCTGACCTCGAGTTTGAACATGAAACGATCGAGCTGTGCTTCTGGCAGCGGATAGGTGCCTTCAAGTTCGATCGGGTTCTGGGTGGCGAGGACAAAAAAAGGTGCAGGGAGATCGTGGGTTTCGCCGATCACGGTGACGCGTCGTTCCTGCATTGCTTCTAACATCGCGGACTGCGTCTTTGGGGATGCGCGGTTGATTTCGTCAGCTAACAGAATATTGGTGAACAGCGGCCCGGGTTGGAAAACGAAGGCGCGTTTGCCGTTGTTTTCCTGCAACACTGGGTTGCCGGTGATGTCACCTGGAAGCAGGTCGGGTGTGAACTGGATACGTTTGGCATCCAGCCCGAGTGCCTTGGAGAGGCCTTTGACGAGTTCTGTTTTTCCTAAACCAGGGAGACCTTCTAACAAAATGTGTCCACGGGCCAGTAAGCCGGTGATAACGAGGTCGATCAGTTCCTCCTGACCAAACAAAACCTGGTTGAGCGTAGTGGCGAGTGAGCGGACGTGTTTGCTGGCGGCAGTGATTTCAGATTCTGTGGCGAATTGCATATGATTTTAAGTTATAAACTCCAAATACCAAGTTAGAAGGTCTAATCAAAAAATTTCTTTAAGGCTTTCTTTTCGTCAGGGAGTAGGGAGTCTTTCCAGACACGATCTCCTCCTTTGCCTTTGCTGGATGAGGTGCCGCCCGTTGATGAATTGACCTTTGTTTTATCTAGATCGTGTTCGATATCACTGGTCTCGAGTAGGTCTCCTGGAAGCGAGCGCGACTGGTCATCGGACTTGAGTCCCTCATATTTGCCAACACCTGTATCTTCTTTGGACTTCCCGAGTGGGTTTGGCGCATGTCCAGGGCCACGGTTGATACCGCCACTGCCTGGGACCTCGCTTTCTTGGCCGCCTTCGCTATCACCATTTTCTCCTTCTCCCTCGCCATCCTGGCTGGGTTGATTGCCGCCGCCTCATGGTGGTTTCAGTCCTTGCGCGTGTCTGCGCATTTGTTCGCGTAATTGGTTGAGCTGCTTTGGCGTCAGTTGATTGAGCTGTTCTGGATCGATTTTTTGAAGTTGCTCCAGTAGCTCCTTGTTAGGTTTCATGCTGCCTTGTTGCATCTTTTTCACAGCTTGATCGAACTCATTAAGAAGCTGTTGCTTTTGTTCGGCATTCATTTTTGAACCTTTGCTATGTAATGTCCTTAAGCTGCGCTCGGCGCGTTCGAGATTTTTTTTTAGGTTATCTTGTTCATTCAGGTGGTTTTGCTTGAGGGTATCTGTCGCTTCCAAGCTGGAGTGGCTAAACCAGTCGTCCTCTGATTGTTTGCGAAGCTCTTCGAGCTTTTTGTGCATTTCCTCGATGTATTCCTCCTGTACGATCTCTTGGTTGTCGAGTTGGTCGAGATTGGTATCGAGTTCGCTCCATGCACTGGGTTCTTGTTGCGCTTGTGATGGATTTGATTTGGCATTTACGGGAATGATGAAACCGCAGAGCACGATGAGTAGAGCCCCAACGAGTGGTGGAATCAGACGTTTCCAGCGCCATTGTAATCCATCGTTGATAATGAGGGGAACATCCGGCCAAGGAGCAATGCCGCGATCGGCGGCGGTGAGCGCGTTACGCAGCCGCATCGCTGCTTCGATACGGACGAGGGATTGTTTTACTGATTCAAATTGTGAGCGTGCGGCGAGCCAGCAAGCGGCGGCGGTTATGGCAAGTGCTCCTGCGGATCCGGCGATCAGGCCGAGCCATGAGATGGTGTCCGATTCGCGGCGGGTGATCAGCACGGCACATGCGATCAGCAGGGCGGTGATCAGCAGGGGGGTAGCTAACAGCTGTAGCCACCACCCGAGATTGATCTTGCGGGCGGTAAGTAGAGCTATTTTTTTCCATTTCTTTTCCTCTGGCATATCTCGGAGCCGGGACGTTTACACGACAACTATATATATCTTATCGATAAAATTATTTTTGAGCAAGATGAGAAGTATGAAAAGAACTTGGAGAGATGTACAAAAAATAGCCCCTCTGCAAGAGAAGAGCTATGTGATAGGTTTAGTAAGTTGATAGTGCCAGTATCACCTATTATTTTTTCGGCCTGTGGCTGGTAAGAAACGGTAGTAAACCTCCAGCATAAATGTGGCGAGGCAGGTGCTCATGTGTAGGTTACCGCTGTGTTTGGCTGGGTTATTCCACGTGCCGTCTGGCTTTTGGTTTTTGAGTAGTTCGTCACGGAACAGATCATTGTAGAACTTCCAATCTTCTCCTCCGCGGTTAATCATGCATTGGGCATTGTAGTAATGATAATAGAGGCTTGAATCTGGCTCACCCCACTTAAATGAGGTATTAGCACGGATATATTTAGTGCCTTGCCTAACTTCCTTGGCATGCGATTTACCCCACATTTGGAAGGCGAGAACACCACCGCCTGTTAGTCCAGGGCTTTTGCTTGGGCTGCCACGGTAACCGATTGCGCCATTTGTCCCTTGTGCCGTGCCAAGCCATTCAAGTGCTTTGCGAGAAACTGTTTTAAAATTCTTTTCCTCCCACAGCTTAGTATGCTTACAAGCCTTTAGTGCTTGGATTTGCCAGAACCCCACGGAGTTGTCACTGCCACCGCCTGATTTGTAGCCGTAGAGCCAACCACCATCATCTGTCTGCCCGGTAATGATCATATCTCCTGCTGTCTTGGTGACTTTATCGAGATTAGGCAGGTTGATCCCTAACCCGCTGCAGAAGGTATAGGCTTCGGCAAGCGCGTAAGTGGCGATTCCGTGTTCATAGACCCAGTGGTGAGAGCCTACGTCGGCAGTGGCTAGCCTACCATCATTTTTCATTCCCAGATTGATGAGATATACGATCCCACGGGTAACAGCATCACCGAATTCTTCCGAGTTTGGAGTCTCACAGTGGCCAAGAAATGCCAGCACGGCGAATCCGGTCATAGCCCCTTTGTTAGCTCCGGTCCAGCTGCCGTCGGGGTTTTGAGTTTTTTTGAGCCAACGGAGCGCTTTCATTACGGCTTCTTCGCATTGTTTGTTACCGCCATTTTTCAAGAGGCGATCCATGCGATCTTCGAGGCTGCAGCGTTTTTTCATGGTCTGTGGAATGTTTCCGAATCCACCGCCGCCGTCGCCATCACCGCTACCCCATCCATCACCAAAGTCATCGCCATTACCAAAGTCTGCGGAGGGATCGGGCACGTCAACTTCTGGAACCGGAACAGCAGTAGGTGAGGTCGTGTTGGCTGCAATGACTTTAGCCATCGAAGAAGAAGGAGCGGAAGGTTTGCGCTCGACGGCGCGTGTCATCTCACGCTTTTGCACATTATCTTTTTCATCAGCGCCTGCTTGATAGGAGACAATATCAGGAGTGACGTTTTCAATGACTGGCAGGAACCAGTAGAGCAGAATGATGCCTACGAGTAGTATCGACAAAATCGAAATGATGATACTGGTGATGGTGGAGTTTCTTTGCTGCGCTTGAAGCCGTGCTTGGGCTTCGGGTGATAATTGTGCGTGTAGGCTCATGGTTTATTTATTTTGAATTTGAGTAAAACTGCGGGTAACGGCGAGATGGATAATCTATGGATAAATGATGTCGAATTAACTTTGTATGATCACCACTATAGAAGCTTGGAAATTGCTGGCGAGAGGAAAAAATACGATTTTAAGGGGTTTGTTGCTGTTGTTTATTTAGTGCAGAGCAGTAATTGAATGTAATTTCATCAGTGGATTGTCATCGATTACATAGCTATAACCACTGTGAATTGAATTATCTTAGAAAATAAGATCATTATTTTTTAATAATGATTGGGTCACTGTAAGCAGCAGGTAGGACAAGTCTTGTCATTGAGTTGAGGATGTAATAGATCTTTCGTCATGAGTATAAAAGTAGGTGTGGCGGGAGCTGGAGCAATGGGACGAAATCACGCTAGAGTTTTCGCCCTTCTTGAAAAGGCAGATTTGGTGGCTATTTACGATCAGGACAAGGCGCGAGCGCAGGCCGTTGCTGAAGAGTTTGGTGGAGTTGCTGTGGATTCGCTCGATGATTTTTCCAAAGAAGTCGATGCAGCGACAGTAGCGGTGCCAACCATTGCGCATCGTACGGTAGGTTGTGCCTTGATGAATCAAGGTGTGCACGTCTTAATGGAAAAGCCGATTGCAAATTCGCTTGATGATGCGCGTGCGCTAATTGAAAAATCTCGGGAAAAGTCTTGCGTGCTTCAGATTGGTCACATTGAGCGGTTCAATCCTGTCATGCGTAAACTCGAGGGTAGTTTATCGAATCCTCGCTTCATAGAAGCGCATCGACTCTCGCCGTTTCCCAATCGTAGTATCGATATCGGTGTTGTACTGGATTTGATGATTCATGATCTTGAGATCATCCTACATCTTGTTAATTCACCTGTGCAAAGTGTTGATGCTGTGGGTGTAGCGGTTATGACGGAGCGTGAGGATATTGCCAACGCGAGGATTAGATTTGAGAATGGTTGTGTTGCCAATGTTACATCCAGTAGGATTAGCCCCGAGAGGATGCGCAAAATTCGGGTTTTTCAAGGTGATTGTTACCTATCGCTCGATTATCAAGAGCAAAGTGCTGGCGTCTATACCATGACTCAAAATGGGGTGGAAAAAGTCGATGTTGAAATAGAAAAAGACGAGCCCCTAAAGCTGGAGTTGGCGTCATTTGTCGAGTGTGCTAGCAGGGGGGAGACACCCCAAGTTTCCGGGCAACAAGGTGCGGCAGCATTGAATCTTGCACTGGAAATCACAAATATCATCAACACCTCGACACCATAGGTAACAATGTGATATCGTGAGATAGCAAATAATTACAAAAGTAGTGATTTTAAGGTTATGTTTAAAGAGGAAATACCCCAAAAATCCATTTACCGTATATCACTGTATGCGCGCTGTTTGGAACGCCTGCACTACAACAAACATGAGATGGTAAGCTCGAGTGCGCTTGCAACTGCAGCTGGGGTCAAGCCGTCACAACTGAGGCGCGACTTGGCTTATCTGGGCACTTTTGGTACGCGAGGTAGGGGTTATCCCGTTGAGGCTTTGCGTCAAGCAATCCATGAAGGTCTGGGGCGAGCCAAATTGCAGCCAGTGATCATGGTGGGCGCTGGAAATTTGGGCAGTGCCTTATTACGCTATGATGGTTTTAAGAAAGAAGGCTACGAAATCCTCGCGGCTTTTGATGCCAAAGCGGCTGAAATAGGCGTCAACGACATTCCGGTGCCGCTTCATTCGACGGATGTAATGGCGGCGTTTATCAAGGAACATAAAGTGGCCCTAGCGATTCTCTGCGTGCCGGGGGAACAAGCTCAGCAGGTTGCCAATGGTCTCGTCAATGCCGGTATTCAAGGGGTTCTTAATTTCTCCCCCGTGGTGCTAAAAGTGCCACAGGAAATTACTGTGAATAATGTCGATCTTGCCTTGGAATTGGAGCATCTAAATTACTTTGTCAGAAAATAACGCATTTTTATGCCAAGGAAATCCTGACTGTATCGTTAATTACAATGAAAGTGCCTCAATGGTCGCAAGTAAGGACACTGAACAGGACGCTGAAAAGGACATGATTGAAACCAACGCAGAGCTCGTGGAGCGGGCGATCTCCGAATACCAGTCACCCCTCATTGGCTTTGCAAGAACTATCGTCCATGACACCGACCGAGCTCGCGATATTGTACAGGACACTTTTATTCGACTTTACCAACAAGACGTTGGCAAAGTCCGTGATGGGCTAAAATCATGGCTTTTTACCGTGTGTAGAAACCGTGCATTGGATGTTCTTCGCAAAGAGAAAAGACTGGTTTTAGTAGAGGATGAAACGCTCACTGCCAAGGATAGCGAGATTTCCAGCCCTGGAGAAATTGCTGCAACAAACGATAGGGTTAAGCTAGTAAAAAGCTATATCGCCCGACTGCCACAAAATCAGGCTACTGCCATAACGCTCAAATTTGAAAAAGGATACAGTTACAAAGAAATTAGTGATGAAACCGGACTAACCAACGGAAATGTTGGATTCCTCATACATGCTGGCATGAAGAGGCTTCGTGAAATCCTCCCTGACGAGTTGAAGTGACTTACAATAATTTAGTAATAACCATGAAAATAGAACTTAACGATCCGCGTATCACAGCCTTCGCCATTGGGGAGCTGACTGGTGATGACGCCATTGAGCTAGCCCGAGTCGTGTGTTCGGATGTGCGCATCGCCAAAGCGGTTGAGGAAGCACGAGATACGGCGCGCCTGGTGCGCGAAATATTGAGCCCTGATGGCGCGACGATGCTCACCAGTGAGCAGCTGATTGCGGTTCGAAGTGCTGGGTCGAGCCCCGTGATTTCAGAAATCGCCTCTAGCAAGCGGATTTCATTCTGGAGGAAGCCAGTCGTGTCAGCGGCCGGTATTGCGGCTGCTGTCGCTGTGGTGCTATTAATCGTGGGAGGTAAAAAAACAGAAGATAGCACCAGTGCAGAAAACAAGACCCCCAAGTGGGAATGGATAAATGCAGACACCATTGGTCTGATGTTGCCGGTTTCCATTGATTCGGAAACTACCAAAAATAAGGGCAAAATATCTGATGCAGCTCGTGCAGTCAGTGCTGCGATGAGCAATGACACTGAGGGGTTTCGAAAAACTGTGCGGCAGCGAATCGAATCGATGGAAATGAAAGCTGTGGATGATCTCCCTGATCTCGATCTCAAAGATTGGCAGGACGTGTCTGTTTCTCAAAAAATCATGGTACCCGTGGCATCCGGTGCTGCTAGTTGGCCCTGGATTAAACGTCATATTACGTATTCTGGCGTGCTTCCGTCACGCAGAGTCGTACGTATCGAGGAAATGATCAATCACTTCACCTACAGTAAGCCTAAAATGATGAGCAATGGTAAGGTTACAGCTAGTATTGAGTTGTGTCAGACACCTTGGAATCCGCAGACTCACTTGTTAGCGGTGCATGTGCATGCACTCCCGGGTGCTGAGGTTTCTGATGCGGTTGCATCATTAGTTGTGAACTCAGAGCACGTGAAAAGATTGCGTCTACTGGGTTACGCCAGTTCCGTGACTAAGGAGGGAAAAGAACTAACAACTAAGGCCCCGATGTTAGCCTCCCGCACGCGAGGCAACTATGTCATTTATGAGCTACTTATGGATAACAAGAAATCTGATTCATTGGATCATTCATCCGTTGACCTGACGCTTGGCGGTGATAGCAAGCTTACGGCAGAGAGGCCAAAAGCATGGATTGAGGTGTCACATGATATGCGATTTGCATCCATGATTGCCGCGATGGGTATGATGCTCTCCGACTATCCCGCTTCTGGTATTTTAGATGCCGACCAGTTAACCGAGATGGTTGATGTTATTGAAAAAACAGATGGGGTGTCGCTTGTTGAAGAGCGTAAGAAGGCCATTGATCTCGTACGAAAAGCCCTACAAATCATGCAAAAATCACCGTAGCAATGGGATTTGCAAGTTGACGACAGATCTTCATCCCTCTATCCTGAGTCTATGAAAAATTTTACAATCTATTTGTTAGTAATCACGCTGACGACTGTGTGTGCTGACGCAATCGAGCAGCGGACATACTACAGCGCGGACAGATCGAAGTCTTTCACTGCAACCTTGACTGCTTTTGATGCCAAGAAAGGTAAAGTTACCGTGAGATATCCATCCGGAAGTATGAAGTCATTCCCAATCAATATCATCTCTGAGGATTGCAAAAAATACATATTATCAAAGCAGGATGCGCTGGCTATTGCTCGCTACATCCGACTTGATTTTGATGAGGTCAAAGGCGTTAAATCTGGAGATGCCATCCCCACTCGTTACAATATTGAGGTGTATAATCGTGGTGAAAATTCGATTGAAGACGTGCAGATAAAATACACGCTTTATTACACTCAAGGGAACTTAAACAAAGGTGGCTCAGATAGAAAAACTACTACTGGTACTCTAAGCAGTGGAAAAATTTACGATTCTGATTCAGTCACACTACCTACACGATCTATTAGTATTGTGCGGAAGAGTAAGCCAGCATCCGGAGGTGGATGATGTGGTCCTAACGTGCCTGGCGGTCGCCGGGTAGACAGCATGACGGGCGTAGTTGTTGATGTTCTCGTTGACGGTGAAGTCGTTAGGACTGAGTCCAGTAACCGTGCCTTGCTGACCAAGGTATTGAAGAATCGCTAAACGCTAAACTGCGAAGTGTTTTCAATAAGCCCCGGTTGACATCTTTTTGTCATCTGGGGCTAAATGCTTTTCAACATCGATACATTGTAGCAGGCTCAGGTCTTGAATCAGCCCAACCCTATTCCAAATGGCAAAAAAAGTAAGAATTCCGATTAAATCAGCTGCCGACATCCGCAAGATGCGTATCGCATGTGAGACGGCGAGTGACATCCTTCAGCGATGTGCCAAAGAGGTGAAACCGGGGAAGACCACAGGTGAGATTGACGCATTTGCCGCAGAGTTGATGAAAGAGGCCGAGTGTGATAGCGCTTTTTTAGGCTACCGTGGTTTCCCGGGAAATATCTGTATTTCAAGAAATGAAGAAGTGGTTCACGGTATTGGATCTGACACAGTGATTTGTCCCGGAGACATTCTTAAAATTGATGTCGGTATTACCAAGGGTGGCTGGATTGGTGATAATGCCACAACCGTTCCAGCGGGTGAAATCGACACAGAAACAAAACGATTGCTCTGCGCAACCGAGCAGTCTCTCTATGAAGCCATCAGTCACGCCCGAAGTGGTAATTTACTTGCAGACCTTTGTGGCTCGGTAGAAGCGCATGTGAAGCAATACGATTTCACGGTAGTTCGAGAATTTGTGGGTCATGGAGTGGGGCGAAATTTACATGAGGAACCTCAGGTGCCCAACTATCGCCCGCCAGGTCGCTCACCTAAGTTGCGGCCTGGCATGGTGCTTGCTATTGAGCCTATGGTTAATACTGGCACTGCAGGCGTAACCATTCTGAGTGACGGATGGACTGTCATTACCAATGACCGGAAAAATTCTTCTCATTTTGAGCACACGGTATTAGTGACTGAGGGGAAGCCAGATATTTTAACGGCCAGACCACGTGAGGCGACCGAAGAGTTATTAGGAATCAAGCTCAATGTCTAGGCATCTCCTTATTGCGGGCTATGGTTTTCTGGGTAGAGCTTTGAAACCTGCTTTTAATGCCAATGGATGGCAGGTTAGTTGTGCTAATAGAGGTGGTTCAGCTGGGGCGGTTGCTTGTGATCTGTCATCTGCGCAATCTACAGCTGCAGTTTCTGGGGAGTATGATGTTGTAATTCACTGTGCTGCATCGGGCGGTGGTGGAATTGAGAGCTATCGTGATGTTTATCTGACAGGATGTCGAAATTTGCTCGCGCGATTTCCTGAAAGTCGAATTATTTTCACTTCTAGCACCTCGGTCTACCCTCAAGTTGATCATTCTACTGTGACTGAGTTGAGTCTAGCAGAGACCGTTTCTTCGCGCGCGGCTATACTTCGTGAGTCTGAGGATGCGATACTCACCTCGGGAGGGATAGTAGCTCGTCTGACCGGTCTTTATGGACCTGGTCGATGTCATATTCAGAAAAACTTTCTTGCGGGAACTGCCATGCTTGATGGTAAAGGTGAACGTATTATGAATTTTGTGCATCGAGATGATGTTGCGCAGGCATTAATTTTGTTAGCTGATAAAGGGCATGACGGAGAAATTTATAATGTTAACGGAGGCTATGCGAGTCAGCGCGAAGTGTACCGATCTCTTGGAGATTATTATGATTTACCACTTCCTCTGGCAACTGCCGATGCTGTTCCACGTAAACGGGGGAATACCAGTAAGAAGGTTAACAGTGACAAGTTAAAGCAGCTCGGCTGGCGTCCTCAATATATCGATTTTCTGTCTTTGGCATTTGCGTGTGATACTGTGTGAATCGTTGCTAAGTGCTCACTACTTGGGTAGTGACAGGCATATAGATCATACCTAATCGGGCGTATTTTTGGCTGATTTACAGGAAGATTACCCTCAAAGTATGGGGAACTAATTGTAAGATGGGTTTTTGTGCATGGTGAAAAACTTATTTGTCAGCATCATAGCACGAGGGTTGCCGGGGAAAGGCGTGGAGTCAGGGGGCCGGGGGATATCACGGCCAATCGTAGCGTCTTCTGCTTGAGAATAGGAAATATTTACAGGGGTTCCTATACTAACAATTTTGAAGAATTTGGGTGATATATTTTTGTGCATGCGCAGGCAGCCGTGCGATGCGGGGAAGGGCTTCATCCATCCAGTGTGGAATCCATATGCACCCTTGAACTCACACCAGTATGGCATGGGCGTTCCTTTGAATTTCCAACCGGCAGGTTTATTGCGCAGGTAACACGGGATAATACGTCCACTAGGTGAGCTTGCGAAGCCGTGTGTATTAGCGCGATGGTAATGTGTTTTATTAAAAATACGGAAGTTCCCGCGAGGTGTTGGTTTGCTGGATACCCCCACGGTGACAGGCATAATGAGAAGTGCCTTGGCCCCCTCCATCACGTAAGCCATCTGGTTGTTGATGGAAACTTTCACCCTCACCTTGGATCGATTGATGGGAAGTGTTGCTGGACGGTCGTATTTCTCGTATCTTTGTTGTGGCGTAATACTACTTGAGCAGGAAGAAAAAACGAGGCAGCTGATGATTGGGGCAAATGTCAGAAAAGCAAATTTTATACTCATTACTCGCATACTATGGCCAAGTTTTTTGAGCCGTGGCAAGGCATAAAGTGCTGTTGAAATAGCGGCGATCGCGGCTTGGCGCTTGCAATTGAGATCAAAAACGTCCATGCATCAGCGCGTCATGAAACCTGAGAGTATTCGCAAATACAGTGCGTTCCCTGCCGTTGATCTGCCAGATAGGCAGTGGCCAGATCGTACCATCGAACACGCGCCCACATGGGCGAGTGTTGATTTGCGAGATGGAAATCAAGCATTACCCGTTCCGATGTCCATTGAGGAGAAGCTCGAGTTTTTTAAACTTTTGTGTGATGTTGGTTTTAAAGAGATTGAAATTGGTTTCCCGTCCGCTGCAGATACTGAATTTAATTTTTGTCGTAGATTGATAGAAGACGATCTCATTCCGCAAGATGTGACTATACAGATTTTGGTTCAGACACGAGACCATCTTATTCGTAAGTCATTTGAAGCGATCAGTGGGGCACGACGTGCCATCGTTCATATTTACAATTCTACATCACCCCTTCAGCGTAGGATTACATTCGGAAATGCTAGCCGTGATGATATTAAAAAGCTCGCTGTCGATGGCGCTGAGCTGGTTAAGGAGCTGGCTATTACCATTCCTGATACTGAAGTAGTGCTGCAGTATTCTCCCGAGTCCTTTTCCGATACTGAACTCGATTTCGCCCTCGATTGTTGTAATGCTGTCATTGATGTCTGGCAACCGATGCCGGAGAAAAAAATGATTATTAACCTGCCCGACACCGTGCAGTTGACCACGCCAAATGTTCATGCCGATATGATTGAGTGGATGTGTCGTCATATAAACCGACGAGACTCTTTAATCGTATCACTACACACACACAATGATCGAGGAACCGGAACTGCTGCCACCGAGCAGGGCTTGATGGCGGGTGCCGATCGTGTGGAAGGAACACTATTTGGAAATGGTGAGCGGACTGGTAATCTAGATATTGCCAATGTGGCATTGAATATGAATCAACATGGTATTGAGACTGGGTTAGATTTTTCCGACCTGCCATCGATTCGTGCGGTTTATGAGCGTGTTACTCGCATGACAGTCAGTGAGCGCCACCCCTATGCCGGTGAACTGGTATTCACTGCTTTTTCAGGCTCTCACCAGGATGCCATTAAAAAAGGCTTGGATCAGCGCTCAAGAGAGATCAAGGCTGGATCAGCTACTGCATGGCAAGTCCCCTACCTGACAATTGACCCCCAAGACATTGGGAGATCTTACGAGGCAATCATCAGAATTAACTCACAGTCTGGGAAAGGTGGCGTTGCCTACATCCTAGACCACGAACACGGATTTGACATGCCTAAAACAATGCATCCCGTCGTCGGTGGACGTATTTACGCCCTTGCCGATGCGTTGGGACGCGAGCTTTCACCCGATGAGATTCGCGATACGTTTTTTGAGCTTTTTGTTAATTTAAGCGAGCCGATGGCATTAATTGACTACGAGCTAGATCACCACGCCGGTGAGAAAAGTGAGGTAGCCTGCCATGCGAGTATTTCTTATCACGGTAAGGTCAAAAATATTAGTGGGCTCGGGAATGGTCCAATCAATGCCTTTGTTCATGCAATGAAGAAGGCTGGACTGAAGAATTTTCATCTTACCGATTACCGTTCACATGCTGTTAGGGGTGGTTCAGATGCTGATTCTGCTGCATACATCCAACTACAAAACGACACCGTCAAACAGCCTGTTTGGGGTTGCGGTGTCGACCCGTCTATCGAGATGGCTGGCCTAAAAGCGCTGGTTACTGCCATCAATTTACTTTCCGCGCAAGACTAGCAGATTACATTTATGATTCAATTTTCTCTATTTGGTATACCGGTAAGAGTAGAACTGTGGTTCTGGGTGACGACAGCTTTTTTGGGAGGTGCGCTTTATGCTACTAACCAAGAGGCTGTGCTAAGAACCGCAATGTTCATGCTGGCGGCGTTTACATCTGTCCTGATTCACGAAATGGGGCATGCGCTAACGATTAAGAAATTTAAACAGCCAACGCAGGTTGTTCTCACATTTATGGGGGGCTATGCGACCTATCCACCAGGTGCTTTGACCCGTAAGCGGTCTTTTTTGGTGACACTCGCCGGTCCTGCTTTGCAGTTCGTATTTGGTGTAGGAATTATTTTTCTTAGTGAGTATTTGCCATCCCAAGGCAAGCAGGTGGATATATTCTTTTACTACCTCATATGGATTAGCATCGTCTGGGCTGTATTCAATTGCTTACCAATATATCCTATGGATGGAGGGCAGATGCTTTCTGCAGTTCTTGGGCCGCGCCGCGCCAAGGCAGTTCACATGACCGGCATAGTTACTGCGGCGATCATAGGCTTGCTGGCGCTGTCGACCGGACAAATATTTATAACCATTTTCATGGGTATGTTTGCTTACCAAAATTATCAGTACTACCAGCAAGTCCGGTAACTGAAACCTCAATCTCTGTTGTTCAAGGCTATCATTACCCAGTAAAGTAGCTGTGCAAGAGAACCGATGGCAGCTACGACATAGGTCATTGCTGCCCAATGAAGGGCATTCTTAGCCCGATCTTGGTCCATGCTTTTTGCGACACCACTAGACTGAATCCATGCAAGTGCTCGTTTACTTGCATCAAATTCTACTGGGAGAGTTACAAAAGAAAAAAGAGTGGTTGCAGCGAAACAGACAACAATCAGCCAAATGAAGGCTGGGTTGCTGAATGCGAACATGCCAACAAATGATAGGATAAAAATCACGTTCATCATGTTAGAAGCGATATTTACGGCAGGCACCATTTTTGAACGCATTGTTAGCCATGTGTATGCTCTTGCATGTTGTACAGCATGACCACACTCGTGTGCAGCTACAGCGGCTGCCGCGACGTTACGCATATGGTAAACCGCCTCACTCAAGTTGACTGTTTTGTTTTCTGGGTTGTAGTGATCGGTGAGCTGTCCTGGCACGCTGATTACTCTGACGTCGTTGATGCCGCTCTCACGTAACATTTGTTCGGCAACCTCACGACCGGACATTGGAAGCGGAGCCTGTGAGTGCTCGGCAAAACGGCGCTTCAGCGTGTTGCTAACCATCCATGAAACCAGCATGGTGCCACCAATAATGATCCAATATAGCATGGGGATACTGCTAACATTGAAGGCTAGAAAGGCAGGGAAGTTATCGATAGAGTGCATCATAGTAATTTGTGAAATTGCTGTAAACAATGTGCGTAAATTTCGTCGTGATGCAACAGGTTTTTACAGCATAGTTGTGACTGTTATACAGATTTGAGATTATTGTGCTGATGCATTTAAAATGGTTACGTAGACTAATCTACTATGTTTCTAAGTGATTCAATTTGTGGGCGAAGATTGCGTATTCATTAAAAAATAAATCCCCAAGTATCCCGATATTGAGAGGGGCGAAATTCTAAATACATAACTCGGTATGAGATTCGCGCTGGTGTGATAGTCCTTGGAAATTGTTTAAAAACACATAGAATAGGTCTATGGACATTGTTATGCAGATACTTATGGAGCCATTCACGTGGGGTCTGGTTTTAGGATTGTTTCTGATGAGCGTCATTTGGCAATCCATGCGCAAAGATATCGTTAATCTCAAACACGAAAACAAACGTATCAACGAGGATAACAAAGAATTACAAGGCCATCTTAACACGCAGCTTAAAATCAACGCCAAGGGCAACGAACAGCTTCAAGTGCAACTCGATGAGCTGCGCGAGCAAAACGATAACCTCCGTGCCAACGTTGGTATCCTAAAACAAAAGGCAGGACGCGTTGAGATGCGACAACTTCACTTGATGGAATCTGCAGTGAGTGTGATGCGCGAGCAGGCACCTGGATTTGCTCCGGCCTGGGAAAAAGCGATGCGTGATGCCGAAGCTGCGGAGGTAGCTGGTGAAGGCGGACTAAAAAAACTCATACGCAAGGTGCTGCCGGGAGGAAAGATAAAAAAGCCGACTATGAAGACTGGTGAATCACAAACCGAGCAAGGTAATCAGTAGGCATGACTCATGTCTTGAATCTTGAATCTTGAATATTCTGGTTTCCCATGCTTTTCTCCGCCCGCGGTGGTGATGAATGCATGGCCGCCAATTTTAACCAAGGCAAAATATCATCATGAAAATCGTCGTCGCATATTCGGGAGGTCTTGATACCTCAGTCCTTCTTCTCTGGCTTAAGGAAAAGTATAACGCAGAAATTATAGCCTATTGTGCCGACGTCGGCCAGGGTGAGGAACTGGATGGACTGGAGGAAAAAGCTCTTAGCACTGGTGCCAGTAAATGTTACATCGGTGATTTGAAAGAGGAGTTTGCGGCTGATTACATCTATCCTATGTTCCAAGCGAATGCGCTTTACGAAGGACGCTACCTTCTTGGAACATCGATTGCTCGTCCGTGTATCTCCAAAGGCATGGTTGACGTAGCCCTCGCCGAGGGGGCTGATGCCATCGCACACGGTGCCACGGGTAAGGGGAATGATCAGGTTCGCTTCGAGCTTTCCGTCGCCGCCTTAGCTCCCGACATCAAAATGATTGCCCCATGGCGTGATGATGAGTTCCGCGCACAGTTTCCTGGTAGATCCGAAATGATAGCCTACTGCGAGGAGCATGGAATTGATGTCACAGCATCTAAGAAGAAGCCGTACTCAATGGATCGCAACTTGCTGCATATTTCCTTTGAAGCCGGAGCACTAGAAGACACGTGGTATGACGCTACCGGTGAAGCCGATCGTGATATGTATGTTTTATCAGTTTCTCCCGAAGAAGCACCGGACACTCCAGAATATGTAGAATTCCTTTTTGAAAAAGGAAACATTATAGGGCTTAACTACGATGGGCTCGACCAAATCATCTCCGATCTTGGCGACTTTGAAGTAGAGGGAGAAAAAGACGGTTACACATTACTCTCACCCTATGGGGTGATGCGTGTGCTCAATTTCTTAGGTGGAAAACACGGTATTGGTCGCGTGGACATCGTCGAGAACCGTTTTGTCGGTATGAAATCGCGAGGTATTTATGAGACCCCTGGTGGAACTATCATCCTCGCTGCGCATCGCGATTTGGAAACGTTAACGGTTGATCGCGAAGCCCAGTATGTAAGAGACGATCTCATTACCAAATACTCTCAACTCGTCTACAACGGTTTCTGGTTTGCTCCCGAGCGCGAGGCCATACAGGCACTTGTTACTTCTACCCAGCAAACAGTTTCAGGTGAAGTTCGCCTCAAGCTCTACAAAGGTAACTGCATGCAGGCAGGACGCCGGTCGCCGTTCTCTATGTATGACGAAGATGTCGCGACAATGGAAGGTGGAGCCGAAGAGGCCTATAACCAAAACGATGCTACAGGCTTCATTGCCCTGAACGCACTTCGCCTCAAAGCGAGTTCGCGCCAGCAAGACGCTTAATGGAAGGCTTGTTCTTTACACTCTACTGACAAGCTGTTAAGCGATTCATACCCAACCACAAAATGGACGAAGCTGTCATTTACACAATTCTTGGAGAAGAGGGATTCACCAAAATGGTCGCCGCTTTTTATAAACGAGTGAAAACCGATGAGCTTATTGGGCCAATGTATCCTGAGGAGGATTTTGCTGGTGCTGAAGAGCGGCTTCGTGATTTTCTGCTATTTCGTTTTGGCAATGATCCGCGTTACCAAGCTAAGCGCGGGCATCCAAGACTGCGTATGCGTCATGCTCCGTTCCCTATTGGCGATGCGGAAGTAAAGCGGTGGCTTGAGTTGATGGATGCCGCAATGGAGGAGACCAATGTGCCCAATGCTGTTCAATTTGACCTCCGTTCATTTTTCACCATGGTGGCACACAATATGAAAAACAAGTAGCGCTGAAGCTAAACTGTATTAACATTAAGTATGGATAAATTATGGATTGTGGTGAGCATTATTGCTCTATACCTTGCTCTACAGCTGTGGATTCTCCCTGCATTTGGGGTTCCCACATGAATGTCTGGTAAGTGTCCTCCGGGTGAGGGCGAGGAAAAGAAGGGCAGAGTGACTGAAAAAGAAGAATAGCCTTTTACTGATCAGCCTCTCTACAGAAGTAATTGAATTGATCCTTGAGGTGCTGTGTTACGTTTTATGAACAACACCCCAAGTAATAATAATCTTTGTTTTGTTGGCCTCCGCTATGGCTCGATGATGGCGTAATCCCCGTCACTACGGCGATACAGGATTTGAGTCACATTACGGCGTTCGTTATTATAAACAATGAATGGTTTGTCGGAGAGTTCGAGTGCCATGATTGCATCTTCTTTGACCATAGTGCGCAGGCGATAGCTCTCACGATGTATGATCATTGGGTCTGGATCGTGTGTGGCATCTTCCTCATCATTCAAATTATCAAGGAAATCAGAAGCATACACCTTCTCATCAAGGTGACGAATGGTGTCTTTTCCTCTGTTAGCGCGTTGCTTCTTGAGTAGACGTGTCTTGTATTTACGCATGCGCCGCGCGATCTTGGCAATCGTCTCATCAATTGAAGTGTACATGTCCTTACTGTCGGACGATGCGTCAATCACGATATGATTGGCACAGAATAAAATTATTTCTGCATGATGGCGGTTTTTTAGCACATCAAGAATAGCTTTGGCCTCAATTATTTTTGGGTAGTCTAAATGAAGCCCTTGTATTTTTTTGGTAGCGTAATTGCGAAGTGATTCGGTTACGTCCTCATGACGGACAGTCACGGTGATTTGCGTATTGGCATTTGCTGATTGCATGGGTTGTTTTCTTTTTCGTTTTGTGGTTATGCCGCCAGATGCGACGAAATTTGTTTATAGATGGGAGGTGATTAATGAGAATTTTACAGGACAAAGTCATCGCCGAGGTAGTGCTTACGCGCGATGGGGTCATCTGCAATTTCATCGGCTTCACCTTGCAGAATAAGTTGGCCCTCGTGGAGAAGATATGCATGGTCCACAATACCCAAGGTTTCTCGGACGTTGTGATCGGTAATGAGGATAGAGAGCCCATCGTCATCACGTAAGTCACGCACGATGTTCTGAATATCTCCCACTGCGATGGGATCTACGCCACTGAAAGGTTCGTCCAGCATGAGCAAGCTAGGGTCTGTACAGAGTGATCGAGCAATGGTAAGGCGGCGTTTTTCGCCACCTGAGAGTGAGAGTGCCTCTGACTTACGCAGCTTAGAAATATTGAAGCGGTCTAACAGGATTTCGGATTTTTCTAGGCGCTCTTTGCGGCTTAGGTCACGGCGTGTTTCTAATACGGCAAGCAAGTTTTGCTCCACGGATAGATGACGGAATATAGATTCTTCTTGGGGTAAGTAACCCATGCCGATTCGGGCACGCTTATGCATAGGTAGAGAGGAAATATTTTCTCCTCCAAATTTTACAATGCCTGCGTCGGCAGGGATCAACCCAGCAATCATATAAAAACTTGTTGTTTTCCCGGCACCATTTGGTCCCAGTAAACCGACGATTTCTCCCTCTCTGACGCTAATGTTTACGTCATTAACAACTGTGCGACCACCATAGCTTTTCATTAAACCCTGAGATTCTAACAGGGTAGGGGTGTTTCTTCGTGAGCCCTTGGTGGATTTGGGAGAAGGTTTAGACATGGGCGTATTCATCTTAGGGTGCTGGTTTAATTGGTGTTTTTTTTACCAAGGTTACCATTTTCCACTTACCTTTACTCGTGACCATTTTGCCATTCTTGAGAATTCTAATCCACTGGTTAGGTTCTTGGGCTTGAAGGTATTGGTTGGATGCTTGCTGAAGCTTGGGTGAGCCGCCACGTAAAATAATTTCTCCTGTTTCGGCATCGTAACTGGCAGTTTCAGACATGGCGGTGAATAGCATGCCTTTGTCGTCTAACCGCGTTACTTTCACACTGCCTGTGGCGAGAATTTGTTTGAGTTTACCGAATGATGAGAACTGCCCGTCCTTCTTCTTATCATCTGGTTGTAGTTTTTGCGGCTCTTCTGATTGATTTAAAAATACTTTTAGCTCGTTACTGCATGTCAATTTGAAGCGATCATTGGTAAGGCGAATATTTTTCAAGTAGGCAAGAACGCCGGCTTCATTATCAAAATATAGCCCCCCATCGCATTCAACTAGAAGCGTCGATTCATCTTGCTTCAGTTCCCTTGTATTCTGGGCATTTGGCTCTACCTTTGATGCTGTCTCTGCTGTGTTTTGGACCAGTAGTGTCTCTTGGTTAATGTTTTTTAGAAAAGGCTCAATCCGTGAGCGGGTATTATTGTTTAGCTTACTTTGTTCTTTAATACGATCCTCTACGTTGTTGCGCCATTCGGTGGCTTTCGGTGTCACGGTGTTGGTCATCATTTCAAGCTTTTCTAGCTGCTTGATTGTAAGCTGTGCAGGTGGCTCGGCTAGCAAGGTAGTGTTGAGTGTTAGGAATGAGCTAAGCAATATACTTTTGTGAATGCGGAGAACGTGATGTGCTGGAGGGTGTGAGGGATTCATGGCAATATCTTTTTTGTATGTAAAACGTGATGAAGCTGGGCCATTGAGGAACCCCTGTTTGCTTATCCAATGATAGGTCAGGCCTGATCCAGAAGCAATAAAGCCCTTGCCCTCTAGGTAAATTGCTTCTTGTGCGATTAATGTGGATTCTTTCTGATTGTAGATGGCCTTACGCATTTTTGCCCTTGCTTGTAGTTTGTGGTTTGATGCGTAAAGTTCAATGTTTGCATCTTCTGCTTCGATGATGCTGCGATCTCTAACGATGAGCTGATTAGCTGCTAGCATTGATGTAGCCTTGAAATCATCATCATAACGTATCAGGCGGACCCGTCTCAATATACTACCCTCTGGTAATACACTGAGGGTGGGAAATGCCCCACGAGATTTTTTACTACTACCTTGTTTGATGATTTTCTGCGCCAGAGTTGTAGGAAGGCAGATGAGGGTGACCAATCCGAGTATCAGAGATCCACCCGCGATTCGCGAGGTCGGATATAGGCTAGTGGTCATATTATGGGGCATATACTAGAGGCAGTGAGCTGCGTGGTGTACGGCCAGAAGTCGGGTCAAGATCGACTCGATCTCAGTCAGAGGAATTTGATTTGGGCCGTCAGAAAAAGCTTTTTCTGGATTGGAGTGTGTTTCCATAAAAATGCCGTTAACACCCGTGGCGACAGCTGCACGTGCAAGAACTGGTGCGAGTTTCCCGTCGCCCCCAGTGGTACCGCCAAGTCCACCCGGTCGCTGCACTGAGTGGGTGGCATCAAAAATGACTCTCACACCCATATCTTGCATCCAGTAAAGCGAGCGCATATCGGTGACTAGATTGTTGTATCCAAACGTCGTGCCACGCTCTGTGATGTAGAAGTTTTCGCAATTGAAATATTTTAGTTTGCCGATAATAGGCTCTACATCCCAAGGGGCAAGAAACTGTCCTTTTTTGACATTAACGGGTTTGCCAGTATTTGCGCAAGCTTCTAATAGGTCGGTTTGTCTGCAGAGAAATGCTGGTATTTGGAGGATGTCGATATTTTCTGCAGCAATTTCAGCTTCGGCAGGAGTGTGGATATCGGTGGTTACTGGTATATTAAGCTCTCTGCTTATTTCTCCTAGAATACGGCAGCCTTCCTCAACTCCGGGTCCTCGGAAAGAATCTACGGATGTTCGATTGGCTTTGTCATATGAGGCCTTAAAAATAAATTGAATACCAGTACGGTCAGCTATTTTCTTTATGGAACGCGCCATTTCCCATGTGAATTCCTCGGACTCTAATGCGCAGGGGCCGAGGATGAAAAACGGAGTCTTAGGGTCAAGGGTGATATTGCCGATTTGGCTTATTGGGTGCATAAAAGTATAGCTGTAAAATACTCTACTATACTAGGCATACTAGACTGATTTAGCACGAAAATTCTGCGTTGAATTATGGTTTTTTAGTTTAACAACGATATCCTTGTTCTTGCAGAGTGTGTTAGGTCTTGTCTAGCGCAAGCGCTGCGGCCCCTATGATGCCGGCTTCATTACCAAACATGGCAGGTATGATTTTGAGATGGTCGCTGAATGCGGGTGAAAGTTGCTCGTTGATGGCCATTTTCAATGGTTCAAATAATAGTTCACCGGCTTTGGCGACGCCACCACCTATGATGATTGCTTCTGGGTTAAGTAGCCAGCAAGAGTTTACGACGGTTGTTGCAAGCTTACGTGCAACATTTTTCCAGATATCCAAAGCGATTTCATCACCTTCGCTGGCATTGGCGAAAAGGGCCGCAGGTGTGCAATCACTAATGTTTCGATCAATCCCTTCAGCTGCGTAGTGATTACGTGCGTCGGCGGCTATTTCATTGTTACCAATGTAGTCCTCAAGTGCTCCCATATTTCCGTAATTACCTTTTCTTCCTCGATAATCGATGGATGTTTGACCGAGTTCTCCAGCGACAGAGTTAGCACCCCTTAGCATATGGCCGTGAGTAATAATGCCACCTCCTACCCCTGTACCTAGAGTAATGCATACCAGGTGATCCATGCCCTTGCCTGCACCTTGTTTCCATTCAGCGTATGCCATGCAGTTTGCATCATTCTCTACAGTGATCGGCAGATCCGTATGCTGATGCATAATTTTTTTGAGCGGGATATCTTTCCAACCACATACATTGGTAAGGTTATGAATCGTGCCGGAATGAAAATCGACAAAGCCGGGAACACCTACCCCTATTGCCGTGATATTGGGATGCCTCATGCGTAGGTCTTCGACCACGCGCACGATAGCATCGATGAGTGTTGTAGATTCGGTATAATCGTCCGTAGCGATAGAGGGTGCTGTGTCGATCACTTCGTTACCGGCGACAACTCCAAATTTCACTGAGGTTCCGCCAAAGTCGATTCCTAGTGCAACTGGGGTTGTGTGTTGTGATTTGTTCATTTGTTTAAAAATGTAGGTTGGCGATAATTCTTAACCCTTCAAGAGTAAGTTGCGGTGAGTGATGACATATCTCTGGGAGTCCTTTGATGATAAGCGCTGCATCTCCGCCTGTTGCTATTATAGTAGGGGTTTCTTGGAGTTCTTTTTCGATCTGGGCAAGTATTTCCCGAACTAGTCCACGGTAACCATAAATAGCTCCTGCGAGCATTGCCTCCTCGGTTGACTTACCAATTACGTTTTTAGGCTCCTCGAGCTGGATGTGCGGCAGAAGTGCGGTTCGACGCGCGAGTCCTTCCGTCATGGAGGCGAGGCCAGGTGCAATCACGCCTCCTTGGTAGAGGCTCTTTTCTTTACCTTTGGAAATTATATCAAAAGTCACAGCTGTGCCAAAATCCAACACCACGCATGGGCTTCCAAATAGAGTGAAGGCTGCGGCAGCATTGGCGAGTCGATCAGCGCCGATTTGCGCAGGCTTCGGGTAGTCGATATCGATCGGTAGGTTGCTCTGGTAGCTAATCATCAGGCAAGGACCTATTTTGCCGAAGTAAGATTCGAGAATATAAGATTTTTCTGGTACAACCGAACTCACGATGGCAGCATCCCAAGATTGGTCAGAAAGTAATGATTCCAGATTATCTTCGGTAATATTTTTTGTAGGTATAATACTCTGCCACCCGCTGAGTGTCTCTGCCGAGGCTGTGGCAAATTTGGTTCGGGTATTGGAGTTATCGACAAGGAGAAAAGTCATAATCGCTGTATCTTCTCAAAGAAGATAGAGTGGTGGGTGGTGCTTTGGGAAGTACCGGATACAAAAAAACCGGGAGGGTCTGAACCCCTCCCGGTAGCGTAGCTATGAAATTTTACGCTTATGGATTGTATGCTGGAGCACCGTGTTCTGCTACATCAAGACCTTCTGCCTCCTCTGTTTCGTCAACGCGAACGCCTAGGATCACTTTGATTATTGAGAATACGATGAATGAGAAGGCAAATGCGAAGGCGCCAATGGATATGGTTCCGATGAGTTGAGTGAAAAATGATGTTTCAACTCCTTCTTTGGTAAGAAAAGGAAGGCCTATACAAATGGTTCCCCATATTCCACATGTTCCGTGCACTGAAATAGCGCCTACTGGATCGTCTACCTTGATCTTGTCGAGGAAAAGAACTGAGATGACTACAAGCACACCGGCTATTCCGCCAGCTATAACAGCTCCAATTAATGTGAGTTGGTCAGCTCCTGCGGTTACACCAACTAGACCAGCAAGGATACCATTCAGTGACATAGAGAGATCAGGCTTTTTGAGAGTGATCCAAGAGAAGAACATGCACCCAAGACCGCCAGCTGCAGCACCTAAGGATGTGGTAACAATCACATATGAAATTGAGCTTGGGTCAGCTGAGAGAACGGAGCCTCCATTGAAGCCAAACCAGCCAAACCAGAGAAGAAATGCACCGATGGTGGCAAGAGGCATGTTTGATGGGAGAATGGGCTTCACACCATCTGGAGTGTATTTACCTTTCCGTGGCCCTAAAACTAGAACACATGCGAGTGCAGCAAAACCGCCGAACCCATGAACGACTGACGAACCGGCAAAGTCGTAGAAGCCCATTTCATCGAGGAATCCACCTCCCCACTTCCAGCTACCTGTGATTGGGTATGCGAAGCCTACAAGAAGCGCTGCGAAAATCATGAAACTAGGCAGTTTTACACGCTCAGCAACGGCACCTGATACAATGGTGGCGGCAGTGGCTGCAAACATAGCCTGGAATATGAAGTCGGCAAAACCTGTTTGGCATAAACCTGTGCCGCCGTACGAAAGATCAGTGCTACCGTAGTCGGCATTGGTTATTTGTGATCCAAAGGAAAAGAAACTATTAAAATCTCCCGGATACATAGCATTAAATCCATAGACAGCGTATAGGACTAAACCTGAACAGATGATGAATACATTCTTGAACAGTATGTTAACTGTATTTTTGCGCTGACAGAGGCCGGATTCGATGCACGAGAAACCAAGGTGCATGATAAAAACGAGAAACGCACAGAGGAGTATCCATACGTTAGATAGGCCGAAGAATGGTGCATCTTCATAGCGGTCATAATATCCCTCTGCTGCAGCTTTTTGTTCAGCAGAGAGGCTTGCGGTGTCACCGCCAAATTGCATAAACTTATAGATACTTTTACCGATGAGGTCGACTGCACCCTCGTCATACTCGTCATGATCAGGATCGAGCATTTCTTGGGTAACGTGGTATTCATCGGTCGTTGGGTCGATGGTTTCTGCATGGGCGGCGGGTGACAGACTGACAAGTGCAGTAAGGCACATCAGGAGTGTTAGTTTGATAGTGTTTTTCATCATAGTATTTGACTAATTCAGCCAAGTTACAGCATGAGTTGTGCCAGAATTAGCTGTGATGTATTTTTGGGGTAGTGATTAAAAGTTGGCACGGTGTTTGCTATAATTTCACACGCGCGCGATGGCTCTCTTGATTAAATAGAAAAACTTTTTTTGAGGTAGCCTGCGTTATTAGAAACTCCAAAAATATCATTATGAAACAATCGAAGACCCTGTGGCTGCTGCCATTCTTACTAATTATGTCTGCGCCATTACTCATGGCTGCAGAAGAAACTTCAGAGCTTAATAGTGGCGATACAGCTTGGATGCTAGTGGCATCACTGCTTGTTTTGTTGATGTGTCTACCAGGTCTAGCGTTATTTTACGGTGGCCTTGTGCGTGGTAAAAACGTGTTAAGTATTTTTGTGCAGTGTTTCGCCATTGCTGGAGTGATGTCGATACTTTGGGTGATTTTTGGCTATGCCATTGCAACAGGTGATTCCTGGCACGGGCTAATCGGTTGGGATAGCTCAAAGCTTTTTCTCGACCACATCTCATCTACAGAAGATGGCAATGGTCCCTTATCAGGGACGATTCCTGAAAGCGTATTTGTCATGTTCCAGATGACCTTCATAATCATTAGTCCTGCGCTCATTGTGGGCGCCTTTGCAGAGAGAATGAAATTCTCTGCTATTTTGATTTTCACTATAATTTGGACGTTATTATCTTACCTACCAATGTGGCACATGGTTTGGGGCGGTGGGCTTTTGCACAGTTGGGGTGCAATAGATTTCGCAGGTGGAAACGTTGTGCATATCAACGCAGGCATTGCAGGTCTCGTGGCATGCATCTTTCTTGGAAAGAGGAGGGGTTATCCCGGCCCTGCGTTGGTGCCCCACAATGTTCCTTTCGTGCTTATCGGAGCAGCATTGCTGTGGGTTGGTTGGTTTGGATTTAATGCAGGCAGTCAGTTGGCGGCTGACACTGGTGCAGGAATGGCCATGCTAACGACACAGGTTGCCACCGCTGCGGCTGTGGTCGTCTGGATGGCTCTTGAGTGGATCATTGCCAAAAAGCCTACTGCAGTGGGTGCGGCTACCGGTGCGGTTGCTGGATTGGTCGCCATTACACCTGCCGCTGGTACGGCTGGAATTATGGGAGCCTTGGTGATCGGTGCTATTTCTAGCCTAGTCTGTTATTTTGCAGCAACCAAACTGAAGCATGCGCTTGGCTACGACGATAGTTTGGATGTTTTCGGAGTCCACGGCATCGGTGGTATCGTGGGGGCCCTGCTCACTGGATGGTTTATCCGTGATGGCAGTGGCGATTTTGCCCAAGTGATCGTTCAGGGTAAGAGTATTGTGGTGACGATTCTATGGAGTGCCATAGCCTCAATTATTGGACTATACGCCGCCAAGCTAATTTGTGGAGACATCCGCGTTGAAGAGGATGTGGAGCACGGTGGTCTAGACCGCGCTGAACACGGTGAGGAAGCCTACAACTGGGAAGCTTAAGACGCTGCAATCATACAGCACTAAATGCCGGAGCCGCAATTTAAGGGGCTTCGGTTTTTTATTGTATGGGTTGGCACGATATCTGCTTGAGTTAAGGGGATTATGAAACATACGTTACAAAGCATAATGATGGGCGGCGGGCTTCTTGCCTTTACCGCAGTGCCAGCCTCAGCTGAAGTTGAATTCGAAGTTCACGCTGGTTACCACTCAATCTATGAATTCCGAGGTGTTGACTTCGGTGATGACATGATTGAAGCCGGGGTTGATTTCAGTACCGAACTAGGTAGTGGTATCAATTTGTCGGGAGGTGTCTGGTATCAGGACAGCGATGGTAATAAGGCAAACACAGCATTTGATGAGCTAGATCTCTATGTTGGACTGGATAAATCTTTCGGTAATATTGATGTAAGTTTGGGTTACACATACTACGTGTTTCCCGGAACTACCAACGGCGATACGCATGAGGTTTACTTTGGTCTGGCTACCGAGCTCGACAACGGTATTGGACTTGGTTTGACTTATTACCATGACACCGATGCATTTGACGCTGGTTATCTCGAATTTGAAGTTACGAAAAGCATCGAAGTTCCTAACAATTCTTGCTTAAGTATCGATCTCTCTGCAGGTGCTGCTTATAGTTTTGAATATAATGGTGACGTAGATGGATCATCCCTCAAGGGGATGAATCACTACTTTGCTAGTATCTCAGTGCCGTGGCAAATCTGTGATAACACTACTCTGACTCCATATGTGAAATATGTAGCAGCAGATAGTGATTTCGCGAACAGTGAAGATGGCAAGAGTGAAGACCTATTTTTAGGTGGTGTCGTTCTCAGCTACTCATTCTAATAAACTGTATTTTAATCTTCTGCGGATGTTTTACATCCGTTTGTCTGGAGTAAATGGGGATCTGCGCAAGCGGATCCTCATTTTTTGTTAGCATAATATTGATGGAACGATTGCACCGCATTTAAGCAGTGTGCGATCTTATTAATAATACCAACTCAAAAAACTATCTAGTGAAATTTGAGGTGATATAGTTTAAAAATCGGCTTCTATGGGAAAAGGTTTCGATAGCTTTGATTCTTTCTCTGAGTCACTTTCTCAGTCTTGGTGCACGCACCATTTCTTCAACGTTCCTTGATAAAGAACAAAATCTGCTAGAAAATACTACCAGTTACTTTTCCTCATTATTATAAGATTGGTGGTGTAGTCGAATAAGCACCCATAGCAACCAAAGAGCTAAGCAATGATTGTTACGTGGACGTGCATCAAGGTCTCGTGGGAGGTATCAGCGGCATGACAGATTTAGGCTACTGATCACCCTGCGATATCATCTTATAAATAGCGTTTGGATACTCAGTATTTAGGTCTAATGCCTTAAAGTAGGGGTGCAATAACTAGGCTAACAATTGCCATCACATTGATGAGAATATTCATAGATGGCCCCGATGTATCTTTAAAGGGGTCGCCCACTGTATCGCCAACAACACAGCCCTTATGGGTTTCAGAGTTTTTGCCACCAAAATGGCCGTCTTCAACGTATTTTTTGGCATTATCCCAAGCGCCGCCGGCATTGGACATGAAAAGTGCCATGAGTATACAACCAAGCAGTGAGCCGCAGAGTGTTCCAGTGAGGGCGATAGCGCCAATACCACCAATAGCATTAAAGCCGAAACCAACGGCTAGTGGTGTGCCTACAGCCAGAATTGCAGGCATGATCATGCGTTTTGTGGCTGCGCGAGTGGCGATGTCCACACACTTATCAGAGTCGGGTTCGCCCGTACCTTCTAGGAGTCCAGGGATTTCGCGGAATTGACGGCGGATTTCGTTGATCATTTCAAAAGCAGCGCTACCTACGGCATCCATCGTGATGGCTCCATTAAGAAATGGGACAATACCGCCGATGAAAAGGCCAACGAAAAACGTACGCAACACAGCTTCATCAGCAAAGTTGAAACCTTCTCCAACACCAGACTTTTTAATGAAAGCGGTAATCAATGCGAGAGCAGCAAGACCTGCTGCTCCGATGGCAAAACCCTTGCCGATTGCGGCGGTGGTGTTGCCAACGGCATCGAGGCCGTCAGTGATCTTGCGTGTATCTTCACCCATGGCGCTCATTTCGGCAATTCCGCCGGCATTATCGGCAACTGGCCCATAGGCGTCGATAGCCATGGTGATTCCTACGGTTCCGAGCATACCTACAGCTGCGAGGCCGACACCGTAGAGTCCTGCGAATTCGTAAGAAACAAAGATTGTAGCGGCGAGTGTGAGCAGGGGAATGGCAACTGATTTGAGGCCGACAGACAGGCCGCTGATCATCACTGTGGCAACCCCAGTTTCCCCTGATTTAGCGATATCGCGAATGGGTTTTCCGCCCGTGTAGTATTCAGTGATTAAGCCAATGATGATTCCGCCCATAGCTCCGCAGAGCACGGCTAGTGCGACGTTAGAGCCAAGTCCCTGCATGCCCGTGTAGCCAAATGTGGCGACGATGAAAATAATTGCAGATCCTATGGTGCCAATACGTAGCGCGCTGGCTGGATTCTTTGCAGACATCATCTTTACGAGTAGTATGCCGAGAACAGAGCATAGAAGACCAACGGTGGTGAGAGCCAGAGGCAGATACATCAGGTCTTGTGCCTTGTCTGCAGTTATACCTAGCTTCTCAAAGAATACGGCACTTTGCTCAGGTTTTTTAACAGCATCAGCAGCTATTGCACCGGCGATAGCAATGGTGGCAATCTGTGCTCCACAGTAGGATTCAAAAATATCAGAGCCCATACCGGCGACATCACCGACGTTGTCGCCCACATTGTCGGCGATTACACCCGGATTGCGGGGATCGTCCTCGGGAATACCGGCCTCTACTTTGCCAACGAGATCAGCACCCACATCGGCGGCTTTCGTGAAGATTCCGCCACCGACACGGTAAAAGAGTGCTACGAGTGAAGCACCCATAGCAAAGCCTTCCATAATTTCAGCGACGTGGGGACTATCTCTATAAAAAAAGAACAAACCGCCAAGGCCAATCAACCCCATTGATGCAACGGTAAGTCCCATTACTGAGCCGCCGAAGAATGCCACGCCGAGGGCGTCAGCTTGTCCATTGTCTCGCGCTGCCAGAGTAGTGCGAACGTTGGCGCGGGTTGCGGTAAACATACCCACAAATCCGGCGAATGAGGATGCCAGGCATCCGAGAATAAATGCTAGAGACTGATGTTTTCCGTAATCCCTCTCTTGGAAAAAGAAGAGTAACGCAGCAATAATAATAGCAAAAAATGAGATGAGTATGAATTCACGTTTCATAAATACCATCGCACCCTTGTGGATCTTTTCGGCGATTGCTTTAACCTTTCCTTCGCCACCGGGGCGTTTGAGTAGGTTAGCCAGGATAAGAAATGCAATGCCCAGACCTGCAAGGCCTGCGAGGGGTGTGATGACGGGGTTCATGGTTATGGTTCCGTGGGTGATTTGATTAGATTAAAATTCAAATCCCAGCGCCGCTGGCTGCTGGGGAGGGAGGGAGAATAGAAATTAAAGCTCCTCTGGCAAGTAAAAGAGGGTGAAATAGCATTAATTTGACTGTCACCCATTTAGGGCAAACGCATACCATGATGTATAGAAAAACAGGCTTTAGAAGCTCGTTTTGCCCGCCAAATAGGGGATCTTCCTACGAAGGGTTATTTTTTGAATTCATTTCAAAAGAATCTGCTCTTCGGAGAGTTGATTTTGAAATGGGCTTTAACAAACGAGCTCAATTTTGATGCCAGATAATTTCTGGGCATTTCAGGATATTTTTTACGGCTCTCATCGAGGTGCTAATGTAGCTGCCCTTAAAAGTCGTCGTTTTCCGCTGGGTTATCCAATTGATTGTTGTTGGAGGTATTACTGTTACCAGCTAAAATACGCTCTGCCATACGATCGATGCCTTTAAGTGCGTGTTTGCTATCGGGATAGATCCGTTTTGCTTCCATATACCATGCAAGAGCGGATCCTGTTTGTGGGTTGAACTCGTTTTCCTCGAACTCTTTTGCCTTTGATAGGGCTACGGTGAAGCCGGCAACACGCGAAGATAACTTTTCAAGACGCTGCAGTAGCTCAGGATCCTTTGGAAATTCGTCACGTAGCTCGGCGAGAGCCTCCCAAGCTGCAAAATCATTACCAGCGAGTGATGCCTGTTTCGCAAGCTGGATGGTGGTGTCAATGCGAGTGATGTTTTTGACGATTTGTTTGATGGCGTCAAAGCGTTTTTCGTCGGCTTGTGCAACTGGCATGAACTCGAACCGGCGCTTGTAGATCTCGCGGAAGTTATTCTCGCTGAGCAAGCGGTCGAAGTCATTGATAAGCTTTCTGCCAACATCGCCATCAGCAATCATTGTATCGAGCTGCTTGTCTATTTCATCGAGCTTTGGGTTGGTAGGCCAAACTGATGTAGCGTTTTTTAATTCCTGTTGGAATTTAGCTTCATCTCCCTTCATTAGGGCTATTTTGGCCGCCCGCAGATGGCCATTGGATACCCTTGTGTATGCTGCGATTGCGCCTTCTGCCTTTGTGGAGTCAAAATCGGATGAGCGCTTTTTAAGTTTGTCCAACAATATCTTAGCACTTGCATAGTCACGCACATCCATAGTTTTTACGAGAGCATATCCATCCCGCACATATTCTAGAATTTTTCTTCTATCATTTGCTGGGACAGTCTGGACGACGGGGAGAAATTCACCAATTGCGTAAGCTTCGGTTAATCGCTTTGAAGCGCTGTGTAGTTCATTGTGGGTGATGTGGTTGTGGAAGGCGGCAACAAAGGTGGTGACTTTACGCATGGCTTCATTTGCAGCAGAATCAAGCCCAGTTACGGTGGGGTCAACACCAAGTCCTTCACTAAAAAATTTGGAAACATCAGACCCTTTTTTCAACCGCATTTTACTGTCACCATCACGGAAAATAAGGTTATAAAAACGAGTTCCGATCACCACGTGCTCAAAGCGTCGCTGCACGAAGAGTTGGGCGAGCAGCGCTTGATACTGAATTTTTGCTTGGATGAGATTGACCTCGTCTTTTGCTTGGTAGAGTTTTTTTAGGGCCTCAATCTCTATGATGCGCTTTTGCATGTCCTGCTCTTCATAGGAATTTGCTGTGAGTGCGGAACTGGTTGATTTCTTTTTGCCATTTTTACCACCTTTTGCAGCAGGTGTTCCCTCTACGAGACTTTTCTTTTTTGAAACGACATCCGCATTGTAGATTAAGCGTTTTTTTTCTTTTTCAAGGTTGGAAATGTAGTCCTTTGAGTTGCGAACTGACCCCTTTGATAGCATAGCCGCGTATATGGCATTTGAGAGAGAGTCGCAGATTTTCCCATCACCAGGATATGATGCAGCGCGTGGCAGAAGAGCGAACCCGTTGCGTAGCTTTTGGGATGTGGAAATCCCTTTTGTGTGTGGTGATACAGCGTCTAGTATGGCGTTAATAGTATTTCGGTATAACTGCGCTTCCTTGGATTCATTGGGAGAGTCAGCCAAGAAAGCCTCGAACTGGCCACCGAGGCGGTTGTCACCCAAATTGAATGTGTGCCCCATTAAAGTGACTGTTTCTTGTGTGGGGTCAATAAATGGCACCTCACTACCGTATGGAGACTTCGAGTCTTTTTTCTGGTTGACGATATTGGTATCGCCACCTGTAGATTTTGGTGTTGGTGATTTGGCTGCACCACCGCCATTGCCTGGATCATAAACTTGTCCATGAGCATGGAATGCTATACCTGTGAATGTGGCGATAAGAATGCGTATACCTTTTTTCATCGATTTAAATTTGAATTACTTTTGATTATTTTACTGCGCTTTGATGTCCAAAGCAACGGGTAAACCTTCGCGATTGATTTCTACTTTAAACGTGTAGCCGTGATTTCGTTCTAAATTAATTTTTTCAACACCTTTCGGAATGTATATGGGAACTGGACTGGATTTTTTTTCGCCCTGAGTGCTGACCACACTCAGTAAAATACCACCGTCATTAGGAAGGATTCTTCGTTCAGAGATTTCACCGGTTACTTTGTAAACATTGCCGCTAAGGGAGGTGCCTCCACTTTGGATGTCTGTCACGGGTAGCTCTGTGAGATCAGAGAAGTGTTGTGCACGTTTATCGAGAAAGTATTTCCCTGCTATCAGTGCTCCAATCACTGCTAGAGCCACGATGATATAGGCCGTGAATTTACTTTTTTTATCTGTTGAGGATCGAGATCTACGAGACATAGAGAATTATTGGATAATGATTATTGTGTGATAAATTTTTAGTCCCAGTGATGGCGCTTGAGGCCTATGTAGGATGCGATCAGTCCAACAGCGATATGAATGATCAGTAAATACTGACATGAGGTGGCAGGCTGAAAGGAAGTCTCCGTTACGGCATCAATGGCATTGCGGTAGGTTGGATTCATGGAGTCAATACTCCCTGACCATGCCCAGTAGGCAGAGATGAATGGACGACTTAGTGGTTCGATAGTCTCTGGTAGTGCAAGCACGGCACCAGAGAGAGGGAGTTGAAATCCCACGAGATAAATGGAAAGAAGCGAGGATTGCTCTGCGGTTTTCATCAGTGATGATATACCGAGACATATGAAAGTCATGGCTCCGTTGACCAATACTAAAAACACCGTGTGGTCTAGAAATCCGCTTTCACTGCCATCGGGAAACTTCCAAAATTGTTGAACAAAAATAGCCATCCACAATGATTGGATGAGAATCAGGCTGCCTAGGAAAACAACCTTACTTCCTAGATAGGCACTCGGTCGGATACCGCCGAATTTTTCTTTCTCGTAGATCATGCGTTCACCGGCTACTTCTCGGGCTGAGTTGTTAGACCCCATCAATGATAGCAGCACTACTTGGAACATTACGATTCCGGAGACCGCGGAGCCAACGCTGAGGTAGCTTTGGTTAACCTCGATGCCTTCTTCGATTCGGTGAATCGTGCCTTCGTCAATACCAGAGAACTTTTTAACATTCTCGTTCCCTCGCTCACTAAAAAGAGCAACTAAAACAGGAAAACAAACGAGAATTGCGAGTTGCAGAAACACTTGGCCTTTGTCGCGGAAGAAAATTTTCCAGCGCCTGCTTAGTAAAGTTGAAAACTGACTTACGACACTTGGTGTGCGTACTAGCTCGGCCACTTCACGCATAATTTGTTGCGATGCATCAGGATCCTCTAGTAATGCTGATTCGGTGTTTGTTTGTTCGGATTCATTATCCTTCGCTGTGACCTCCGCAGGCACAGAAAGCTCTCCTTTTTTGATCAGATCGTCACGGCGGTTGTTAAGCTTTTTGTAATAAGCATCTCTGTGCTTGAGCCATGATTGTTGCCATTTCTCAGAGCGTTGTTTTGCGAGTTGTGGATAGACCTCTTCCATATCATCTACGGAAAAGTAATGAGTTAGCCCTTCTGGGGGGCCGTGGTAGGCCACACGGCCCTCGTGCAGGACCAAAATGGAATCATACAGCTCTAGGTGAGCTAGCGAGTGGGTGACTGAAATCACAGTACGCCCGTCGGTGCGGGACAGCTGGTGCAGCAGGCTTACGATATCCCGTTCTGAGCGTGGATCGAGCCCAGAGGTGACCTCGTCACAAAGTAACAAGTGAGGACTAGTCACTAACTCCATGGCTAGGCCGAGTCGGCGTTTTTGCCCACCTGATAGCACTTGCACAGGACGATCGGCAAGGGGTGCAAGTCCAGTTTCTTCTAGGATACGATCAATACGATTATCTAGCTCCTTAAAATTCTTAATTTTCACCCTCAGCCGTGTGGCAGATTCAATTGATTCGTCTACCGTCAATTGATCATAAGCAATGGAAAACTGGGGGACATATCCAATTTCAGCAGGATCAAAGTCTTTTTCTTGCGCGAGGTTTCTACCGTCCCAGATCAAATCCCCCCCCGACTCTTCGTTGAGGCCGGCTATGGTTTTTAGGAGCGTGGTTTTGCCGCATCCAGAAGGGCCAACGATGGCCATGAAATGTCCGCGCGGTACTTTCAAGGAAACCTCGTCAATTAGATTTAGTGGTTCCCCATCTTTTTGGATTGCGAAACAGACGTCTTTAAGTTCTAGCACGAGTAGTAGTGGTTGTAAGGGTGCGCAACAGGAGTGTCTATGAAAAGTTGCGTTATAATACGAGAAGAAAACTTGTAGATTTAACAGTTTCTATTAGATTGCTTTTTATGTCGAGGAGATCGCAAAGCAGGAAATCCGCACGCGGCGGCAAGAAGAGCTCACGTGCTGGTAAATGGGTTTTGCGCATCTTATTAATACTCCTCGTGGGTGTGATTCTTACAGGATTTGGTGTTTATTCTTGGTTGAGGTCGTACATGCACAGCGATGATTTTCGTATTTTCGTCAGTGATACTGTTGGTAGTGCCTTAGGTGCGGAAGCTCATTTTGAACTGTTTGAGTGGCAGGGAATGGATGCTCGTACGGATGGATTTGTATCGGAAAACGGGCAAAATATTCGGGCAATAAAAGCAGATGGTGTTCAGGCAAAAATTGGTCTCGGTGGTATTAGCCGTGGAGTGTGGGAGGTTTCAGATGTTCGTATTAATCAACTTAATTTGCTTATAAACACCTTGCCTAATGAGGATGGCCAAGCCAACAAAGCCGATCAGGACAACACCACGGCAATTTTATCATCTAATGAACCTGGTTTGCTATCTGGTTGGCTGCCTGACCGAGTGGAGTTTGATTCTATCGAGGTTGCCAGTGCAGACATCAATCTGAAGACATCAGCGGGTGGCCTGCGCGCTAGAGATCTTGCTGTGCGTATTGATTCGTCCTCGGCAGGTGCTTACGATGTTTTATTCACTGGAGGACTCATTGATACCAATTGGTTTGGATCTCAGCTTGACCTGATCTCTGCGCGGGGTAAGTGGAGAAATGGACGAATTTTTCTGACGGAGTCTAGTGCTAAGGTTTATAAGCGGGGCCGTTTAAGCTTAAATGGAGAGCTTGAGGGTGATGAATTTGGAATATACGGCAGTCTTAGCGATGTTAGGGCGGAGGAATTAGTGCCGCCAAACTGGCAGAAATCCATCATGGGAAATCTGAATGCTAAATTTAAAGTTCTCTCTGGTAACAAAAATACCGTTTTGCGTGGTAAGGTAAAGCTTACTGATGGTGTCCTAACTGCTCTGCCGATACTCGATACCATTGCGGCGTATTCCAACACTCGCAGGTTTCGTAATCTCGTGCTCTCTGAGGCAACGTTTAAATTTTGGAAAGAGGGTCAGCGTCTCGATATCAAGGATATTGTCATAGCTAGTGAGGGATTGGTTCGTGTTGTGGGCAATATCACGGTGGACAAGGAAACGCTGAATGGTCGTTTCCGTGTGGGAATCGTGCCAGGTACACTTTCACATATTCCGGGTGCAGAAACTAAGGTTTTTTCACGTGGGGATATGGGGCTGCTGTGGGCGCCGCTTCACATTACCGGCACTCTCGACAATCCCAAGGAGGATCTCACGGGCCGCATGATTGCGGCTGCAGGAGAAAGGATGTTCGAGCTCGTTCCTGAGACTGGTAAAATGGCGCTCAAGTTTGCTCATGGATCTGCCGTCGAGCTACCGAGTAAGGCAGTCGATGCGGCAGGCAAAATTTTCGAAGGCGACCCCACGGGTGCAGTGGGCGAGGGAGTGGATATCATCCGAGAGGGCGCAGGCAACGTCCTCGATCTCATTCCAGGTGTTGCTCCAAGAAAGAAGCATGAAGCCGAGGGAGACGAGTAAGGTGTAGTTATTCGTTTCTGATCGAAAATTTCCTTCCTATACCTTTAATCCAGGCGTTACTGGCGCTACCAAATAATTTGTTTAAGTTTCCCTCATCGGAAATTCTAAATTCAATTGTTTTTGCGTGGGTGGTGTTGGGATATTGCTTTGCGACGGCTGTGTTGGCATTGACACCAGTGCGCTCGCCGACTTTATCAAGTAGTTCTTTGCCCCTGGTAGTTAGTCTTGCCCCGACGTTGGAGCCGGAATCCTCTGTGACAGGAATGATGTAGTAGAAGCGTGCGAGGGCGTTGCCATTGGTATCGATGATAACTTCGGTAACACGGAGGTTACCATTTAGTACGTAATCGTGCTTGCTGATAGAGGATATGCGGTCGAGTGCCACAATGTAATTGCCTCCCGGCAGACTGGCTTGCCAGAATCGTCTCGGTCCTGTTGCTTCGCTAGCTGATTTGTTGGAAGTGTTATTTTGAGCGCTCGCTATCATAGGAAGCAATACAAGACCAAAAATAAGAGAGGCAATAGATATAGGTGATGATTTCATAGGTTTTAGTGGTTAGGTATAAAACTCTCGCTGATAAACAAAGTTTCGTCAAAACCTTGATTGAGAAATTGCACTCTATCATACTAGCTCTGTCATGCCAGCCAGTTACCGCCCTAATGTTGCCTCGCTTATTCTTAACCGACGGGGAAAGCTGTTGGTGTGCGAGCGGCATGGCAAGAAAGGCGCTTGGCAATTTCCACAAGGTGGCGTCGATATGGGCGAGAAAATGATTAGGGCGCTGGCTCGTGAAGTGAAAGAAGAAATCGGTCTGCCTTGGAATAGCTATAAGGTGTTGGAAAAACGTGCTGGGTACAGCTACCTCTACCCAGACCAAGTGAAGAAAAACAAATTAAAATACGATGGTCAGATCCAGACGTATTATTTATGCCGACTCAAGAAAGGTGCTCCTGAGATTAATCTTGAACGACAAAAACACCCCGAGTTTGGGCGGTATAAATGGATTCATCCAGAGGATTTTAAGTTGAAGTGGCTGCCGGAGTTCAAGCGGCAGGTTTACCGTGCCGTGATGCTGGATTTTTTTGATGTGAGGCTTTGAGGTAATTCACTTGGTCTTAAGATGCCCGTTGCGGAAGCGTGCGATAGCTCCCAGGATTTCATCGCCTGCGATAATATAGAGATCATTATGACCTGCTCCATCGCGTTCCTCTGTGTATCCAGCTGCGGGTTGCTGGTGGGTGAGCGGGTCTGAGTAAGAGACAGCGATGAGCATTAGCACTACATAGATGAAGGTGAGTGACTTGATCGGACGCATCAGTGCCACTTACCCATGGGGAATTTTTCACAATGACTCACAATGTGTTTAACCTTCCTTGTATGAAAGGGTAACACAAGTATGAATAAGACACAAAAGCACCTTGGCTAAAGCCGGTGCCGCCACTATCCAAACCCCGTAAATATCCAATTCACATTTCACCCAAATACCCACTTCATGAGTTTTTTACCAGAGCCCTACAAACATCCCTACGAGATCGATCCTCAGTATTCTACGAGTGTTGCCTATTTTAGCTCAGAATTTGCGATTGACCAAACGCTTAAGATCTACTCTGGCGGACTTGGCTTCCTCGCGGGTTCGCACATGCGTAGTGCTTATGATCTCAAACAGAACCTAATCGGCATAGGCATCCTTTGGACTTATGGTTACTACAATCAGGCACGTGGGGAGAACCGTGAGATGGCTGTGCAGCAACGTAAGAAAAATTACCATTTCCTGAAGGAAACCGGCATCAAATACACGATAAAAATTCACGACCATGACGTGTGGGTAAAGGTGATGTATTTACCTGCAGATACCTTCGGATCTGCTCCCATGTTTTTACTGACGACCGATGTTGATGAAAACGATCACATGTCTCGTACGATTTCTCATCGCCTCTATGATTCCGATGTTCTCACTCGTATTGCTCAGTATATCTTGTTGGGAGTTGGTGGGGCGAAACTTCTCGATGAGCTGGGCGTGGACCCAGATGTTTGGCATCTGAATGAGGCGCACGCCCTGTCCGCGGCATTCCATGTTTATGGGAAATATGGTAATCTCGATGAGGTGAAAAAGCGTTTCGTATTCACCACTCACACGCCCGTCGAGGCAGGTAATGAGAAATCTGATTTTGAGTTGCTACACCGCTTCACATTTTTCAACGGCCTATCTATAGATGAGGCACGAGAAGTCTGCAATACAGAGGGTGATGAATTTAACCATTCGCTTGCTGCCCTTCGTCTCAGCCATAAGTCCAATGCAGTGTCCAAGCTGCATGGTGAGGTTTCACGCAATATGTGGAAAGGATATGATGGAATCTGTGAGATTGATCACGTCACCAATGCACAAAACAAAAAATACTGGGTCGATAGGCAGTTAGAGGCTGCTCGAGGTGCCAGCGATAAGAAAGCCCTTGCCACGCGTAAGCGTGAATTGAAAAAACTCTTATTCAAGGAAGTTGCTGACCAAACCGGTCGATTATTCGATCCGGACTACCTTACGATCGTGTGGGCACGTCGTTTTGCTGGCTACAAACGAGCCGATTTGATCGCTCGCGACATCGAAAAATTCGAGGAAATGTTGAACGATTCTGAGCGCCCGGTGCAGATTATCTGGGCAGGAAAACCTTTCCCCAAAGATTATGGCGCCGTCGATATGTTTAATAAGCTGATTAATTTGACTAAAAAGTATTCCAACGCGGCTGTTCTTGTGGGGTATGAGCTTTCGTTATCTAAGTTACTCAAAGATGGTTCAGACATGTGGCTTAACAACCCGGTGGTCACACGCGAGGCATCTGGCACATCTGGCATGACCGCAGCAATGAACGCGAGTGTCAACTTCTCTACTTACGATGGTTGGGTTTGTGAGTTTTCTCAGCATGGTCATAATTCTTATCTCATACCTGAAGCTGATCCAAACCTCTCCGAAGAGGCGCGTGACCACTATGATATGTTAGGTTTTTATCAGGTGCTAGAAACTGAAGTATTACCTGCTTATTATGATCGTCCAGACGACTGGTGGCAACTTGTCCTCAATAGCATGAATGATGTTGTGCCTTTCTTTGACTCTAACCGCATGGCGGACGAGTATTACAATAAAATGTATACCTAAGTTAAGCCCAGCTGCACGATATAAATCCCAGATATTGTTATATCGTATGCACTTTTTACATCTGGGAAATTTCCCCTATCAACAAAGTCTGATCATATCGCGCACAAACTGGCGCCATAAGAAAAACAGCCCTCGGATCGTGTAGCGGAAATTCCCGTCGCCTGTTAGACTTATGACTCCACGTTGCAGGTTGTGGTCAATCTGGCGCTTCATTTCGTGTTCGATTTCTTGCTCCAGATGATCAGGGTCTGGGATAGCAAGATCGTCATCTACAAAACCTTGTTTGAGTAGGAAATGGCAGTGACTTTTCAGTAAATTGATTGCGCATTCATTTGCGCAACTGATCTGATTCCAGTGGACGCCTGGGTTGGGCTTAAGGGTCGGTGAAAATGGGAAGTTGGTCGTACGCCAGACACCGTTGGTGATATCGCGTGAGGTCACTGTAAGATAGGAAAAGGTAACATTTGACTGCTCACACAAACAGAGAGAGACGACTGATCTTGTTTCTGCATTCCAGAACAGCTGGTAGACTTGCTCCATACCACCAAGGTTCCAGCCACAGTCGTGGATGTGCTCGTATCCGAGGTATTCCAAATTTTGCAGATGCTTGCTGGCACTTGGGAAGGCCGTATGGCTGGTGCGCATCCTATCCTGCAGTTTGTTTTCCACAGGCATACGCAACTTGCGAATACGGGTGAGGAGTTCCACCCATGGCAGAAAAAACCACGCCAGCATTGCGAGCAGACCCCATAATATAACATCGGTTAAGAAATAAATACACAGCCCAGAGGATAATAGCATCAAAAGTGCACCCGTCTTTCGTAGCCAAGCGGTTCTGCAGGCTCTGAGAGCATAGCAAAACACAATGAGTGCGATTAGCATGTAAAATTTCTGCATGGAAGATATGAGTGACGTGTGCTGCAGTGTTTTACAGCATGATAAAAGTGTGCCACAGCATGCGGGGGATTGCAACTTGTGAAAACTTCACTATGCTTAAATTCATGGCGATTGAGACATTTGGCGAGTATAGCCCACAAATCCACGACTCGGCATACGTGGCTGCAAGTGCTGATCTTATTGGCCGTGTCAGTGTGGGTAATAACTCTAGTATTTGGTATAACACCACATTACGCGGAGATATCAATGAGATCGTCATTGGGCCAAATTCCAATGTGCAGGACAATGCATGTGTACATCTCTCGGATGACTATGGTGTTTATGTTGGTGAATTAGTCACGATTGGTCACAGCGCTATCATGCACGCCTGCACGATTAAGGATGAAGTTTTGGTCGGTATGGGTGCCTGTATACTTGATGGAGCAATCATCGGCGAGCGCAGCATCATCGGTGCTCAGACACTCGTTACCGGAGGAATGGAAATTCCGCCTGGCTCGTTGGTGTTAGGAAGTCCCGGCAAAATCGTTAAAACTCTGTCGCTGGATGAACAGGCTGGCATAAGAAAATGGGCAGACAAATACGTACAAGTCTCACGTAGATTCCTTGACCGGCCCAATGGCGGTAAACCCTAAACCTCAGAAAATGAAAGATCATGTAAGAGTGGAACCCGTTGCACTGATGCCCACGTCTGCAGGCTGTGCCGTTTTTCTTGGTAATGGGGAGAAAGTGATTGTGTTTTATATTGAGCCTACCATCGGAGCCTCGATCAATGCGGTGATGTCTGGTGTTAAGCCGCCACGTCCACTCACGCATGATCTTTTTTCACAGATGCTTGGTGCTTTTGGTGCGCGAGTTGAGAAAGCAGTTATTGTCAAGGTGGATGGAGAGGTGTTCTATGCCCGACTCTATGTGGCTGCCGAAAACGAAATCATGGAACGTAAGGTCGTCGAAATCGATGCTCGTCCAAGTGATTGTCTCGCGCTCGCTGTGCGTCAGGAGGCACCCGTTTATGTCCGCGAACAGGTATGGGAGGAACTTCGCGATATGTCCGATGTACTTGCCGAACTCAAGGACAAAGCGGATGATGAGGATTAGGGGGCCTGCTGAACAAAGCCATCGCTGCGGTTGTTATTTGTCGTGTTGCTATCTCTCTCAGTTGTCTGCACGGATGAGCTGACGGTTACTTGAGTTTCGTTGTTAGGCAGCAGGACGGATACGGGATAAGTCTGAATAGCACCTGGTGCGAGGCTGCTGATATTGATTAATTGAGTACCGGAAGGGCTATTGATCGTTAGTGGCGAGTTGATGAGTGTCTCAGTGCCACGATTTTGTACAGTGACCAACACCTGGGGTAGGGGAGAGGTGATTGTGGGAGACACCAGCACTTGGCTGGCTATGGCGGCATCGTAAATTCCTGGTATGCCGCTATTCATGACCCGACCTAAATCAAGAATACCCGTGCCGTAGGCATCATCGGTGCCGGGCAATCCGGAGTCATTTGCATTTTTTAGCACAAGGTCAGCTGCTTGTGTGGCTGTGAGGTTTTTTTCCGTCATGGTGGCGGCAATGGCCCCGCTAATAAAGGGAGCGCTGGCAGACGTGCCAGAGAACTGCGTCAGTTGTTCCTCACCCCAAGCTGCATTTACAGAGTAGCCTGGCGCGGTGATACCTAGGTTCTCCCCAGTGTTGGAAAAGTCTAGGTGTTCGCCCTTTGCCTCTACCGCGCCCACGGCAATGACTCCCTCGTAGGCCGCCGGATAGGCAACTGTTTCCAGCCCTGAGTTTCCGGATGATGCGACGATGACCGCCCCGTTCGATTGTGCATATTCCACAGCATTTCTAACAATATTACTGTCACCGTAGGAGCCCATTGAGATGTTAATGACTTTTGCACCGGCGTCCACGGCCTGAGTGATTCCGTCGGCGAGGGTAAAAGAGTCGGAGCTACCCGAATCATTTGTGATCCGGACCGATAAAATATTAGAGGCTGGAGCGACTCCTGGAGTGAGCGGGTGGTCGCCTGAAACGATTGATGCCACCGCAGTGCCGTGACCTAGCTGTGAGTCAGCCGTCAGCTCAGTTAACGCAATCTGCTGGATCTTTCCCTTTTGTTGATCCAGTGCAAGGTGGCTATTGACTCCGGAATCAAGCACAGCAACCGTGACTCCCTTACCCCATTGCGAGTTATCTTCATTCACTCCCAGCCAACTTAGTGCATTTCTGCCGAAGCCTGATGCCCCCGCTTGGGCAGATGCATCAGGTGGTGCCGGGATAGCTACTAGGAAGTTATAGCCAATTTCAGCGCCATCAACCCCATCAACTTTGGCTCCTGAGCTAAAACCGAAGTGTATTGCGCGTAACCGATCAGATGCTCCCAACAACTTGAAATTCTGATCCCCCAAACTTACGAGGAAATTTCGGTAGTCCTTTTCTGTCTTGAACACCGCAATACGTTCGTTTGGCAGTGCGAATGGTGGTAACGCTCCGATAAGTCCTCCGTCTTTGCTGCGGGCACCTGCGCGAGTAAGCGATCTGTTAGGTTCTGGTGGCGGTTCTTCAATAGGATTGGTTACAACTTTTGTGACATAAGGATACCGCTCGCCCTCTTGAGTTGCCGAAATCATGAATCCTGCCACGACAGCCAGAATTAGAGTAATGATGGCAAGAATAGTAGTTTTGTTGGGCATATGCATTTAACAGTAAAAAATAGCCAATGTTTCGGCGAAATGAGGATGTGATGTTTATGTAGGTGTAACGTAACACATCTTCGTACAAATTGTGAGATAATCTAGCTGTAAAATATCTGTGTTAATAGAATTTAAAGTTTTTGCGGGTGGGGCATGTTAATGATGATCGTGATTCAGGCTTGGTATTTAATGATAGGAGTTTAAACAACAAGCCATGTCCAAGCTGCGTATTGTTTTTATGGGAACAGGAGATATCGCGATCCCTTCTTTTTTAGGTTTGGTAAACAATGGTTTAATCGCTTTGGTTACCCAACCTGATAAACCTGTGGGTCGCAAACAGGTGTTAACGCCCCCAAGAATCAAACAGAAAGCGATCGAGTATGGGATTGAAGTTATGCAACCTAAGAATGCACGTGATCAAGAATTTGTTACCAAGTTATCTGATTTAAAGCCTGATATTGTTGTAGTAATGGCATATGGCCAAATACTTAGCCAGAAGTTGCTCGATATCCCGCCGCTCGCTTTCATCAATCTACATGCCTCTTTACTGCCAAAATACCGAGGTGCAGCCTGTATTCAGGCAGCAATTGATGCGGGAGATTCAACCACCGGAATTACTGTTATGCATGTCATCAAGGCGCTTGATGCCGGCGATATCATCATCAAAAAAGAAATAGCCATTGGGGGTAGTGAAACTGGAGGAGAGTTGCACGATCGTCTTGCTGAAATATCACCTGAATTGCTCTTAGAAGCTATCGAATTAGTTGCCAGTGGCAATGCGCCACGCATCCAGCAAGATGAATCACAAGTGAGCTATATTCCCAAGCTGATGCGCTGCGATGGGGAGCTTGACTGGTCGCTGCCTGCGGATCATCTCCAACGGCGTATATGTGCCTATGATCCATGGCCGGGAACATTCACGGTATTCACTGAGACATCAGGCAGGCATAAGGGTCGAAAAAAGCGGTTGAAAATTTTTCCGCACACCGAGGTGATTGATTATTTCAATAGAACAAGCAAGCCTGGAGAGATCTTATCGGTAGGTGACCAACTTGTTATTGCTTGTGGGAAGAATGCATTGCGTGTGGATCAGATGCAAGTTGATGGTAGTCGCCGAATGGCATCCAAAGAGTTTCTTCTTAGTTCGCCATTTTCTTTAGGTGACGTGTTAGGTTAGTGATCGACATGAGGCAGCCATCAAAGAAATGGTATTCATGATTTTACTGTGGATGATTTTTATGGGCACTTAGATTTTTTAATATGCTCTATCATTAACAGAGGGGCACTCGAATTAACCTCTCGGAAGGAGTGCTTGCTGAGTTGAGATTATTGGTTTTGTAGTTGTTGTCGTAAAAATGGCGCAGTACGAGAAGTTTTTGACTTTGCAACGTGTTCGGGAGTTCCTTGAGTAACGATTTTACCACCTTTTTCTCCTGCTTCTGGGCCGATATCGATGATGTAGTCGGCTTGTGCCATAATGGCAGTGTGATGCTCGATAACTACGACGGTGTGACCCTCGTCTACAAGGCGATGGAGGACAACAATGAGTTTGTCGACATCTTGCTGGTGCAGCCCAATACTCGGTTCTTCAATCAGATAGAGGTGGTTTTTTTGACCCGCCCCTTTACGCACGGTTTTTCGTCCTTTGGTAAGTTCTGATACAAGTTTAATGCGCTGTGCCTCGCCGCCGGAGACAGTTGGAGATGGTTGTCCGAGTTGAAGGTAACCAAGTCCGGTATCGTTCAGTAGTTTAAGAGTGCGGTGGAGCTTTGGTTGAGATGAGAAGAATTCAGTGGCTTCACGAATGCTCATTTTGAGAACTTCACCGATATTTTTGCCACTGTAGCGGACGTCAAGAGTTGGCTGGTTGTAGCGCATTTCGTGGCATGCCTCGCAGGGAATCCAAGTAGTGGGTAGGAAGTCCATCTCTAATTTGATTCGGCCATTGCCTTTACACTCAGGGCACTGCCCATCTGTATTGTTGAAAGAGAAGCGTGATGCGGTATAGCCGCGAACTCGGGCATCAGGTAATTGCGCGAAGAGTTGGCGAATAGTATCAAATATTTTGACGTAAGTAGCTGGACAGGAGCGAGAGGTTTTACCGATAGGGGTTTGGTCGACTTCAAAGCAATGCTTAATATTTCCGAATCCTTTAATGGATTTGTAGGCAATGTTTTTGGTATCGTTCTTGGAGCTGGCGGCTTTGTTGAGACAGCCACGCATGAGGGATGATTTTCCACAGCCGGATACTCCTGTGAATACTGTCAGACGACCAAGTGGTATACGGGCATCAATCCTCTTCAGATTGTTTGCGCTGCACCCGTTTACGCGAAGCCAGCCGTTCTTCGAAGTGCTCTTGGGCAAGGGCCTGCGATGATATTCTGTCGCGATGTTTGGCTTTTGAAGTTTAGAACTTATTATCTGACCCCCCTCTGTGCCTGCACCTGGGCCTAGCTCAATCAGTGTGTTTGCACGCGAAATGGTTTCATCATCATGTTCAACAACTAGTAGGGAATTACCGCGGTTTTTAAGAGATTCCAGAGTATCGAGTAACTTGATATTGTCTCTTGGGTGCAAGCCTATGGTTGGTTCATCGAGCACATAGAGAACCCCCCTCAGATTGCTGCCGAGCTGCGCAGCAAGTCGAATTCTCTGAGACTCTCCGCCTGAGAGGGTGTCGGCTGAACGATCAAGCTGAAGGTATCCGAGACCGACATGATTAAGAAAATGGAGTCGCTGAATAATTTCGGGAAGAATGTCGCGGGCGATGATGTTTTCCCTGCCGTGAAAGGCCCACTTTCCAAGAGCCTCGATAGCATTCAAAACAGACAGTTGATTAATCGCGTGGATAGGATAGCCGTGAATTAGCACGTGCCTTGATTCTTCGCGTAATCGAGTTCCATTACAACTTGGGCATGGGAGCGATGAACCTTCAGTTTTGAGTTTTGAGTGGATGAGTTCCTCTTGGATCTCGGCCTCGAGTTCGGAGTTAAATTGATCGGGTTTGATAGAGCGCCCAAAGCTTGCCGCTACTGTGCCATAGCCACGGCATTCAGGGCACCAGCCACGATGTGAGTTGAATGAAAAGTGGTGTGGATCAGGCTCTTCGAAGGATTTTCCAGTCACAGCAGATACACGGGCAGTGTTGAAGCTGAGTATTTGTGATTGGTAATTGGTAGCTTGTGAATAAGGAATAGCATTACAGTTACCCTTGCCGAGAATCAACGCCTGATCAACGGATTGGCAAACGGCAAAAATGTCGTGCGGCTGGTAGCGTTTTAGCGGCTGGAAGTCTGCAGTTTCTGTGAGTGATCCATCGACTAATAATTCTTTGATTCCTTTTTTTGCAGCTGCGGCAGCTACGTCGGTATGGTATCCTTTGCGAGCTCTAATGAGAGGGGCGAGAACGAGTAAATTTTTATTTTTTTTATGAAGTATTTTGATTTGTTTTTTGATTGCTTCAGGAGTCTGGGAAACAACGGGTTCACCTGATTTGGGGCAGTGCTGGATGCCGAGTTTAGCATAGAGCAGGCGAAGGAAATGATAAATTTCTGTTATGGTTCCTGTGGTGGATTTGCCCCCACCTCTGGAGACGCGTTGCTCAATAGCCACTGTTGGCGGCAGTCCAATAATACGATCAACATCAGGCTTTTCTAACTGACCAGCAAACTGTCGCGCATAGGGTGACATTGAATCAAGAAAGCGCCTCTGTCCCTCAGCGAAAACGATATCGAATGCGAGAGTTGATTTCCCAGATCCAGACAACCCTGTTACAACGACGAGTTCATCGCGCGGTATGTCCACTGAGATATTTTTTAGGTTATGCTCTCTTGCTCCGGAAATTTGGATAGAATAATTTGAAGAGTTAATGCTGGTATGTCCCTGAGTTGTTTTTTTAGCTATTGGAGCGGATCTGAGTGCTTTTGCAGTTTCTGTTTTTTTTGATAGTATTTTTTCTGGTGTTCCAGTGAAGACGATTTTCCCGCCATCTTTACCCGGCCCGGGTCCAAGATCGATGATGTGGTCTGCTGTGCGAATGACGTCAAGGTTGTGTTCGATGACTAACAGAGTATGCCCTGCTTCGGTTAGGCGGTGGAATACTTTAAGGAGATTTTGGATATCAACAAAATGTAAACCTGTGGTTGGTTCATCGAGAATAAGGAGACGTGAATCAGATTTAGAGCTGTTCGCTAGGAGTTTACAGAGTTTGAGCCGCTGAGATTCTCCACCGGATAGGGTATTCAATGGTTGTCCGAGCCTCAGGTAGCCGAGTCCAACATCGATCAGCGGCTGCAGGGTAGTGGTGATTTTCTTAAGCAAACGTTGTTCTTTGGACGAGGTTTCGATGCTGGTCGCCATCTCCACGGCTTCGGTGATGGTCATGGCCAAGATCTCCGCAATATTTTTGCCACGGTAATGTATTTTGAGTGCGTTTGTTGTGTAACGTTTACCTTCGCACTCTGGACATGTAATATAGAGATCAGATAGGAATTGCATTTCTACTTTTTCATAGCCGTTGCCGAGACATCGTTGGCAGCGCCCTGATCCTGAGTTAAAAGAAAAATACCCAGGTGTTAGGTTCTGAGCGGTGGCATCAGGAGTGGTAGAAAAGAGCTGCCTAATAGCATCGAATGCACCGGAGTGAACGGCAGGTGTTGAGCGTGGCGTGCGGGTGAGAGGCGATTGATCGATGAGTTCCACCGTGCTGATATGTTCTGCACCATTAAGTGACTTGATAGTCGCAGCCTCATCAGTGGCTGCGAGGTCAAGTTGTTTAGCCAGATTCAGGTAGATAATATCATAGGCAAGTGTCGATTTTCCTGACCCTGAGACACCTGTAAGACAGTTGATGATACCGAGAGGGAGCACGATATCTAGGTTGCTTATATTGTTTTGGCTCGCTCCTGTGATCTCTAGGTAATGTTTTCCTGATCTACGACTTTTTGGCGGTTCAATGCGAACTTTTCCAGATAGGAATGGAAGTGTTTTTGAATCAGGAAACTTTTTGGTAATAGTTTTTTGCTGTGCTTGGCGGCCAGAAACCTCTGCCACAATATTGCCACCTTGTTCACCTGCAGCAGGGCCGAGATCAATGATATGGTCGGTAGAACGCATGACAGATTCCTCGTGTTCAACCACTACCACGGTGTTTCCTTTATCTCGGAGATCATGCATCACGTTGATGAGTTGTTCTACATCCCTATGGTGTAGACCGACGGTTGGCTCGTCTAACACGAATAAGGTGTTGGTTAGCGCTGCACCCAAGCAAGTCGTGAGGTTGACTCTCTCTATTTCTCCCCCTGATAGGGTATTAGCAGGTCGGTCTAGAGTGAGATAGGTGAGCCCGACTTCGCATAGGTAATGAAGACGTGATGTGATTTCAGTAATTGCATGACCAAGTGAGCTGTTAAACTTGGATTGGTTAGGTTGTATTTTAGAAAACCAATTCCGTAACTCGTTGATGGGCATGTGCCAGAGATCTGGGAGCGTTTTTCCATCAATTTTAAAACACAATGCATGAGGCTGGAGGCGAGTTCCTTGGCACACAGAGCAGTCTGTATAAGCGCGGTAACGTGAGAGAAAGACGCGGACATGCATTTTATATGATTTGCTTTCTAGCCAGTCAAAAAAACCGCGTACCCCATACCACTCACCGTTTGCCCATGCATCTTCGGGGTTGTCTTGCTCTCCCTCTAGAAGCCAGTGGCGCTCATGCGATTCAAGTTCACTGTAGGGGGTGTTGATATCTATATTAGACAGTCGGGCTGCACGTAATAAGTCGCGCTGGCATTCAGCACCTCTCGATGTGGTGAAAGGTTGAACACAACCTTGTTTGATTGAAAGCGAAGGATCCGGGATCGCTTTCGTAAGATCCGTGCCTATTGTCTTACCAAATCCTCGGCAGGAGCTGCAGGCACCGACTGGAGAATTAAAGGAAAATAGTGATGCTGTTGGCGGGCGTAAGGTGAAGCCAGTTTTAGGATTGATCCAATGTTCAGAAAACCGGACAGGTTTATTGGAATTATCTAACAAAGCGCAGTGCCCCCGTCCTATTTCGAGTGCTTTTTCAAGTGCTTCCCTGAGTCGGTTTTGGTTTCTTTTGCTGATTTTGATGCGGTCTTGAACGACGTAGAGATCTTTTGTTCCACTGAGTGATGCTTTTTTATCATCGGTGCGGATGATTTTGCCTTTTTGCCATACGCGCACGTATCCTTGTTGGTTGAGCAGAGGAAGGATATCTGATGTGGGGGTATCTGCAGATAGATAGGCAGGGAATAGCACCATGGTGGTGTCGTCTGTTAAGGTGCGGTTGCACCACTCTACAATACTATCTGATGTGTCTGGGGATATTTCTTCACCGGTGCGTGGGTCATATGCCTTGGCTAGATGAGGAAAGAGGATTTTGAGGTAATCGTTTAGCTCGGTGAGCGTGCCTACGGTTGAACGTGTGGTGCGAATGGTGTTTTTTTGTTCAATAGCGATGGCGGGGGGTATGCCATCGATGCGGTCTACCGCGGGCTTATCCATGCGATCAAGAAACTGGCGCACATAAGGGGAAAATGTTTCGACGTAGCGACGTTGACCCTCGGCGTAAAGCGTGTGAAATGCGAGTGACGACTTACCAGATCCTGATGGTCCGGTGATAACGGTCATCTGGTTCAAGGGTATATCCAGATCAAGATCGCGCAGATTGTGCTGGCGGGCACCGCGTACTTTGATGACCGCGGGGGCAACTGTTTGTTTGTTTTGATTGTAATTCTTCTTAGCGGACACGGAGCCAATATGGAGCGGCTTTGCGAGAACGCTACTTTTTGTTATCTTAAATACCTTTTTTGGGTCAAAGGCGTTTGATTGATCAACCCATCATAGCATTGAACTTAGATGTAGAGAGTGCTCGGAGTTCATCAGGTATGCGTGGCGCTTTGTTACGGCTTGGTTTCATGTTCACGTAATATCATGATAAAGCCTTCTATATTTTGCTGCGAAGCTTTCATTTCATCGGCCAGTATATCGGCGTGTTCTTCATTACCTTCGCTTCTCAGAATAGAGATTTTTTTATTGAGTGTTTGTGTGTAGATCATCCTCAGATTCTGGAAGTCATCTAAGAAATTGGCGTTTATCTTTGATTGGCCATCGAGTGCCTCGCCATACATTTCATGAACCAGATCTGGTATCTCATCTGGCCTTTCGTTTGGCAAGTGCTTGAGATTGCGTAGTAGTTGGAATGTTTTTTCTGTTGCAACTTCTGCGGGTTTTCGCATGTCACGGTCCATTTTTCTGATTGACCGTTTCACGGTACGTTCGAACCTATTGATGTTTTTTAAAATAGCCTTATCATAATCAGCCAGTGTGCTCGCACCTTTTTTGTGGATAAAGTATCGGGTCTCGAGGAGCCATTTCTCTCGATCAAACTCAGGTGGTTTGGAGGTCTTTGCTACAATTTGTGGGCTGGGGACGACCGGGGGCTTTACATTCTGCGGCCTAACATTGACGGGCTTATTAGGCGGTGCGGGCTTGGAGGGCGGTAAGGGTGTTATTTTAACAGATGGTTTGCGTGGCTGTTGTTGTTTATCAAGCCGAGGTTTTGGATTGTATGGAATGGCTCGAGGTTCTTCGGCGATGGCTGAAGCGTAATCCTTTGTTGTTGTTTTCTTATTACTGGGAGGTTGTGAATTTATATTTGCAACTGTAATGATGATTCCAAGCAAGACCGCAACTATAATGAATGAGGCTGTCACAGCCGATTTACTGGAAGATGAGGCAAGGGTTGGAAGTGGCTTAGCAAGAGGTTTGGCTTGTGCGGGAACAGAGGTCACAAGAGTTTTGATACGCCCTGTAGAAGTTGATGTACTCAATTTCGCGATCATTTTTTCGAGATCTATGGCCATTTCCTTTGCACTAGCGTATCGACGCTTTGGATCAGGGTGAATGGATTTGAAAATTATGGCATCGAGATCAATACAGCTATTTCTGATAGAAGAGGGAGGGGAGTAGGGCTCGTTTGGTAGGCACCCAACGACTAAATTGTAGAGAATCAATCCAGCTGAGTATATGTCAGCTCTGTGGTCAACCTTACCACTGGTTTGATAGACTTCAGGGGCAGAGTAGGGGTTTGTTAATTGTTCTGCGCGGTCAACAAAAAGCTTAGTAAGACCAAAACCAACGATTTTAGGATGGGTCTTTTGAGTGATAAGGATATTTTTTGGTTGAAGCGCTTGGTGAACAATACCTGTTTGGTGTGCGTGGTGGAGGCCGCGGCACACGTCTACCATGATACGCGCACTTTCCATTTGGTCCAGGTGATGACCAAGGGTTTTTTCACACAAAGATTGGCCGGAAATATACTCCATGATGATGTAGAGGATGTCATTCACTATGCCAAAATCAAAAACCTTCACGAGATTAGGGTCATTGAATCTTGCCATGATCTTGGCTTCAGACTCAAATGCTACAGCCAAAGCTGCGTCTTTCGCGGGTAACACCTTGATGGCAATTTTACGGTCTAGAGACACTTGGTGTGCCAAATATATAGTGCCATTAATTCCAGTTGATAGCAGAGACTCCACAGCATAACCAGATAGCAAGCTACTGAGTTTGTCAGGTGTAGGGGGAGAGAAATCTAGGGTGGTATCACACATAACACACGGTTGGGAAAATATCATCAGGGGTTGTATCCCTGATCAATACTAATTGATCTAATACGATACTAATATGTTCTACAATACAAGGCAATACACAGATTCGTAATATACAGTAAATTAAAAAACAAAATGGTGTATCAGCTTAATTTTCAAGAATGTAATTCATGAAATTTTCGGTTCCTTTATCTGTGTCGGAGAGTTCTTCCTCAACGTATTTTACGCGGGATACGAGCCCCTTACTCTTCAGCTCTCTAGACAACCTAGCGAGATTGGCTCGGTATTTCTGGCGAATATTCTCGATTTCGGTAAAGTATTCACCTTGGATGCGAGATTGTCTCTGTAGGCGTGAGTCGAAAATGTCATCGAGTTTTTTTGGCAATCCTCTAACATTGTTAGATTTGGGGATGCGGCCATTGTTGTGGCGGCTTTTCATTTTTAATATGAGAGGCTGAATTCTTTTTTGTTCCCTAACAACCAAGTTTCTTTGGAAAATGGCAAGTTCCTGCTCATAGCCCTTGATATTGTTATGAAAGTCTTTTTCGTAGCGTTTCTGTATGCCGATAAGGAGTGCCGCGCACTTGGCTCGGACTGTTGCTATGGGGTTATCTTCTATTAATTTGTCCACCTTTACTGTTTCCAAGCCTTGCCCGTCCTTACTCCATTCGATAAGAAACGAGCGAAGGGTAGCGTTGCTCGTGTAATCGTCCCATCTTCCAGAAGATGTCATGGCGCAAGCGAGTTGCTTTCCTGTATTTTCGTCAGGAGCGCCTGCACGCCAGTTGGCAAATTGCCATGGCTCTCCAGTTGACCATTTCCATGAGCTATTGGCTGGGTGGAATCCGCCAATCCAGCATGCTTCATTGCGTTTTAGATTATCTTCAAGGAATATGGTGATCCAGCTATTTTCATCAGCATTGGAGGGGACGCTAAGCACGCCACCTGCGGTGGCTGCTAAATCACGGGCTGTCTGCCAGTCAGAAGCGCGTTCGACACAGAGGTAATAACGGTTGTCGTAGCTTGCTGTGCCGGCCGGGTATTCCGGTGTTCCTGATTTGATGGAATCAGAGCACCTTTGAAGTTGTGCTATGAGGTTTCCGGGAGCGGAGCCATCCATCATCCACTCGATGTAAAATGGAAGAGTGGTTTGTGCGGAAAGCGGCCTGAGAATGCCGGTGTCGTTTACGGATACATAAGCGGCTTTTGAGGTCTTGCGGATGTCCTGCTTCCACGGCGTGCCGTCGATCCATCGCCACTCGTTATTGCCTGCGGTGCCTGCTCCCAGCCAGACGAATGCGTCGTCTTTAATCTTACGGGCAAATTTTTTGAGGTCAGCTGACTCTTGGCAAACTGTGAGGTGCCCTCCATGCCGTTCGCAGAATTGTTGCGCAGCATGCCATGTCATTGGTGTGGATATGTAGAACCTAGCACGATTAGCTTCAATAATGCTGGATTTAGGCATTTCGTTCCGCTTGCCTTGGAAAAGAGCCGATCTCAGACGGTCGAGAGTCTCAATAGGGGACTCTACCTTAGGTTTAAGTATTACGGGTGTAGCTCCTTTTGGCTTCTCAATCTGTGTATTCTGCTGGGCCACGATCGAGGCCTCCCGGTCCTTGCGTTCAAGGTCTCTTTTCTCCTGAGCCTCTTTTTTACGTTTTTCCTTATCCTCATCTGCGAGTTGTTGTTCCGCCTCGCGTTTGCTGCTTACGACCTTGTAGCCTTCCCAGGCGATGTAAATGGCAGCGAGTAGTACAATAATGATGATGATGTTTCTGATCAGCGGCACATTGGATCCAACTTTCAGAGGTATGGGTGGAGCTGTGTTATTATTATTTGTTGGTTCAGACTCGGTGTTTGCCGGCGCTATTTTTTTGCTACCACCTGATGAATGATCTGTTTTCAATTTAGGTGTATTTGTTGCTGGTTTAGCGGTTAGTAAGGTCTTGGCAGTCGATGATGATTTGGATTCTGCTGCGACGAGTTGTGGCTTTTTTTGCGGCTCCGTGTTTATGATCTTTTCAAGATCGTTAGACATGGATTTGGTATCTCGATAACGAAGAGCAGGTGTGGGATGAGTGGCTTTGCGAATGACGCGGTCATATCTGGTATCGCAGGTCACCTCAGAGGCGGCTGGGGAATATGGGCTAGATGGAAGATGACCAGTCAGAAGCTCGTAAAGGATGATGCCAACAGAGTAGATATCTGTGCTTTGGTCGACAGATGTTGGGTTGTGAATGACTTCAGGTGCGGAGTAACCTGGAGTGCCGAATGATAAGCCCAATTTGGTATCCCCGGTTGGCTGTGCCAAGCCGAAGTCGCCAATTTTTGGCGATGCATTTGGATCAAGAAGGATATTAGCTGGCTTGATGTCTCTGTGTAAAATGTTGTTCTCGTGGGCGTTGCCAAGGCCTGCACATATACCTATGACAATGCGGGCGGCCTCACTGGGTTCGATGATTTTACCGTAGGCCGAGTGATAGAGAGATTTACCCTGAACCATCTCCATGATGATGTATAGAAGTCCATCCACCTGGCCAAAATCGTAAATACTTATCAGGTTAGGGTGGTCCAGTTTCGCCATGCTTTTGGCTTCGGCTTCAAAAGACGCACGAAAGTTTGCATCCTTACCGAGATGATACGGTAAAATTTTGATGGCTACATCACGTTCGAGTGATTTTTGACGTGCCATATATACGGCACCCATACCTCCTTTTGCGATGAGGTGGTATATTTCGTATGCTGGAAGAAGCTCGCCGATTTCGCTCAGCTCGAGCGGTGTGAAATCTGTATTTTGGGAGTTTTCGCCCATATGTGTAGTTTAAAGAATTGATTTGTGAGTAGGTTAGGGCAGATGAGGTAAGCAATGATTATGATTTGTGCCCAAAGCTATTGCGTATTGTTGTTTATCATCATGTTTGCGCGTGCTTTTTTTAATTTTTCGTATTTGACGGATAGTAGCGGGGCAATATTTAACATTTCTGTTGGTTTTTTTGAATATTTATTAATCACTAAATCAGGGTTGAGGTGCTCAGTGCGTTCTTGAACGTAGCCAGAACCAATCCATACTCCACTTGTATGTCTTAGCTCCAGGTGCAAGTGCGCTGGGTAATTTTCGTTAGCGTTGCCAACACTGCCTATTTTTTCTCCCATCGCGACCAGTTCACCGACTGCTACACTACTATGCTGTAAATGGGCATACATTAGTTGGTGTATTTCGCCATCGGTAGACTTATGTGCTAAAATCAAGGTATTACCCCAACCTTGAGAAGGTTCACCACGATAGATAACTATGCCGTTTGCCACTGCAAACACTGGATCGCCAAGGTCAGAGTTCATACCTCCTATACCATTGATGTCGTCGCCGGAGTGATAACCGCCGCGCTGCTTGTTGTTAGCCCAGAAGGGTTGTGCATTGTATGTTAGGGCGCCATGGCGACTTCCCATTGGCTGCATCATCGTTGTAGCGATGGGCAGAAGATTACGATCGAATGCAGAGAGTTGAATAAAGCGGGGGTCGAAGGCAGGGATGCTGCCGTCGAGGAGTGGATACCCTAGTGGTGCATCCGCCTGCTGCCACGATTTCATGGATTTTATGGGTGCAAGTTGGCCCGTATGACTGCGCATGTATGCGAGTAAAGTCACAACAATCAGGCCGATGACGAAAGCTACCACGAAACAGTAAAGCAGATGTTGTTGTGTGGATGTTTTTTGCATTGATTTATTAGAAATCGAGAAGGATTTCTGCCCTACGATTTACACGCCGTCCGTCTGGGTTGTCTGTACCATCTTTAGTTTGGTTTGGTACTCTTGGCTGTGCCTTGCCGAACCCTGAAATCTTTATTTGTGTGGCAGGTATTCCTTTCTTGATGAAGAATTCCATCACCGTATTTGCGCGCTTCTTAGAAAGGGTAAGGTTGTATTGGTCTGAACCGAGTGCGTCGGTGTGGCCAGATATTGTAAGTTTTTTGTTTTTATCAGACTTCAGAAGAACCGCGACAATACTGAGCTGATGTTGAGTCCGCTCTGTAAGTAATCCTGAATCAAGATCGAAATAAACAACCAGAGAATCACCACCTTTTAGATTCTTGATCAGCGGTGTGTAATAGATATCGCCATCTGAAAAGCGATTTGCGTAATCGGTGAGTAGTTTATCTAAATTGATTTCAGTGATCTTCCATGGGGTGTCCAAATTTTTTCGTT
>Ga0315320_10000012_pt1 | contig 160525 bp, 148 predicted proteins | sample M140m21515metaG_FD_203458 | JGI IMG/M metagenome (GOLD analysis project Ga0315320, IMG submission 203458) | Ammonia-oxidizing marine archaeal communities from Monterey Bay, California, United States - M1 40m 21515 | ecosystem: Environmental > Aquatic > Marine > Coastal | place: USA... | reverse complement strand
CTGTAACATCTTCTGTAACATCTTCTGTAACATCTTCTGTAACATCTTCTGTAACATCTTCTGTAACATCTTCTGTAACATCTTCTGTAACATCTTCTGTAACATCTTCTGTAACATCTTCTGTAACATCTTCTGTAACTTTAGGAAGTTCGGAAGGCGAAGTGGGGCGATTGTCGAGTACTTCTCTAATAGCCGCTAAGGCTTGATCAAAATCTGATATAGACGGTGGTATTTCTTCTTCAATTGCTTCTTCTGGCGGAACAGTAGCCGAATTATCTGTTGTGTCCACTGTGTTTTCTGGTGTGGATAGCAGAGAGTTTAGTGAAGGTGCATTTGTGACGACATCAGTGATATCTGGTCGTTTGGCGGGATCTGCATCCCGTTGTTTCAGGAGCATATCAATCTTGGTATAGCGTGTTGATAGGTAAAGCTTTTCGGAAGGGTCCGTGGTGCGGTGATAGTGAGCCAACAGACTATCCGCTTCTGAACGGAGTTCATCCGTCGTAAGGGTATGAATATCAGTCTCTTCGTTCATATATGCAGCTTCCACGGTCAATAGGGGAGTACTCCTTGCCATTATATAGTTCTGTAAGTAGTATGTAAATACTTGTCAACCTTTTAACCATAACTGCTAATTGGTGAAATCTACAAACATAATAGCTGAAATTTTTAAAATTTAGTGCTAAATTTACTAAATATAGAAATTGCTTGTAAGTGTTATTGGCTGAAGGGCTTACAAAGGATTTTAATCCATACTAGGCGCATAATTATAGTAAGGTCTGTGTTTATGCTTTAACAACTTTTTCATTGCATTGTTGCTTATGCATTGTTTAAGGTCAAAGTAGTTATTGATGAACAGAACAGGATATGAATAGCATGCATTTACGCTTTAGTACGATAATTGGTTTAGTAGGAACAATAGTATCTAGTTTGGTGATGGCTGGACCAGAGCCTAAACTGGGTGCTGTGGCGAAGCATCAGGCTTTATTGGATATAGGAACTGATTTGAGGCTGATGTGTGTGGCTGCGCATCCAGATGATGAAGATGGCGCTACTTTAACCTATTACCGGAAGAAGTTTGGCTATAAAACCTTTGCAGTGATTGCAACACGGGGCGAGGGTGGCCAGAATGAGATTGGTCCGGAGTTGTATGAAGAGTTGGGGGTGATTCGCACGTATGAGATGATGCGGGCGTCGGAACATACGGGCGCAGACTTACATTTTTTGAATTATCCGGAGTTCGGTTTTTCCAAGAGCGCAGAGGAGGCGTTTGAACAATGGGGGAAAGAAGATACTGTTCGCCGGATGGTGGCAAAAATTCGGGAGTTGAAACCGGATGTAATCATTACGCACCATGATCACACGAGCGGGCATGGACATCATCGCGCGGTGAGTATTGCCTTGTCGGAAGCTTTTGATTTAGCCGGAGATCCGAAGGCTTTCCCTAAACAATTTAAAAGGGGATTGAAACCTTGGCGGGCGGCGCGGTTGTATTGGCGGGATTTTACTGAGGAGGCCCCGGATACAGCCTTTGTGCCTTTTAGTGAATTGGATTCTGTTCGTGGGCTTAGCTATGCAGAAATAGCAGCCAATGCATTGCGTGAGCACAAGTCACAGGGAATGGAATACTTTATTGATAACTTTATCATGAATCGAGAAGGGGCCCATTATACCTTGGTAAAGCATAGTGAGACTGGTGTGCAAGGGGGAAAAGACCTTTATGCACCTAGTGCCCATATTGGATTGTTTAAAGGGATGAAGGATCGGGTGAATGAGAGGCAGCGGGAGATTGCTCAAGGGTTAGTGGATAGGGTTGTTCTATGGGAAAAAACTAATTCTGAAATTCGATACTCGATAAACGTATCTGACAAAGTATTGACACCTGGTCAAACTATTACGATAGATCTAGATGTTTATGATTTCGGTCAAAAAGACTTAAATAATGTCCGATTTAAGCTCAATGGAATAGGTCCTTTTTTATGCTATTCAGCGCTTTCTCAATTTGATATAGGTAAAAAGGATACTAACGGAAAATTTTCATATCAATATACCGTGAAGATTCCTGAGGAAGCAAAAATCACATTACCTCATTCAGATCATTTATTCGATCCCTGTTTTCTAAAACCTCAATTAACCCCATTAGTAGCTATTTCAGCTGATAAAGATTCCTCTCCGGTGATCCGAAGAGAGATGAGTCTTTATGTGGATATTGCACCGCCTGTGGGTATTGAGTATTTAGGCGAACCGTATTTGGTGCAGCAGGGTAGTAAAGAGGCTGTCGTGTCATTGGCTATGACGAATTATACCCCTGAAGCCAATGAAGTGGAGCTTCGGTTTGTATCGCCTAAGGGAATTAAGTTGCCTAATACAAAATTATACATGTCCTTTGCTGGTGAAGATGTAGAGAAAGTGATTTCGATTCCGGTGAAAATAAATCCTGAATTGAAAGCGGGGGATTATTTTATGACAGCGGCCATTCCTGAAAATGATTATGGGAGTACGGGAATGATTCGTGTGGTGGATTATGCTGTGCCGGATGATATTAATGTGGGTGTGATTAAAAGTTATAATGATACCTTTTTAACGACATTGGAGCGCATGGGGGTGCCATATGAATCCTTAGAGAAAGATGATTTTTCAGCTTCGAAATTGGATGAATTCAGTACGATTATTGTGGATATTCGTGCATATTTGGTGCGCAAGGATTTGGTGGCAAATAATCAGGCGATTTTGGATTATGTGAAGCGGGGCGGAACGGTACTGGTGATGTATCAAAAAACTTTTGAGTGGAAAGAAGAATTCGCCCCCTATCCATTAACCCTGAGCCGTAACCGAGTGACTCGAGAAGATGCGCCTATTACCGTGCTCAAACCTAGGCATCCATTATTTACTACCCCTAACGTAATGGTAGATAGCGATTGGGATGGGTGGCGTCAGGAGCGAGGCTTGTATTTCCCGTCGAAGTGGGATAAAGCTTATACTCCGTTGATCGATGTGCAGGATCCGGGCGAGTCGAATCCGTCAGGCAGTCTGTTGGTCGCTGATTATGGAGAGGGTGTGTATGTATATACGGCACTGGGTTGGTATCGACAACTGCGCGAATTACACCCTGGAACCCTGCGCATGTTTGCGAATATGCTTGATTTATAGAATCCGTCCCAACGTTTCCAGGCTGATTTCATGGTAATCGGTATCTGAATTACTGAGAATATCTTTGAAACTCGCTTGTGATTTTTTTGATTCAAATTCGAAGCCAAGCAGTGCGCGCCCGACTTGTTCACCGGTGTAGGCATAATTGAAATAGCACAAATTGGCGATGCCTTCAATGCTGGATAAAAAGTCGTGTAAGGCTCCAGCCCGTTCGGGAAATTCAAGTTTAATGAAATACGGGTAGGAGAAGAGATCAGAATCGTAATGGATGATACGAAATTCGACATCTTCTTCAGAAGTGACATCTTCGTAGGAGATATTGAGTTCTGTGAGGTGCTGGACAAGACGCTCCAACGCCATGGGGGAGGCCTCGAATCCGATGACGGGCCAGGCATGGTCATGGGCAACTTTTCCGTACTGAAATTCAATGATGTTCACGCCTTCTAAGGCTGAACTGATGAGGCGGAGCATTTCACCACTCTTTTCGACTATCTTGAAGCGCATATAACGTCGACGTCCGCCACCGATACCTGCATGACGTCCAATCCAGGCAAGTTGACCGAAATCGACGTTGCTGCCGCAGATAATGCAAAGGGCTTTTTCGCCATTGAGGCTATTGCTTTGCTTCATGAGCCCAGCGAGTCCCATTGCACCAGCGGGTTCGGGAATGCATCGTCGTGATTCCCATAGGAGTTGGATGGCAGCGCAGACTTCTTCGTTGGTGACGGTGATGAATTCATCGATGAGTTCAGCGCAAAGGGGATAGGTGAGTTCACCTGCTTTTTTTACTGCTGTACCGTCGCAAAATACATCAACATAGTCTAATTCCACTGGAGAGCCTGCATTAACAGCGGCATGCATGCTGGCTTGCTCTATGCCTTCTACACCAACAATGCGAATACCGGGGTTGTAGTGTTTGAGCCAACACGCTACAGAAGCCGCCATCCCGCCTCCGCCGATTTGTAGATAAGCGACATCAAAGGGGCCATCTCCTGACATGACGATTTCGTCTGCCAGTGTGCCTTGTCCACCCATCGTGCCTAAGTCATCGTAGGCATGAATATAGGTTGCCTGGGAATTTTTGAGTTCCTCAAATGCACGCGCGGCCGCTTCGGAATAATTATCTCCGTGTAGGATGATTTCTACGCGATCGCCGCCGTGTTTTTGTACAGCGATTTGTTTCATGCGAGGAGTGGATTGCGGCATAAAGATAAGTGCATGGATATCGAGTTTTTGGGCAGCGAGCGCGACACCTTGGGCGTGATTCCCGGCAGAAGCGGCGATGACACCGTTTGCACGCTCATCTTGGTTGAGGACAGCCATTCGGTTATAGGCACCCCGCCATTTATAAGCATGGATTGGGGAGAGGTCTTCACGTTTTAAATACACTTTGGCATTGAGAGGCAGTGGGACCTGTTCCAAAGGCGTAGGTTCGCCCACGGCATATACACACTGACGGGCTAAGAGGATTTCATTAAATAATTGGTCACGCAATGACATAGTTGAGTCCTTGTTTCCTCAGTTCTAGGCATTATGCATACTGTAGAATAAATTTTAAACTTATTTTGAGAAAACAGACTTGGCTGACGGGGACTTGGGGCTGCCTTCGGTCTCGGGTGTCAGGGTGTTGACTACCCTGAAGGGATGAAGTGCTATGGTTCCTGTGAGGACATCGCGAACTTCAAGGGCGTAGACTCCTAGGGGCTCATTGTGTGCTAAAGGGATAAACCCTGTTGCTTCAGTTTCCCCTTCTTTGTGTTCAATGACGGTCTCATAATAGGGGATAGAATTTCCTTGAGAATCCAATAAGCGTACAGCTAATAAGTGATCACCGGGAAGAGCATCGTAGGTTTTTAAGGTGGATTTAAAATAGAGTCGTTGACCAATCAGGGCTTCTGCGGGCGCATCTAGTAGTATACGACTTACACGATATGGGAGAGTTACGAATAATCCTGCCCCCCGGTTATTGATTTTTGGACGCAGATTCTCTTGTCGATACCGTAAATCCGTTGTCTCATCTTTAAGTATGTCGAAGGCCCACAAGGGATTTGGAATGCTTAAGCTGGGGGGAGAATGCTTTTTAGGATTTTTGGCAATCAAACCGTAAAGTGTAGCTTTTCCGTAACGGTAGTTGAACCATCGAAATGAGGAGGCACTAGTTTTTGTGATATTGGGGTGTAGGCGCTCAATAGGGTTGTCTTTTAAAATATTGTCCAGACTTTGCTCGTCGCTTATGTCAATCTGGGTGATGTGTTTCATGAGCGGTCGTTTCTCTGAAACTGTTCGCCCGTGCTCATCGAGTTTTCCAGGTGCTTGATCGGCTAGTATCGTTCCCCCTCCTTTATCATACTGAATTAAAAAAGCTTCTTCTTCTAGACTTAAAGAATCGATTTGAAGAAGCATTAATAGAGGGAAGTTTTTTAATGTATCATCAAGCATTTGGCCGAAAGATACAAATTGATACTGAATGCCTAAGCTTTGTAAAGTGCTGATCGCAGCATTTTGCGTATGCATTAATCTGTTGTTTTCGTCCGCTAATGCGTGTATTCGTGCATTATTGTTTTCGTAAATGGCGACCGAGGCCGGTGCCGGTGTTGACGCTTGAATAAGAGAGCGGACTCCGTGGGGTATCGTGCGGTATTCCTGAGCCACAACCTCAATTGCTTCATCTTGCCCGTGGGAATCTCCGATGGATAGACTATTGGTTCCAAGCAGCAAAGCATGCCATAGCCACTGTGGGGATTGAATAAAGTCGTCTGGAGTTAAACTAATGTTGGTCAATGCCGCTTTCGAACGAAACGATCCAATCTTATCTATCAATAAATGGTTATTAGGAGTGTCGATCCACTCAGCATTGGAAAGCAAATCGGACCAATGGTGACTAAACGGTGTCGTTTCTGTTGTAGAAAGTTTAATGCCTATTGGTTGCTTGACTGTATAATTGCTCAATTGTTGATGTGCATGCCGGATGGTCTCGTTGAATAATTGTTCTTCGATGGTATGGATATTGAACCATGGTGGGGAATCAAGTGGAATGTTTTTGGGTACTCGTATGTCTTCCCAGTGAGAAAATTGGGTGCCCCAGTATTCATTCAAAACATCAACAGTGGGGTATAAGCTTTTTAGCTGTTTCTGGAGATACTCAAGGCATGAATCCGAATCGCAGGTGCTCAGATGTGAGTTTATGGAGTCGATCTTTGGTGAGGTGAGTGCAATCACTTGGTTTGCGTCAGGCGGATGACGGAATAACCATCGTTCTAAATGAGTGTATTGATCTTCGCGGAATTCTTGTGAAGAATAACATAGTTTTTGTTTAGCTGAATCGGGGTTTAGTATTTGGGGAAAGGCATTCACATGGGCAATGCATGTGAGATCGTGCGGGATTCCACTCGAGGGTACATGGAGATGTTTTGCGCCCATTGTTTGATGGAGCCATTGATTCTTTTTGGCCAATGCTGGTTCATCCAGTATTTCGCCTTCGATACCCCATTGTAACGTTGGGGCTAGTGGTTGCTTAACTGTGAGATCGGCGAATGCATAGCTCCCAGTGCGTCGGCCCCATTCGCTTAATCCTCTAGAGTTGTCATTTAAGTAGAGTTCCACACGCAATGTTTGGCTTTGGATATCATTCCAGTTCATGGATATTGAGAATTCGCCGCCTTGTGGGGTGACAATTAAACGCTTAGTGTTAATGACACGATCATATTGGTTACGTATTAGCATGTAGGCATAAGTTGATTTTGGGGTGAAACGGTTAGGGCGTACATAAAAATTTGCTTCGATAAGGTCGGTGGGATTTACGCGTCGTTTCGAAAATTCGACTTTTGTTAACTTGGGCCACGATTCTTGTTGTAATTCTATGCTGTGCCAATCGATGATATCGAGACCGTCGCGAAGCCACACATCCATCCATACTTCTCCTTTAAGAATGGGGATGTGAAACGTGTGCGTATCTTGTTCCTTGGGGAAAGTGTCGATCTGGGTAAATGAAAAATCTAAATCTCGGTGTGGTTGTCGCATACGCACATCAATGGAGTATGATTTGCTACTGGGTCTTGTAAGCTTTAATTTAATGGGAGTTGTCGGCATCGGCATTTGAGAGTCCAACATATATTCCAAGAATTCGGGGGGGATTTGTGGGGGAACTATCGAGGGATCAGGATGGGTTGTGTCGGGGGGAATAATGGATTCTATACCAAGGGATGTTTTTTTATTGGCGCTCCATTGAACGGCTCGAATAATGGTTCCTATACGATAGTCATAAATGATTTTTGGCTTAACCTCATCAATGTGTTCGATTGGTATGAGTGTATGGGGAAAAGAAGGGGAATGGTGTTCTACTTGGACGACGCGATTATGTTCGTTTTTAAAAGTGGCAAATTGAAAGCCGAGTGTTTCTTCAACTATACGCAAAGGCATAGAATAACCGGGTTTTAATTCAATGGGGAGGGCACTCATTTCTAAAGAGTCAATGAATGTTAGGTCTGCTTTTTCTGAAAAGAGTACGAGGCCAATGCCTTTATTTAATTTATCTATAATTGTTGTTTGTGTAGCGGGAGACACTATGTCCCATGCAGCTTGAGTGATGATTAGCACATCGGTAGTGTTTAAGGATTTTTTAAAAGTAGATTCGACTTTTTCATTTTCGTCAGTTACGACGAAAATACGTTCATTCCATGAGGCCTGATGGGCCAATTCATACGCATCAGTTTCACCAAGAGGAGTTACTAACAAGGTGCAGCGAATGTCCCGTCCGTCGGCGGAAGAAACCCATGGTGTGTGCGACGGTTTAAAGAGAGAGTCTTTTGCCATTGCTTGAAGAGGAATTGCTGCAACGGTTAGTACAATGATGGTGCATACGTGTTTGTAGAGATGAACGAAGGTCATACTAGGCCCAGGATTCATCTTCGGGTTCAATGATTTTTTTTTGGTATTGGTATAGGTTTCGGAACTCATTAGCTAAGTCTAGCACCCTGACCATTCATTCGCAAAGGTTTCTGCTAGGGTAGAAAGATGTGTGTTGGCCTGTTGCATGGCGTCTTGTGAAGAATGGGCAATGGAATCTATGGCATAAATTGTGGTGAATAGAGCGTTGGTATCTGGGCTTAGTTCTGCCTCACGTGTTCCGCAGAATGCTATGACGGGTTTGTTGTATTCCTCGGCCATCATGGCAATACCGCTTGGGACTTTTCCTTGATGGGTTTGGAAATCGATTTTACCTTCACCGGTGATAACAAGATCGGTATCTTTCATTAATTGGTTGAGTCCATATGCCTGTGCAATAAGTTCTACTCCCGGTACCAAATTCGCTGGTAGTAAAGCCAATAGACCTGCAGCTATTCCACCAGCAGCGCCTGCACCGGGTACCTCATGCAAGTCATGGATGTATTTGTATTGCTTGGGGCGTGGTTTAAGAGTATACGTTTGAAGGATAGTGCTGTAATGCTTCAAGGCTTGATCCAATAATTCGACCTGCCTTTGGGAAGCTCCTTTTTGGGGGCCATAAACGTGGGCTGAGCCTGTTGGGCCGACAAGGGGATTCCTGACATCACACGCAATACTAAATTGGGCTTCATTAATGCCTGCATGAGCGTGCAGATGATTGATAGAGGCTAGACTGAGTAATCCAGCGCCGCCTTTTGGAATCTCTTGGCCTTGATTGTCCAGCAAGTTAAATCCCAATGCTTGTGCAATGCCCGCGCCGCCGTCTGTTGTGGCGCTTCCGCCCAATCCAATGATGAATTCTCGAATGCCTTGGTCGAGGGCATGAGCAATGAGTTCACCAGTACCGTAGGAAGTTGCTGCGAGTGGGTCACGTTCTTCGGGGGCTACTAAATCGAGTCCTGAAGCTTTTGCTACTTCTATGAGTGCTGTGCTGCCATCGTTGATTAGACCGTATTTTGTAAATATTGGGCGCATGAGCGGATCATAGCCGGTGGCAGGGATATAGGAGCCCCCCAAGGCATTGACAAGTGTTTCTAAAGTGCCTTCACCGCCATCGGCCATGGGGCATAAGGTATAGGTGGCATAAGGCCAAACACGTTTTAATCCCTGAGCAATTGCTTGAGCGACGTCAGGCGCGCTTAAGCTTTCTTTGAATGAGTCGGGGGCGATGAGAATATGCATCGGATACAGGGTGTAACTTAGACGATCTTGGGTTCGTTTTCACCGTAGTGATTGATCTCACCACTCTTGATAAGTTTTATGAAAAGATTGGCCACATCTTTGTCGATTTTTTTGGAATTACCACAAAATTCGAGTTCTTCTATAATGACTTCAGGGGGGAGACCTTTACGGTAAGCACGGTCACTGAACATGGCATCGTAGGTGTCGGCTACAGCTAAAATACGTACGCGAATATCTTGTTGATCTTCAGTGAGGCCGTCAGGATAGCCGGTGCCATCTAAGCGTTCGTGGTGTGAACGAATGAGTGCGAGGTGTTGCTCATTGAGATACGAAACGGGTTTTAATACATCGTAGCCAATGACAGGATGGATTTTGATTTGTTCCCAGTCCTCATCGGAGAGTTTTTCTGTTTTATTTAGGATCACATCGCTTACTCCGACTTTACCTACATCGTGAAGCATGGCACCGAGCCATATGGTTTCTTGGTCTTCTTTTGAAAGACCTAAGAGTTGAGCAGCCATAACGGCATAATTGCGTACACGTTCGCTGTGCCCGTGGGTGTACTGGTCTTTGGCTTCAAGGGCTTTTGCCATAGAATTGAGAGTGGCCATATTGGCCACTTCTATTTTGCCGAGCAAGCGTACATTTTCCAAAGCCACAGCGGCTTGATTCGCTATGATGTTGAGAACTTTTAAATCGCCACCGGTAAAGGCACTGCCGTCACGTTTTTGATTGACATTGAGAACGGCCAATACTTTGGAGCTTTGATGTTCCGGTGCTACATCTACTTGTGTACCGTTTTCAACATTAATAGATGACGAAGGTTCCATGGGAACGGAGATGAATGATTTGTCATCTAACTTATTGCTAATTTTAGTCAGGTCTGAACTGTTTTCTAAATCTTGTACACAGAGTGGAAGATTGTTTCGTGCTACCCATCCGGAAATACTGTTATTGATGTCGACTTCTGTTTCCACCGCATTGATGTAATTACCCACTTTGGCAGCCATAAGAAGACTTTTCCCATCGCGGGAAGGAACCATGATAGAGGCACGTTCGGCGTTGACGCGTTGTAGACTTGCATTAAGGACGAAATCCATTAACAGGTCTTCACGGTGTATAGCTGCGATGTTTTCGCTGATTTCAAACAGATCGGTTAGATCGCGCAGTCGTGCATTTTCACGGACCAAATTATATCGGTCTAATGCATTGCTTACAGCGAGTTTAATTTCGCTTAAGCTAAATGGTTTGAGTACATAATCGTATGCTCCGGCTTTTACTGCTGCGCGCGCTGTTTCCAGGGTGGCATAACCGGTCATGACGATGGGAATGAGGGAGGGGGCAACTTTACGGGCGGCCTGAATCAATTCAATACCGTCCATTTCGGACATCATGATGTCGGTAAACATTAGCACGAAATCATGGGAGCCGCGCAGGATTTCGAGGGCTGCTGCACCGCTTTCAGCGGTATGCACAGGATAGCCTTCATCTTTGAGAATATCCGAAATCAAGTCACGAATGACCTTTTCGTCATCTACAACCAGTATAGTGTTGTGTTCAGTAGTCATGAACCCCCTCATCAATATATTCTAAGCCTACCATAAAATATGGATAATTGCGAAATCAAGCAGAATTGTAAAGTATTTTTCTGATTGGGCTTAGGCGGGATCATCTAACCAGAAATACTAGTCTACTTCAAGCGTTTTTTAGCCTTTTTAATAGCTGCCCGAACACGCATGGGTGAGGTACCGCCGATGGTGTTGCGTTCTTTCACAATATTTTGAGGGGATAGCACAGCGTGAATATCCTTCTCGAATAATTTTGAGAAGGATTGAAAGGCTTCAAGGCTTAAGTCGGCAAAGCGCAACTTGTTTTTAGTGCAGTGAAGAACCATGTTTCCTATGACTTCATGGGACTCACGGAAAGGCATACCTTTAGCAGTCAAATAATCGGCAAGATCGGTTGCTTCAAGGAAGCCTTCTTGAGTGGCATCGAGCATGGCTTCGGCATTGACCTTGATGGTTGGGATCATTTTTGCGACTACAGCTAAACATAATTGAACAGTGTCGGATGCATCGAAGACAGGTTCTTTGTCTTCTTGTAAATCCCGGTTATAGGTCATGGGTAAACCTTTCATCAAGGTAAGCAGGGCGGTGAGAGATCCGTAGACTCGACCAACTTTTCCACGAACCAATTCAGCGACATCGGGATTTTTCTTTTGCGGCATGATACTGGAGCCGGTAGTGAATGCATCACCGATGACGATGTACTTGTATTCTTGGGTGGACCATAAGATGAGCTCTTCGGAAAAACGCGAGAGGTGCATCATTACCATGGAGGCATTCGAGCAAAACTCGATAAGGTAATCACGATCGGACACTGCATCCATAGAGTTTACGGAAACACTGTCGAATTCGAGTTCTTTGGCAACCATGCTGCGATCGATGGGATACGTTGTTCCAGCCATGGCTGCGGAGCCTAGCGGCATGATATTTACCCTCTTACGCAACTCTGCAAAACGTTGGGCATCGCGTGTAAACATTTCGACATAGGCAAGCATTTGATGTGCCAAGAGCACAGGCTGTGCATGTTGTAGATGAGTACAGCCGGGCAAAATTACATCAATATGTTTCTGGCTGAAGTGAACAAGGGATGACTGAATGGCTGTAAGAAGTTCAACAATTATATCAATTTGGTCACGTGCCCACATGCGTACATCAGTCGCAATTTGATCGTTACGACTGCGCCCAGTATGTAGACGTTTCCCTGCATCGCCAATAGCGTCTGTCAGCGCGGACTCGATGTTCATGTGAATGTCTTCGAGCTCGGTGCTGTACTCAAAGTCGCCAGCTTCGATCTGTTTGGCGATTTTCTTGAGGCCTGCGATGATTTTCTTTACGTCACCTTTGGGGATGATGCCTTGTTCGCCGAGCATGCGGGCGTGCGCGATACTGCCGCGAATGTCCCACGGTGCTAGTCGCGCATCAAAGGATACCGATTCGCCAAGTGCTTCCACGAGTGCATCGGTTTTTTGCTCGAAGCGTCCACCCCAAAGTTTTTTCATCGTATGTTCCTCCATATTTTAGTACCCTTTTTCCTGATTCGACAAAAGAAATGGTCACTAATAAATCGTCAAGTGCTACATAGTTTTAATTATAATCCGGCATTCTTACGAACCCGTAAGCGTAAGGAGTTCAAGTTAATGAATCCTGTTGCATCGGTTTGGTCGTAGGCCCCTTCGTCGTCTTCAAAGGATGTGATGCGTTCGTCGTAGAGTGATTTCTCAGCACGACGACCTACGAGGTCACAGTTACCTTTGTAGAGACGAACACGGGCGGTACCGGTTACGTTTTCTTGTGATTTGTCTACCATGCTCATCATCATTTCGAATTCGGGGGCAAACCAGAATCCGTTGTAGATGAGTTGAGCAATTTTAGGTGACAACTGATCGCGTTGCAGCATGACTTCGCGGTCCATGGTGATGGACTCTACGCCACGGTGCGCTACATAGAGGATGGTTCCGCCAGGTGTTTCGTATACACCACGGGATTTCATGCCAACGAAGCGATTTTCGACGATATCAACGCGGCCGATACCGTTATTGCCACCGAGTTTGTTGAGATGCTCAAGGATGCCGTGTGGGGTCATCGCGACACCGTCTACGGCTATCGGTATACCTTCTTCAAAGTTGATTTCGACATAGGTGGGCTCATCAGGAGCAGCCATCGGACTAAGGGTAGTCAAGAACATGTCTTCCAAAGGCTCAGCCCATGGGTCTTCAAGAATGTCGCCTTCATACGATACATGGAGTGTGTTACGGTCCATGGAGTGCTTACTCAATTTCGGCGGGGGGATTTCGATGCCATGTTTTTCAGCATATGCCACGAGGGATTCACGGCTATTGAGATCCCATTCACGCCATGGAGCGATTACTTTTACGCCGGGCTCAAGGGCATAGTAACCCAGCTCGAAGCGAACTTGGTCGTTACCTTTACCGGTGGCTCCGTGGGATACAGCATCAGCGCCTTCTTCTCGTAGGATTTCGATATGGGCTTTAGAAATCAATGGGCGTGCAACGGAGGTCCCCAGTAAGTAGGTGCCTTCGTAGATAGCATTGGCCTTCATTGCGGGCATCACGTAGTCACGCGCGAATTCTTCTTTGAGATCTTTCACGTAGACTGCGCATGCACCAGTTTTCTCCGCATTAATGCGGGCTGGTTCCGTTTCTTCCCCTTGCCCTACATCTGCGATATAGGCAACCACGTCGGCTTTATAGGTTTCTTGCAACCATTTAAGGATGATGGAAGTATCCAGTCCACCTGAATACGCGAGTACTACTTTTTTAATGTCAGACATTTCTTCTTGCTCCTAAGTCTGTTATTACTTCATCAAATGAACCATAACGGCTTTTTGTGCATGTAAGCGGTTTTCCGCTTCGTCAAACACGACCGATTTTTTACTTTCAATTACTTCATGAGTGACTTCTTCGCCGCGGTGAGCAGGAAGGCAGTGCATGAATATAGCATCGTCATTAGCTTGAACCATCATCGATTCGTTAACTTGGTAGGGCATAAATTCTTTGAGGCGTTGCTGGTATTCTTCTTCCATCCCCATGCTGGCCCACACGTCAGTATAGATAACATCAGCGCCTTGTACACCGGTTGTGATGTCGTTGGTCATGCCGTATTCGCCCTTTGCATTGGTTTGCGCATAGTCATGAACTGCACCCGTGAGTTCGTAGCCCTCAGGGCAGACCAAGGTCAGGTCGAATGAAAAACGTGTTGCTAAGTTTGCCCAAGAAGCAAACATATTGTTGCCGTCTCCAACAAAGGCTACTTTCAATCCATCCAAGGACCCTTTGTGTTCCAAAATAGTTTGAGCATCGGCAAGTACTTGGCAAGGATGCAGATCGTCGGTAAGTGCATTTATAACGGGAGCATCAGCGTATTCAGCCAATTCCAATACGGCTTCATGTGAATGCGTGCGTGCTACTATGCCTTCTACCCATCGATCAATGTTGCGGGCCATATCGGGCACTGTTTCTCGTTCACCTAATTTAGTGGTTTGGAAAATAGCATGTCCGCCGAGTTGAAATATTCCGGCTTCAAAGGTCATGCGTGTGCGTAAGCTGGGTTTTTCGAACAGCATGGCAATGGTTTTACCAAGTAGGGGTTGATACAGTTCGCCGTTGGCACGTTTTTGTTTAAGGTCTTTAGCTAAATCTAATAAGGCGATTAATTCTTCGGTCGTATAATCAGACAGTGCAATAAAATCGGAGGATGGCATTATAGTTCTCCCAGTACGGTATCCAAAACGGATACGACGTGGTCTACTTGTTCAGGGGTGACAATGAGTGCAGGTAAGAAGCGCAGGACATTCGGGCCAGCTGGTCCACATAAGATTTTGTGATCAAACATAGTGGTCAACACAGGTGTGACAACTCGCTCAAAATGAACGCCAATCATGAGTCCTGTGCCGCGAACTTGGGTGATGTCCGAGTGCTTGCTTTTTAATTTATTGAGTTTAGTTAAAAAATAATCGCCGACAGTTTTAGCATTGTCGACGAGGTTTTCTTCAAGAATGACGTTTATGGTGGCTAATGCTGCTGCTGTACACAGGGGGTTTCCGCCAAATGTGCTTCCGTGCGAACCCACCGAGAACCCGAAAGCCACTTTATGGGTACACCCAAGTGCGCCGATAGGGACGCCATTGCCTAAGCCTTTGGCGAGGGTCATGATATCAGGGCTAATGTTGGAATGTTCATAGGCAAATAAAGCACCAGTCCGTCCGCATCCAGTTTGAATTTCATCAAGAATCATGAGGATGTTTTGCTCATCGCACAGAGTCCGAACGTTTTGCAGGTATTCTATGGTCGCTGGATTAACACCCCCTTCTCCTTGGATGGGCTCGAGCATGATAGCACCGACCTCTGGTGTGATGGCTGCCTTTAGCGCATCGATGTCGTTATAGTCGACATAGGCAAAGCCTTGCATCAAAGGATCGAAACCGTCATGAAGCTTTGCCTGAGCAGAAGCGGAGATGGTGGTCATGGTCCGGCCATGAAAAGATTGTTGTGCGGTAATAATGGTGGGCTTTGGAGTGTCTTGTTGCGCCCAGTAGCGCCGGGCAAGTTTTATGGCACCTTCGTTGGCTTCTGCGCCGCTATTGGCGAAGAACCATTGGTCAGCAAAAGAGTTTTTGGAGAGGAGAGTCGCGAGTTGGGCTTGTGATTCATAGAGATGAAGATTGGAAACGTGGACAAGGGTTTGGGCTTGATTACAGATTGCTTCGGTGACTTTGGGGTGACAATGGCCGACATTGGTAACGGCGATACCCGCGAAAAAGTCGAGATACTCGTTGCCGTCGGTATCCCACACCTTCATGCCATCACCCTTGGCCATAGCAATTTTCCGATCGCCATAGGTGTTGATAATATTTTCTGTGTAAAGTTGTTTGATTTCGTCTGTGGTCATTTTATTGAACATTCTGAATTGCCTCCTTAGGTGCCTTTAAACTAGGAAGCGATTCTATGCGCATTTTTACGCGTTATTTGAAGGAAGTTTCTTTTGCTTTAGCCGTTTTTTTGGTATCACCGCTTTTTTTGCTGGAATCTTTTTTGGGTTCGGGCTTTCCAGATTTGGTTTTATAGTCTGTTTCGTAAAAACCAGTGCCTTTAAATATGATACCGGAGCCGGTGCCAATCATACGTTTGCAAACTGAGCCACATTCCTCGCATTTGATGCGGGGAGTAGCCGAGATTCCGTGAAAATGCTCCGTAGTGGAATTACATTTTTTACAATGATAGGTGTAGGTTGGCACGATTTCGTGCTCCTTCAAGGTTAAAAAGCCAAGTCTTTGTAAGGCCTATGATTTTCAAGGGCTTAGAGCGCAAGAGTATAGCAAAAAAGCCTGAATTGTTCAATAATGCCGTTGTTATTCAGTGAATAAACTGGATTGTGTTACAGCTTTCCACCAACGATAGCGGATAGGAGTACTCATTTCTTCTAAATTTAGTCGGAAGTTGAAGGGACCAGGTTGTTTACGAAATTTTAGTAATAAGGTATTCTTGCCCAACTTTAAGTATATTTTAGGATGACTTCTTTCTGATTCGGGGCCAAACACCAAGGTACCGTTGAGGTAGATATTTACAGGATGGCTTGATTCAGGAAGCATACGCATTTCACCGCGGGAATCACCAATGATTTCAGCATATGCGTATGCAATCCCATAATCACTTGAGCTGTCCTGTTGCGTATTGAGACCTAGCACTTCGTCCATATCCACTAAATACTTATCGCGTGCGGTGGGGTAGTGGGGCTGCCAGGTGAGGGCACGGTACCAGCCGGGGTAGGTCGCATTGCGATCAATCTCGTCTTCTGGGGGATAGACTTCGGCTTTTGGGGCTTCGGGGTCGTGAGGAAACATACCGATCAGAGCCCAGCTTTGGGTGGCTTCTTGGCGTTCTTGACGTAGCCATTCTACACTGGTGTGGTTCACTTGAATGGAACCGTCTTTGGAGGGAAATGAACGACGCGAGAAATGTTTGAGAAGATTTGTAAACAATAGATCGGCGACGGGATTAATGCCCAATTGGTCGAATATGCGCATATTGGTGAAAACTAAACGTCCATCCCCGTGCGGTACTACAAGGATATCATTTCCCCATTGGGGTTGATCACCTGTGGCTAGTGAAGCACAAAATGTTCCGCTTATGTCTTCATCGCTGGATTCGACGAAGGTTGATGCTGGAAGTACATCAGCATAGGTGGCGTTCATGATGCATCGGGCAGGTAAGCCATCAAATACCGGGTGTGTTTTGGCATAGTGTGCTTGAAGAGGGAATGCCGAATTACACGCAGCCGGTGTAGCAGCCAGATTGGTGTCAATGATGTTGGCATAATCATTCCAATCTTTGGGCGGTTGAAATACAATGGCTACAGCGCCAGATTTTACCTGGCCCATGATGTGGGCGAGTTCATTATTAGGATAGGCTCGAATGGTGTTGGCGATGGGCGGAATGACGTGAATAGGAGCTGTGTACTCTAAATTGGCTACGCATTCAGTACACAGGCTTGTCCAGCGTTTATGTGGATCAAGTAGATTGATGGTGCCGTCCCATTGCTGCGCTTTGGGGTATACATAAAAATCTATGGAGCTTTCTGCCACACGTTTCATGTTTTGCATGACACGTACCACGAAGCGGTGTAATCCGGGGGAACCGGAGGCGGCGATAGAACCTTCCCAAAGTAATTTTCCAGACTTAGGTAATCGTACACCGCGTTTCTTTTTCCAAAGGACTTGGTTGGTCGGGCCAACGACCTGCAGGGATAAATCGGCACGGCCTTCGAGTTTTGATTCATTCAGAAGGTGTACGCGTACGGGAGTTTCTTGTCGTGGGACTAGATTGTGCTGTTGGATGTGAACCAATGGGCGTACTGGATCTTGAGCAACTTTTATGCAGTGCAGAGAGGCCAATTCAGCGATGGCTTCAGAAAGAGTTGGTCGCTGGGCTGGGTCAAAGGGGCAGATGCAATACCCGGCAATATTGGCGTTGACACGTAGTCCATCTAATTGACTTATAAGAGTCGCATTGCGAAGTGTGCGTAGTTCTTCGCTGAGGTCTTGCGCAGAGTCGACAATTCGATTGAGATCACGGGATTTAAGATCGGCGTTAGTACTTGCTGCGAAATCGGCATCTGAATCCATGGCACCGGCTTGGAGGGTATGTATATAACTAAAACGGGATGGGGAACCGAGGTGTTCACAATAGCTTCGGGATAAACGGTCATTAGGGGATGTTTGTGTGAGCGTATGTAGTTCTAAATTTTCTGCTTCAGTCCGGAAGGGTCGAATGTAGCTGGGGAGGTTGTCGGCATCACCCGAGAAGAAAAAGAGTCGGCTAGGGTCTTGGTTGACGGTATGTTCTCTATGTATATCATCGAGTGCAATTGTGTTCCAGATGACTAAGCTTGGATGGTTACATAATTGGGGGAGTATATCTAATTCACTTTTTTTGTTCAAGGCAACTTCGACTAGCAAGCCTAGTTCGTCGGCGCAATTTAATAAATCGCTACTCATGCCTGAAAGGGTAATGCGGATGAGATTGAAGCCCATGGTTTTGAGCTCACCCAAAAATGCTTTGAGAGCATTGAGGTGTGTTTCAGCGAGTTTGGCATTGTGTTGTAGTGAGGTGCAATCGAGACCCTTTATATAGAGGGGGCGATTGTTAAAGAAAAACCGATTCTCTTTTATGGTAAATTCGCGCATGCCGAAAGAGGTGGTGGGGATTGTATCTGCCGATAAAGTGTAGCGTTGAGGAGTTTCGAGTGACCAAAGGGTGAACTCATCAAGGGCTATGGTGTTGCTCTTTTCATCAATTTCACTAGACACATCTAATTCAGAAATTGAAACAGAAATAGGTGTACCTATAGAGTAATCGAGTTGGACGGTCACACGGCTACGACGAATATCGGGTTGGATGTAGACCGCTGAATCAGTTGATGAGTCGGATGGGGAAGATTTATGGCTTTTGGACGGTGTAGTCATGGTGACTCCTGAACTGATTCAATTGTTGATACCGGTGAGCTCACCGGGGTTTATTGGCTAATGAGCGACATTATACAGAGGTCGGATTAATGAATCAATTTTGCATTACTTCTGTGGGGTTAATATGTCCAGGCTGCAATGGCGAGTATGATAAAACCTATGAGTGATTTGGCAAAGAGGCCGCCGACTTTACCTAGGGCTGCACCAAATCCTACTTTGATGGCATCTTCCAGATCTTTTTCTTGATGCTTGTATTCGTAGAGAGTGGCTCCAGCAAATGCCCCTATGCATGCGCCGATTAGGGTACCAATAAGAGGGATGGGGATTAAAGGGGTTCCGGCTATTGCTCCGAGTATACAGCCTACAATAGAGGCGGCCATAGAACCTTTTCCGCCGCCGAATTTAGCTGCGCCTACCCCTGCGGCCAAGGCTTCTACGATTTCTCCAACTATTGCTAGTCCGAGTATAATGATGAGCGTAAGGGTGCCAAAATGTTCGAATCCGCTCATTGCTGCAACGGTCCCTATGGCCAGTAAGAATAGCCAATTTCCGAAAAGTCCTAAAAAATTTAGGACGATACCGATGAATATGATTAAGAAGAAGATTCCCCATCCTATCCATTCAGCAATGACTGCAGTCCATTCCATTATGTGTTTTCCCTTTTTACTTTAGCTTTTGTAGCACTTTTTTCTTGGCGGAAGTCTTTTTACGTGGAACGCGTTTCTTTTTAGGGCGATTGGCTGGGTGTTCGTTTAATCATTCAACTATAGGAAGGTGTACTTCTTCCTTGCTGTTTTGACTAAATACCAAATCCACATGATTATATTCATTTGATAGTCCAGTTTCTTTTTCTAATAATGTAAATCGCTTGTCTTTTCCTGAGAGGCTATCGTGAAATTTCTTCAATGTGGCTTTGGGAGAAAGGGGATCGATGGAACCGGCAATGACATGCAAAGGGAAATCAAGTTTGGGGAGTTCTTCCATCATATCGATGATGCATTCTTTGATTTTCCAGGTGCCAGATGAAGCCCAGTCGTGAATTTGGCGTAACACTGATGGGGGAGCATATTCTGTGGTGCTGAAAAAGTTTATATTGGGTGCCATGTTTTTCCAGTTTATGGGGGAAAAGGATGCGCTAAGTTTGACGACTGGACCCAGTGTGGCTAAGGTCCGTAACCATGGATCGGCTAAAGCGGGGACAAGTGTCAATGAGGTCAATGTGATGGGCATAGGTTTTTGATTGAGATCTTCAAAGTCGGGCGGTGTGAAGATTCTGGTGCCGCTGGCGAGTTGATGAGTATCGTGAACGGCTGCATAGGTATAGAGCAACATACCGCCCATGTTATGCCCAATCCAGTGTAAACGTTCAAAGCCTGTTTGTGTAAGGATGTGGTCGATGGCAGCAGGGAAGTCGCGCATGTAATGGTCATCATAAGTAGCGGTGTAGCGAGAGGTGCCGATCGGAGGAGCGCAATGGCGATTGCCGCGTAGGTTCATCACCCAGCAATCGTAGCCTTGTTCGACGAGGGTATCAACCATGCCGTTTCCGGTAGAGTACATGAAGTTGGTGGGATCGCCCATGATGCCATGGCACAGGATGATAGGTTCACCTTGATTCTCTTTTTCGTATCTACGGTAGAGCTTAATAGGCCAGCCATCGCTGCACCTAATGGAGTGGACTTCGTCGGCTGGAGGGGCTTCATTAAATTTTGCTTTGAGGGCAACCAAACCCAGAATTATTATCAGTATGTTTAGCATAAAGTCCCTGTTAGGAATTTAGATGTTCTTGAATACGTTTTGCTAAGTCAGGGCTAATCCCCGGAACTGTCTCCAATGATTTTAAAGAAACAGCCTTTATTTTTGCAATTGAGCCAAAAGTATTCAAGAGCTTTTTAGCAAGAGCCGGACCAACTCCAGGGACTTCTGTTAAGCGGGTTTTTAAAGTGCCTTTGCTTCGTTTTTGTCGTTGATACGTAATGGCAAAACGGTGTGCTTCGTCACGTATACGGGCTAACAGAAGTACTACAGGCGAATTTTGCGCGAGAATGATGGCGTTCGAGCGACCGGGGATGAAGAAGCGTTCGGGAGAAGCGGTACCTGATTCCTGAGACCGTGATTTGGCGATACCGACCGATGGGAGGTCTTCAATACCAAGATCTTTAAGAACGGTAGTAGCTACGCCCAGTTGGCCTTTGCCGCCATCTATGAGTACCATGTCGGGCAAATCGTTTTCTTCGATGGCACGGGCATATCGACGCATGAGAACTTCGTTCATGGAAGCGAAGTCATCTTGACCATCGACAGTCTTCATGCTGAAACGGCGGTAGCGTTGTTTGTTGGCCACGGCGTTCTCGAATACGACCATTGAAGCTACAGTCTTGTCTCCTTGGAATGTAGAAATGTCGAAACATTCGATGCGTGTAGGGATATTGGGTAGTTTGAGGTGTTCCATCATTTGTTCTAACACATCGGCTTGGGCTTGTTCGGCAAGTTGTTTTTCGTCAAAGCTTCGTTTGGCGTTGCGGTTGGCTAATTCGATGAGTGCTTTTTTCTCCCCCCGGATAGGGGCCTGAAGGTGGACTTTGGTACCGCGCTGTTCGCCGAGAATTTCGGCGAGTACTTCGGCTTCGTCTACTTCATCTGGAACGAGAATTTCAGAGGGGATCATGGGAGCGTCAGAATAAAATTGCAGAAGAAAAGAACTGAGCAATTCGATGAGCGGCATCTCGCGTTTCTTGAATGAGAACGAGCGACCACCCAATAATTTTCCACCGCGATAAAACATTAGTTGGATTTCTGTAAAGCGGTCCTGTGTGTAGAGTCCAAAGACATCGCGATCCGCTGCACCGGGCACATCTACGGTACGTTGCTTTTCCATCGTTTTCTGAAGGGCATAGAGACGATCGCGTAACTCAGCGGCTTGTTCAAACTCCAATTTTTTTGCGTGGGTGTCGAGGTTTTTTTTTAGATGTGTTTCTAAATCCCGACTACGACCGCTGAGAATCATGGCAGCTTCATCGACAATTTCATGGTATTCTTCGCGATTAACCTTACCGACGCAGGGCGCATTGCATTGTTTCATTTGATAATAGATACAAGGGCGCACGCGATTATTGAGTACGTGGTCCGAGCAAGTACGTAAGGGGAGTAGACGCTGAATTTGGCGCAGTGTGTCGCGCACGGCATGGGCGCTGGAGTAAGGGCCGAAGTAGAGTGCCCCGTCTTTTTTGTAGCGGCGTACGATAGTGATACGGGGGAAATCTTGCCTTTTATCGATGCGTAAGCTCACATAACTTTTATCGTCTTTGAGCTGGACATTGTAGCGAGGCTTAAATTGTTTGATTAGGCTATTTTCGAGTAGGAGGGCCTCTTTTTCGTTGGTGGTGACGAGGAAGTCGATGTGGGCTACATGCTTCATTAAAAACTTTACACTGTATCGGGAATCTTGATCGTTGATATAGGTGCGGATACGGTTGCGCAGGTTTTTAGCCTTTCCGACATAGACCACCTTGTCGTTTTTATCGCGCATAATATAGCACCCCGGTGAGGTGGTGACTTTCGAGACTTCAAATTGTGCGATGAAGGCTTCAGGGGTTTTACGATCCGTAGAAGACTCCGCAAGTGTTAAGCGGTCGCCTTGGGGAATATGTTCATCGTGCTCAGTCATAATTTCAGGATATCAAAGGATGTGATGGCATGAAAAGAAAAACGGGAGTCGCACTCATTGCGACTCCCAAAAAGTGTTTCATTGGTATTCTCGATTAGGGAGTTTCGACAGCAGCTTCGGCTTCAAATTCGACTTCCCCGTCCAATGCTGTTCCTTCGGGGCGTTCGTCGCGGAAGAAGAGCCCAAATATGATCATGGTCACTATGGATATAATGGATAAAGCAAACCACATACCTGAATAGTTGGTGATGGATTCCCCGTCGCCGTATACTCTGGACAACCAAAACAGTGCAGGGGCAGAGAACATTGGTCCGACACCTAAGATGATGACTCCGAAAACGGCTTGTGCTGATACTCGAATATCGGGTTCAGCAGTGTGGTCAATGTAGATGTATGCTGCGGCGAAAAAGCATGCAAAGCAGATTCCATGTAGGCCTTGGCTTAATACAGCAATAGTGACTGCCATGGAGCTTACATCGTCACTCATGGCTATGGCACCCCAAATAGCGTAACGCAACACATAACCCAAACACCCTAGACATAATGTCATTCGGAAGCCGAGACGCTTAATAAAGACTCCCAAGAATGCAATTACAGCTAATTCGGCTACTTGGCCAACAGTCATGGCTGGTCCAATGGTACTGTCTTTTAGGCCAATACTTTCAACGAGATAAGGGCCAGCTTTGACGAAGTAGATTTGGTGTACCACAGCGATGGGCAGACTGGCTAATATGAGCCACATGATTGAAGGTTTTTTGAGTAGAGTGAATGCTTTTACAAAGGCAATGGACTCGGTTTTATCTTTCTTAGGAGGGGTGTCGGGAAGCATGAATGCGAAGAAGGCATACAGGATAGACAAGACACCAGATACTTTAAGTGCAATGGCTAAGCGACTGGTCGCATCTGCATATTCTTGTCCAGCTAGGAATGGTGGTAAAGCTTGGAATTGTAGGTCGTGTTGTAAATACACCCATGGGAATATCCAACTGGCTGCGATCCAGCCGATGGTACCCCAAAATCGTATGCGGGGGAACTCTTTTTCGGTGTCTTCAATGTTGGCGAAGGCAATGGAGTTGGTTAGGGAAATAGTGGGCATGTATAAAATGCTGTAGAGGATGGAAAGGTAGAGCCAAGGGGTGTATTCAGTTTGTAAGGCTGTTAGGTATTTTACAATACCGCCCAAAATGAGAAGAGCTGCCAAAAATTTTTGCGCAGAGAAATGGCGATCAGCAAGGCTACATATAAATGGGGCACTAATGGCTCCTAGTGATGCGGCAATACCGAAGAGCGTACCGATTTGTCCATCGGTAAATCCAAGTCCGCCTTCTTCTATGGATGTGCCTAACAGGCGGGACAAAATTGGTAACCATACCCCCCATACTGCATATTGCAGTACCATCATAATGCCTAAACGCGTTTTAATCATTGAATTGATTCCTCTCTAATCAACTATCAATAAACTAAGTGTGTTGGTGGATTGAATTCGAAGGAAATGATGGGTGGTGCAACTTGGGAGAAATTTATCCTAGAGTTTCATGCCCATATAAATACAGAATTCATCGGTGTCGAGATCAACGAAGCCGTAGTTGTGGTAAAACCCTTGAGCATTTGTATTGCGATGTGATACGCCAAAGTGCACGCCGGTAGATCCTTGGGCACGAAGTGAGTCTAATAATGTGTCTATCATTTTACGGCCCATTTTTTTGCCTTGACCGCGTTCAATGATATCGATGTGCAGGTGGGCGGGGTAATCTTCAAAGAGTTTTGGGGTGGGGGGATGGTGAATCTGGTTGCAGAGCCCTTCATCTAAGGTCCAGTCTTCTTTGGGACCTGTTGGAGCAGGGTATTGTTCATATAGTGGAGGATACCATTCCGTTTCCATCCGATTGTAAAAGGCTGATGAATCCATTGCGCCCAATGTGTAACCACAAACGCCCTCATTGTCTTCAAGTACAAAGGCGAGTTCGGGTTCAAATTTAAGATAAGGTCCTGTGTAAATATGTCCTAAGAGTTTGGGGTCTTCAAACAGGTGGGTTCCATCAGCTCCAAAATCTCCGGTTTCCAAACAGACGCGATAACATGCATCTTCATCCCTAGCTTTATAGGGGCGAATGGTCAGTATTTCAGTCATCTATATATTCTCCATCATTTTGGTCTTTAGAATTCTTTTACAGTGCCCATATCACGTTTTGTGGGCAAAGTACGTTTGATGCGTTGATCAACGTCGCTTTTATGCACAAACAACAGAGCAACTGCCGCGCAGGCATACACACCAATAAATATTTGGAATGCAAGGGTATAGCTACCAGTCCGATCGAAAATATACCCAGCGACGGGTAAGCCTGCAATTCGAATTGGTAGCATACATGGTGACATCATTCCCATGATGGTTGCAAAATTTTCCCGGCCAAAGGCTTCACCTATGAGGGAGCCCCATAAGGGCACTATGCCACCCATACCAAAACCGAAGCTGGCAACCGCTAAAAGCATGTTGGTGTGCTCAGGGCTTCTCGATAAAATGGATACCCCTAAGATTTGAAATGTGATGGCTAACCAAACGGCGATTCGAGTGTCTAGACGGTCTGCCATGGCTCCAAAAATAACTTTACCCACAACGCCCACTCCAGCGGAAATGGATAGGAGTATTGCAGCATCAAATGGGCTTAAGCCCCCGTCAATGCCCATCCAAACCATGTGCATTAAAACGGCGCCAATACAGTGTAAATTGAGGGCCATGGAGAATGCTATCGCCCAAAAGTTGACATTTCGTCGAGCTAAATCAAATGTCCATGATTGCTTGTTTATAGCATCGGAGGCGCGTTGTGCATCGGTTTGATTGGTTTCTGTGGATGCAATGAGTCCGATGGGCGGGAGTGAACTGGGTTTAGATTCGCCATCGGGGTATAAGCCCTTCTCTTCAGGGCGATTGGCCAGTAGGAAATAAGTAAGGGGGACCAATACTGCAATGGCGATGAGGGCATAAACGATGAAGGTGTAGCGCCACCCTATGGATTCGATTAGACGGGTGGAGATGAGGGGCATGAGCATGCCTGCAGTGGATACACCCATCGTGGCGATGCCCAATGCCATACCACGTCGGCGTATAAACCAATTGGCTACAAGGGTTTGGCTAGGAATGAGTCCACTGAATGCTGCGCCAAGACCGAGAATAAAAAATGTAATGGTTTGGAATTGCCACATAGACGTTGTGCGTGAGGCGAGTATGAACCCAAATGCCATTAATAGGATACCGGTGATCATGACTTTGCGGATTGAGTTGTCGTCAACAGCTTTACCCAAGTATGGTCCTGATAGGCCCATGGATAGAATCATTAAGGCTAATCCCATGGATCCTTCTAAACGAGAACTGCCGAATTCGGTCTCCAAAATGGGCATAAATACGCCATATGAATAGAATATGAAGCCTATAGAGATAAAAAGTGTAACGAATGCTACACCTACAATTTTCCACCCGAAATACACTGCAACCTTACCTTCTGCTCAAACTCACCCTTATCTAACGTGGTGCTAGTATACGTTATTGTAGGTAGTGAAATCGATCCTTGATTGATGAATATGTAGAAAATCAGGGATATAATTGTTTTTTGCAGTAAAGGCTGTTTAATGCTACCGGGTTGAACCTTAGGTATTATCTCTGTAGGCTATAGCCGACTGAAGATTGATTTACGGAGTAGACATGAATATTGAAGAATTAAAATCGCATATGGCCATCGCCCGCCAGTTGGTGGAAGATGTTGGCCCTATTAGCCTGGACTATTTTCGGAAACCGCTTGTGGTGGACGATAAACGGATGCCTGATAATGTGTTTGATCCTGTAACTGAGGCCGATCGTCGAGTTGAGGAGAATTTACGGGAAGGGCTTGCAAAGCATTTTCCGGGCTACTCTATTATTGGCGAGGAGTATGGTTCCGAGGGCGATAGTGATTTGCGTTGGGTGATTGATCCGATTGACGGTACGCGTGCATTTATTAGTGGTATACCGGCTTGGGGAGTGTTGCTGGGCTTGTGTGATGGCGATGAATGTTTAGGTGGTATTATGCATCAGCCGTATATGGGTGAAACCTTTGTTGGATTTGGGGAAGAGGCTCGATTTTATCGGGGTGATGTAGCGCAAACGTTGCAAACGCGTAATGACGCTCGACTTGAAGATGCCATTGTATATTGTACTCACCCGTTTATGCTGGCAGAAGGGGCTGAACAAAATGGATTTAAGGCAGTAGCAGAACGATGTCGGATGCAACGCTATGGAGGGGATTGTTACTCCTATGCTTTGTTGGCGCATGGCTGTGTAGATTTGGTCATCGAAGGCTTATTGCAGCCTTATGACATTATTCCATTGATTCCTATCATTCGGGCTGCTGGAGGGGTTGTTACGAACTTAGAGGGCCAAGTGCCTATCGATGGCGGGACGGTCATTGCTGCAGCGAATGCTGTACTACACCAAAAAGCGATGGATTGTATGCACGGTAGATAATATTAATCGTATGTAAGCATAAAAAAAGCCCCCTAACTCTACGAGTGAGGGGGCTTTTGCATGTATCGAATTACTTGGTTTTTGCCATTTTTGTTTGCTCGAGTGTTAATGGAATTCCATCAATTTCAGCAATTGTTTTCAAGTTTGGGGTACGGTTATTTTGGTACCAGTAGGATACGCTTGAGTAGTCTACTCCTGGACGGTTATTGCTAGGTCCATGTTCCAAATTGAAGGTGAAGGATTTGGAGAAAGTTACGGGCTCGGTAAAGTGACTACGGAATGCTGAAAAACCATTTGGTTTCTTGGTTTTTTTCAGTGCTACGCCGGAGGTCGGATTCGAAGAAGCCCCTTCAGCGAAGTACCAACCAGCATTGAAGTAATCATCGTTACCAGTACCATGGAAGTAGGTTTCGGATTCGCCGTCGATTGAATAGGAATCATCTCCTTCGAGAATGATTAAAGAGTCAGCATTTGCGGCCGCAATGGATGCGCCAACGAAGTGACCTTTCCCTTTTAGGGATAAGACTTCGTAAGGTTTACCAGCTTCCGTTTTGGTGCTGTTGTAACGAGCGAAAAAGTAATTGTCGTGCTCTACTTTACCTGGGCGATAAGTCACAAAGTATTCGATGTCAGCAATATTTTCACTGTTGTTGATAAATCGAATTTCAGCTGATTCACGGTATGGCATTGGGTAGCGGCACCACATGCGGCCATTGTCACGACCCAGTACTTGGCTATCATAGTCTTCGACGTCTTTAGAGCTTGCTGCAAAGAAGTCGCCAAATGGAGCGAGCACGCCGGGATCTTCTTGACCATCAAAGAAGATGGCAATCCAGACATTGTCCATGATGTCTTCGTTGAAGGATTCGATTTTCATTTCGATTTCAGTGATTACACCTGAACCTTCTAAAGGTACAACTTGGTAGTTGCGGCCTGCGACGTATTTATGTCGTGAGCGCCAAACTTTTTCCGTTTTTCTGTTGCTTAAGCGAAAGTTGGTGTCATTCCAGTTTTTCTCCCATTGCTTAAAGTACATTTTGTCGTCAACAGTTAAATTCAAGTTGAAGGATTGAATGGGGCTATTGGCTGGTAAATCGATGTAGGTGACTTGGTATCCAAGGCTGTCATTAATTCCCGTGGCCATGATACGACAAGCGCTTTCATAGGGGATTGGGAGATGGGAGGTGAATCCGCCGCTGCCTTGGTTTGTAAATGGTTGTCCGAAAAGACTATACGAAGGTGTTCCGTATTCGAGTTCACCACTAAAAAGGTCTTGGAATGGCGTAATGATGATGGGGTATTCGAGATCATCTACGAAAATATACAAGGTTCCGTGTGGGTTTCGTGTCCATAAACGGGTTACGATACCTGGGCCTTTGAGATCGGCGAGTACTGCGCCGCCTTCCCAGACTTGTTCAGCACCTTTGTCGTCTTTATTTCCGCCCCTTGTATCAAAGCTGGAAACTTGGTGTACTTTCCAGTTGTGAGGTTCATCTAAACGTTCAACAGTACCGTCAATCCCCATATCACTCAGGGGAATTGTCCATCCGGTTGGAATCCGTTTTTGCACATTTGAGGCACAGCCTACAAACATGACTCCCATCATAACGCATAAAATTCCTCGCATATATGCCTTCATACTATATTCCCTCGTTTGGTTGCACTACTAGCCACCATGTGTGAACTCTACCATGGATGGTGAATTCTTACAAGTTGTATTTTAGGACTAACCCATTGTGATGTAAGTAATTAAGAAGAATTTAGGTCGGGGTCCTATATATAAGGGCAGAACTTGTAAAAAAACACACTGCGAAGGGAATCCAAGCGGCTAAAATAGGTGATAATTGACCTGAATACCCCATAGATTGTGCCACACTACTCAAAATTATGTATATAAGCCCTAATAATATGCCTACACTTAGTCCAATGGACACATTTCCGCGGCCAAGCCGAATGGAAAAGGGGATGGCGAGGCCCATGAAGAGTATAGAGAGTAGTGGGCTTACGAATTTGGTGTTTAAATCTTGGGTCATGCGCCGTAATGTTCGTCCTTGAAAATCATGTTTTTTCATTATTGCGCTCAATTCAGCGATGGATTGTGTTCGAGTGTCAATTTCACTGGAAAAGAGGAGTTCAGGTTCAGCTTGGAATGGCGCTTCAATTTGCGTTATACGGCTAAAACTACGAATCCATTCACGATTGGGGTGGTATACATTCCAAATACCGTCTTCTAGTAGCCATTCCTGGGTTTCAGTATCCCACAAAATTCGTTTGGCCTCAATTTGCTCATAGTAATCTTCGTGCTGGGCATACAGGAAAATGTGTTCGCCTGTCATGGATTGCCGATTGAATTTGCGTATGTCACATTTCCAGTCGTTGTCGAGTTGTGCCCAGAATATACCGTCTCGGCTTCCTCTGTCGCCGGTTCGAATTTTCCCGAAGTAATGGTACTCGATTTCGTGGGTGCGTAGGGCGGCATGTGTACCTAGGGTTTCATTCATTACGAGCATACCGATCCCTACGGTGAAGGAGACTAGAAGGGGGGCGACTAACATGCGTTTGAGTCCGATGCCGCTGGCAAGCATAGCGGTGTATTCAACACGTTGAACAAAGGTTCCAAAGACGAGTAATCCGGCAATTAATAGAGATAAGGGGGCCATGTGGAAATTATTTAGCATGACTGGGATATAAAGCAGGTAGTATTCAATTACTATTTGCGCAGGTACATCTTGTTCCAGAATGTCTGGTCGACGATGGGTGAGTATGTCGATGACAATGAAGAGTGTGAGCAGGGAGAGGGTCGTTTTAAAGAAGGTTCCAAAGAGACGCTTGCTCAAGTATTTATCGATAGTAGTCATACGCGATCCACCTTCCAGAGCATCAACGCCCCGATTCCCATTAAGACTAGGTTAGGAATCCAAGCACGCAGAACGTATTCGTGTAATTCACTATTGGAGGTGGGTTCTGCAATGGTTAGAAGGGTGTAATAAACCAACATGGCTCCAAAGCCCATGCTGAAGAGAGATGATTTTCCGCGTTGACGTGCCTGAACACCAAGCGGTGCACCTACGAGTGCGATGGCGATGACGGCGAAGGGGAGACTTAATCGATTGGCAATTTCCCCTCGCGTTTTATGGAGTTCATCGGCTAAGCCCCTTTGGGGGGTAGCTTTGTGAATGTCGGCGGTTGATTTTTCATGCTTTAGAAGCCCTGTTAAATTTACCCCGTAACGTTGAATATTGTTTTTTTTCACTTGTTCGGGCATGGGGAAGGGGTAGTTAAATTCTTCGTTTTGTAACAGTCTTGAGGAATTGTTGGGTACCCAATACATATTTTTGAGGACTAAAATATATTGACCATCTACCTTGTTGAGTTGGGCTTCTTCGGCATGAAATAAAGTCACATCCGCACCATCGCTTGACGGTGCAATCATGTCAAAATTATAGAGGGTATGAGTCTCCATATTTTTATCGGAAAAATATATACGATACCCATCGTTGTATTCGTGTAATTCTCCGGCATCTAGTTGATCGATAGTGGCCCGCTGAGGAATCTCTGTATAGACAATATGGTAGAGCCGCCCCATGCCCCAAGGTCGACCATAGTCTTGCACAAGGTATGCAAAGACAGAAAGGATGACGCCGGTAATCAATACTGGTAGAGCCATGCGTTTTAGTGAAATGCCTGAGGCTTGCATGGCGGTGATTTCGCCTTGTTGGGCCATACGGCCGAAAGCCATAAGGATGCCCAGAAAGTAAGCGACTGGAACAAGGAGGGTGACTAATTCGGGCAACATAAAGGTGATGAGTCGAAAGAAATCGAGAGGGGTCAAAAACCCTTGGGGAATCTCTTCTGAGTAACCGCCGACTTTGGAGGCTGCGCCTAAAAAAGTAATTACTCCAAAGGCTAGTAAGGCCGGAAGCAAAATGTTTTTCAGGATATGTCGGTCCAAGGCTTTCATGATAATTAGTTCGAGTATACCTGAATGGTTGCTTAGATTATTGTGAATTAGGGGAAAATGCTAGATTGCCTTCGGGCAATGCACCGCGGCGTTCTTTGGGTGAATATATGTAGCTGAGTTTACCGATGATGGTTTCTGCGGGTACCCCTTGGCCCCATAGGTGGCTATCATCACTTTCATTTCGGTTATCGCCTAATACGAAAATATAGCCTTCGGGTACTGTGTATGGGCCAAATTCGTATTCGATGGCTTCTTGTAAATAGGGCTCACGCATGAGGGTTCCGTTGATGGATAACCCAATGGGGGCAATAGAAACACTGTCGCCGCCGATGGCAACAATACGTTTGGCTAAAAAGGCGTCTTCTTCCTTAGGGTCCTTGAGCACAATAATGTCACCTCGGTAGTAGACTTCTTGTTTGACGGCCATTAATTTGTCACCGGGCATTAGGGCGGGTTCCATGGAGGAAGTTGGGACGACAAAAAAGCCGATGGCTTTATTGTGAATCAAAATCAAAATGGAGCTTAATATGATAAGGATGATGAGGGCAATAAAATTGCGGGTGCTTAAAAAACCAAAGATATTTAATATGGATTTTTCGTCGTTGTATTGACTCATGTGGGTATTGTACTCAATATGTTTGGGGGACGTCGAATTAATTAGTGGAATGTCGTTTTTGAATCATGGCTATACTGGCTTCGGTGAGCATTTTGTATTCTTCTATGGTATCGAGACTGGTATTGCTTTCAATCATTGGGATGCTTGTTGGTGTTCTTACATCGGCGAGGGCCATGACGAATAGTTTGCGCACCATAGGTTCGGTGTCACTAGCGGTTATAACGGCTGAGGCAATTGCCTCAGCTTCTATTTTTAGACCTTTGAGTAAGATGCGCACGATTCCAGCTCGTTGATTGGGGCGTACTGTAGGCGAAATATATTGATCGATAAACTCGCGTCGGTGGGGATCGATACCTTGCTGTGCCAGGCCTGACCAGGCGGCAAAAGCCACACGGGGATCGCTGCCTTGACGCATTTTGGTGAGGCTTTTATGACCACTTCATCATTAATTCTGCCGAATAACGCGGTTGCACATGAGCGAGTGGTGGGATCGGAAGAGTTTAGTAAGGGAGTTAGATGGGGGATGTAATCGGTATCCATATAGTACTGTGTAGATTCCAATATGAAGGTCTTCGTTTCCGCTGAGGTCTCTGGTTTTCCTAAAAGCGCAATGAATGGAGACAGGGCCGTTGGGCTGAGAGTGTCGAGATGAAGACCAATGGCGAATACACGCGGGTCCCCTTTAAATTTCTGTGGGGCTTGGGCAATGAGCACCCATTCAGCTGGCAGTGCTGTTTCATCCATGGAATCAACTGGGGGTAGAGGGGTAGAATCTTGAGCTATTACAGGTTCTTCGGTCTTAATCGGCGTAGGGACTTCTGGTGAGCACGCAGATAATAAAAGAATCGTCATAAAACTACTTAGTATTTTCATATCTATCGTCTCCCCAAAACGTGTTAACACCTACTATAGAAAATCCAACTGGGCTTTATCCACTGCTTGGCGAATTCCTTGAGCGCGTTCAGTGATCTCTGAGAACCGTCCTTGAGACATTAATGCGAAACAGGCTAATTGACTGCCGATTCCTACCACGCGAGCTCCGGCATGGAAGTATTGGTGGATGTTGTTGCGATTGACACCGCCGGTGGGCATCAGTTGTAAATCGTCGAAGGGGCCACGAATGTTTCGAAGATAGGTCGGCCCGAGGTCATTTGCAGGGAATATTTTAACAATGTCAGCGTATAAATCCATAGCGTGGGCGATTTCGTTTGGTGTGAATGCGCCGGGTATCGCTACTTTTCCAAAATGGTGGGTGGTTTCAATGACTGCTGCTTTTGTGTTGGGGGAGACTATAAATTGGGCACCGGCTTCGATAGCACGTTTCGCCGCTTGATCATTGAGTACTGTTCCTGCGCCGATGAGAATGTCGGGGTGATTCATGGCAATATCACGAATGGCTGGAATGGCGCCGGGGGTGTTGAGGGTAACTTCTATGGTATGCACGCCACCATCGGCAATGGCTCGAGCGGTATCTTGGATATGGTCACTGGACGTGGCGCGAATGATCGATATGACTCCCTCGTCTATAATTTTATCCAATATTTGTTTGCGTGTTTGCATTCTTACTCCTGATGGTTGTCGAGTTTATGGCGCAATAAAATATCTTCTGCATGGGTGACTGTACGCATGTAGTACGAGGCAATCAGCCCCTTGTGTTCTTCTGTTGTTAAATCGCCGTGTTTGCCTAGTTCCCGTGCGCGTTCATGATGAATATGGTATAGGGTTAGTGCAGCGGCGACCGAAATATTAAAACTTTGAGCGAAGCCTGTCATGGGGATGACAACGCAATCGTCTGCTTGTTCTACCAATTCAGGGGAAACGCCTTCTTTTTCGTTGCCGAAGAATATGGCTGTGGGTTGGGTGAAAGAGACTTCGTCGATGGGCTTGGCGGTTTCGCTCATATGGGTTACAACTATGCGGTATCCTTTGGAGCGCAAGTGGTCGATACAGGGCTGAGTATTGTCCCAGCGTTTGAGATCCAGCCATTTATCGGCTCCTTGCGTCACTCGATTGGCCTTTTTAAATCGTTTGGCGGATTCAATGATGTGCATCGATTGATAGCCAAGGGCTTCAGCACTGCGCATGACTGCGCTAACGTTTCCTCGGTCAAACAGGCCTTCGGTAACAGGCACGACGGTGTAGGTTCGTTCGGATACAACACGCTCAATTTTCTCTTGGCGGTCTTCACCCACATAGCCGGTCATCACATCGATAATTTCTTCGGAAGTAAATTCAACCCCTTCAATAATAAAGGGTGAAGTGTGAAGGGAAAGAGAATCCATGGGGGTTAGTCGCGTAATAATACGTCAGCAGCTAAACGTATTTTATTGAGTAATTTTCGAAAGATGCTATTGGACTGGGCAAGTCTCCGGGCTTTAATAATTAGCTTGCGTTTGATGCGATATTTTGAAAGTCCTTTCTTCTTTGGGGAGAATGTCTGGCCATTGGCTTCTTGCAGTGGTGCCCAAAGTTCATCGATTGGGTAGCCCACCGTTTCAAGGTCGGCGAAATCTAGTTGATTGATGATGGTTTCCATTAAAGTGCGCTTCGTTGAATCAGAGGCGAGTTCTTCGACCCATTTTTTTACGGAGTCTGTAGAGGGGCAATCGTGTTGTTGCACTCCGAGGGGATCGCCAAGGCCTTTATCAGCTGAAGCGTCACGTTTATGTTCGCCGTAGTTGATGGTGTCTGGTTCAAAATCTATTCCAATGTAGTCATAGATTTTCCGCATCCACGTCTCGGGATCATTGACGAGATCTTCATAGCGTACATGTATATGGGGAACTTCGCTTTGACGCAAGAATGTGGCCAATGCGGGGATGTAACGATTTAATAGTGGATTGTAGTCTTGAGCAACTTGATAATCGCCATCGAAAAAGGAATTGGCGAATGAAGAAAAGGTTGCTAATGGGTGGCGTGTGAGAACCACGAATTTTGCATCGGGAAATACCTTGGCCATAAATGGAAGAATGAGTCCGTATGCAGGGGTTTTATCTAAGCATATGGATTTAGTAGTATTGGTCATGAAGCGCCCATAAAGCACATCGGAATAAGCCCGACACGCTTCCCAATAATCTTGTTCGCCTTGGGGAAGTTTTTCCACAAAGAGTTTTTGTGATTCTGCAGCCAAGACATGGTCATAAGGCGCTTTTTCCACTTTGTCCCATACGCCTAAATGGGCCAATGGGGTCAATATATGGGGCTCAGGACCGCCTTGGACTTGGGTATGCGATTCCAACATACGCTCAAGCATGGTACTGCCGGAGCGTGGAGAGGCTATGACAAAAAGCATGGAGGGTTTCACTGTGAATATCCTAAGGGCAATTTGTGGTTCATTCGAAAAAACGCGTATAGTCTATCAAATGTAAGGTTATACGGTAAATAAGGACGGCTTTGTATGAAAAAGGTTTTATTTCATTCGCTCGTAGGTTTGGTGTTGATGGTGAGCTCATTAGAATGTTCGCATGCCATGGCCGATGAACGTGCTCGCTATACCTATCCCCCTAAGCATGAGGGAGTTTATGTGGTAGCCCACCGCGGTGTGCATAATGGAATTCCAGAAAACACTTTGGCCGCGTACCAAAAGGCGATAGATTTGGGCTGCGATTTTATTGAGATTGATGTGCGAACTTCGAAGGATGGCGAGTATGTAAGTATTCACAATTCAACAGTGGATGCATATGTAGAGGGTATTACTGGAAAGGTAGAAGATTTTACATTTGTCGAGTTGCGGGCCATGGATATCGGCATTAAGCATGGGGAGCAGTGGAAGGGTACGAAGATTCCAACCTTTGAAGAAATACTTCAGTTGTGTCAAGGAAAGATTGGGATTTATCTGGACTTGAAAAATGCGCCTGTTAAGCCATTGATGAACCTTAGCAAACAATACAATATGGAAGATCGCGTTATTTGGTATTGTGATCCTGAAGAGCATGATGAAGTGGAACGTTTAAGTAAGCAGTGTGTGTCTATGCCTGATCCAGGGCCCGAGGAAAATCTGCAACAGATTATCGATCAGTTCGAGCCTACGTTGGTTGCTTCTGTGTGGCGGTACTATTCGGAATCGTTTGTGAAAACTTGCCATGAAGCGGGGGCGATGGTCATCGTGGATGAGAGTGACCAGAGTTGTTGGGTGGATGCTATCGCGTGGGGTTCGGACGGTATTCAAACCGATCACCCGGCCGAATTGATTGAGTATTTAAAGAATTATCGACCTCAGTATTCGAAGTCACCCAATAATGGGGGTGTCTATGTGAGTGCGCATCGTGGGGTACATAATGGAATTCCTGAGAACACCTTAGCGGCCTACCAAAAGGCGATTGATTTAGGATGTGACTTTGTGGAAATTGATGTGCGCACAACACAGGATGGTCATTTTGTCAGTATCCACAACTCAACGATTGACGCGTATGTTGATGGACAGACGGCTAAGGTTGAGGAGATGACTTTGGATGAACTGCGCGCGCTGGATATCGGAATCAAACATGGTGTGCAATGGGCAGGAACGCAAATCCCTACTTTTGAAGAGATTTTGGCTTTGTGTAAAGATTCTATCGGGGTTTATATTGATTTAAAAAATGCTTCGGTCGAGGGCTTAATGCCAATCATTAAAGCCTACGATATGGAAGATCAGGTGTTGTGGTACGCTAATGCGGATGAAATGGATAAAATTCGGCAATTGAGTAGTCGTTGTGTGTCGACTCCAAATCCTAAATCGCAAGAGGACGTCTCTGCAGTGGTGAAACGATTTAATGCGACTTTTTTGACAACATTTCGTGGTCAACATTCTGAAGCAATGGTGAAGGCTTGTCATGAAAATGGTGTTATTGTATTGGCGGATGATCGTGGCAAAGAATCCTGGGCGGACTATATCGCATGGGGCACCGATGGAATCCAAACGGATTATCCGGAAGAGTTGATTGCGCTTTTGAAAACGCGGGACAAGGAATGAGTTGTGGAATATGAAAGTCAAATACGGCTGAGTGTATTTATCGGCTTGTTTGTATTATTGGCGTTGGCCGAGTTAGTTGTGCCCCGCCGTTCATTGCGAATGAGTAAAGTGTTGAGGTGGTTTAGCAATATAAGCATGACAACCTTTAATACCATCCTGGTCGCTTTGTTGCCCTTGGCGGCGGTTGCTTATGCGTATACAGTCGAAGATGCTGGAGGGGGGCTGTTGAATCATCTTGCCCTACCAGCGGTAGTTAAGGTCTTGATTACTGTAATCGTATTTGATTGTTTGATCTATTGGCAGCATGTGATTTTTCATAAGGTTCCCATACTGTGGCGATTGCACCGTGTGCACCATAGCGATGTGGATTTGGATGTGACCTCGGGTGCCCGTTTTCACGCCATAGAAATTATTTTATCGATGTTGATTAAATTGGCAGCTGTGCGCATTATAGGAGCACCGGCACTGGGGATATTGATTTTTGAAGTGGTGTTGAATGGCTCTGCGATGTTCAATCATTCTAATATACGGTTGCCCTTGAAGCTTGATAGACTTGTGCGGTTGTTTTTGGTTACACCGGATATGCATCGTGTTCATCATTCTGTTCATCGGGATGAAACGGATAGTAATTATGGATTCAATTTACCGTGGTGGGATTATCTTTTTGGAACCTATACCCCACAACCGCGCGATGGGCATGATGAGATGGAAATTGGCTTGCATGAATTTCGTGAGCCGCGCGAACAGTATGTGGATAAGCTCTTGGTGCAACCGTTTATAAAGCCCCAATCAAACGGGGAAGAAAGTATTACTCAAGACCACTGAGGAACTCTTTGCAGTATGATTCAAATTTAGCCCATGCAGCCTCCGGATCGCTTTCGATGGATCCTAGGTAATCCACATTGCCCACAATTGGAACGCGACCAAAGGCTTCGATGGCATCCGGATTGTCCAGTTTGATGAAATCAGGCTCTACATCATCAACTTCGTTGAGTATAACTCCAGCAATTTCTAGACCCGCTTCGCGCATGACCTCAAGGCTAAGCAAGGTGTGATTAAGTGTACCCAGCCCGCGGTGCGCTACCAATATTACTGGGTACTCTAACTTTTTCATCAGGTCGAGCATGGTGTAATCCTCGTTGAGCGGTGCATACACTCCGCCAGCACCTTCAACCAAGATGTCATCGTGTTTTTCTTCGAGATCATGAATAGCGCGAAGAATCGTTTGGATATCTGGATAGTTCCCGGCCATGCGTCCAGCTAGATGGGGGGAGCAGGCAGGTTCGTAGAGATAAGGTGCCATGAGTGCGCGCTCGTCATCACTGGGCGTGAAATTAGCCGCTTTCCAGTGGGCCAATAAATCAGGCGCGACCAGTTGACCATCAATTGATTCGGCCCCGGTTTGCACAGGCTTTACACTGATGGCGTCACGGCCTTTATTGCGTAAGTGGCGAAGAATACCAGCGGTGAAAATGGTTTTTCCGACATCGGTTCCGGTGGCGGTGATAAAGTATCGATTCATGAGTTGAGTACTTTCGCGATGGTTTGGGCGGCATGAGTTAAATCCGTTTTTTCGTGAGCCAGTGTTACAGACATCCGTAAACGTGCGGTGCCTTTGGGGACGGTGGGAGGACGGATTGCACTAAGCAGGATGCTTTCATTGATTAGGGAATTCATGGCATCGACGGTGAGGGAATTGTCGCCGATGATGATGGGAATGATTTGAGAATTGTACGTAGGAACTTCTATACCTTGATCGCGCAATTGAGTACGGAGGTAGTGCGCTTGACTGAGCAAATTTTTCCCCAATTCGTGTGAGGATTCAATAACGTTGAGTGCAGCCAATGCGGCTCCGGCACAGGCGGGGGAGAGTCCTGTAGAGAAAATAAAACTGCGGGCTGTATTGATGAGTAGCGATTGGATGGCGTGGGAGGAAGCGACAAATCCGCCACCGCTGCCTATAGACTTTGTAAGGGTGCCGACAATGACATCGGGATGGATGTTAAGTTCATGGCACAAGCCATGGCCGCTTCCGTAGATTCCGATGGCATGAGCTTCGTCAATGGCGAGGAGGCAGTTGTATTGCTTGGCAAGCGTTGATAACTGTTTTAGTGGAGCAAGGTCACCATCCATGCTGAATACGGAGTCGGAGATGATAATCTTGCGACCGCTTACTTTAGTATCTTTTAACAAGGACTCTAAATGGTCCATGTCGCAGTGATTGTAGATGTTGATTTGGGCACGCGATAATCGTGAGCCGTCTATGAGACTGGCATGATTGAGGGCATCAGAAAAGATAGCGCCTGTTTTATCGACTAGACTGGATATCATGCCTAAATTAGCTTGGAATCCGCTGGGGAATACCAGACAGGCATCTTGATTGACCCAAGATGCAAGAACTTTCTCCAGTTCTTCATGGATGTTTAGGTGGCCTGACATTAAGCATGAAGATGTGGCGCCACACCCGAATTCTTCCACCGCGGCAATGGCTCCGGCTTTTACACGGGTGTCGTTGGCGAGGTGGAGGTAGTCATTGGAAGAGAAATTTAGATAGTCCCGATCATTCCAGCACAACTTGCCGCCTGAGTGAGGTAGGGTCCGTAAAAAACGGGTGAGCCCTTGCTCTTTAAGCGTGCTAAGTCGTTGCTGTATAGATTCACTATGCGAAGGTTCGTGCGCCATGGGAGAGAGGGATTAACCCAGTACTGCTTGACACACTTCGTTGAGCATCTTTCCGTCGGCCAAATCACCCAACTCTTTTTTCATGGCTCCGGTCAACCGGCCGGGATGATTGATGTCGGGGTTCTCGGCGAGATAGGCCTTAACTTTTTCAGTCAGGGCTTCTTTAGAGAGCTGCTGAGGCAAGAAGGATTCGAAGATGGCGATTTCGTTTCGTGAAAGTTCTACGTCTTCGTCCTTACCGAGTTCCGTCAAAGTCTCGATGGTTTGCTGACGCTTTTTCACTTCGGAGCGCAGGATTGCGATCGTAATATCGTCAGTGACTTCTTTTGAACCTTCTTTTTCTTTGAGAAGGATCGCGCCCTTAGCCATACGCAGGCAGTCAAGACGAATTTGGTCTTTGGCGCGCAGAGCGTCTTTCATTTGGTTTTGAATGTCTTCTTTAATGCTCATGTGGTTCTCCTTGGTTTAATCTGTCAGAGGGATAGGATATGCCTACTTTTTAAAATATTCTATTTATTCTTGTGATAATTCAGGGCTTGACTCTGCAATAAAGTTTTCAAGTTCATCGATTCTGTTTCCTGTATAAAGATATATTAATGAAAATGATGCAAGCTCTAGTACATTTAATTCCTCAGAACCGTACTCATAATTTTGAGATATTTGTTCAAAAATTTTGGAAGTGCGTTTTATATCCAGCATATTAAGATCCTTTTTTTAATTTCAATCCCTATGATACGGGTGTCCGGTACTGATGGACCAGGCTCGGTATAGTTGTTCGGTGAGCATGACGCGGACGAGTTTGTGGGGCCAGGTGAGTGTGCCGAAGCCGAGGGTGAGGCGAGCTTTGCGGCGTACGGTTTCGTCGAGGCCGTCGGCACCGCCGATGATGAAGACGATGGTGCTGATGCCTTCGTTGGTCCAACCGGTGATGGATTCAGAGAATTTTCGGGAAGATAATGCTTTGCCACGCTCGTCGAGCGCGATGAGCGCTACGCCGGGGGGAATGGCGCCGAGGAATTTTTCGGCTTCTTGGGCTTTGCGGAGTTCGGCGGTCTTGGCGGGTTTCTTGATTTCGAATTCGGTGATCTCGCAGGGCCACGGTAAGCGACGGACATAGTCGTCGACCATGTCTTGTTCGTTACCGCGTCCTAATTTGCCGAAGGCCAGAATTTTTATTTTCATTTTTTCTTGGATGTAGCGAGTTGAATCGATAGATTGAGGATACCGACCATTTCTTTGAGTTCTTCGTGGCTGACGGTGAGGGGAGGCCAGAGGTAGAGGACATCGCCAAGGGGGCGTATGAAGAGGCCCATGTTGAGGGCTTCTTGGGTAACTTCTTTGGCGAAAGCAGCGCCGCCTGCTTCTTCGGTGAAGGCACACATGGCGATGGTGCCGAGGGTTTTGGCGTATTCGACCGTGGGGTATTCAGCAATTGCTGTGAAGCTTTGTGTGAGGAAAGCGGCTGCGGGTTCTGCTTTGGATACGACGTCTTCGCTGGTGAAGATATCGAGCGCGGCGAGCGCGGCAGCGGAGGTGATGGGGTTTCCGCAGTAGGTGTGGCCATCGTAGAAAGTGCGGTCGGTGTTCGCGTCACTGCGGAAGGATTCGTAGATACGGTCGCTGGCAATGGCGACGCTCATTGGGAGGTATCCTCCGGTGAGGGCTTTACCGAGACAGAGGATATCGGGGACGATTCCGGCAACATCGCAGGCGAACATTTCGCCCGTGCGTCCAAAGCCTACGGCGATTTCGTCTGCGATGAGGATGAGATCGAATTCATCGCAGAGCGCGCGGACTTGACGCAGGTATTCGGGGTGATACAAGCGGATTCCGGCGGCTCCTTGGCACAGGGGTTCTAGAATGATTCCGGCAATTTCGCGGTGATTTTCCCGTACGATGTCTTCCATGGATTTGAAGGCTTCGAGGGCGTAGGCTTTGTCGAGTTCGTCATCGGTGTTACCACGACGATGAGGAGTGGGGGCTACATATGATTTGCGGATAGCATCTTCGAAGTGTTTGTGGAAGGTGGGGACATAGCCGACGCCAACGGCACCGAGGGTGTCGCCGTGGTAGCCTTCTTCGAGGGAGACAAATTTGGTTTTACTGGACTCGCCTTGATTGGCCCAAAATTGAATGGACATTTTGAGGGCGGATTCGGTGGCACTGGAGCCGTCGCCTGCGAAGTAGCAGTGGTTGAGGTACCCTGGCGCTAAGTCTGCGAGGCGTGCTGCGAGGCGAATGGCTTGGGGATGGGAGAGGTTGCCCAAGATGGAATGTTGGAGTATGCCGGCTTGTTCTTTGATGGCATCAACGATGTGTGGGTGACTGTGTCCAAGGGAAGTGGCCCACCAAGAGGCGATGCCATCAAGGTAGGGAGTACCGTCGATACTATAAAGATAAGAACCTTCAGCGGAGTCGAAGCAGAGACCTTTGCCTTTTTCGTAGGCGTTGATGTCTGTATAGGGATGCCACAAATGCGCTTGGTCGAGCGCAAAGAGTTCTTGTTTGGTGGTTGCCATGGGCAGGAAAATCCTTTAATAGTTCATTTTGCGTTAAGCAAGTAGTATAGCAAAGAACACGGAATAAATCTCGTAGAACAAAGACTGGAAAATGCCCACAATTTCGCGCTATAATATTCTTTCAATAGCCCGCCTATTGAATTTGGGGAGGATTAGCATAATTGGTAATGCACCGGTCTTGAAAACCGGCGACTTCGGTCTTGTGGGTTCGAGTCCCTCATCCTCCGCCATTTTTCCTTTCCAATTTCTTTCCTTTCTTCCTATTCGATACTGCTTGTGATCTTTGGTATAGTTTTCACTATTGATGCATAGGAGTGGTGTTTTAATGGCTGATGTAGAGGTCTCATTGACTGTTTCTGGTCCGATTTTGGATCGTGAACGGATTGATTCGCTGGATATTCTTCGCGGTTTTGCGTTGATGGGTATTCTGGTGATGAATATTCAGTCTTTTAGTATGCCTTCTGCTGCGTATCTTATCCCGAATTCGTATGAGAGTCTTGATGGCATCCATGGTGCGCTTTGGCTGGTGGGGTATTTGTTTTTCGATCTGAAGTTTATGGCGATGTTTAGTATTTTGTTTGGTGCTGGGATTGTGTTGATGTCTCAGCGGCGTGACGCGAGTGGGGATCCTGTTCTTTGGGTGCATTTTCGCCGTATGTTTTTGTTGCTGCTGTTTGGGCTGATGCATGCGTATTTGATTTGGTATGGGGATATCCTTGTCGGTTATGCCATTTGTGGGGTCTTTGTGGTGTGGGTGCGCAAGTGGCGTCCGAGTCGTTTGTTGATTGCTGGTGGTGTGTTGATATGTTTCGGAGCGGTGTTTCATATTTTGGTGGGGCTTTCTGCCCAGTTTTTCCCTGAGGCGGTGGAGTCTATACGGGGGGATTATGTAGTGACATTGGAGGAGCATCAGGCCGAAATTGATGCTTATCGTGGTGCTTGGTCTGAGCATTTTTCATTTCGGTTGACTGAATCCTTGGGGATGCATTTCTTTGTTTTTCCTATGATGTTTTTCTGGCGTTTGTGTGGGCTTATGTGTGTTGGTATTGCCTTGTATAAGTCAAGTGTTTTGGATGCGTCTCGTTCGTGTGCTTTTTATATTCGTATGGCTGTTATCGGTGTGGTATTGGGATTGCCTTTGGTGTGTATGGGGGCGTATACCGGTTGGCAAAATGATTTTGATCCTGTTTATATATTGGGGTATGGGGCGTTGTTTAATTATTTTGGCAGTGTGTTTATTGCTTTTATGTGGATTTCGTTAATTATGTTGTTGAGTCGCGCACATTCTTTTTCTATGGTTCGGCATGCGCTTTCGTGTTATGGGCGTATGGCGTTCACGAATTACATTGGCCAGTCTTTGATGGCGACGTGCATATTTTATGGCTATGGATTGGGCTGGTTCGGTAGTGTTTCCCGATTGGAACAGATGGGTGTTGTACTTGTGATTTGGGCTGTACAGTTATTTTTTTCTGTTATTTGGTTGCTTTACTTCCGATTAGGTCCTCTTGAATGGATTTGGCGAGTAGGCACTTATCTTCAATTTCAGCCTTTACGTCGTAGGGACTAGCGTGTAGTTTGCAGCTGGGTGCATTGTAAGAACTTTTTGTATCACTCGAATTTTTAGGAGGTGTATATGACTGAAAAGAAAACACCATCGCTTAAGGATGAAAATGAGTTGAACACATCAGCTAAGAAGATTTTATTTTTAGCTCTCAGTTTTATTTTCATCATAGGATTGGTTGGTTATTTTCCATTTACTAAAAATGATTCATTAACAAAATTTGATTCAATGAATTCTACGGGGTTGGATGGTGAGGCAATCGTTGATATTCCGTCTGGTACTGTTCGTGAATTTGATGGGCTTGAATTTGTTTGGGTATCTCCGGGCAGTATTACGATGGCGAGCCCTGAAGATGAAAAGGGTAGGGATGATGATGAGTTGCAACATCGGATGACTATTACACAGGGTTATTGGATGGGGGAATATGAGGTGACCCGAATGAATGAGGAACCGTCATGGGGGTTAATCCAATTGAAGTGAAGGGAGCTATGCATCCTGTCGATTTGATGAGTTGGTTGAATGATAATTTTCCTTATTACCGTGTGAAGGGTACAGGTTTTCGCTTGGTGCGTAATCATACCTAAGCAACTGTTTACTCTATTCGTCTTTTTCCTATTTTGCATTCACGATTGCTTAGCTTAAATCCCAGCCTTTGCGGTATTCGCGTTTGATGTAGCGGGCTGCTTCGGGGACGTTTTGGGCTTTGAGTTTTTTGGCGTTCCATTTGATTTTTTTGCCGACTCGGTATGCGACGTTACCGAGGTGGTTGGCTTCGGTGAGCCATCCGGCGTATTCGAAGTTGCAGGTGGTGGGGGCGCCGGTTTTGCAGGCGTGTATCCATTCGGCGTGGTGGCCAATGGATTTGGGGATGAATTGTTCGGGGGCTTGGAAGTCTTTGAAGTCGTTTTCGGGGAGGAGGAGGTGTTTACCGTAGTCGGATAAGAGCATGCCTTTGTCGCCTACGAAGAGTACGCCGCTGCCCCATTGGGGGATTTCTTTGTCTTTCCAGAGTTGGGGTTTGTAGGTGCCTTGGTACCAGGAGAGGTTGACGGGGGCCATGTCGCCGCGTTTGCCGTAGGTGTAGTCCACTTGCATGGAGGCGGGGGCGATTTCGGGGTTGATGGGTGGGCCGTGGGCTTCGATGGTGCGTGGGTGGTCGAGATTGAGGGCCCAGAAGGGGAGGTCGATCCAGTGGCTTCCGAGGTCGGACATGGTGCCGTTGCCGAAGTCCCACCAGCGGTACCACTTTGGGCCGGGGACGTAGAGGTTGTTGAAGGGGCGTTCGGGGGCGGGGCCTATCCAGAGGTCCCAGTCGAGTCCTGTGGGGATGGGGTCTGCTTTTTTGGGGCGGTCTTGGACGAAGACGATGTCGTTGACGGCTTTTGATGCAGCTTGGTTTTCGTGCCAGCCCCAGGCGCGGCCGACCCATACGTGTACGTCGGTTATTTGGCCGATGGCGCCGCTTTGGATGAGTTCTACGACGCGGCGGTAGTTGTCGCCGGCGTGGATTTGTGTGCCCATTTGAGTGGCGACGTTGGCTTTGTCTGCTGCTTCACGGATGACGCGAGCTTCCCACACGTTGTGGGTGAGGGGTTTTTCGCAGTAGACGTGTTTGCCGAGTTGGAGTGCGGGTAGGGTGGCGAAGGCGTGGGTGTGTTCGCAGGTGCTGATGACGACGGCGTCGAATTCTTTATGATGGTCATAGAGCTTGCGAAAGTCTTGGACTTTGCGCGCTTTGGGGTATTTGAGGGATTGGGCGTCCATGTTGGTGCCGCTGACGTCGCATAGGGCGACGATGTTTTCGGACTTTACGCCGTTGAGATTACTGCCGCCTCGTCCGCCTGCACCTATGATGGCGATGTCGAGTTTGCTGTTGAGGTTTTGTCCGCGAACGATGGCGGGGAAGCCTAGGGTGGCTATGGTAGTCGCGGTGGCTGATGCGGCTAGAAATTTTCTACGCGTAATTGAATGGGGATTGTTTTTGGACTTGATGGCTTTATTCGGCATAGTACATGTATCCCTTTTGATTTACTGATTGTCGTTGTAAATTCTCACACTACACGTTGAAATGGCTAGGAATCAAAATAGTTTTATGGGTATTGGATAATTAAGGCATGTTTGATTCCTGTAGATTACTCGTCGTGTAGAATCATGCTATCACGAAGGGCTTTTATGCACCAAGCGATGTTTTAATGTGAGTGGTCATGCCCTGATGCTGCACAAGCTTCGCAGCGCACCCAACCCGAGTCTCCATCAACATAGTGTTCTTTTTTCCAAATGGGCACGCGGTGTTTTATGTTGTCGATGATATAACGGCATGCATCGAAGGCTTCGCCTCGGTGTCCGCCGCTAACACCGACCCAAACAGCAATTTCACCGATTTGCAAGAGGCCGACCCGGTGTACACAGGCGGCATGAATTAGAGGGAATTTTTCGCGGGCTTCGGCAATAACTTTTTCTCCTTCTTTATGGGCCATGGAAGCATAGCTTTCATATTCCAGACGATATACAGCCATGCCTTCGTTCTCATTGCGTACCCATCCTTCAAAAGTAACACAGGCACCAGCGCCAGCATCGGCCATGGATTGGCGTAAAGCTTCGCAATCAAAGGCTTCGGATTCGATTCTAAATGACATGCTTCAACCTCCTGCTACGGGTGGTATAAAGACAACGGTGTCGCCGTCGTTTAGGTCACTATCCCATTCGCAAAAATCTTCGTTTATGACAACCTTAAGTGACTCAATAGGCATGGAGAAATTATGCTGTTCAGCCAATTCTTTGTAGAGTGCTTCGGCGGATTCGGTAGTGGTTTTAATTTTTTCATGACTTTCCCCCCGTTGTTCACGGAAGATTGCGTAGTATTGAATGTCCAAAGTTTTCATTATATGGCATCCTCTTTAATGGGTGTTAAAAGGTGTTTACGAAAGCGTTGAGATTCTTCCGGTGTATTGATGTTGTTGAGCGTGCTCATATTGCTATTCATGGAAACTCGCTGTATAGACCATTCATGTAAGCAACGATTGAGGCTGAATTTTTTTTTAGCAATAGATTCTACTAAAGCCTGTTGGACGATGGGCTCATAAATGGCGCATAAGGGTTCTAGTTTCCCCTGGTCATTTTCGTATACGGTTGCATGGCATTGAATATCGCGTTGATTAATTATGCTACGGACAGTTGCTTCATCCAAGCCTGGCATATCACAAGGAACCACTAGATAAGCAGCTTGGGGATGTGATTGCATTGCGGAGGCGATACCGTTCATAGGTCCGATATTATCCCAATGATCGGGAATGCAAAGCTCATTTTCGAATCGCTTATCTTCGGCTTGGTCACTGCGTAGTGAAATATAGGTTTGGTCAACTAAAGGAGAGATACAGTGGCGCACACGTTCCCATTCTTCCAGGTCATGGTAGGCTAAAAATGCTTTGTCTTGTCCCATACGTGTACTACCGCCACCTATGAGAACGAGTCCGAAAAGTGGGGGGGCGGACTCAGGCATCTTCGGCCTGATAATCGCTTTTCCCACCGGTTTTGCCAATGAGACGCGTATTTTCTATGGTGATATTGTGTGACATGCCCTTGCACATATCGTAAATCGTTAATGCAGCTACGCTGGCACCTGTTAAAGCTTCCATTTCAATACCGGTTTTATGGGTGACGGTGGTAGTGCAATCGATTTGAATACGATTGTCTTCATTTAGCTCTATATGAATTTTACAGTCTTCAAGACCAATGGGGTGGCACAACGGAATTAATTCGGAGGTTTTTTTAGCTGCCATGATACCTGCGAGGATAGCGGTCTGGAATACAGGCCCTTTTTTGCCTTGAATGTCCCCGTCATGGAAGTGTTTTAGGATAGATTCAGGTATGCAGACAATGGTTCGAGCTTGCGCAATACGTTTGGTGACTGATTTGTCACTGACATCCACAATACTGGGCTGATTTTCGTCATTAATGTGCGTAAACATGTTAGCCTCCCATTTGATACATTTCGACTTTGTCGGGTTTTTGATCGTAGTGTGTCATTGAGGCCCTTAATTCAGAATACCTATCGCTACGGGCATTCCATACCGATGCGATTAACTGGCGCAATTCTTCGTCGCTTGCGCCCTCACGCATGGGTGTTTTTAAATTGGTCCCTTGAGTCGCAAATAGGCAGGTATAAAACTGGCCATTTGCAGAGATACGTGCACGGGAACAGTCACCGCAAAAAGTATTGGTGACGGATGTGATAAATCCTATTTCACCGCTTCCATCTTCGTAGGCATAGCGTGAAGCTACTTCCGAAGTATAGTTTTTATCTAAAGGAATGAGGGGGAACTCTTTGTGGATCATGCCGTGTAATTCGCGTGCTGAAACAACATCGTCCAGTTTCCATTCGTTACGCGTACCAACGTCCATAAATTCTATGAAGCGTAAGATTGTAGAAGTATTTCGGAATCGTCGAAGCAAATCAATTAATGTATGATCGTTAGCCCCTCGTTTGACGACGGTATTTATTTTAATGGAATCAAAACCAACTTCTTGGGCTGTTTCAATGGCCTGGATAACAACTTCGGGATCCATGCGTCGGCCATTCATATGCTGACAGGCTTCATGGTCAAGGGAGTCTAAACTTACTGTAAGACGGTGGAGTCCAGTGTTGAATAGGGCTTGTGCTTTTTCGGCGAGAAGTATGCCGTTGGTTGTCATGGCGATATCGTCAATACCATCAAGCTCAACCAATTGTTTTACGAGCGAAGGAAGGTCTTTACGTAGTAAGGGTTCGCCACCGGTCAAGCGAATTTTTTCAACTCCTAAATCAATAAAAATTTTGGCGAGGCGAGTAAATTCTTCGTAGGAGAGGAGTTCGGTGTTGGGCAAGAATTTATAAGACTTTCCATACTCCAATTCGGGCATACAGTATGAGCAACGCAGATTACACTTATCTGTGATGGACAAGCGAAGATCGCGTAGCGGTCGATTTAGGGTATCTCGTAAGTCTGTAATGGGGTGTTGAGTGGTCATATCACCTAGTACCATGGCCCAGCCATTAATAATGGACAATATTATAAACTTTTTAAGTTGATGGACGCGAATTTTCTTTGTAGGGTATTTAATCATTTTTGAGTCTAAGATAATCGCGTGCTATACTAGCTTCAACATAGCGGATAAATCATTTTATTCCAATATGTTGGACGTATTTTTGTGGGCTGTTTTTGAATTTTCTGCTGGGATTAATTGTGATTAAATTGGCGGGGCTTCCGTATAAGAGATTGATGACTATTGGGGTGCTGTTGTGCATACCTATGGTTGCACATGCCAATACTGAAATTGAGATTAAACGGCACTTTGTCTATGCTCCTGGCACGCAAGAATCGACTCCCGAAAAAACTGAGCCCAAAGTGGTTGAAAATACAGATGGAAATAATTCCGTCCAGCCGGCTATTTCAAAAAAAAAGAAGGAATCTTCGGAAAAAAAGTATAACCATACGATTGGCGATGTTCATGCTCAAGAACCCTTTACGTTTGACGAAGAATTTCACCGTGATAAATATTCCGATCGCCCGTATCCCATTCGCCGAACCGGATATCGTCCTCATGCACCTTATGTGGGATTTGGTCCGCGCCGTGCAATTGAAGATGTAATTCGTTCAAGTGTGACATTTGATATCTCTGAGAGTAGTTTGTTGAACATTGATAGGGAAGCGAAACCTCAGATTAAAAAATACGGAAAAATATATCATCAATCAAATAAAATACAAATCGATAATGGAGCCATTATTGAGTTGGACATGGCCACATTGGAAAGTGAATCAATGGCGTTAAGTCTCGATGGTCGAGAATTTGTGGCTGAACATGATATTCATTTTTATACTGAGGGATCCGATTTAACAGCGCAGAAAATTCGTATTAAACGTAGTGAGCTAGAAGCGGAAGAAGAGTCAGAAGATGTAAACCGTCCAGCGCGTCCATTATTGCCGTCGAATTTTACCTATATGGAGAATGCGCCTGGTTTTCTAGGGGAAGTTCAAATTGAGCAATTAGAGCTAAATGAAGGCGACAAGTATTTCAATATGGAGTATCTGTATTTTGATACGGTCAACAATACTGGGGTCATTACGCAAGGTTACGGCCGTTCGGACATTTTTTATTTTAATGCTGATGAAATTAAAATAACAGGCCCACAGAGTATCGAAGCAACAAATTTATGGTTAACAACGTGTGATAATCCAGAGCCTCATTATAAATTGCGTATTCGTGATGCTGTTATTCAAGATGGACGAATATCACGTGGGGAAAAAGCTCGTTTTCAATTCCGTAATTGGCACATTCCTTTTTATCTGCCTCGAATCTCTGGCATGGGTAAGAACGTGAACCGGGTTGAACACCTAGGGTTTGATATTGATGCCGGGAATGAATCTGATTTGGGATATTATATAAATCTTGGTCAATGGTATGAATATTCCCCCAATGTGGATTATGCATTGCGTTTCTTCCCAACATCGCGCAATGGAATTGGCGGTGGTGTAGATGTGGAATATGATTTTATGGATGATCCCGCTTCGCGATTTTTTCATTCTTCTGGTGAATTCAATTCCTTGTACACCACGCGAGATGATGGATATCATCATTGGTATCATCGCCATGAAGTCAGTGACGATACCTTGGTCCTTGCACAATGGGAGCAATGGTATAACCCTAAAATTTTAAAAGAGTTTTATCAAGATAATTATGAGGATCGGACGGGACCGCGGACATTTGCGAATGTGACTCATTTGGGTGATGGATATATTTTGAGCGGAACGGCTTCAAAATCCACCCATGACTTCACTACGGAAACGGAGAAATTTCCGGACGCATCGTTTCATTTACTTGAACGGCATTTAGGTAAGAAAGTGTATCTAGCAATGGATTCGTATGCGGGATATTATCATAATACTCCTTCGGAGGTGTATTCCGAGCGCTATGCCCATGTGGCCCGTTTGTCGTATGATTGGAACATTATGCAGGGCTTAAATGTGGTGCCTTTTGTTGAGGGGGCGGCTACTCATTATTCCAATTCATTGGACGATGGAGAATCCGACGCTTTATATTCGACTATGGCGGGTGTCACTACTCAAGCGCGTTTTCAGCGTTCTTACCGTGGCTTGGGTAAATTTGAGGGATTCAAGCATATTGTTGTTCCATCGATATCCTATATTAATCAAGAATCATCGTCGATGGATTTTCAGGATGTACCGCGTCTTAATGATATCGATGACCGCCCCATTCGGGACCGCGTTGAAACAAAATTGGATCATGTCGTACTTGGTCGGAATAGTGTGAATGCTCAAACATGGCGACTTGCTCAATTGACCTTTTATCATGGATATGACCTGGGCAATGAATCAGATGAAACCGATGATTTTGAGATTGATTTTCAGATTCGTCCACGCCCATGGTGGGGATTCCGAACCATTTCAGAGCGATTCCGAATTGATAATCCTGCTATCGTAGGGAATGATTATAAGCGGATAACCAATTATCTTTTCTTTAATAATAGTCAGTATGAAAATACTTGGAATGCTCGAATAGGGTATGTTGAGACAACGGTTGATGACATTACTGCGGAGAAAAATATTCTCTATGGAGCAGGGTATAAATTAAATGAAGCATGGTCCATTTCTGCGGATCATCAATACAGTATTGAGTTCGATGAATTGGTACGTGAACAATATGAGCTTCGGCGCCGATTGCACATGTGGGAGATGGGCATTATTTATCGGGAGCGTAATGAAAGAAGTGATTTAAATTTTGTATTTAGTTTAGTCGGATTAAACGGTACCGATATTAAGATGTAATGTGGGCAAAACAAAGACCCCACCGAAAATTGCAGCCCGGTACGGCCTTATTTAAATACCCCGAGGGGGTATCCATTCCTCCTACGCCGGATGGATAAAGCATGCCTGAAATAAAATGACTGAAAAATAATGAGTTCAGACTACACTTGTATTATCTATATAGTATGAGAGCTTGTATGGCTTTTTAACGATCTAGGAAGCTATCAAAACCCAACACCGTGAATATACGATGATGCTAAATAAGTTTATGGCAGGGGTGGCACGAATTGAGAATACTCGTTTTACTTGAAATTTAGTCACGAACCAAGCTTTGAGAGGTGATTTATTTTGGGTCAATTGTGTGTTTTCGATTTGCTCAATCATTGTATTAATCCTTTATTATTAACTATTGAAAAAATATTTCCATATATGGTTTTTTGACTGTTTTTTAAGAGTTTAGGTGTATAAAAATGTGCATATTTTTGTACACTACACCATCAAAAGCGTTTTTGTGTACAATTTTGTTCATATTGTTGTGTGAAATGGTTGGGGATTCATCTGTGTTGCTGGTACGATTAGTATTGTGATGAAACTAATAAGGGGAACAGAATGTCCTTTAAGTTATTGGTATCATGTCTGTTAATAGGAACTATGGCGCTAATCGGTTGCCAGACGGCCCCTCTAAGTCCTAAGAATAAAGCGACCGAGGCTGATTTAGCCCATGCGAACTGGGAGTTTATCCCTGCGAACTATATTTCACGTGTTGCCTTTGAAGAGGGGCAATACCAATCATTACTGTCTCCAAAGACTTTTGCTGTTTGGGTGGATGGAAATATCAAAGAAATAAAGCTTGCTTATGAAAATCAAAAAAGCCCAAACAATAAAATAGATGAGTTTCTTCTTCGTGATGCGGCGTATATTTCGGAACATTACTATATTGTGGAGTGTCATATTGAATCCAGCTTACCCGATTCAAGAATTGCGTATGATGTATCGAGTTTGCGAAATATGGATATTTTTTTAACCACTACTAAGGGAGCTAATATCTATCCATTGCATCATGTCATTGCTTCTTCGGTTTCTCAGACAAAAAATAGTGCATTAAATAAATACATGCGAACGAACCTACTTATTTTCCCTAAAAAAGATTTTGTGAATGGTGAATCCATTATTCCATATGACATAAAAACGTTGCGATTGTATATAAAGGGGTACAAAACGTCGTACTATCATGAATGGAAACCTCAAGAGCCCATTGCATCTCCTGTAGAAGGTGAACCTGCGCCTGAGAATATAACCGATGTGATTCGCTGGCGCCCCAATCAGACGGAAACCTGCCAAGTATTGCAAATGCATTTTACGGAAATTTATCCTAAGTTAAAACCATTGACACGTATGCCTAAAAAAGATGAGTAGGGTAGGGTTACTTGTATGAAAGCCGCGCTTAAATTCGGATTTACGGCATTGGGCTTGATACTAATTGTTATTGGTATCGGAAGTATGGTCGTGTATACGCAAGTGGAGCGCTATGCATCACGTTCGATTGGGGAGTTGTTGGGTACTTCATTTGATTCCACTGCCCATGTTGAATCTATTTCTGTTGCACCGAGAAAAAAAGCCATCATTCTCAATGATGTAACGTTATATAACCCGGAAAAATTTAAGGAAGGTAAAGCATTAACGTGTAAGCGAGTGGTCGTTCAATTGGACGTAATGTCGTTATTGAGTGAATCTCCAACAATTGATCAACTTTCTTTTATAGGTACAGATGTTTTTTATCGTCATGAGATTTTATATGGAACCAATATTGGGGCATTGGCTAAGAAATTTGAAGGAGCTGCGATTATCGATCCCAGCAAATTTTTGGTGAAAAAGGTATTGTGTAAAGATGCTCGCGTATCCTTTAGTTCAAACCTTATTCCCAAAGCAGATATGGATTTGAATTTGGTGACTGTAGAGTTGGATTCGCTCGACAATGGTAAGCCAGTGAGTGGAGCAGAAGTGATATCTATTTTTTTGCGAAGTATAGTTCGAGAAACGTTAACGATAAATGGCTTATTGAATCCTATTGTCAAGCAATTACGAAAAGACTCAGTGGATGTGCTGGATGATGAAGTAAAACCCAAAAGGGACTAGAGCCCTGATGGATTTGATGCGTCTTCGCTCGATTGTTATGATGGGGGAGTTCAAGATTCATAGGGAGAGGTATAGAAGCAACTATTACCGATAAATTCCTTCAGGCCGTGAATCAGAGGAATGAATATATCTCTATTCAAGTGAGCTCTCTGCGTGTGGATACTACTACAAATTTTGATTTGTGTTTCAAAGTATCCCCGAGTGAGCAGGAAGTACTGTACGCCAATCGCGAAAATCCTTTCGACAATTTGAGTATGCGACGACTCATCGAAAACAATATCCATTTTCTCTATATCCATATAGAACAAATAGGACCGTATCGTCAATATCTTGAAGAAAACATGGCACAAATTCTTGCGGATGTAGGAATTCCCATGGAGGAAAAAACGCAGCTACTTCATTTAACTGCACGTGGAGTAGTATAGGATGTTTTTGAGTCGGATGAAATGCAAGAAGGGGTTGAGCGTGGTCCAGCCATTGGTGCCAATACGGTTGATTTTTTATTTGATCAGCGAAATTTGTTGCGGAATCTTATTCAATCGGCTTCTTTTAATTATTAAGTGTATACCCATAGTGTGAATGTTTGTGTGATGGGGTTGGCACTTGCGCAGCGTATGGGGTATTCCACGGATAAGCTCATTGAATTTGGTCAAGGAGCCATGTTTCGTGATATCGGAATGTAGAATGTGGACTCAAGTATTTTGGATAAAGCGGGTAGTTTATCTGTTTCTGAATTCGTCAAAGTGCAACGGCATCCGATTGATAGCGAATCGATGTTTAAGGAGTTAAATGTGGATAGTGAAATAGCACTTTTAATTGCCAGGCATCGTCATGAAAAAATGGACGGTTCTGGCTACCCCGATGATTTGGTGGGGGAGGATATTCCTATTTTAGTCCGTTTGTCTATGGTGGTAGATATTTTTGATGCACTCACCACACACCGTAAACACAAAAAGCGATGTTCTCTTTCGAGGCTTTGATTTTAATGGGTAAAGATATGCGAGATGATTTAGATATGGATATCTTGCGCGTAATGATTACAATACTGGGATTTGCAGAGAAGTAATTCCGGGATTCAACTAGCGTACGATAATGGAGACCATATACGCCCCGTAAAGCGATACAAATGCAAACCCTTCATGCCGTTGAATCGTACGCTTTGGATGTCCAATGAATAAAAATACAAACAAGAGTACAGTGACGCACACCATTATGGCCAGATCGATATTGAGTGCTGCATCGTAAGGGATTGGTTTTACTAAGCTGGTAATTCCCAATACGATAAATATATTAAAGATGTTGGAACCTACCACATTCCCGACAGCTATATCGACGTTGTTTTTATATGCTGCTACAGCCGATGTTGCTAACTCAGGTAAAGATGTCCCGATGGCAATGATGGTTAATCCAATCATGGCATCGCTCATACCCAAAGCTTCGGCAACTGGGACTGCTCCTTTCATGACAGCTATATTTCCGCCAAAGTAGAGCCCTAAAATCCCTGCGACTATCCCAACTATGGAACGAAATTTAGATTGTTTTTCAGGTGTAAGACCCTCTTCAGGGGTGATTTTATTGTCTTGGCGAATAATGTGGGCAGCATATCCCATGAAGACGAGGAAGAAAAATAGTAATATGCAGCCATCTCGACGATCTAATGCCAATGGTCCATCGCTACCAATAAAAATGTTATTTAGGAGCAGAACAACGACAAAAGAAGCGACAAGGGTAAAGGGGATTTCTTTCCAGACGGTATCGTTGGTTGCAGGCAATTGCCGAATAATTGCAGCTACACCCAGTACCAAAAGGATATTAGCAACATTGCTGCCCACAACATTACCCACAATCATATCGGGTTTTCCGTTGTCCCCCGAGATAAGAGCAATGATCAATTCAGGCAAGGATGTTCCGAAAGATACTATGGTTAAGCCAATTACGAATTCAGATATGCGTAGACCTCGGGCAATGGTGGATGCTCCATCAACGAGAAAGTCAGCCCCTTTTATAACCAAGGTAAGGCCTAAGGCTAGATAGATAAACGAAAGTAACACATGACTCTCCTATGGTGGCGTTCGTAGAATTTATACTTTAACATATATCTCCATGGTGTTCCTATTATTCAAACGGTCGATTTATGCGAAGCAATCTTCTATAATGGGGATTCAGCTGAGGAGATCGCCGTGAAAAACACGATAAACGAAATACTGCCTTCTATAATACAATTGCGTCATGAGTTGCATGCGCATCCTGAGATTCGATTCGAGGAGCATTGGACTTCGGACCGAATCGCGGCTTATTTGGATGAGATTGGCGTGGAATATACACGTGGGCATGCTAAGGGAACGGGTATTGTAGCAACGGTTGAAGGGACTGGGGAGCGTACGATTGCGTTGCGCAGTGATATGGATGCCTTGGAGATTGAAGAGGATACGGGCGTTTCCTATAGCTCTGAGATTTCCGAGCGTATGCATGCTTGTGGGCATGATGGCCATATGGCGAATTTGTGTGGAACGGCCCAGGTGTTGAACGCGCATCGTGATCAGTTAGAGGGGACTGTGAAATTTATCTTTCAGCCGGCAGAGGAACAGGCAGCCGGTGGTCGGTATATTGTTGAAGAAGGTATTTTGGACGATGTTGATGCGGTATTTGGATTACATTGTTGGCCTACGTTTCCCATTGGGCAAGTGGGCGTAAAAAGTGGGCCTGCTATGGCGAGTGCAGACTTTTTTCATATTAGTATCGAAGGCGTGGGGTGCCATGGAGCAGATCCAGCCGCGGGTGTAGATCCCATTTATGTGGCTTCTCAAATTGTGACGGCGTTGCAAAGTATTGTGAGCCGTGAAACTAATCCTTGGGATCCGGCGGTCTTGACAGTGGCGCGAATTCAAGCTGGTTTTGCCTCGAATGTGATTCCTGAGACTGCGATGATGGAAGGGACTTTTCGTGCCCTGACTCCTGAAGTGCGTAATCGTATTTTGGAGGCCTTGCCACGAGTGGTGGAACATACGGCGAAAGCGCACCGTGCGATTGCTAAGGTCCATTTTGGTGGTGAGCCGTATCCGCCTTTGCATAATGATCCAGCGATGAGTGCTTTCGCAATGGATACTGTGAAAGATATTTTTGGGGAGAAGGCGTTGATTGAACCGCATGCAGCTTCGATGGCTGCGGAAGACTTTGCGTTTTATTTGAATAAAACACCGGGAGCGTTTTTATTCTTAGGGAACAACCCGGATGCATCAACCACTTATCCAGGATTGCATAGTCCGCATTTCGACTTTTGTGATGAAGCGTTGCCTGTGGGTATTGAAACGATGAGTGAGTTGGCGATTCGTTTCTTAAAAGGATAAGGGCGGATTAGTCGTAATAGCCATTGTCTAGTAATTCCTCTATGACATAGTATTCGCTATCGCCAAAGAATAGAGCGTATAGCATCCAGACGACTGTGACTAGCCAAATCAAGATGCTCAGTACAGCCATGCCATCCCAAAGTTTATCGATCCACGGCTTGCGTAAGTCTCCACCAGGGGGGAGTAGGGCTAAGAGCGCACCTGCAATCATACCGCCAATGTGTGCGGTGTTGCTGATGCCAGGAACCATAAAACCGAAGATTAAACAGAAGCCACTCCATTTTAATAGTGAGTTGCGGATGTGATGGGTGAGGCCGCCGTGAAAGTGGAAGCGGACAATGGCGAAGCCGATGATGCCAAATATCCATCCGGAGGCGCCGACAACTTGGGTGTACATCACTTCTTGTACTTTAAAATAGACAATGTAAGAGGTGAGGGCTGAGCCCAATTGGGTTATGGTGATCAGCGTAAGCATTTTACTTCGGCCGATGTAATTTTCAATCAGTGGGCCGATGTTGTATAAAGCATAGCCGTTGAAGCCGATATGGATGAGGCCTCCATGCAATAGAGCAAAGGCGGTCCAGCGATACCATTCGCTTGGTCCGATGAATATGGCATCGCAAAAACTACCAAGCCGGATGGTGCCTAAAAAACTGGGGTTCATGATGTTACCCAAGCTAAAGCCACCTACACTGATTTGAATGGCAAAAAAGAAGAGCATCAACCCTAGAAAAATTTGGGTCACGACGGGGGAGTCATCAGATGCGGATCCAGTGAGTATACGTCGAATTCGATAGCCGAGCATGGAAGGTAATTTGGCATCGCAAGAATGACAAATTGAGGCCTCTTTGTCATTTACTGCGCGGCATTTTAAGCAGATTTTGTGGGGATAGGATAACCATTCAAAGCGAGTGGGTTTTACTCTGTGCTTGGCCATATCCTTGAGTTTTTTTTCCTTTTCATACAGCTTCCACTTGAGACGTGTTGTGTTGACGCCAAGTTTATCTAGGATGCGTATATATAGCGGATCGTCTTCGGGCATGGTCTGTTGGATTAACCGTAGACTCGATAGATGGCTTCGACAGCTGCTGCGGGTTTTTCGTTGTCTTCTACTTCGATGACCGCAGAAATGATGTATTGATAACCGTTTTCGATTTGTTCAACGTCTTTCACACTGGCATGCGCGCGAATGCGTTTTCCGACTGGAACGGGCGCGGGGAAGCGAACTTTGTTGAGTCCGTAGTTCAGGCCCATGACTGCGCCTTCCATATCCATCAATTCTTCAAGGAAGCCCGGTAATAATGAGAGGGAGTAGTAGCCGTGGGCAACAGTGCCGCCGAATGGTGATTCATTTTTTGCACGCTCAGGATCGGTATGAATCCATTGGGTGTCACCAGTGGCTTCACCAAATTTTTGGACGATGTCTTGGGTGACATCACGCCATTCGGTGGTGCCTAAATCTTCTCCAACCATACTGGGTAAATCATGTATTTTAATAACGCGACGACTCATGGATATTTCCTTATAGATAGTTAAGACATAGTTTTGCCGAGCCAGATACCTGCAAATACGACCAATAGGCCGATGCTAGTATGTCCGATTATGTTCCATAATGCCAATCCCCACTTGGATTCTTCAAGTAAGGCTGCACTTTGAAAGGCGTAGGTGGAATAAGTGGTGAATGCGCCCATGAAACCGACGAGTACGAAAAGGCGTACGCGCTCTTGGGTATCTGGTGCCCATTGGCTTGCTTCGGTGAGGGCGTAGACTAGACCGAAGAGTAGGCAGCCAATCATATTCACGATAAAGGTACCCCAAGGGAATTGGTCCTTGGGCCAGTAGTGCTCGACTAATGCTCCAGTACTGTAGCGTGCAATGGCTCCGAGGCCTCCCGCAATACCGATTAGCAATAGATTCATAAGCACCGTGTATCCTTTAGGACTTCCCTAGACGATGGCTGCGACGGCTTCGCAGAAGGCATCGATGTTGCTGGGTGTTAAGCCTGCGACATTGATACGCCCACTGCCCACTAAATAAATAGCATAGTCTGCGCGTAATTTTTCAACATGCTCGGGTGTTAAGCCGGAAAACGAGAACATTCCGTTTTGGGTGGTCAGGAATGAAAAGTCTTGTTCTACACCCAAGGCTTTGAGCTTGTCTACGAATTGTTGACGCATATCGGCGATGCGGGCACACATATCTTTTACTTCCGCTTCCCATTCGGCGCGTAAGTCGGCATCGTTTAAGATAGTCGTAACGATGGCTGCTCCGTGGGATGGCGGGTTGGAGTAGTTGGCTCGAATGACGCGTTTAAGGTGGCTCAGGCTACGTGAAGCGACGTCGCTGTCATTAGCGACTAAGGTTAATGCACCGGTGCGTTCGCGGTAGAGTCCGAAGTTTTTAGAGAAGGAGGAGGTGACCAAGAGTTCACAGCCTTCGGTGCAGAAGGTGCGGAGGCCTACGGAATCTTCGTCGAGTCCGTTACCTAAACCTTGATAGGCGAAATCGAAGAATGCGAGTGCTTGTTTTTCTTTTACAATTTTAGCGAGCTGAGTCCATTGTGCCGCATCGGGATCCATGCCGGTGGGGTTGTGGCAACAGCCGTGGAAAAGTACGACGTCATTGGGTTTCACACCATTAAGAGACGCGACTAATGCTTCGAAGTCTAAGGTCTTGGATTCTGCATCGTAGTAGGGGTAGCTAACCGTTTCTAATCCTGCAGCATGAAATACGGGAGGGTGGTTGGGCCAGGTGGGTTGGCTGAGCCATACAGTGGCTTCTGGGTTCACCAGTTTGATGAATTCGGCTGCTACGCGTAATGCGCCGGTTCCGCCAGGAGTATGGGCTGTTATGGCACGGTTGGAGCCGATAATTTCATGGTTGTCACCAAAAATAAGTCGTTGTACGGCACTGGAATAGTCCGCTGAGCCGTTAATGGGTAGGTAGCCTTTGGTGGATTCATCGGCGAGGATTTTTTCTTCGGCCTTTTTAACGGCTGTGAAAATAGGGGTTGTCCCCGCTTCATCTTTGTATACACCCACAGTAAGGTTTATTTTATTGGGGTTTTCGTCTTTATTAAAGGCATCGGTAAGGCCCAAAATCGCGTCGGCTGGGGCCATGTCGAGTGTTTCAAACAAGATACTACTCCTTGGTGTTAGTGCAATTGAGTCGAATGACTAATGGGGAAATAAGGTTTACAGGCCATATCATAGCAAAATAGGGATGTTTAATGGAACATTGACGGTGAAGATAAGGATAGTTTCATTAAAAAAGCGTTCAATGTCGAAAATACTTTACTTGAAAGGGTGATTGTGAATGATTTGGATGAATAATCGTCTTTACATAGAGCGAATTTTATACTGGAATCTATCATCAATATCTTGTACGATGATAGCTCAGAAAATTTATTACTGAATTCAGGAGAACGTACTATGAGTAAAACAGATTTAACCCGTCGGGCATTTCTGGCTTCGACTACGGCTGCGACCACGGTGACCTTAACCGGTGCCAATAAGGTAAACGCTGCCAAAGTTGTTCCCGGGAAAATTTCCCCGAATGAAAAACTGAACTTGGCCGCTATCGGTACAGGGGGTAAAGGGGGTAGTGATACCAACGGTTGTAAAGGCGAAAACTTCCTCGCTGTATGCGACGTTGATTGGGATCGTGCACAACGCACTCTTAATTTGCCTCACTTTGTGGATAACAAAGAGTTCAAAAAATACAATGATTACCGAAACCTACTTGAAGATTTCGGCGATAAACTGGATGGGGTTACGGTGTCTACACCTGACCACACTCACGCACCGGCTGCCTATATGGCCATGAAGATGGGCATTAGCTGTTATGTGCAAAAACCATTGACACACACTGTGGCTGAGGCACGTTTATTGAAAAACGTGGCTGAAGAAATGGACGTTGTGACTCAAATGGGTAACCAAGGACACTCCGGTAATGGTGTGCGCCAAGTAACTGAAATGCTGGAAACTGGTGCAATTGGCCAGGTGCGTGAAGCCCATGTATGGACACACCGTCCAGTATGGTCCAGTCAAGGTCGCCCAACTCCGTTACCATCGGTAACGCAACCAGAAAACTTGGATTGGGACCGTTTCATAGGTTGTGCGCCTTGGCGTCCTTACGGTGCTGAAAAAGATCCAAACTCTCCGAAAATCAGTCGTTATGCTCCACACGATTGGCGTGCATGGCGTGACTTTGGTGGTGGTGCATTGGGTGATATGGCTTGCCACATCATGGACCCTGTTTACATGAGTCTTCGTTTGGTAGAAGCGAAGGATTATACGGTTGAGTTGATTCATGTTGAAGGTCAAAATGATGAGACCTTCCCCTTGGTTGAAACCATTAAATACAGCTTCCCAGCCCGCGGCAAACTGGCTGCGATTGACGTATACTGGTACGACGGCTGGCGTCCAGATCCAAAGGATCCTGAGAATCCAGATAAACGTATCTACAACCGTCCTAAACGTCCAGCGGGTATCCCTAAGGATCAAGTGTTGGGTGATAATCAGAAGAATGGTTCATTCTTGGTGGGTGATAAAGGCGTTATCACGATGGGTGAATACGGCGGTAACCCACGTCTCATGCCTGATGAAGCAATGGCGAACTACCAAAGACCTGATCCGTACATTCCTCGTGTACCGAATGAAGATAACTACTACGATTGGTTGAATGCCATTAAGACGGGTACTAAATCCGGTTCTGACTTCTCTTATGCAGGTCCATTTACCGAGATGGTAAACTTCGGTAACCTCATAGCAACGTCTGCTGTTCAAAAAGCAGGTGTTAAGAAACTGCACTGGGATAACGTCAAAGGTCGCGTGACCAATGTGAAGAATCCTGAGAAAATCGTAAGTAAAGAATACCGTAAAGGCTGGGAACTTCCTTGCTAGTTATATTTTAGTTTTAAAATATAATCCCGCTATCAGAGTCATTTGATAGCGGGATTTTTTTGTAATTAACTAGGGTGATTAGGAGTTGTATTTCAATAAGAAATAAATTACTACTCCAGTGATGGATACATATAGCCAAATGGGTACCGTGTATTTAACAACTTTTTTGTGTAATGAGAATTGCTTGGTTAAGGCAAAATAGACTGCCGAGAAAATAAGGGGCAGGGCAAACACTGTTAAGATGATGTGTGATATTAAAATACTGAAATACACATATCGAATTGCTCCTTCGGTGGCAAATTTCGTATCTCCGTGGATGTTATGGTAGATAATATAACTCACCAGAAATACAGCGGATAGGGTTGTGGCGGAAACCATGGAGGCGATATGAAATTTTCGCATTCCTTTTTTGATGGCTGCCACTCCGACAACGATACAAGTTGCACTAAGGGTGTTGAGTAAAGCATTTAATCCGGGTAGAAAGGTCAAGGCATTGGGATCGGCCGATTCTGATTTCGTGTTAAAATAAATCAACCAAACGAGAAATAAAAAGGCTACAACTGAAATCACCAAAATGAAAGATATCGCTTTGGTATTGTTCTTTTCTTGTACGGGGTCGGTCACGGGAAAACGAGTCCTTGATTAGTGTAGGTTGTGAAGGGCGCTATTCTACACGAAGTCCTAGGAGAATTTCACGTATTCACGTTTGCTGTCCCACTCGAGCATCTTGCGCTGAAAGTGGGAGAGGTTCCCCATCCGTGCAGCCACTACGCCGTACATGCCCAGGTCGGAAGGGCAGTTAAGGGCCACTTTGGGATCGCGAATAGCTGCATGGTGATTTTTATGGTGTGGTACCAGGTCTTCTGCGCCGGATTTCTTGTGTGATTCAATGATTTTATTGTCGGATTGCGAAATGATGTCAAATCCGCTGGAGGTGAAGACTATGGTTGCCTCCTGGCCGCGAATACAGTATTGGTTTTTATGTTTATTGTTCATTGTACCCAGTAGATGTAAGGTCATGCCGTTGGTAATACCTTCAATTTTGGGATATTCATAAAGCACTTCCAAACTATCGGGTAAGTCACGTCCATCGTCCCAAGTATAGGTGCCTCCCATCGCTGCTACGCGTGACGGGAATTTTAGTCCGCATGCTCGGATGAGGCGTGTTATACGATGAACAAAAAGGTCTGTGGATACACCGCCTGAGTAATCGCGGTAACAGCGACACTCATAGTAATGGTGAGGATTCCATGCACGCTTACGGCGTGGGTGTAACCACGTATCCCAATCTAAATCGTCGGGCATAGGTTTATCGTCTGTGATACCAACACGTCTCCAAGGGCCGCGGTCGAGGGGATAGTTTCTAACGTAATTAATTTGTGCTTCAACTACAAGACCAATTTTGCCTGCTTTAATCGCTTCGTAAGCAATGGCATAGCTGTCATCTGCCATGCCTTGTACGCCTACTTGTAACTTTAAGCCCGTTTCTTCTACTTTTTTGTGTAACTTCTTGACTTCTTTGATTTCGTAACACATTGGCTTTTCACAATAGACATGTTTGCCGGCTTTGAGGGCATCCATGGCGAGGTAATAGTGTGTGTGTTCCGGAGTCGCAATGACCACATAGTCTATGTCAGGATCAGCCAGCACGTCATGATAGTCTTGAGTCGTTTTGCTTCACGGCCAGCGCCGACAACTTGCTGTTGGAAATTTTCTGCTCGGCTAAGCATTACGTCGCAGCACCAACGAATGGCAATGTTTTTATCTTTTTTCATACTAATTAAGGAACGTAAATGTGCTCCAGCCATACCGCCACATCCAATCATGCCAATTTGAAGCTGTTCATTAGTGCCTTGTGCGTTTGCATGCTGTTTGGCCGCAAGTGTGGTTGCCCCAGCAGCAACCGCGCTGGATTTAATAAAGTTTCTGCGTGAAAATGAGGATTGTGTACTCATGAATGGGCCTTTTTGCCTACCAAGCATTAAATGGTTAGAGAATTTACCATAACCATTTAAGGCTTAGAAATATAAGCTTTCACGTTGATTTAAATTTGCAATTGATGGCCTCATTTGATTAAATCGCTGAATTGCTATGCGCTGTACAAGCCGTTATTTCAGGAAGGAAACGGGTATGATTGGGTTTTGGGTGAATCGAGGAGCGATCGGTCTTAGGTTGATCGCTTTCTGTATTGTGTCGATGGTGCCATCGACACAGGCGGCGGAGCCGTTTGGCATTGCCAATGGTGAGCGCATTGTGCTGGTTGGGGGGACATATATTGAGCGGGACGTTCGATATGGGTGTATCGAAACCTTAATGACTGCACATTTTAGTGACCACCAACTTATTTTCCGAAACTTAGGGTGGAGCGGCGATGAAGTTTCTGGTGTGTCTCGTGCGAGTTTTGATCCGGTGAGCAAAGGATATGAGCGACTTGTTCAAGCGGTTAAAGATACAAAACCAACCGTCATTTTGATGCAGTATGGGCAGAATGAATCCTTCGAAGGTCAAGCTGGATTAGATAGCTTTATTAAGGGCTTAACTACTTTGTTGGATGATGTATTTGACACGAAAGCACGTGTTGTATTGATATCGCCTTTTTTACAAGAAAATTTGGGCTATCCTTTACCTGATCCAAGTGCGCAAAATGAGAACGTAAAACTCTACTCAACGGCATTGGCTAAAGTGGCTAAAGATCGCGGTCATTATTTTGTAGATATGACGAAAGCTTTACCGGTATCGAATACTCTAACCAAGAAACCTCGTACATATAATGGCTTGCATTTTACAGAAGCCGGATCGTGGGATGTAGCCGCTGCCTTGATGAAGGGCTTGGGCTATACGCCTGCGCGTAGTAATCCCGAAAAACTTAAAACCTTGCGTACGGCGATTCAGGAAAAAAACCGTTTATTCTTTAATCAGTGGCGTCCGCAAAATGAAACCTACCTTTTTGGTTTTCGCAAACACGAGCAAGGTAAATACGCTGAAGAAATTCCGCAATTCGATCCCTTGATTGCAAACATGGAAAAAAAAATCACTGCGGAGCGCAATCGCTTGGCCTCATCCGGTAAAGGGAACTAAGCTCATGAAATGGCTAACAACTATACACCGATTGATTCTTCCTGCATTGCTTTTAGCAGGCCTGCCTGCGATGGCACAGAATACATTATTAACTGTTCCTGAGCCCGATGTTGAAAAAGAATTGGCTAATTTTGAAGTGGCTGAAGGGTTTGAAGTAAACCTCTTTGCTTCCGAACCCTTGGTAGCCAACCCCATTCACATGAATTGGGATGATGAAGGACGTTTGTGGGTAGTGGGGAGTGCTGTGTATCCGCATATCGCCCCTGATCAACAAGCGCGTGACACGATCACCGTATTGGAAGATACCGATGGAGACGGTAAAGCGGATAAATCTACCATCTTTGCCGAGAACCTCTTTATTCCTACCGGAATTCTACCCGGTGATGGGGGTGTATACGTTGCTAATAGCACTGAATTGCTCCATATGAAAGATACAGATGGTGATGGTAAGGCGGATGAGACCCGTGTGGTTTTATCCGGTTTTGGTACGGAAGATACACACCATATTTTGCACTCCTTGCGTTGGGGCTATGATGGTCTGATTTACATGAATCAGTCGATATATATACACAGTCATGTGGAGACTCCTTATGGAGTGAAGCGATTGAATGCTGGGGGTATCTGGCAGTTTCGTCCGGATACAATGGAGTTGGAAGTTTTTACCCGTGGGCAAGTGAATCCGTGGGGGTATCATTATGATATATGGGGGCAATCGTTTTCCACCGATGGTGCATACCACGAAGGGATTAACTATCTTTTTCCAGGCGCAGCATTTGTTACGGTGTATCAAATCCCGCGCATCCTGAAAGGGTTGAATAAAGGAATGCCCAAACATTCGGGTTTAGAAATTTTAAGCGGTTCGCATTTGCCGGAAGATTGGCGTGGTTCGATGGTGACCAATGATTTCCGTGGACATCGTGTGAATCGTTTTGTCGTAAGTGATGAAGCAGGTGGGTACAGTTCCGTAGAGCAAGAAGAGGTGTTGAAAACACATCATGTGGCTTTTCGTCCAGTGGATGTGAAGATGGGGCCGGATGGTGCTATATATATTGCCGATTGGTATAATCCCATCATTCAGCACGGAGAAGTGGAATTCCGTGATCCACGACGGGATCATGAGCATGGCCGAATTTGGCGTGTGAGCGCGAAAAAACGTCCATTGGTTGGACGCCCAGATTTTCGTAAAGCCAGCATTCCAGAGCTTTTTGAATTGCTAACTTCTGATGAGCACTGGAATAGGGTACATACCAAGCGTGAACTTAAGGTTCGTGACCGTAAAAAAGTGCTGAAGGCTCTTGAGTCAGCTACCCAACAATTTGACGTGTTGGATGATAAGCAAGAGAATTTACGTCTTGAGTTATTGTGGACCTACCAGACGTTGGATGAAGTTAACGAGGAATGGTTAAACACCTTACTTGAGTCGAAGGATCACCGAGTGCGAGCAGCAGCGGTTCGGGTGCTGTCAGAATGGAAGGGGCGTTTGAATGATGAAGCGGCCTATTTGGCCAAGCTGGAAGAATTGGTTGCAGATGAACATTTCCGTGTGCAAGTGGAAGCGGTTCGGGCTTTGGTGCGTGTGAACTCAGCAGAAGCTGCCGATATAGCTATGCGTGTATTTAAATCGCCGGTGAAAGACATGGAGACCAATCTCGAATATGGTCTATGGACAACCATGCGGAAAATGAAAGATATCTGGATGCCTGAATTGGCTTCTGGTAAGTTGGCCTTTGCTAAAAATAACGATGCGGTATTGTACGCACTAAAAGCGATCGATTCTGGCGAAGCAGTGGGGCAGTTATTGGCATTGTATCAAGGGGATACTCTTACACCGGAGCAACATAGAGAAGCTTTGAATGCATTGGTGAATCATGCTGATGATAAATCGATGGGCGATTTAGTTTCAACCATCTTAAGTAACGAAGGGTTGAATGATAAGCAACGCGCAGATCACTTGAACCATGTTGTGAATACAAGTAAAAGACGCAATGTGAAACCTGAGACAGATTTAAGTGCTCTAGCTTCATTAATTACTGTGAGGTCGAACGGTGTTCGTAATGCGGCTGTTCGCGCAGCTGGACAGTGGGGAATCCAAGATTTACGGGTACCGTTGACTGAAATTGCCCTGTCGAGTGAGCAGCCTGATTGGGTGCGCTCAAGTGCATTAGAATCACTTGCTAATTTAGGCGGCGATGATTCACAAACACTGTTGGAGCGATTGGCTGCGGATGATAAAATTGATATGAAAATCCGTATAGCAGCAACCAAACATTTACTGCGCATGAATGTCGATAGTGGCGCTAAACTTACGGTGGCTATGCTGAGCAATCTAAAAGGGGAAAACCCTGCAGAGTTGTACCGTGCTATTCTGAAAGCCGATGGAGCTCCTGAGGCCTTTACGAAAGCGTTGGAGGGTGCAACACTCCCGGCTGAAGTCGCGAAAGTCGGCGAACGTGAAATCTCCTCATCCGGGCGCAAGGAAGAAGCCTTGTTGGCAGCGTTGAATACGGCTGGTGGATTGGGTGAAGCGCGAACTTCGTTGAGCGATGCTGAGATGGCTACACTGCTAAAAGCGGTACAAGAAAATGGTGATGCGAAACGTGGGCGTAAACACTACCGTGCTTTAGGTTGTTTCCAATGTCACGCGATTGCCGGAGCCGGTGGAGTGTTAGGACCTGATATGACCAGTATCGGTGGGAGTGCTCAGATTGATTATTTGATTGACTCTAACTACTTCCCTGATAAAGCGATCAAGGAAGGATTTCATTCGCTGTTGGTGGAGAATAAAGATTACGAACTGTTTAGTGGAATTAAAGTCAGTGAAACTGATACTGAACTGGTGTTGCGCAGTGCCACCAATCCGGAAATTCGTATTCCGTTGGACACCATTGAGACGCGTGATGACGGAGGTTCATTGATGCCTTCGGGGCTTGTAGATGGATTACTTGAAAATGAATTTGTGGATCTGGTGCGTTATTTATCTGAATTGGGTCGAACGAAAGATTTCTCCGCAGGTACAGGACGCCATGCGCGTGTTTGGCGTGCATTGGCTGATACTCAAGCAGCGGAAGATTATCTCTATGAGACCAAGCCTGAAGCAGCTTTGAAGCCTCATGAAACACTGACGTGGGATACCGCCTTTAGTTATGTGCCGGGTCATTTGCCATTAAATGAAGTGCCCACCATTAAGCACCGTTATTGGCAAACGTCCTATAGCTTTTTACGCTTTTCATTGGAAGCTAGTTCAGCGGGTAAAGCGGCACTGAGCATGCAACCGGTAGACGGTGTGCGTATGTGGCTGAATGGTAAAGAAGTGCCAGTGACGGAGCGTGTACTCATCGATGTGGCTAATGGAAAAACAGAATGCACTTTGATTCTGGATCGTTCGAAAGCGAAGGGCGATGTGGATGTGCAATTGGTGGAAGATGATAAAGCCACGGTGACCGCGCAGTTTGTAGGTGGGTTGTAGGCCTTACTGCTTAACCCATTTTCCCGGTGGCATGCCGAAGCGTTTACTGAAGAGGCGGTAGAAGTGAGAGAGATCGTTGATGCCGCAAGCGAAGGCGGCTCCGGGAATGGTGGAGTTACCTACGGTAAGTAGCCGTGCCGCATGCTCAAGTCGAAATTTCGTTAAGGTCTCGTTGAAGGTTGTACCGGTTTGCGCTTTGAACAGTTCAGTGAATCGTCGACGAGACAAGTGGGCCTGATTTGCAGCGAGATCGATATCCCAAGGTTCAAAGAATGACTCACTCATGTTTCGAATGACTTCAGCTACGCGTTCCTCGGCATTTTGCCCTGGGGGGCTGTCGGGCATGCGTCCAAAGCCTAGCAGTATTTGATTCACTTCTGATTCAATGGACAACCTAGCCCCAACTAAATCGGCTGACTGTTCATTCATGATTCGGCGTAAGGCGTCGTGTAGATTAGACGCATGCACGCCGAATGGTGACATGAGGAGGTGAGCACGTTGAGTGATATGTGCCCAGAGTGAGGCGCGTTCCTTGTGTTGCTGTATGAAAGCTCGGGAAAAACACAAAAGGAGGATGGCGGCTTCAGTATGGTCCTCAATTTTGTGACTAACTCCGGCGGGAATGGCACAGAAGGTTCCAGCGCTCATTTCGATAGGGGTGTCGAAACGCTCGTCGTTGAGAGCGATGGTTCCGCGGAAGACGGCATAGCATTCATGGAAATCATGTTGCTCTTGGTCCATCTTAAACCCGGAGCCATGCAGGCTTTCCGACACTAAAATTCCGCTGTCGGGAAGGTGTACTGCAATGGGTCGATTGGTGGGTTTTGGTTGTGGGGTCGTTGGGTCCATAAATTGTGTTGCCCATTTGACGATAAATTGTTTACACATTCAAGCGTTTATAATAAATAATTATACACTAAATCGCTCAAAATTGCCTAATTATCAAATGAGATTACCCAATCTGCAAAGAAAGATCGGAAAACTTGGGGTACCATGGTTCTATTATGATTAATTTAAACACTACCTACACACCTGCTGATATGTCTCAAGCCCTCTCGGTTTTCTTAGATGTGGCTTCGGACAAACTAATCGGTTTGAATGAAGCCCAAGCCAAAACCGATGGTGCGCCTGTCTTTACAGTAAATGGGAAATACACAGCGCGTGGTTGGACCGAATGGACCGAAGGTTTTCAATATGGCTGTCAGATTTTACAATACGATGCAACAGGTGATGAGCAATTTCTGCAGATGGGGCGTGATAACACAATCAATAAAATGGCACCCCATGTAAGTCACGTTGGGGTACATGATCACGGTTTTAATAATTTAAGCACGTATGGGAATTTACATCGCCTCGCTCGTGAAGGACGCTTTGATGAGTCTACTGATGCACTTCATTTTTATGAGATGGCATTGAAAACGTCCGGTGCTGTGCAAGCGGCACGTTGGTCAAAAGTGTATGATGGAACTGGGTACATACATTCTTTCAATGGTCCGCATTCACTGTTTAGCGATACCATTCGTTCATGCCGCAGTCTCATGGTGGCGCATCAATTGGGTCATCGCTTGATGGGTGAAAACGATGCTAAGATTTCTCTATTGAAACGTGCCTACGAGCATATTAAAAACATATCGGACTATAATGTGTATTATGGCGAAGGCCGCGATAACTACGATATTCCCGGGCGTGTTGTGCACGAAAGCATCTTTAATATGACCGATGGGCGCTACCGTTGCCCGAGCACACAACAGGGATATTCCCCCTTCACTACATGGACGCGAGGTTTGGCGTGGGTGGCATTGGGGGCTGCTGAAGAATTGGAGTTTATTCGCACGTTGGACGATGAAAAGCTCGAGGCAGTGGGAGGGCGTGATGCTTTTGAATCGTTGCTTATGAAAATGGCACGAGCCACCTGTAATTTCTATATCGAGCAAACACCGACTGATGGTGTGCCGTATTGGGATACAGGTGCGCCAGGTTTGGCGCATATGCCGAATCATTTGAATGAACCGGCTCAGGTGGACAATGCCTATGAACCCGTGGACAGTTCGGCAGCAGCGATTACCGCTCAAGGGCTACTGCGTTTAGGGCATTATTTGGGAACAAATACCGAAGATGGACTCTATTATTTCAATGCTGGATTGACAGTAGCTAAAACGCTTTTTGCCGATCCATATATGTCGACTGACCCTGAACACCAGGGGCTGTTGTTGCATTCGATCTACCATCATCCGAACGGGTGGGATCATGTACCTGCGGGTAAGACAATTCCACAAGGCGAATCGTGCATGTGGGGTGATTATCATTTGATGGAATTGGCCGTGTATTTGAAGCGTCTCATTCACAATGAGCCTTATTTAACTTTTTATATTCAGTAATTTTATTAGCTTTTAATTGAAGAGGATTTTTAAATTTATGTCAACGACACACTCCATCGGTATTATCATGAACGGCGTAACTGGACGCATGGGGAGCAACCAACACTTGGCGCGCTCGATTGCTGCGATTCGAGAAGAAGGTGGAACTAAGTTGGATAACGGTGATGTCATAATGCCTAATCCGATTTTGGTAGGACGTAACGAAGAAAAACTTCAAGCCTTGGCTAAGCAATATGGTGATTTTCCTTATAGTACGGATTTGGATTCTTTGCTTAAGGATACTGCATATCCAATTTACTTTGATTCGCAAACCACGTTACGCCGAGTCACTGATGTGACACGGGCGATTGAAGCGGGAAAACATATTTACAGCGAAAAACCTACAGCCACCAATTCTGCCGATGCTATGAAGCTTTATGAAATTGCAAATAAGGCAGGTGTAAAGCATGGGGCTGTACAAGATAAATTATGGTTACCCGGTTTGCTTAAATTGAAGCATCTTATTGACACTGGATTTTTTGGGAAGATTTTATCGGTGCGAGGCGAGTTTGGGTATTGGGTCTTTGACGGCAATGGGCAACCCGCGCAACGTCCCTCCTGGAATTACCGCAAAGAAGCTGGTGGTGGAATCATTCTCGATATGATGCCCCATTGGCGTTATGTAATAGACAATCTTTTTGGTGAAGTGAGGGCATTGACCTGTACCGGCAAGACGCATTTGGAAACGCGATGGGATGAGAGTGGTAAGCCGTATGAATGCACGGCAGACGATGCGGCCTATGCTACATTTCGCACTGATCAAGGGGTGATTTGCCATTTCAATTCGTCGTGGACCGTGCGTGTTCGTCGAGACGATTTATTCACTATGCAAGTAGACGGAACTAAGGGGTCAGCCGTGGCGGGTTTACGTAATTGCTTAGCACAGTCCCATGAAAACACGCCGCGCCCTTTGTGGAATCCAGATATAGATAATCCTAGTGATTTTTATGATGCATGGGAGGCTGTGTTGCCGGATACTGAGTATGACAACGCTTTCAAAATACAGTGGGAATTATTTCTGCGTCATGTTATAGTAGACGAACCTTTTCATTGGGATTTGAAAGAAGCTGCGAAGGGTGTGCAATTAGCCGAGGTGAGCCTTGAATCCTGGAAGCGGGGCAAGTGGTGCGATGTGCCGGAGTTGTAAACCATGCCAGAAAAATTAACAGATATAAGTCGTCTGTGTATACATTCGATGACGACAAAACCATTATCTCTTACTGAATCAATTGAGGCTTATTCGTCTGCAGGAATTCCTGGAATAACTGTGTGGCGAGAGTTTCTAGATGAACTGGGTGTTAAAGAATCTGCCACTCGCTTGGCAGATTCAGATTTGGAAGTCGTGAGTTTGTGTCGTGGTGGCTTTTTCCCTGCAGTGGATGCATCGGGGCGTGAAGCTGCGTTGGATGAAAACAGACGAGCTATCGAACAAGCAGCCACTATTGGTGCACCTATGGTTGTGCTGGTATGTGGAGCGATCCCAGGCCAAGCCCTGACAGAATCGCGTAAGCAAATTCAAGATGCATTGGCCACACTTTTGCCTGAAGCTCAGGTAGCCGGTGTGAATTTAGCTATTGAACCTTTGCATCCTATGTATGCGGATGACCGTTCTGCAGTGAATACCTTGGGGCAGGCCAATGATATGGTTGAGGCCCTTGCACATCCCAATGTTGGGATTGCGGCAGATGTGTATCATTTATGGTGGGACCCAAATTTAGAAGCGGAGATACAGCGTGCAGGTGATTCGATATTAGCGTTTCATGTAAGTGACTGGAATACACCTACTCTCAATTTGATGAATGACCGAGCGTTGATGGGACATGGGTGCATTAATATTCCTGAGATTCGTGGTTGGGTAGAATCTGTTGGTTTTGATGGTCCTATCGAAGTAGAAATTTTCTCCAATCGTCATTGGGGAAGTGCCCAAATCGAATATTTAGAACAAATCAAAACGGCGTATCTGAACTATGTCTAATCAAATAGCATTTGTCACTGGTGCCAGTCGTGGGATTGGTCGCGGTATAGTATTGGAACTGGCTTCGCGTGGTTATGATGTCGTGGGGGCTGCTACTCAAGCGGATCCGTTAAATACCACCAAAGGATTGTATGAAGTTAAAGCTCGGGTAGAAGAATTGGGCCAACGATTTTTGCCAGTATGTGGCGATATTACCTGCCGTGATGATCATGCGAGAATGTTGGAAGAGGCACTCGTGGAATTTGGACAGATAGATTTGTTGGTTAATAATGCAGGGGTGAGCCTTCTTGAGCGTTTTGATGTGCTTGATACGACATCCAAAAGTTATCAACGAGTTATGGGTATAAATTTAGAAGGCCCTTTTTTTTTAACGCAACTAATCGCCAATCAAATGGTCAAGCAAGTTGGGGACAATCCTGCATCTAAACCTTCTATCATTTTTATAACCAGTATCTCTGCGACCACTACCAGTCCGAATCGCGCTGAGTATTGCATTAGTAAAGCCGGATTGAGCATGGCTGCACAAACGTTTTCTGTTCGTTTGGCTGAAGAAGGCATTAATGTGTATGAAATCCAACCCGGCGTTATTCAAAGTGATATGACCGTTGGGGTTAGTGATAAATACGATGCCCTCATTGAAGGTGATTTACTCCTCCAAAAACGCTGGGGAACCCCTCAAGACGTAGGCAAAGCTGTGTGTGCTTTGGTTGGTGGGGACTTTGATTATGCCACAGGAGCTATTGTTGAAGTGGGTGGCGGTTTCGGCATTCGGCGATTATACTAGATTTATGGTATTTTCAGCCCCAATTCGCTAGAATGGGTGCTTTCAAACTCTTCATTTTATACTCCTAAAACACAAGGAACCGATTCATGAGCCAAGGCGATGATATTCAACATTTAGTGGGAAAACCCCTCAAAACTAGGGTGATTGGGTACTTAAAACTGGCCGGACCGGGCTATATGCAAAGTGCGATGACTTTAGGTGGTGGATCGGTTGCTTCTTGCGCGGCCCTTGGTTCACTCTTTGGGTATAAATATCTCTGGGTTCAAATTGTAGCTATGTTTCTGGGCTTTGTTGTCTTGGCCAGTGTTGCGAAGCAAACCACCAATTCCGGCGAGCGCGCTTATGGTGTTTTCTGGCGTGAATTACACCCCATCTTTGCTATTTTCTGGGCTGTGAGTGCGTTAATCGCCACCATTCTTTGGCACATCCCGCAGTATTCATTAACCGCCAACGGGATTATCGTGTTAACTGATGGCTTAGGAATGAATTTGGACAATACTGCGGGCCGCAGCGTGATGGGCGTTGTCGTATTGGCTTGCGCTTCATTTATGGTCTACATGTACCACTCGGGTGCAAATGGCTTGAAGCTGTATGAAAAAGTTATTAAGTTCCTGATTTGGTTAATTGTATTAGCGTTTGCCATTGCAGCTTTCACTGGTGAAGGAGTCGCTTGGGGCGAATTGTTTAAAGGGGTTTTTGGGATCACTTTCATGCAAGAAGGATTTGAAGGTGATTTAGCACTTCGTCCTGTTGTTGGTGCATTGGCCGCTGCTGTGGGGATTAACATGATTTTCCTCTATCCGTATTCCATCATGGAACGTGGGTGGGGCAAAGACTATAAAGAATTGGCCTATACCGATTTGTTAACCGGAATGGCTTTCCCGTTCATCATTGCCACGAGCTTGATGATTATTGCTGTAGCAAAAACCATTGGACCAGAGCCGGGTATGCACAACTTAGAAGCGATTAAGGATGTTCGCCAAATCATCCCAGTATTGTCGAGTAGTTTAGGCGATGGCCTTGCGTTGCTGGTGGTTGGTTTCGGAATGACCGCAATTGGTTTTTCCACCATTATTACTCATATGTTAGCCACCGGGTTTATTGGTTGCGAAATGTTTGGGTTGAAGTACGAAGGGAAAAAGAAGTTTCTGTTCTCCATGCTTCCTACGATTGGTGTCGTTGGTGTAATAATGAAATTTCCTTTGGAATTATCCATTACTGCATCAGTCTTAGCTATGCCTTTGATGCCTGTTACAGTTCTGTGTTTCTTGGTGTTGTTGAATAAAAAGTCGTATATGGGGGATGCGATGCCTACTGGTAAGAAACGATTGCTTTGGAATGTGTTATTGAGCATTGCCATTGTGATTATGACTTGGGCAGCTGTATATGTCTTGCAGTCAAAATATAAAGCGTTTAATGCTAAGTACAATGCCCCTGTAGAAGTCATTGAAGAAGTTCCAGTTGAAGATTCCACCGAGGAAGCCAAGAACTAATGAATTCAGTAAAATTTATCGATGCACAGTTATACTTACGCAATGCCCATACCCGTATGCCCTTTAGATTCGGAAGTACATGTCTCTTGGGATGTCCCCAGGATCTATTGAAACTAGAGGTTGAAGTGGAGGGCGAATTGGTTAATGGCTATAGCGCCGAATGTTTGCCTCCTGGATGGTTTGATAAACGACCTCGCGGATACGAAGAGCAAATCGAAGACCAAATCGCGGCGATATATCATGCCCGAAAAGGCTTTGCTGAGCGAATGAAAACGCCACAACCCTTTTTTGATGTCTGGCTTGAAGTGTATGAGTCTATGAAGGACTTCAGTGCTGAGACAGAGATTCCTATGCTGGTGTGTAGCTATGGGTTTAGTTTGCTGGAGCGCGCAATGCTTGACGCGATTGCACGTCGGCATGATATGAGTTTTGCAGAAGCCATCCGTCAAAATATCTACGACATTAATCCAGGCAAAATTCACGATGAATTGGCTGGTTTTGAACCGATGGAATGGTTGCCTGATGAGCCAGTCACTGAAATCGCTGTTCGCCATACGATCGGATTGGTTGATCCTTTAACCAAAGAAGACGTTTCTGCAGGTGAGCCCATCAATGATGGACTGCCAGAAGCCTTGGAAGAGTATGCTGAGCAGACTTCCTTGCACTATTTAAAAATTAAATTATGCAACAAGCTTGAAGATGATTTAGCGCGCCTTACACAAATTGCTGAAATTATGGCCCGTGTTCATGGAGCGGATTATGCTGTTACCATTGATGGAAATGAGCAGTATAACAATGCCGATGAATTGACAGAATTGTATGATCGTATTCAATCCACTCCTGCACTGGAAAATCTTTGGAAGAATACATTGCTGCTTGAGCAACCATTAAACCGTGCACAAGCTTTAAACCCTGAATTTTCAGATGATATCCGCAAGCTCGCTGCTATAAAGCCCATCATTATTGATGAGTCCGATGCATCGTTAGATAGTTATCCGCAAGCATTGGCAATGGGTTATACAGGAACATCGAGTAAATCCTGTAAGGGGCCTATTAAAAGTATCATGAATGCTGGGTTAACGTGGTTGCGTAATGATAAAGGGCGAAAAAATGACTTTATTCTTACCGGAGAAGATTTAACCACTGCAGGAATGATCTCATTGCAGGCAGATTTGGCCTTAGTCGCCACGATGGGACTAACGCATGTCGAACGCAATGCCCATCACTATTACAAAGGTTTAAGTTATCTGCCTGAAAGTGAGCAAGCGCGTATCCTGGAAGCGCACCCGGATTTGTACCGTGAAAATGCGGGGTACACGGCTATGAATATTGATGACGGTATTCTTCAAATCGAATCTTTGCAATGTCCTGGTTTTGGTTTTGCCATTGAGCCTGACTTGAGTAGTTATACCCACGCTGAAGATTGGACTTTTGCTTCTTTGGGAATTGATCAGTAATAAAGGTCCTATATCCAATGGAGTCACTAATGAGTAAATTTAAATCGGCAATCTGTCTAGTCGCTACATTAATATTGTTCGTATTGAGTGCTTCTTCGCATGCGCAAGCAGCAGGTCCAGATCAACGACCCAATATCATATTTATCATGGCAGACGATTTAGGTTGGGGAGACTTAGGGTGTTTTGGTCAAACGATGATTCAAACCCCCTACATTGATCAGCTTGCTGCAGAAGGCACTCGTTTTACGCAGGTTTATGCGGGTTCATCGGTATGTGCTCCAAGTCGTTCATCGTTGATGACGGGAATGCACAATGGGCATAACCGACTTCGAGATAATATTCCGCATGGTGTTTTTTTACAACCTGATGATTTAACGATTGGCGAAGTGTTAAAACAAGCAGGCTATATGACCGGGGCCATTGGGAAATGGAGTTTGGGTGAACCCGGCTCTTGGGGAGTAGCAAACTATCAAGGATTTGATTATTTTTACGGTCACCTAAATCAAGACCAAGCGCATTTTTATTACCCCGATTATCTTTGGGAAAATGACAAAGTCCTGTTGCTGCGTGGTAACCGAGGTGGGAAACGCAATAACTACACTCACGATCTCTTTACCGAGAAAGCATTGGATTTTATTGACCGTGAAAAAGAAGATCCGTTTTTCTTGTATCTTTCCTACACCATTCCGCATTGGTCTGATTACAGTCGCAGTACACCGGATTCACAAATCGTACCCAGTGATGAGCCCTATACCTACAAAGATTGGCCGTAAACCGAAAAAAATTATGCAGCGATGGTTACGCGAATGGATCGAGATGTCGGACGCATCATGGAAAAACTTAAGGCCCATGGATTAGACAGCAACACGTTGGTATTTTTTACCAGTGACAATGGTCCCTGCCTTACCAAGAGTCATGATCCTGAGTTTTTTAATAGTAACGGTCCATTTCGCGGTGTGAAACGGGATATGAATGAGGGGGGGATTCGGGTACCCCTAATTGCGCGTTGGCCCGGTAAAGTACCAGCTGGGAAATCCAGTGAACAAATTTGGGCATTTTGGGATTTGATGCCAACTTTAGCAGATTTTGCGGGACTACCCAAACCGGAAGGGATTGATGGTATTTCTATGAAGCCTGCGCTCTTGGGCAAAGAGCAAAAGGAACAACACGAGTATCTCTACTGGGATTATGGTCATTGCCGTTTGGAATACATGCAGGCTGTACGAGTGGGAAATTGGAAAGGCATTCGTACAAGTACTGATGCGCCAATTCAGCTATATGATATCATTAAAGATCCTGGTGAAGAAAATGATGTAGCTAAAACCAATCCGGATACTGTGGAATTATTGGATGTTACAATGGCCAAAGCCGTAACGCCTTCGCCACAGTACCCCATTGGTGTTCATTATTACTGCGAGCACTAAGCCGAACGAACGGCTTCAATATCTTTTTAAGTGGTATCGAACTTAGCGAGGTGTTTTTGTATTCGATTCGAGTCATTGCGGGATTGTTTTTGGAGGCGTCATTTTTCAAATAGTTTTCGTCCTTCATCGGAAAGTGACCGACTCTCCTTGCAGACTTTGGGAACTTAACGAAGCTGAATCTGATCGAATAAGTCGAAGCTTAGCCACATATCTTCATCGACGATATGCTTTTGGGGGACTATCGAGTTCAATACACGTTTTACGCAAGCGTTTCATTTCCAATTCTACTGTTTCAGAGTCGATGAGGCTCCCTGAGCTTAGTGTGGCCATCCGTGTCACGCAAGTATTCAGATCGCGGAAATTTCCCGACCAAATGGCCTCGTTTGATGTTGAAAAACTGAGGAAGCGTTTCTGGGTATCGCGTGTGAATAGCACTTGTTGACTCTAGTTCTGTTCGAATTTTTCCATTTCAAAATTGATGTTTGGTCCAATTTCTTTAGGGCGTTCAGCCAATCCGGTAAGTGAAAAAGTCATGTCTGAACAATCCTTCTTGAACGCGTTTGGAGAAATCCTGATTGCCCCCTTCAATGAGTTGGAAGTGGCTAGTGCTTTCTTGGTCACTGCCTACGGGAAGAAAATAACCTGTTTCAAAAGCGCGTAGGAGCATGGCTTGGACATCTAAATTTAATTCCCTGATTTCATCCAAAAATAAGATACCTTGGGATTATTCCGGGTTCCATGGCTTTGCCGACCTATGTGGTGCGTGGACTTCTCAGTTGTTGAATAGTGCTACTCACGGTGCAGGTCGTGTGATGATCAGTACTCATGCGATTAAAACGCTGGACCGTTCTTTATGGAAGGATAAGGTGAAGCAAAAAGGGATCGAACTATCGTCTGCTAGGCTTGATGAGGCACTGATGGTGTATAAAGACATTAATGAAATTATGTGCCATATTGAAGTTATGCGCCACCAAGGAGATCTCGTTGAACCCATTGCACAATTTCGTCCTAAGATGGTGCGTATGGCCAAAGGTGGCTGGGCGGAAGATTAGTGTAATAAAAAAAGCTCTGATGAATGAATCATCAGAGCTTTTAAATTTCGTTTAAGGGATCTATCTATTTTACAGGAACAGGCTCTTCTTCGGTTGTTTCAGCTTGTGGTGCAGCTGGCGCGGTTGAAGTATTTGGAGCTTTCTTCAGCAATGGGTCATCGTTAGAACTACGGTAGATGGATGGCCCACGATATTCAGGTGGAATATCGGTGTAGACTCCATCTTCGTTGTACATCCAGCTAAAGTCTCCATCCATAAGTGTTTTGGTGACTTGGTCATAGTCGGAGTTATGGTTGCTTTTCACATCACGGAAGTTTTGCTTGATACGTTTGACCGCCTCTTTACAATACAGATTTGCCAATTCTTGAGGTGTAGAATCTTTTGGATTGGCAGCCATTTTAGCTTCGGTTAATGCCAATACGCAGGACATTGCAAAAAGGTCTACACCAATATCCCCAAAATTTGCGAGGATTTGTTGTTCGTATTCGAGTTTCTCTTTGTATTTACCCATAGTGGTAAGAAGACGGAAACCTAGCTTGCGACAATTCTTTTCGATAAATGGTAAAAAATCGCGGTTAGCTGGGCTTAAATATTTTACATTGTATTTGGGAGATGATGGGATAAACAGTGAAGGCACCCATTTCATATAGAACTTGGCCGCTTTCATAATTAAAGAAAACTTACTTTCTTTATCCCAAGGCTTGGGTTGCAAAATCGGCATAACCAATTTGAAGTGAGTATCCATAGCCTCACGCCCCATGATCAAATACATCACTTGAGTAGAGCCTTCAAAGATACGGCCAATACGGGAATCACGTAGCCAACGTTCAGCTGGTACTGGGCGATCACCCCGCCCGTGTAGTGAGTCAGATGTTTCAAAACCGCGACCGCCGCGAACTTGGACAAAGTCGTCGCACATTTTACTGGACGCTTCAGTACAGAACAATTTAGCTGCTGCGGCTTCCAGTCGAATATCTGCATTTCCTTTATCGGCCCAGGAAGAGGTAAGCCATACCATAGCTTCCATCGCGTAGGTTGTGGAAGCAGCTAGCGAGGCGTATTTTGCAATGGACTGGTGTTTACCGATGGGTACACCCCATTGAATACGATCATTAATCCATTTTTCCATTTCCATGACGATTAATTTAGCGCCGCCTGTAGCGGAAGCAGGAATACCTAAACGACCTGTATTGAGAGTAGTTAAGGCAATTTTCAAGCCTTCACCTGGTTCACCGATCATATTTTCTTTTGGAACTTTTACATCGGTAAATTGTAGGAGGCCGTTGGCAATAGCGCGGATACCCATGAAGTTACAGTGGTGTAATACTTCGTAACCCGGCATATCTTTTTCAACAATGAAGGTTGAAATTTGCATACGTTCTTTACCACGTACGATTTTGCCTGGTATGTTTGCCATCACAACTAAAATGCCAGCAGCGGGGCCGTTTGTGATCCATAGTTTTGTGCCATTTAATATATAGTGATTCCCGTCTTCAGTAGGAACTGCAGTCATACCCATTTTCGCGGGGTCAGAACCTACATCCGGTTCTGTCAATGCAAAAGCGGAAATTTCGCCTGCAGCCATTCGGGGCAAGAACTGTTTCTTTTGCTCTTCAGTACCGAAAAGTTTCAATGGTTGAGGAGCACCAATACTTTGGTGAGCAGATACATAGGTAACGGTGGTTAAGCAGTAGCTTCCTAAGAACTGAAGTGCACGGCAGTAGTTTACTTTACTGAAACCAAGACCGCCGTATTCTTTAGCGATCCCCATACCAAAGGTTCCAATTTCTGCCAAGGCATCTAAAGCTTCCTGGGGATAATGACCTGTACGGTCAATTTCCGCTGGGTTAATATGCTCTTCACAAACGACTTTAAGTTTTGCAATAAATTCATCCCCAATCGCTTTTTCTTCTTTCGATTGTTCGGGGTAGGGATGCATCAGATCCCAACGGAATTTACCACGAAACATTTCAGCGGTAAAACTGGGATATTGCCAATCGGCTTCACGGGCCTCTTCAGCCAGATCCATCGCTTCTTGTTTTGCATCGTTGTTCAAATCTTCTTTTGCCATGACAAGGTATACCTTATATAGAAAATTACAATTTTTAGAGTATAGCATTAACTATAACGCTAGGGACATTATTATATAAAATTTGGATAAAAGGATACGAACGCAATCCGATTTTTTTATCGCAACCAAACTGTATGTATATATACTACTGTAAAATACTAAAAAGATCAAGCAATTTTTACATCCCTACTATTTGTGATTATTGCATGATAAACGCAAATGTATACTTTAAAAACTATGTTCCATTAGCTACTATTACGTATACTGCGTAAAATTAAGGATACAGTTTATGTCTAAACAAAAGATAAATTGGGGCGAAGCTTGGGCTGAAGCCGCTAATTTGATGTGGGATCACCGAAAGCGCTTATCTATAGGGCTTTTTTTACTAATGATCAATCGTGGAGCGGCTTTTGTGCTTCCATTCCTATTTGGAGCATTCATTGATTATGTAACTGCAAAAAATTACGATCCCGTCAATGGATTAATCAAAATTCTTGCAATTGCCACCATTATTCAAGCCATTACATCCTATATACTGTCTATCATTTTGAGTGTATCGGCTCAACATGCCATTATGGAAATGCGCAAAACTGTTCAGCAACATGTAACTCGGCTACCCACTAGTTATTTTGATTCGACCAAATCCGGGGTTTTAATTTCACGTATTATGACGGATCCTGAAGGGATTCGGAATTTAGTGGGGACAGGAGTAACTCAGTTGGTTGGAGGCATTGTGACGATCGTTATTGCTTTTGGTGTTCTGTTTTATCTCCATTGGCAACTCACTTTAATTAACATGATTGTACTCGGGTTATTTTCAGGGGTGATGTTTTATGCCTTTTCGCGGTTACGCCCTCTATTTAGAGTCCGTGGTGAAATTAATGCAGATGCCACTGGGCGCCTTACGGAAAGTATGGGGGGGATCCGAGTTGTTAAAGCGTACACCGCCGAGAAACGTGAAGATGAAATTTTCGCTACCAATGTAAAGAAACTATTTGAAAATGTTGCTGCTACTTTAACTGGTGTATCGGCAGTGACCGCAATCTCAACAGTTGTAATCGGAACACTCAGTATAGTCGTGATGATCATTGGAGGGAATGCCGTTATGGATCCTGATAGTGGCTTTGCGCTGAGAGAGTTGATGACCTATATTTTCTTAACTGGGATGATGGCGTCACCGCTGATCAATATGGCCAACATTGGTACCCAAATTACGGAAGCTTTTGCAGGCCTCGATCGCATTCGTGAAATTCGTTCGATGACAACTGAAGGGGAAAACGATGATTCATTGGATCCGTTGGATGGAGTTAAAGGGGATATTGAATTTAAAAACGTGACCTTCGAATACGAAGAAAATACCCCTGTTATAAATGGAGTATCGTTTTCAGCACCCGCAGGCAGTACTACAGCGCTTGTGGGATCCAGTGGCTCTGGAAAATCGACTCTAATTGGGTTGGTGATGGCCTTTCATTATCCCAAGTCCGGTACTATTTGTATAGATGGAAAGGACATCACGGAAATAAAGCTGGGTGACTACCGCAGTAAGTTGGGTGTGGTGATGCAAGATAACTTCTTGTTTGAAGGGACCATTGCCGAGAATATTCGGTATTCTCGGCCTGATGCAACAGACGACGATATTCTGCGTGTTAGTAAAATTGCTCATTGCGATGAATTTATTGAAGGATTTGAAGACGGGTATGAGACTGTAGTTGGTGAACGTGGGGTAAAATTGTCTGGAGGCCAGCGCCAACGTGTGGCTATTGCCCGTGCTATATTGGCGGACCCGGCTATTCTCATTCTGGATGAAGCAACGGCTTCGTTGGATTCAGAATCCGAAGCAAAGATCCAAGACGGTTTAGAGAAACTACGAGTCGGCCGAACAACGTTTGTGATTGCTCACCGCTTGTCAACGATCCAATCTTCGGACCAAATAATTGTGCTTGAGCATGGCCTTATCGAAGAGTCGGGTAAGCACCATGAATTGTTGGCAATGGATGGGCGTTATAAACAACTCTATGATAAACAGTATAAGTTTGAGATGAATCGGTTTATCAATCCTGGAGAAGAAATCGAATCGAAGGAATAATACTATGCGTACACAATGGTTGATGATACTTGTTTTTTTGTACAGTATTACTTAAGGCAGCATGGGTATTTGCGTTGGATGCTGGTGCATCCAAAGTGGATTTAGTTCCACCTTTTCCAACAAAGATGGCCGGATACTTTGATCGGCACAATGCCTTTACCGGTGTAGATACACCCATTTATGCACGTGCGCTTGTATGCTCTAACGCTGAAATGACTCTTGGAGTAGTTGTGGTTGATTTGTGCTATGTTACGCGTAAATTGACAGACCTTGCGCGGGTCGCTATTCAAAAGAAAACGGTTATACCCAGTGAAAATATTCTCATCAGTGCCACTCACACGCATTCAGGACCGTCTGGCTTTGCTGGTTCGTAATTGGGGCGTTTGGGTGAAGGGGAAGACAATAAGCTAACTAAATTTCTGATTAATCAGATCGCCCAGTCGGTCGTAATGGCCCATAAGGAAAAGGGACCAGCTCACATAGGTTTTGCATACGGACATTTGGATAGCCTTACTCGTAATCGTCAACAAAACAACAATGAGGTCATTGATCCACAAGTAGGTGTATTGAAAGTTCAGAAAAAAGATTCGCGGGAGATGATTGCTGTATTGGCAAATTTTACGGGGCATCCAGTGATTTTTTGGGGGGATAACTTACTGCTTTCTTCAGAATATCCGGGTCAAGCCTGCCGTACAGTGGAAGAGTCATTGGGGGGCGTTGCCCTTTTTACTCAGGGAGCTTGTGGCGATATCACCATGCATCGTAATGGTTCAATCCCTGAAGAGGTGACTCGTATCGGGCGCATTTTGGGCGGTGAGATTATTAAGACTACGGAATCCATTTCGGTATCGGAAGACAATGAGTTGTTTTCGCAGGTTAAAGCGGTCAAAGTCGAAGCGCGTGAGATACTAACGTTGAAAGAAGCGGCCGCGAACATTAAGGCTCGTAAACAAGCCTTAGAAGATGCCAAAGTGGCTGAGCGTTCAAAGGTGATTATAAGTGATCTTCAACGGGAAGTGAACGCGGCGAATACGACCTTTATGGTTGCTCAGAAGTTAACAGAATTTCCAGATACGCTCGAGCATAGCACCAACACCAGTATCCAAGTGTCCCAAATTGGGCCTATGGTGATAGTGGCTATACCTCGTGAAATATTTGTTGAGTATCAATTGGAAATGAAGCAGCGCATTCATCAGGACACCGGGAAGTCAGCAATTATTGTCGGCTATGCCAATGATTATATTGGCTATATCATTACCCCACGTGCCAATGAAACCGGGGGCTACGAAAAAGCTATTTCGAAAGTGTCGCATACATCAGGGCGCACATTGACAGAAGCGGCGATTGGGATTGTTCGGGAGTCCTTAGTGGAGTAGACCTATCTAGTCCGCTTAAAACCACCCTGCTCACTTATCTCTACGGTCACCTCAGGCGGTGTATCCAATCCCAGTAACTTAGCAGGTTGAATAGACGCCATCGCCCAGGCCTCATCAAAAGTCGCATCAGTATGCAATGCTGTATTGATGACTCCGTAGTCTAGTGTAGTGGCGGCTCCGGCAAGTCCAGCGTGACCAACTTTGGTACAACGCAAGGTGTCGGAGACTTCAACTTCGAAATCACCGAGGGCATATCGGCCGGGGCCCATGTCTGCAGCATTGATGGCATCGGATACGAGAATGGAGCGTTGTATTCCTTTGGCGCGAATAAAATTTTTGAGGGTGAAGAAGGGGACGTGGTGTCCGTCAGGAATGAAGCTGGCCATGAGATTGTCTTCGGCGAGTTGGGCCTGAATGTAATTGTCCATGCGTGGCAACTCTTGGTGCGATCCATTGCCAAGGTGCGTAGACATCTTGAGCCCAGCATTGACCCCATTGCGGATTTCGGTTGAAGAGGCGTTGGTGTGCCCGGCTGCGGATATGATGTTGTTTTCGTTACACCATGTGATGAGGTCTGTTGCGCCAGATAGTTCTGGTGCAAAGGTGACAATGCCGAGACGTCCTCCGGAAGCTTCCTGTAGGCGCGCCATGAGATCGGGTGCATCGACGGGATCTATAACATGTTCTAATGGATGTGCACCGCGTGGCCCAGTGACTCTTGAAATAAAAGGGCCTTCGATATGAAGTTTTGGGAATGTCTGGGCTAATTCGTTGTTGTTTTCAATGATGTATGCGTAGGCTCGGCAATTTGATTCGAGTCGTTCCTGCGATGCGGTAATAAGGGTCGGTAGGGCTACCATAACTCCGCGTTGATGAAGTTTAGAACGCATGTGGTGAAAGGAATCGGAAGTGAATGCTGTTTCTGAACCATTGAAATCAATGCCCGCGTATCCATTTACTTGAATGTCGACCAGGCCGGGACCGGTATATTGAGTGGGGAGATTGTTGGACATTCGTATTAACCTGCGAACATCGCGCTTAGTTTACCTGCCACGGTACTAAACGTTCGAGTGGCTAAGTAAAGTAGGATGATGAGTCCGACGAAACCAATGAGGTTGCTGAGCCATTTATTTTTAAGGTCGCCCATGAGGGCTGAGTTGTTGGCAAAGTAGAGTACGATGATGGCGCACAATGGCGAGGCGAGTAGTGTTGAGCTTTGTGCGATGAGGACACTTTCTGCACTCCCTACTCCGGCAGTAATGGTGCCAACGGCCACCACGCATCCAATGATTAATGAAGCGATGGCGCAATAGCGTGTGGCCTTTGATGTGATGTGTGCATCCTTGCCTAGGCCGTCGGCGAGCAGGGTGCCTCCAATCATAGTGTTGGCAATGAAGGAAGAAAAGGCTGCTGCGGCAAGGCCCAAGCTAAATACAACGCCTGCGGCATCGCCGAGGATGCCTTTTAATTGGTCGGCAAGTTCACCGATATTTTTGAAGCCACCTTCGGTGCCGTAAAGGGATTCTGCAGCACCGATCATGATAATGAGAGCGATACTGGCGAGAATAGCAATGCCGATCCAAGCATCTTTAATGGCGTCGTCTAAGTTATCTTTTTGCCAACCTTTGGCTTGTACCAGATAGGCTTGATAAAAAGCTGCGACTGCGGAGAACGTGGTGCCGAGCATGCCTGCGGCGATGACAAATTCTCCTTCGGCAAATCCATCGGGCACGAGGCCTTTGGCAATGCCGACAGGGGAGACGCCTGTAAAGAAGAGATTGCAAACAAAGGCGATGAGCATACAGATAACGAGTCCGCGCATAAGGCCTTCGAGCATTTCATACATATCTTTAGCTTGAAAGAGGAAAATGCACGAGACGATGGTAAATACAATTGGCCAAGCAACAGCAGGTACATCGGGGATGAGGCCTTGCATCGCTACGGCTACGCCAATGTTATTGCCAGATTGGAAACCTGTAGCGACAAAGAATGCGGATAGTCCGACGACAATGGCAATGGGGCGACCCCATAGGTTGGCGATGTGTTGGAGTAGAGAGTCGGGGAGCATGCAGCCGATGCGTGCGGCCATGGATGTGTAGGTGGCCATGAATATACATGCAGCCAGGAGCATCCAGATGAGGCCATATTGGCTGTGGGCTCCGGCTTTTGATGAGGCGACAATACTGCCGGGGCCGAGGACGACGGCAGCGACGATGATGCCGGGGCCGATGCGGTGATACCAACGTTTCGTTTCGCTCATGAGGAACTCCGTAGTATTGTTAGCCGTTTAACCATTCATCGCGATGTGCTTCAACAAAAGCATCGTCGTTTAACTCAGGATACTGTGCATAGACACGATCTATTTCTTCGAGTTGTCCAGCGCTGAGGCCTTCATTGGGATCGAGGCACCAGAGGCCTTCGAGGAGGCCTTGTCGGCGGAGGACTTCGTGTAGACCAGCGATGCAGCCTTGGAAAGCATTGGCGGCATCAAAGAAGACGGCATTGGTGTCAGTAACCGCAATGCCAAGACTGAGTAATTCGTCTGAAATATAATCGCGGTTGTGGACTTCTTCGTGGCAGCGGTTGAGGAGTTCGACGGCCTTTTGTGTCCAAACGGACCAATGTCCGAGTAGGCCACCAACAATGCGTCGCTCGACAGTAGTGTTGCCATTTTTTAAATGATAGGCCGTGACCAAGTCGTGCACAATGTTATCGTCATTTCCGGTATACAGCGCAATGTCATCGCGACCGGCTTCAACGACGGCGCGAACAACGTCGAGTGTTTGGTATCGGTTGAAGGGGGCCATTTTGATGGCAACTATGCCCTCAATTTCTACGAAGCGTCTCCAGAATGCATAAGGGAGTACGCGTCCGCCGACGGAAGGTTGGAGATAGAAACCAACAACAGGGATGGTATCGGCTACGGCTTGGCAATAGGCGATCATTTCGTCAACATTGGATTCAGCGAGAGCAGCGAGGCTTAAGAGCCCAGCATGGTAGCCCAGGCTTTTGAGTAGCTCAGCTTCTTGCACGGCTTGAGCGGTAGGACCACAGATTCCGCCGATGCGTACTTGGGGCGTTTCGTTTTTAGCATCGGCGCGATCCATTTCCTCTTTGGCGAGGGTGAGTACTGGTTCGAAGAGGCCAATCTTGGGATCACGAATAGCAAATTGGGTTGTGTGTACACCTACGGCGATGCCCCCGACGCCGGCGTCAATGTAATAGCGGCTAAGAGCGCGTTGACGGCGTTCATCGAGTGTACGTTCAGCAGTGAGCGCTAAGGGTTGTGCGGGAATGGCTACGCCGCGATCGAGAATGCTTCTAAAATTAATGTCGCTCATTTAAAAGTCTCCGGCACGGTTTTCGAATCCGGTGGGTTTATTTAAACTCGCTCCACCTACCATGATCCAGTTGGCAATCCATTCGAGCATTTCTGCGAGTGAAACGGAGGGGTACCCCCAGAGATCGTGGCTACGTTGAGCGTTGCTTAAGAGTGCGGTGTCGGCCTCCTCGCCTTCGAGGGTGAGTTCTTTGTTCATATAAGCAGCGAAGTATTCGGCTACGCGGCGTACGCTGATTTGTTCTGGGCCAGCAACATTGATGTGGCTGGCGGGACTACTGGCTAAGTTTAGGGCGAGAAGGGAATGGGCGTTTGCATCGCCTTGCCAGATGGAATTGAGGGTTCCCATGGCCAAGTCTATAGGCTTGCCGTCGAAGACGCGCTGCGCTACATCGACCAGTACGCCATAGCGCATTTCGGTGGCATAGTTGAGTCGAATTAGGGCGATGGAGGTTCCTTGGCGTTCGGCGAAATATTCGAACATACGTTCGCGGCCTAAGCAACTCATAGCATATTCGCCCACAGGATCTAAGGGGTCAGATTCTATACAGCCGCCGCTCGTTAATGGGGATAAACCATAGACGTTGCCCGTAGAGAATGCAGCGATGCGGCTTTGGGCAAAGTGCTGACTGACGACAGTTGGTAACCAAGCATTCATGGCCCAAGTGAGGGGCTGTTGTCCAGTGGCGCCAAATTTCATTCCGGCCATGTAGATAACGTTGGGGCATTTTGGGAGCTTGGCAACTTGCTCGGCTTCAAGTAAATCGCATCGGATGGTTTCGATACCGTGTGCGTTGATACTGGTCTCAGCTTCAGGATTGCTGTAGCGGGATGCGGCGATGATTTTTCGATCGACTCCGGCTTCGTCTATAGCACGCTTGGCCATGCGGGCCATGGTTGGGCCCATCTTGCCGCCTGCGCCTAAGAAAAGGATGTCGCCATCAATGCGTTTCATCATATCAACGACCGCAGGAGTTGGGCGGCTTAACATTTCTTCTAGGGTTTCAACGGAATTAATGGTTCTAGGGGAATTGCTCATGTATCGGTAAATCCTTGTAGAAATATTGGTTAAAACGGATTCAAGATTAAAGCATATCTACCTATAAATACTCAACTTATAGATACCTGATTAGCTTCTATGTGAACAATAATGAACCGTAAAATAAAGGCCTTTTATATGCATTCCCAATTTCTTAGTCGAAATATTTTTTCACAATCCATTTGGGTTGATGACGGTCAGGTTTTCGTTCAGTTCCAGTGAGATCTTTATAGAAAGGCTTGGGGGTGCTGACTTCTAATTTAGCTTTGTCCCCATACTGTTTCTGTTGTTCTTTTAATTGCGTCATTAATGAAAGCTTTAATAAAGTATGGTCTGCATTTTTTGCGAGGTTGTTTAATTCATGTGGATCGTTTTTAAGGTCAAATAATTGAGTGTGGTTAATCTTTGAGTACCGGATTAGTTTCCAGCGATCTTGTACAAGTGCGCGTTGATTGTCTTTGTATGATAGGAATACTTTATCGCGCACAGTATCGACTCTATTTTGCCATATGGGTTTTAGGGACTTACCATCCAACTCTAGATCTAATGGTAAATCAATTGCATCGCATACTGTGGGGAAAATGTCGAGTAAATAACTAAGAGCGGTTGACGATTGCCCCTTAGGAATGCCAGGGCCGACAAAGGCCAGTGGGGCACCCATGCTGTGCTCGTATAAGCTTTGTTTACCTAATAATCCATGGCTACCTACGGCAAGGCCATGGTCCGCTGCGTATACGATAACAGTATTCTCGTAGAAGCCCTTTTCTTTTAATGTAGTTATAATAAGTCCAATTTGATCATCCATGTGGGTAATTAGTCCATAGTACTCGGCTAATTGATCTCGAACTATTTCAGGCTCACGGGGCCATGCCGCTAAATTTTCATCACGAATGATCAATGTGTCATTATCAAAAGGATGTTGGGGCATGAAGTTTTCTGGAAGCGGTAACTTAGCATCATAATAGGGTTGACGATATTCCAATGAAGGCTGACGAGGATCGTGGGGACTGGTCATACACACATAGGCCATAAACGGCTGGACGCTATTTTGTTGTTTAATAAATTCAATAGCTGCATCGGCAAAAAGTTTGCTGGAGAACTCTTCTCCTGTACGTTTGTTGATAAGCGTTCCTTCTTTAGAAATGTCTTGAAGTGGTACTGCAATGTGGTTCGACATTCCGCCCATCATGATGTTTTTCCCATTCTCAAAACTCCGCAGAATTGCCGGGGCATTGTTGTGCCATTTACCCGTTACAAAAGTTGAGTATCCATTTGTACGAAGATGCTCAGGGAAGGTTGTGACACCTTTGAGATCCATTGGAATGCGAAAGTAAGCTTGGCCAGACATCATCATGGCGCGACTGGGTTGGCATACTGCTCCGTGTTGTGAGCCCATGCAGTAATTTCGGCGGAAGCTGAACCCATTGTGGATGAGAGAATCGATGTTGGGGGTTTTAATGTGCTCGTTTCCATATGCACCAATACTATCTGGTCGTTGGTCATCTGCGAGGATAAACAATACATTGGGTTTTGCTGCATTTACCGACATTGAAGAAAGCATTACCAATAAAACTGTTAAAACTCCTAATCGAGACCACATACTTAACTCCTTTGGTAATGGTTTAAACTGAATCTTCAATGTACTTGATTTAACTTACTTGGTTCAATGAAGTAAGCTCGAATTTGGATGACAGGTCGGTAGATGTAAGTCAATGGGATAAATGAATTTAGGACATCTAATACAAGTAATTGCTGTCATCAAAAATACATAAGTGCTATCAATAAGGACACATTGTATCTTTTTAAAACGGATCTGCGGATCAGCTGAGATAACCGCCCACCAACATGCAAAATGTATGTATGAATTTTCACAATGAAAACTTTGTAGGCGGATCCTACACGCAGTATGATGTATAGCTTGTATTGTACACCGAGATATTTGCACAACCCGGCTTAGACTTGATGGCGGCGGAAAAGCCTTTGCACAAACCCGCAAAGTCTTCTAATAAAATTGACTTGGTGTGGTTTGAAATCTGACACTATAAAGGAAGGCGTTTACGTCACGAAGCTTCTATGATGGCAACGGATTATACACACCGGCACGGTACCTATGAAGTGGCAAATCATTTCTATACCGAAATGATTCCCGAATTAGAGGAAATTGCTGAGAAAGCTATTAAGGGCGATGACCCTGAGAAACAAAAAAAGGCATGCCTTAGACGATTCCATTATGGCGGTGCTTAAATCCGATAACCATAAATGGTACCTCAACGAAATGGATCCCGAGGAAGCGGCTGAACGGAAAAAGCGTAAGGAAGAATTCCAGAGCCTATACTCTAAGTAATATTGTACATAGTTGATCTGCCTATCCTTGACCTCCGGTGTCTGCGCCGAAGATTTTTTATAGTCAATGGAACTTTTTTGATTTAAATATATGGTGTCTAACATTAGGATAAGGACTCGTTTTAAAGGGCTATTTTATATTTTCTCCATACCTCTTAGGCGATCAGCGAGGCTGGTATTGCGGCGACTGACGTCGGTATTGTTGAGTGCTCGATAAAGGGCTTTGGATTCACCTACCACAACGACTAGTCCTTTAGCGCGTGTGATGGCGGTATAGAGAATGTTGCGTTGGAGCATGAGGTAATGTTGTGACACGATTGGAAGTACCAGAGCGGGGTATTCACAGCCTTGGGATTTATGGACGGTGATAGCGTAGGCGAGGCTGAGGTTGTCGAGGTCATCAAAAGTGTAGAGGGCCGTACGGTCTTCAAATTCTACATGAAGCTCCTTGGTATCCATAGACATTAAAATGATTGTTCCCACATCGCCGTTGTATACGTCGAGTTCATAATTGTTTTTAGTTTGAATGACTTTATCGCCTACCCGCAATCCACGCCGTGGAATAGCCTCGCCGTTAGGATTCAGTGTTTCCTGCAAATATTCGTTTAGACGGGCTACCCCAGCGTCACCACGGTGCATAGGGGAGAGAAGCTGGATGTCTTTTAAGGGGTCCAATCCAAATTTTTTAGGGATTCGCTTCGTGATCAGTTCGAGGATGGTGTCACGCACAGCCACGGGATCTTTTCGTTCAATTAAAAAACAATCGGTGTCATTCCATTTGGGTGATTCGCCGACGTTGATGCGGTGGGCATTGGAGATGATACCGCTTTCGGCTGCCTGCCTGAATACTGTTTTAAGGCGGACGGTGGGTACTTGGTTGGAGGCAATGATATCCATCAAGATGTTGCCAGGGCCCACAGATGGCAACTGATCCACATCACCCACTAACAATAGTCGGGCACCATTGGGTATGGCTTTGAGTACGCTATACATTAAATTCAGATCCACCATGGACATTTCGTCGATGACAATGACATCGCCTTCAAGTGGATTGTTGGTGTCGCGGGAAAAGTCATGAATCTGTGGGTTGTATTCCAGCAAGCGATGAATGGTTTTGGCTTCATGTTTAGTTGTTTGTTCCATGCGCTTCGCGGCACGGCCGGTAGGAGCAGCAAGTAAGAGCGAGAAGCTTTTTCGCTTAAATACGGAAAGTATGCTGTTGATGAGGGTGGTTTTTCCTGTTCCAGGCCCACCTGTGATGACCATGACTGGTGCTTCGACACTTAAGCATAACGCGTCACATTGTTCGTCAGAGAGCTCAATGGAAAGTTTTTTCTGGACCCACTCAATGGCGACATCAATCTTGTCTGTAACTGGATCTTTTGGGTTAGACATGATGCGTTTTAGCTCATCCGCGCAGCCCAGTTCATGTTCATGTAATTCCTGCAGGTAAATTGCATCGTCTTCGGCTATGACGGTGTGTGTATGAATCATGGATGCTAGTTCAATCGCCACGAGCTTAACTTCTACCGCCAATAATTCTGAGGCCTTATCCAATAACGTTTTTCGCTCTGAAAAAACATGTCCATCGCTTACCATTTGGTGCAGGGTGTAGCTAATTCCAGCGGATATACGTGTTGGTGATTCTTCCTCCAATCCAAGATTGGTGGCAATTTTATCTGCGCCCAAAAATGCGATGCCTGTAATGTCTTCTATGAGGCGATAAGGATTCTCGCGCAACACCGCTACAGCACCATCGCCGTATTTTTTGTAAATTTTTACGGCTTGATTGGTTCCAATGCCGTGGCCCTGTAGAAACACCATAATCGACTGAATATTTTTCTGCTCTTCCCAGGCCTCGCGGATTTTTTTGGCCCTTTTAAGGCCGATGCCTTCGACTTTTCGAAGCTTTTCAGGGTGTTCGTCAATTACTTTGAGGGTTTCAATGCCGAATGTATTAATGAGCCGTTCAGCATAAGCTGGGCCGATTCCGTGTATGAGACCTGAACCTAGGTATTTTTCAATGCCAACGAGGGAATTGGGAAGTACTGTCGTGTAATCGCTAACTTTTATTTGTCGTCCAAATTTATGGTCATCCACCCAGTCTCCATTGATGTGGATGGTTTCACCAGGCGAGATAGCCATTAAGGAACCAACAAAAGTCAGTAGTTCATGCTGGCCTTCAATACGCATGCGTGCGACTAGAAAACCGTTGTCAGGGTTCTCGTAGACGATGCGTTCAACGATGCCTTTCGCTGATGCCCGATTAGTGTCGGGTAATGATGACTGCGCCCCACTATCGGACTTATCCAGCATCGCACTCGTCCGCCAATGTAGAAGCAACGCGAGGAATGAGTTCGGCTATGGTTTTGGAATGTATGCCGTCAGCGGGATTCAGGTATTCTTCGAAAATGGAGTGGTACTCATCGTCTTGTAAGAGCATAGATGGATCCTCGCCACGTTCATGTAATGCTTTAAGTACCTGTCCGGCGGTTATTTTTTCTAGGGGCCGTGCAGGCTGGTACGTGTTGGGTTCAGTAGCCGACTCGATAATGAATCCCGCATCTTCTAATTGTTCTATAGTTGCACTCAATAATCGACTTGGTACATTCCAATCTAAGGCGGCCTTTTTGATATCCAACGGTGCTAAATTGTTTTCAAAGCGATGCCCCATATCGATCATTGAACGTATACCCAGAGCAGCTCGATAGGCAAAACTGGCTTTATCAGCAAACCGTTCCAATGCGAATGTTTTTTCATTTTGATAGGCATAGGTAATTTCGGAACCAAAAAGTAGAATGGCCCAGCTGAAATAGATCCATATTAGGAGGAAGGGGAATTGCGCAAAGACGGATAAAACCGCTTGATACTTGGCAAGTCCTACTTGGAAGTTAATGTAAAACCATGACAAAAGTACCCAAAGTGAACCCGATATAAGACCGCCAAAGAGAGCATAGAAAAAGCGGACTTTTGTATTGGGTACAATGTAATAAAGCCCTGTAAAAACTGTGATAATTACGCAAAAATGGGATGATTGCAGCAGCATAGCCATAGGGCCAAGGGCTTCCAGTACTCGGTCACTCTTTAATGCTGTTGTGACTCCTAGCACCACGGCCATCACAAATGGTAAGCAGATAGTAATGACTAGGTAGTCGCTCATCATTCGGTACCATGAGCGTGTTCGGCGGACTCCCCAAACGCTATTGAATGACTTTTCAATATTTTTCATCAGCCCAAACACTGTAGTGATGATTAATAAGATGGCTGAAATACCGAATGCCGCTTTGTTTTTAGCAGCTTCGTCTGCTAGTAATGCTAAACTTTCCGACAGGCCTACAAGCCATTCAACGGGATCTTCCATTTCTTCATCAGAAGTATCGTTTTCGGTTTGACCTACTCCGCGTGTTAATTGCCGTAATACTAAATCCTGAAGTGCTTGATTGCTTTGCACCTTATCGGTTTCATTATCATCGTTTAGAGACTCTTCGCCGGGTGGTGCGTTGGCATTATTTTCAGTGAATTCAGGATCAGCAATTTCCTCATTGGATTCTATAGTAATGGAATCTGTTTCTGGATCTATAGGCAACTCATTTTCTGGAGGGGGGGAAGAGTAATCGTCTATCGAAATCTCATCCGTATCATCCGCTTCTTTTTTACCTAATCCGGGTATGATTTCCGCCGAATTTACAATAGCATTTTCCAGTTTTTTTTGTATATTGGCATAGACCTCTTCGCCTAAATTAAATGTCTGAATAATATAGAAAATTACAGCAAGGAAAGGGACTATTGATAAGAGTGTAGCGAATGTTAATGCCGATGCCCGTAACATAAGTTGGCCATCAAGCAACTTTGTTAGGAGTAATACCAGTACGCGTAACTGCTTCACTAGAAAGCCGTTAGGGATATCCTCTCCAGGCTTACCAATATGCCAGATATCCTGCACAACAAAAGCGCGCAGACGTTGACACCTTTCTTTTAATGTAAGTTTAGGATCAGCCATCCCTCTATGCTACTGATTCTGGGTGTGATCTACAACTTTGGTACATTTTTAGCTATGTATACTCTACTTAATAGCAAAAATCGATATTGCGTGGTATAGTTTTACTACATTTATATCCGTATGAAGCGGTGAAATCCCTCTACGGCATTACAATAGATAATAAAAACTGGATTTTAAATTATATTCAGTGTGTATTAGGGGGAATTACGTGTTTAAAAATCTAATTATTAGTGTATTTTTTGTTGGGGCTATTTTTGTTAATCCCAATACCAATGCCCAAGATGAATTAGGCTTTTTTATTGAAATCCAAAAAGCACCTAGGGCTAGCCTCTCGGATCAACCTACAGAAGAAACGGTTGTGCGTAGCCGAAGTGTGATTGCAAATCCCAATAAGTTCCCCAATGCAACACGTAAGCCTGGATATATTTTACCGTTAAACGTCTTTCCTGATTGTGAAATCGAAGTGGTGCTGGATACATTGGAAAAGCGTGACGAAGAGGATTTTACTTGGACTGGTTTCGTTGGTAATGAAGGCGATGGCGGAAGTGCAACAATCGTTGTTAAAGGGGAGATTATGGTCGGGAATATTCGATCCGAAAAAGATGGGTATTACCAAATACGCATGGATTCCGCTGGTGATATGGTTGTTCGTGAAATCGATGAAGCCAAATTTGCACAATGCGATACTGAAGATACAGACTCGGTCGACTCTCCTTCAGTTCCCAAAGCATTTTTTCAATTGGATGCAGAAGATTCGAGTGACATATTTGATGTGATGGTTATCTACACCCCTGCAGCTCGAGTTGCAGTCGGGGGAACTGCAGCGATGGAGGCCTTGATCAATTTAGCGGTTTCCGAAACCAATACAGCCTATACGGAAAGCGCCATCGATTCACAAGTTCGCTTAGTGCACCAACAGGAGCTTACCTATATCGAAATTAGTTCAGCCACAGATTTAACCTCGTTAAGAGGAAACGGTGATGGTGTACTTGATACGGTCCATACTTTACGCAATACCCATGGAGCAGATTTGGTGTCCTTATTTGCAGATTATAGTGGAACGACCTGTGGGCGTGCTTCAGTAATGACTTCGTTATCTTCAGGCTTTGAATCATCTGCATTTAGTGTGGTCTCATATGATTGTGCGACAGGGTACTTTAGTTTTGCTCATGAAATGGCCCATAATATGGGTTCTATGCATGCACAACCTGAATCTACTCAGGGCAGTGGTTTGTATGGCTATTCAATGGGGTGGCGCTGGAATGGTAATGCGCAACGCAGTATTATGGCGTATTCGCCCGGTACCCGAGTAGCGCGCTTTTCCAATCCTGATGTCTTGTACAATGGATTTCCAACCGGGGAAACTTTAGGGCTATTAGATGAAGCCAATAACGCTTTAAGTATTAATAATGCTGCATCGACAATCGCCAATTGGCGAACGGCGGTCAATTTAAGTACTGTCACCCCTGAAACCGATTTGAGTTCTTCCGGGCCACAAGGGGGAATTATTTCTCCAGATACAGAAACCTATACCCTTTATAATCCAAGTGCGAGTAGTATTGATTGGAGTGCGAGTAAAACCGAAAATTGGTTAAGTCTTTCTACAACAGGCGGCACCTTAGCCGCGGCTGCTTCAGTGGATATTGTGGTGTCAATCAATGAGAATGCTCAAGGATTAGCGATGGGGGAACATAGTGATACTGTTAGTATATACGATATTAGTAATGACTTACTTGCAGTACGTATTGTGTCCTTAAATATCCTATCACCATTCATTGTCTTACAATCATACAGTAGTGCCGATGTGCCTCTAAGTATTTCATCTAATGCTGTAATTGAATCCACACTTCTGGTTCTTGAGTCATCTATCATATCGGATGTGAATGTTACGTTGGATATATCACATACATGGGATTCAGATTTGGACGTATCATTAGAGTCTCCAGATGGGACAGTAATCCAATTGTTTAGTGGAGTTGGTGGTTCTGGAGATAATTTTTCTGGAACAATTTTGGATGATGAAGCAGAGGGGTCCATTCAGTTTGGTTCAGCACCCTTCTTAGGTAGTTATCAACCTGATGGAAGTTTATCCGATCTTGATACTGAGGATGTTATGGGGGAATGGACTTTGTTTGCGGCCGATTTGGTATCAGGGGATGAAGGAACGCTCAATAGTTGGAGTATCGAAATTGAAACCTCAAACCAAGGGGCCGTTGTTTACACGGATTTTGCTAATGATAGTGGCATCGAGAATGGTTCAGAATTTTCCCCTTGGAATACGCTTGCAGAAGCCTTATCTGATGTAGATGAAGGCGGTATTATTAAATTGGTTGGGGATTCGGACGTCAACGCCACGACCGAAGTATTTACTAGGCCAGCACTGCTCGATGTAGCAGTGATACTCGAAGCTGAAAATGGGATAGTACAAATTGGTGTGTCGCCATAAGTGATTGTTTATTATTTAGTGCTAAGGTTTTTCTTGCCGAATATAAATAAATGCTGAGAGGGTAAAAACTCGTGTAATTCAAGCAACTCAAAGCCCGCTGGGATCCACTCTTCTTTTACTTGTTTTACAGACATGCGATGGTCAACTTTGATGTGTTTAGCCGAATTGCCATCTAGTCGATACTCTAAGAGGCATAATTTTCCAGTAGATTTTAACGATCCATGCATCTTTTTGAGCATGATTTCCGGATCTTCAAATTCATGATACACATCGGCTAGGATAATCCAATCTACAGATTCTTTGGGAAGCCGGGGGTCATCAAATACACCCAGTACAGGGGAAATATTGGTGATTTTTTCTTTCTCACAATATTGATTGAAGTATGTCAGCATTTCAGGTTGTATATCAACGCCATACACCCAACCTGTAGGGGCAACTTTTTTTGCAATCTTGCGTGCATAGTAGCCAGTGCCCACTCCGATGTCTGCAACGATATCGCCATCCTTGAGTTTCATGGCTTCCAATACTTTATACGGTTGCTCCTTTTCATCCCGGTCCTTTCGTTCTAGCCAATCAGCGCCTAAATAGCTCATCACTTGCGCAGGTACTCGCTCACGCTCGGGATGGGCATGAGGTGTTTTCTCGGATTTAGCATCATGGGCAAATACGGGGCTTAGGGTCATACATAGTATGAGACTTAGAATTTTAATTTTCATTGCTTTCTCCTGTGACTTTTTCAGTCGTTTCAGATACATTTTTTTTATTGGCTGGATATAACCCTTCAGTTAATCCTAAATAAATCCCAGGATTCTCATTGAGCGATAATTCATTATCACTCCATAGCCCTGTATATTTGCGCTCCAATACATCCAATACGAGCTCCTCGTCTTTTTGCGTATATCGTCCGGGAGCGCCAGAAGGCATGGTCTTATCCAAATGACCGCCACGAACCAGCAAGTGGTTTCCACGTTGAAACGAGAATGTTACATCGCCTACTTGCCATGTGTGGCCTTCAAGTTCACCTTCGCCAAGATATTCAGGGAGTTTAACTTCTGGTACGAATACGGGCGTGCTTGACAATGGCAAGGTGGGGGCTTCCACTGGTTCAATGCACCCGGTCAGTATCATCAGTAGCCCTATAAACACCACTCGTATCACCATGAAGACTCCCTCTTTTTCTATAGAAATTATATCATACAGACTTTCCCTTTTTCCTGATTGCTAAAGTCAGTATAATGGAACACATTATGCCTGAAGATTTATTCGAAAATGCTGCAGCCGATCGCTTGCGCAAAGAAGCCCCCCTCGCCCGCAGAGTTGCGCCACGTACGCTAGATGAATTGTTGGGTCAGGAACATATCCTCGCGCCTGGAAAAATGTTGCGTCGTGCTATTGAGGCCGATCGTATTACCTCACTTATAATTTTTGGGCCTCCCGGATGTGGAAAAACAGCATTTGCCCGTATTATCGCGATGCGTACCCAAGCCAGTTTCCAAAATATTAACGCTGTAACGTCTGGGGTTAAAGAATTACGCGCACTTATTGCGGATGCTAAACAACGCCGTATTCATGAACGTAAGCCCACGATTCTCTTTGTGGATGAGATTCATCGTTTTAATAAAGCGCAGCAAGATGCACTTTTACCCGACGTTGAAAATGGAAATGTAATTCTGATCGGCGCAACCACAGAGAACCCCTTTTTCTCTGTCATTGCCCCTCTGTTATCGCGTTCTCAACTGTTTGAGTTCAAACGCCTTGACGAAACAATACTGCTTGAGCTTTTAAAGCGTTCCCTTGAGCACCCGGATCGTGGCTTGGCTGAATTTACTGTGACGGCAGAAGAAGATGCGCTCTTACACATAGCCATGTATTCCGAAGGCGATACGCGTCGAGCTTTGAACGCGTTGGATATTGCTATGCTGACGACTGCGCCTGAAGGGGACTCCGTTCACATTACAGTGGATGTGGCAGTTGAATCGATTCAGAAAAAAATGCTGCATTACGATGGCACAGGGGATGCGCATTATGACGCTGCTTCGGCCTTTATAAAATCTATGCGCGGAAGCAATCCCGATTCCGCAGTATACTGGATGGCGCGCATGCTGGAAGCGGGGGATGATCCTCGGTTTGTGGCCCGCCGCATTTGCATTTGTGCTTCCGAAGATGTGGGGAATGCTGATCCGCAGGCGCTGATATTGGCGACGAGTGCTTGGCAAGCTTGCGAATTTATTGGTTTGCCGGAAGCACGGATTATTTTGTCACAAGCGGCGACTTATGTGGCCTGTGCTCCAAAGTCGAATGCGGCTTATAAGGCGATCAATGCAGCTCAGGCGGATGTGCGTGAGTGTAAGACGATCGAAGTCCCAAGTCATTTACAGGATGGGGGGCCCCAGGGGCATAAAATCGGCCGAGGGGTTGGCTATGACTATGCACATAATCATGATGATGGTTATGTGAGTCAAGATTATGGTGTGCCTCGTGGCGTTTATTATCAGCCCACTGAACGGGGGTACGAAGCTATTCAGCGACAACGTATGCAAGAACTTGATGAGCGAGATCAAGAATAATTACTTGCTAATTGGGGGGCGTTCTAAATAACGCACTTCGTATGCATGACCGGCTGATTGGCCCGCGGCCAACTGTTCTTCACGGGTGTGCATTATTAAATTAACTTGCTTTCGGTCGATCCCCCAAAATAATTCGATGGCGCTATATTGTGCAGGATTAAATTGTTGTGTGATTCCAAAATTAGATTCATGGTTATAATATGCAAATTCACCGCCCACTACGGACTCGCGCAGTTCAGTCAACTGACTGATGGTAGGATTCGTGCCAACCCAACCAGCATTGGCTTGTGTCCATTTACCCGTTGAATTTTTTACATACACACTCATAATATCAGGGTCAGAGGAGTGAGTAGCGGTATCGTATTCAGGGTGAACTTTAAAGTAATACATGCGCGGGCTTTGTGTGATGAATTGGGTTTCAAATCGCACGGCGTTTCGAGTAAAAAATATACTGCGTTCTACTATTGTGCCATTGGGGGTCGTGAGAGTGAGGATCATTTTATCATTGCTATTCTCAGTGACTTCAAATTCAGCAATATCCTGAGCTAATGGACCTTCGCCTTCATTAACCCATTCTTCGTAACGAAAGCGCTCAAAGGCTCGAGCGGCTTGAATGACGTTTCTATTGGTTGGTTTGTAAGTCATTTCGACTACCTTGGCGTTGCTGCCAGGGATGAGTACCACGCGCCATAGATCATTTTCAATGGTTACAGAGGGCATTCCTGCAAATAATTTTTCCATTTGTTCAAGATAGAGTTGGTTTGAGGTATGTTCGGTCTCTTTAGAGACTTGGTATTTTTTAGTCAAGGCGGCGTATTGCTTGAGCAGAGTTGTGTCTAACCCCTTTAGATCAGGCGTACTTATTCCATCTTTGTGAACTAACTTCATTGCCGCGCCACTGATGATAGCCCGGTATGCACACAGCGAAGCTTTTTCTACACGCGCATGTACTGTTGAGTTTTCGGATGAGGCCAAGGCTTGTTGGAAGTAATTGAAAATGGTGCGTGCACTATCCGGGGTGATCGCTAAAGAAGCTTCTGTAGGGAAGCAGTTTGGGTGAGCGCCTGAATCCTCTACCAGCGTATGGTAATAATGAAGGTATTCAATGATGACAGGAGCAGCTCCGCTATAATGCAAACGACAAAACTCTAGAGCTTCCTCCCAGCTGTTACGACCGGGTTTCCATAGGCAGCGGGACATCACATAGTTACGTAGATCGCTTAACTCGGTGGAATAGCCATTACCAGCTGCTTGCATAAATATTCCTTGGCCATTATTCTCGCTGTAGTATTTGAGCGTTTCACCGATGCTATGTAAATTGGGGTAGGGGAGAAGATAGCCTTTGAAATTGGTGTTGTAATGCCAAATGAAAATATTTTTTGCTTTGGTTTTCCAGATATCCATGTCCTGACAAAACGCGGTGTTCAACTCGCAATTTGGATCGTTAATGGGGTGGAGAGTACAACACTCAATACTGCAAAGCTGAATCATGACGTTGTCGCTTACAGTTAAGTTTTTCGGGGGTTTTCGAGTGTATTGATAGGCATAGGTGCCGATGAATACACCTGGATGAACTTTGGCTACGCGTTCTGCAACAGCATTAACAAAGGCAATGGTGGCTCCAGCATGAGATTCTTCGCGTGCATCTACTGCAGCACAATTCTCGCAAGTACAAAATGAGAAATTGTCCATGTGAGCCACGTTAATGTTACGTGCCTGCGGATTTTTTTCGATTTCTTTAAATACTGCTTCTGTGACCAAATCCAATACTTCTGGGTTTGTCATGCACAATTGCGGGCCACCTCCATGCATGGAAAGTTTTCGTTCACCATCAACAAGTGCGTAGTATTCAGGGTGTTCTTTTCCATATTTTGACGGTGGTAAAAGATAGGAGACGTTATGGCCAACCAAACGGAAGCCGGTACGTCCACCGAACTTAGCTTCATCGGTCAGGGTGTTGGTGCGAATTCGTGTAGCGAAGGAAGGATTGCGATTGGTTTCTCCGTAGTAGGACCAGCGAAAAGCAAATGTGGGTGTGTGGGTTTTTGTGCCTAGGGGGAGTATGCGATCCTTGGCATCTTCAGGGAAATAGGTATGATCTTTTGTGAGAAATCGCACTCCGCACCATTCTTCGAAAAATTCATACACGCCATAAAGGGTTCCACGTGATCCTGTACCGTCAATAGATAAAGTGTTCTGTTTGAGCGAAATACGTAATGTTTCCTCATTGTCTTCTTCAAGAGCATCAAATGCTTCTGTAAATGCTACGGCCTTTGAGCCAATGTAGATGACGGATGCACCATGGGGTACTCCTTCGAGGATAGGGAGTTTGTTTCCTGTAAGGCCTTCAAATAATGTCTGAAATTCTTCTGCAGCATACTGTTCACTTGCGCTGGCATCCTTAGAACACACTATGGGCCATTTAGCCATATCCATCGGGCTGAGGCCCCAGGAAGAATTTGTAGCGAGTAAAAGAATGCATGAAAATATGATAGTCTTTAATAAAGACAGCATGAAGAATACTCCTAAACAATACGGGTTGTGATTGGGGCAATACCTTATGATTTAATCAAATGCACAGTTCAATTGCAAGTCATCGTGCTTGTGGTATCATAGTCCTATGAGCCAAGAAGAATCCCATGAGCAATTACACGAAGCCCTGGTAGAACATTGGCGCTTACCTGAAGAGACTGTGCCGACGGAAGCAGCTTTACTCACCGCCCTTGCAGTGCGTGTGCAAGATTTGATGCTTCATCAACCTCAAAAACTAAGTACTGCTATGTATACGCTGGATGTTTCCGAAATAAAATTTGAACGAGCGTTGACATTGCCTGATATTGAATCCCAAGCGGAAGCTATCGCGCAATTAATCATTGAGCGTGAAGCGCAAAAAGTAGAATCTTGGAATCGTTATGAGGCGCAAAAAGAAAACCAGTCGCTTAATGCTCCTGAGAACTAAGCGACTGGTTGGTGTCTAGATAGTTTGTTGCGCGTTATTTAAATACGCCGCCTTCTTCAGCTAACTTTTTCAGTAATGTTGCAGGCTTCCAACGATCGTCAGAGGCTTCAGCATCAAATGCACATACACGATCATATACTTCTTTGAGCCCTACGGTATTGGCGTAGAACATAGGGCCACCACGATAGACTGGGAATCCATATCCAAAACAGTAAATGACATCGATATCACTTGCGCGTTGCGCAATACCGTCTTCCAATATTTTTGCGCCGGCATTGATGAGGCTATAAATGAGTCGCTCAACAATTTCGGTGTCACTAATGTCACGACGCGTTATCCCTGCTTCATTTGCTGCTTTCTCAATGAGCGCATCGATTTCTGGATCGGGTACTGGAACTCGGCTCCCATCTTCATATTTGTAGAACCCAGCTCCTGTTTTTTGCCCGAAATGTCCCATTTCGCAAATTTGGTCAGGAATTTCTGAGTAACGTCCGCTGGGTTTGGGTTTACCTTGGCGGATACGCCAGCTCACATCGAGTCCAGCTAAATCATTCATGGCCATTGGGCCCATTGCTAGACCCCATTTTTGTACAGCTTGGTCGATTTGTAATGGAGTTGCCCCTTCTTCAGCAAGGAACATCGCTTCATCGCCATACGGTTGTACCATACGGTTTCCTACGAAGCCATCGCATACACCTACGACTACAGCAACTTTACGAATACGTTTGGCCAGTTTCATGACCGTAGCCAATGTAATATGATTTGTTTTGTCGCCGCGTACCACTTCCAGCAATTTCATGATGTGTGCAGGGCTAAAGAAGTGCATACCAATGACCCATTCAGGGCGAGCTGTTTGCGCAGCAATGTCATCCACATCCAGAGTCGAAGTATTGGTGGCCAATATACAGCCATCTTTGCAAATCTCATCAAGTTTACGGAATACCTCTTTTTTGATTTTCATATTCTCGAAGACTGCTTCAATAACCATATCAGCATCTGTGATATCGTCCATCGTGACTGTTGGTGTAATTAAGGCTATGCATGCATCAGCCTGCTCTTGAGTTAAGCGTCGTTTTTTAACAGAGCTTCCGTACACTTTGCGAATGTTACCCATGCCACGATCCAGGCCGTTTTCATCGTTATCAAACAAGGTTACTTGGTATCCGGCGTTCACCAATGACATGGCTATACCACCACCCATCGTACCTGCACCCAATACGGCTACGTGCTGAATATCTTTTACTTCGGTATCTTTTGGGATATCTGTAATTTTAGCAGCTGTGCGTTCGGCAAAGAAAATGTGACGTTGAGATTTCGATTGGTCGCTATTCATCAACTTCATGAAAATTTCACCTTCTTTTTCACACCCCTTATCGAAGGTTAAGGTACAGGCTGCTTCTACCGCATCCACACATGCTTGCGGGGCTTCAAAATTCGGGCGTGTCTTTGCTAATTTTTCGCGTGTAATAGCAAAGATTTCCATGTCCACACCGGAGACCTTTTCATTCAGATCGCGAACCTTTACTAGTGGTCGGTTTTCACCTGTAACTTGCTCTGCAAATGCGATTACGCCATCGAGTAAATCACCTTCGATAACCTGATCCACCAATCCACGCTTGTGTGCTTCTTCAGCATTAATGGGAATACCTGATGTGATCATCTTTAAGGATTGTTGCACTCCAACAACGCGGGGAAGGCGTTGTGTGCCCGCCGCTCCGGGGATGAGTCCCAAGTGAACTTCTGGAAGCCCTAGTTTCGTTGAAGGGATAGCGCAACGATAATGACAGGCTAAGGCCACTTCAAGACCTCCACCCAATGCTGTTCCGTGGATTGCTGCAAATACAGGCTTTGAACACCCTTCAATGACATCCAATGTGGCATGAAGTCCGGGCTCAGCCAATGGCTTGTCAAATTCAGAGATGTCTGCTCCTGCAATAAATGTGCGCCCATCACATATAAGAACGATAGCCACTACGGAATTGTCATCGTTGGCCTCTATAAAACAATCAAGCAATCCTTGGCGTACTGCATACCCTAAAGCATTAACAGGCGGAGAGTCTATTGTGATAATGCCAATATTGTTATGTTTTGAATAGTTCACGCAGCTGCTCATAGAAAAAACCTTTATGTGATAATAGCCATTTTGATCAAAGTTAAACGCAAACTCTACAGAATTAAAAAGGACTATTTCAATGGTTGATTGAATTTTTATCCTGAAACGGAGGGGCTTTTATGCTTTATTAAAGTCCCAAGAAGCGAAGGACTACAAAATTTTCATGCATATGGTATAGTTTATTGGATATAAGCTACTAAATTGCCAGATATTGTGATACAATACAAAAATCAATTTCAGCAAAACACGAAAAGGATACGCCTGACTATGCGCTGCCCATTCTGCAATAACACCGATGCAAAAGTTGTCGATTCTCGTTCATCCAAAGATGGGGAAGCCATACGTCGTCGTCGGGAATGTCTTTCCTGTGAACGTCGATATACGACCTATGAACGCATCGAAGAAATTGCGCAAACAGTACTTAAAAAAGATGGCAGCCGTGAAATCTTTGATCGTTGGAAATTGAAAGCGGGTATTCTGAAAGCCATCGAAAAACGTCCGGTTACGCTCGACCAAGTCGAAGCATTAATTGATGAAGTAGAGCGTAAGCTCTTTAGTTCGACCGATCATGAAGTTACTACTGATCAAATTGGTGAAGTGGTGATGCATAAGATGAAAAATATCGATGAAGTGGCCTATGTCCGCTTTGCTTCAGTATACAGACAGTTTAAAGATCTCAATGAATTCATGAATGAACTCAAAGGTATGTTGACCTAGGCGGTACATCCCCATTTCGAAAGGTCAACTCTTCTCATGAAACAGCCGCATTGGATACATCCGCCCCAGCAAGGGTTATTGGATATTCAACTTTCCGTTCCCGGTATACAATCGGATATGGAAACGCCTTCGCTCAATGCCATCACCAAACGAGATAAGCGCAGCGAACATTACGATTCCGATAAAGTCGTGCAGTCCATCCATCAAGCAGCAAAAAGTATCGGTGTTGATGATGAGGCGTTAGCGCGAAGTTTGGCTTCCAGTGTTACACTCTATTTAATTCAGCAAACCCGGATGAAAGGCCTGAGTGTGGCCCATGTTGCCGAAGCCATTGAGCGGGTGTTGGTAGAAATGGGCTATGAACGCATTGCGTTAGCCTATGTACAATATCGTGACCAACACGATAAACACCAACAACTTTTGCAAGGTGATGGGGCTGAAGATGCCCCTTTGCGCGATTGGCATTGGAAGCGAAGCCCCGTCACTGAAGAGATTGAACCTGAAATGGTTATTAAGAATGAATGTGTACGGTGCGAAGTGCCGTTATCTGTCCGTAAAGCTTTAAGCGACACCGTCCACCAACAGCTGCTATCGCTTTCCATTCAAGCTCCGGCTCAAGGCTTGGTAGTGGAACTTACTCGACAAGCTATACGAGATCACGCGACTCTCGATATTGAACCCGATACGATTAATCTAGAAGTTGATCTAAAAGCTACTGAACGCACCCTGAGTACTTCTTGTTTTTCGAATACACGTCAATTTACTCCACTTGATACCGATCGCATGCTCGGGCAATACACCAAAGAAATCTATTCTCTTCAATCATTATTTAATGAGCAGGTTGCTGAGGCTCATCAAAAGGGCTCGATACATTTAAATGCACTGCATCAAGTAGAGCGATTGCATACGATGTCGCTGTATCCTGATATTGTTAAAAGTAAAGGGGCTCTGACGCACAGTAATGCCGCAGCAAGCAATCCAGCGCGAAAAATCCATGCTCTAATCGACGATCTGGTGCTTAGTACCCGTTTTATTGAAGGGTATTGTTCACATGCTCTTGTTTGGAAAGCTATCAACTACATATTAGCTCCATATCTAGTAGAATTTGATGAAACCGCTTTACGCGATGTGTCTGAATCGCTAATCCAGTCATTGCAGACTCTTCGGATTGAGGAAGAATGTGCAATTGTTAAGTTGGGTATAGCTTGGGACACTCCAGCAGAATTACAAGGTGTCGAAGCCATTGGTCCGAATGGAGCGTATACCGCTAAAACATATGAATCCTATACCCGGACTGCTCAGGACTTTGCTTTGGTATTCATGCAGGTCTATGCGCAATATCAAAATTCGATTAATATTCCCATTCCAATTGTGACCTTGACTAGGGAAGATGAACTTAGTGCTACGGCCTATAACGAGCTCATTCACATGGTTTTGTCGACTCCGTTGCCGATTGAACTATGCAGTGAACATCCATCACTTTTGTTGCCATTTCAAGAAGAAACCATGCAAGCTAAGGATATTGTTTCCCAATGTCTCACAATAAACATGCCTAAGTTGGTATATGCCATTAACGAAGGGGGGAACTTTTGGACTGAATTGGAACGAGTGATCGATCTAGCAGCATCTGCATTTGTTGAAAAACACTGCTTCCTTAAATCGTTAGTTGCACGAAAACAAAATGGGCCATATAGCTTCTTTTCCATGAACCACAACGGTGTTACTCTAGCTGATATTAATAGTGCAGTATATGAAATTAGTTTGTGTGGACTCAGTGAATGTATCAGTATGTTACAAATGAATATGCCTGAGCAGGGAGATTCGACTGGTGTCGACTGGAGAACAGCAATCTTAAATCATCTGGCAAAACGCTGTGTGGAGTGGACACACCATTCTGGGCTGATGTTGCGCCTAAGTAGTATGCATGATGAAAAGGTGGCTTCTCGGTTCGCTACTCAAGATTTAACTTGGAAGCCAGAACTCGTAAAGCCTATTCTCAATCCCCAGCAACTGGGCTATAGTCAATCATTACTTACTCCATCGGACACTTTTGGTGCACTTGACGTGTTAACCGTAAGCGAATTAAATGGATTTCGTGGGGCAACTATAGATGTGCCCAAGGATAATTCGCAACCTGTAACACATGAATCTATTTGTGCTTTTTTCCGTAAGCATCCTGAAATAAATCTGCACTTCTATTCACCGCTACAATAAAATAACCACACTCGTTTCCAAGCGTGATTATGAATACTAAAAATTCTGATGAATTACATGCCTAAATAATCGTCCATAGGCTTGGATACGTATTTTGTTAGATACTCTTGGTTACCTCCGCCCACTTCAGCAGCAAATATACCTTTCGTAAAGCCAATTTCATCAAAGGCTTTCATTACTTCCTTCCAATTGACATCGCCTTCGGATAGTTTACAGAATTGATTGCCATTACGCTTAAAGTCTTTGATATCTACACGGGCAATGCGATCGCCTAAAGTGCGAATCCAGTCTTCAGGATAGGCAAACTGAACAACATTTCCAACGTCAAACCAGAATTTCACATATTTTGAATCGATTTCATCTATAAATGCTGCTGCTTCTAGCGGGCTGAGTAAAAATTTGTTCCATACATTTTCAATTCCGATGGTGATGCCTAATCGTTCAGCATCTTCAGCCAACATTTTAGTGCGTTCAATTGAACGAGTCCATGCATATTTATAGCTGGTTTGAGGGTTAACCACAGCGGGCACTAACAGGACCATGTCACCGCCTAATTCCTTTACGTTTTCCATGCACTCACGCATGTCTTTAACGGTGACATTGTAGACATCAGGGTTGGCATCTGTGAGTGGCTTTCCCCAGTGAGCGGAACAAATCAATGCATCCACAGGGAGGTCATGTTTTTCTGCGGCCTTGGCATATTCACGTACGACTTTTTTTGAACCGATAGAGCCTGGTTCGACGCTATCGAATCCAGCGGCTTTCGCAATGCCAAATTTCTGCTCTATACTCATACCATCAGCTTTTATCATGCTAAATTTAAGTGATTTCGCAATTTGACGTTTAGTCGCTGCTGAAGCGATGGAGGAGGAGTATATCCCTGACATCATTCCTGCAGCTACGCCTGCAGCCAGTGTTGTTTTCGCCATAAATTCGCGACGTCCAAAAGTCTTCACTTCTATTTTTCCGTGCTTCATTTTCAATACCCTTTATATATAAAAAAATGATTTTGTTTAGCCATTAATAGTTGATTAAAACAAATGTAGCATTAAAAATCAAACAATGGCATCAGGTAGGTATATCGAATTTGGGAATATTTTCCTTATCCCAAGTGTCTCTAATCAGTAGAGTTTTTCTATATGTGCATTAAGCAGTCGATCAATGAAGGATAATCCAATGAAAAAATTTATTACAGGGGTCACCATGGCTATCATTGTATTGGCCATTGCGATTACAAGCCAAGCGGCACACCATGAGAAAAAAGAGCATAAAGGCGAAGGGAAAAGCATGGCTACCAGTAAGGCCATCTGTGTGTTAACAGCTACCGCTGGTAATAAGGTGTCAGGTGTAATTACATTCATGAAAACAGCAGAAGGTACTTTGATTGAAGCTGAAATCAGTGGTCTGGAACCCAATAGCAAACATGGATTCCACATTCACCAGTACGGCGATATTTCCTCATCCGACGGTAAATCTACTGGCGGCCACTACAATCCCGCGGGTCATGATCACTCAGGTCCTGACAGTGAAATGCGCCACATTGGCGACTTGGGTAACTTGAAAGCCAATGATAAAGGTGTAGCCAAATATAAACGCCTTGATAAAGTGGTTAAATTACGTGGCAAATCAGGAATTATCGGTCGCGGAATTACTGTGCACGCGGGTACCGATGATTTAAAAACTCAACCCACTGGAGCTGCAGGGGCTCGCATTGCAGTAGGCGTTATTGGTGTAGCTAATACCTCTAAGTAATTTTAAACGTCTTTTAACAAAGTATCCCCGAAAGTTCAATTGAACTTTCGGGGATACTTTGTTAGTGATTGGTGTTGATTTTGAGTCCCATGAATTAGTTGCCTCCGTGTTGTCATTAACCTCTGCGTCCATAGATTGGTTGGCGCGTTGAGCTTATTTTTGACTCGGTGCGTTAACTACTCTATCGGCGTTCCATCATAAAACTTTAGCGTAGTAGAAAATATTTTTAGGATGAGTTTAGGGAGGTGTAGATTTGGTGGGATTTGTCTTTAACAATACCATTGGAGCAACGTGTCAATTGTTGGTTCAGGGTATTGGCTAAAATTTTATCGTTGTCATCCAATGAATCGCGTGAAGCTTCGGGGTGATAGAGGTGAAATTGCTTTGCTACGAACTTAAGTTTTCGGCGCTTTATGCCTGCGAAGGTTAATCGTGCAACGAATTCCGTATCTTCACGCCCCCATCCAGCAATATCTTCATTATACCCATTGGCTTCAACAGCATCTTTTTTCCAATAGGCTAAGTTCGACCCACGAATGTCATCGTAGCGAAGTGCATCTGGATACAGTATTGGTGCTAGCCATGGAATGCGCATTGCATTAATAGGGCGCTTAATGCCTTTTTCAAAAGGACTAAATGATATTTGCTTGGTTTTGAAGACTTTTTCGGTGATTTCTGGCTGTAGCAACGTACGGCTACCTGGGCAATAAGTGCCTGGTTTGGCTAATTTTGCATGATCTTCAATGAATTTAGGGTGTAGGACTATATCGCCATCTACCTGAATACAGTATTCTCCTTTTGCCATAGTCAAAGCCTTATTTAGAATTGAACTACGACGAAATCCATTGTCTTCATGCCATAAATGATGCGTGGGGACGGGCATCTTGGGGATATATTCATCAATTAATGCCTTGGTATCATTAAGTGAACCATCATCAGCAATGATGACTTCACAGGGCATATAGGTTTGCTGTTGCACGCTGAGTAAAACGATTTCCAGCGCTTCTTTCCAGTTATAGGTAGTGATGATAAGGGTGATATCCATGCCGTGAGTATACATGATTTACTTCGTAGAGGGGAAGTGCTCAACAAAAAAGCATCGATTTCCTTGGCATAGCGGGCACCAATTATCCAGTAGCCTTCATTGTGATCGCCTTCAAGTTCTAGAAAGGGTTTGGGACCCGCTGCTGATTCATATAGTTTACGCTCTTGCGAATAGGGGATTATGAGTCTGTTTTTACTCAATCAATTACAACTCTCCACAACAATAAACAAAATTGTTTATGAACCTTTCATAGATTATTGATTATCGTGAGTTGTTGCTGAATATCGCTAATATTTGCACTCAATTGTGCCACCAGTGTGCCATAGAGAATCAAGTGGGGGTACGGGGGACATGATGGAGTAATAGAGTTTTCTTATTGCGGTATGATAGTTTAAAGGGCCAGCTTTTCTCCTTTATTTTGACTTAAAATGAGTGCCATGTATATCCTATTAAAAGAAAATACTATCGATCTGTCTGTTGTAATTCCCACTTTAAATGAAGCGGATAACCTAAAAGTGTTATTGCCGACTATTAAGAAATCCCTTGAATCTATTGGTATGCAATGGGAAATTCTTGTGGTCGATGGTGATTCAGATGATGGTGCAGATGTTGTTTGCTCCCAAGTGGGGGCGCGCTATATCTGCGAGGTTCGAGAAGGTTACGGTACTGCTATATTACGGGGCATTTCTGAAGCGAAGGGTGCTTACATATTAACCATGGATGCAGATTTGTCCCATCCCGCGCATATTGTTAAAGAAATTTGGGCAGTACGCACACAAGCCGATATTATTATCGCATCACGGTACGTTGAGGGCGGTAAGGCCAATCAGCCTTGGCTTCGGTTGCAATTAAGCCGAATTCTTAATGCCTTTTTCGGTATTGGCTTATCCATTGATATTCGCGATATGTCCAGTGGGTTTCGATTGTATCGAAAGGAAATTTTGGGGAAAATCGATCTGGAGTTCAGCAACTTTGTGGTATTGATCGAAATACTATTAAGCACTTTTGCTGATGGGTGTACCGTACGAGAAATACCTTTTCACTATCATCCACGTGGAGCAGGTGCATCAAAAGCCCGAGTATATCAGTTTGGAAAAGATTACCTGCGTCTGTTCAATCGAATCCGGAAAAAGCGTAAAAGTCAATGAAGCTAGGCTCAAAGGTGACAAATCTATCGAAATTAAGGTATTATTGCTGGATTATGAATAAGAAAACACCCACATGTTTGTAGAATCAGAAGCCTATGCACGCGCTGGACTTATCGGTAATCCCTCAGACGGATATTTCGGTAAAACCATCAGTATTGTAATTCGAGAGTTTTCTGCGAAAGTCTCGTTAACAGAAAACAATGCGATCGAATTTGTACCCAATGTGCAGGATAAAGCGCGATACAAATCTCTAAGTGACTTTAAATCCAGTCTTAATAACAAAGGCTATTACGGTGCTGAACGCCTCTTTAAAGCAACTTTGATCCGATTTGTGCAGTATTGCGAAAAAAATAATCTTGAGTTGCATGACCGTAATTTTAAATTAAGTTATTCATCCTCAATTCCTCGACGCGTTGGAATGGCGGGTTCCAGTGCATTGGTAACAGCTACTATGCGTTGTTTGTTGGAATTTTATGGAGTCGAGATTGAAAAACCACTATTGGCCGATCTTATTTGGCGCATAGAAAATGAAGAACTTGGCATCGGCAGTGGATTACAAGACCGTGTGATTCAAGTATATGAAGGCTGTGTTTTTATGGATTTCGATAAAGACATCATGGAGAAACAAGGCTATGGGGATTATAGAGAAATCGATATCGATTTGTTGCCTAATATATTTGTGGCGTACCGTGTTGGCATGACAGAAGGCTCCGAAGTATTTCATAATAATATTCGCGAACGTTGGGACAATGCTGACCAGCAAGTAATTGATGCCATGCATTCGTTTGGAGGTTTTGCACAAGAAGCACATGATTTATTGGTTGCTGGACGCGGAGATGAAATTGGCCCGTTAATGGATCAAAATTTTGACCTCCGAACTACACTCTATGATTTATCACCTGGCGATGTGTCCATGGTTGAATTAGCCCGATCCGTAGGTGCGCATTGTAAGTTTTCCGGTTCTGGTGGAGCTATTGTAGGCACTTACGAAGATGATGATATGTTTGAAATGTTGGAAAATGAATTTCTCGATACTGATGTGGTGGTGCTTAAACCCACTATTGGTGAAGATGTTGACAATATGCATTATTAGCAACGACAAACTAAGCGATTAGAATTGCAAAAAGCCCCTTGTTTAAAATATGTAGCAAGGGGCGTTTTTATTTTTTTAATTCAAAGCAGTAGTCTAAATGTATCCGCCGCCTTTATATTCGCGGTCAGTTTCTAAAATCACATTGACCAGCGCAGGTTTTCCTGAGGCATATGCCCGTTCTAATGCAGGTTGTATTTCCGCTGGATCTTCTACAAGTTCACCGTGCCCCCCTAAAGCTTCTACCATTTTATCGTAGCGGGTATGGAGAAGATCCACAGCGGCGTAGGTTCCGAAGAAAGCCCCTTGTGGTCTCATCATTTGACCCCATGCGGCATCATTTCCAATTATTCCTACGATAGGCAAGTTAAAGCGAACGGCCGTTTCAAACTCCATGCCATTCAATCCGAAACTTCCGTCCCCATATATCACCAAGACTTTACGGTCAGGATGGGTTAATTGGGCTGCAATCGCAAATGGAGCACCAACACCCAAAGTACCCAGTGGCCCTGGATCCATCCATGTACCATTTTGGGGAACCTGTACCACCTTGGCAGAAGCCGCTACTACATCGCCGCCGTCTCCTATGACAATCATGTCATCATCACGGGATACGAATTCCGCCACTTCTTTACAAAATCGAGGAGTCACAATCGGTACGGCATCGGACACTTGACTATCGAGGGCGGCATTAGCCAATTCAATTTCTTTATCCCGTAAACCTTGAGCATATGATGAGAAATCGATCCTACACGCATCGGATAGTATCGAGTCAAGTAAAGCATCAAAACTTTCTGCAAGGTTGCCCACGAGTGCAACGTCTGTACCGCGGTTCTGTCCGATTAACGTGTTGTCCATTTCCAATTGAATAATTTTGGCATCCTGGGGAATATCCTGCCCAAATTTCATGCGGAAATCCAAAATACACCCGGCTAAAATGATCAGGTCACAATTCTGGATGGCTTCTCGACGCGTTCGGTTGAAAAGTAAATCAGAGTCACGAGGAATGGTGCCTCGGCCCATTCCGTTGACATAGGTTGGTATACGTGTGGCCGATAAAAATGCTTGCATACTGTCTTGCGCACTCGACCATTTCACGCTTGTACCGGCCATCATCATGGGGCGCTCGGCTTTTTCAATTAAATCCAGTGCTTCTGCGATCACATCTCTTGAGGGAGCCACACGTGGGGCTTCGGTACGAATTTTAGGAATCTTTACCGCTTCGTCTTTTACTACGTCCATTAATATGTCCATAGGAATTTCCAAGAAGACTGGACCGGGTATTCCAGTGACTGCATGGCGAATGGCCAACTCAATGTATTCTGGTAAACGCTCTGTATCGTAACAGGCACCTGACCATTTGGTGATTGGTTCCATGAGCGCAACATGATCCATTTCTTGTAAAGAACCACGCTCTCGGTTGGCAAAGGGGCCCTGACCACCGATACATAAGATGGGGGAATTTGCGCGCCAAGCATTGGCTACACCAGTTACCGCGTCAGTGACACCTGGTCCCGCAGTCACACATGCAACACCCACTTTACCCGGATTTAGTCGTGACCATGCATCTGCAGCATGGGTGGTTGCTTGTTCGTGGCGTACATCCACAATTTTGATGCCTTCTGCGATACACCCATCGTAAATGGGCATAATGTGACCACCACTTAGGGTGAATATGCATTCGACTCCCATTTCTTTAAAGGCTTTCGCCACTAACATTCCGCCATGTGCCATAATCTATGTCCTCCAACTGATTGTATAATCCCTAAAGTTTAATATATTACCTGTAGAATGGCTTAAAGTCTATGTGAATATACTAATAAAAACGGACTAATTCTTTAATTGATATATTTGTCAACAATAAACCTTATCGTGCTTATTACTTCACAATATTTATAACTCATTTAACATTAGTAGCTTATAATTTATTTACATGAATAAATTATAATAATAGTGCTTATTTTTCCACTGAGTCGTCAGATTGTTTAAAAGAGTGGTTAAGTTTGTACTGGAAAAGACAACTCCGTATACAGTTTTGCCTATATATTAGGACATTAAGCAGGAGGTAACCCAACTTATGATGGGTGCGGATTTAACAGAAACATAGTTGGTATTGGATTATGCAGGCACTATCCAACAAGAAATTTCGGAGCACCTTTGTAATTTGAACTATGTAGTGTTGGTCACCAGTACTAAGGATGAATTCCTACGGTACTTCCGTGACTTCAATGCCAACATGATTTTAGTTGTGAAGTGCCGATTCGTACTAAAGAGAATGTTGATTTTCCGGTGCACTTAAATGCCAATATAATTGAAGATGCTGACGGAGTATGTCGTGGTACGTTGTATATTTTGGCCGATATCTCGGAGCAATTCATGGAAATTGAAGACCAGTCGCTTTATAAGACCAAAGAGTTGGGTCGAAATTGCACTATTACCAATATGGATCCCATTAGTGCCGTGACTGCATAACGTTTATCGGGTGTAGGGGATTTGCATACAGTCGAATACGCGTTGCATATAATCACCCATTGTGCCGCCGCCAAGGGCCGCTTCCATTCGTTTAAAAGATTCGGATGTGATCTGCCCATGCTTCGAGTATTCCAGCAATCCCTGTGCTGCTTTTTCAGTTGTGCGCACCACAGCATTCGCATGTAATTTTAGGATACTTGTTGGCACTGCTTCATTCACTACCTCATTGCCGTAACCGGCTACCAAAGCAAAACCTTTACTTCCCTGCGGTATATTATCTTCGATGAGATGCTTAGTTTTCATGAACAATGACACATTCGCCGTATATGCGACTCGGGGGACATCGGATTCTTCGGTAAACAACGTTGGGTGATCGCGCATTTGTTGCTGTACATTTTCTTCACTGAGGTCCACGCCAATATACGCTGGGTCTTCATTCATCGGTACAAATGGTTCATGGAACCCCCAGTGTCCATTTTCTCCTACTCCTTTTAATTGGATATCCAGACCGGATTTCAAAACTGCCTGAGTGTAGGCTTCACATACGGCATTCGGATTTTGATCGTCTACATTGAATGGATGGATGTTTTCAGGCGGGCAAAAAGACGTTAGTTTTTCGAAAAAGGATTTATTTAGCAAATAACGAAAGGAAGCTGGATGTTCAGCAGCCAAAGGATAGTCATCGAACTGATAGAAATGAGTACGGTGGAGGGCATCTTCGAGCGATTTAGATAACCCGACCTCTGTAAGAAAGGCTTCATAAAATCCATAGGCTGATGGGGCTGCCATGATTAAGAACCCCACCGTATCTTGTTGTGAGGCCAAATCAATAATTTTGTCGCTTAGTGCGCGCGCAGACGCTGCACTCATTGCTTCTGGTGTTTTATATATATGTATGGGGAGGCCCGATTGCTCCAATACCGTTACATCATCACTCACCGTTATTCTCCTTTTCTATAAACTAGGTATGAGCATACCGATCGTTCCCCATTTGGCGCAAGGTAAACAAGCCTTTTGTAATCGAGTAGATCATGCTATAGGCTCAATGCATGCATGGAGACAAGTATCAATAAAGGTGCTGCTTAACAGCATTCAATTTGTCTCAGGGTGCACAATCAATCCCATCATGTAGTTCCAAACACAGGAGAAGGTTTAATGAAAATCGATCATCCTGCACTACTAGATTCTTTGCGTAAAGCATATTCTGCTGCGCGATCTCTTGATATGTGTTGGAGTGGTTATTGGGGCTTTTCCGCAGTCGTGTTCATCGTTATGCGTTCCTTAAAAATGAAAGAGTATTACGATAAGCTTTTATCATTTAATAAAAAACTAGATAGTGAAGATGAACCTGAGATTTAATAATTCCTAGAAAAGCATTGATGTTTCCTGCCTTTACCACATACACTGGATGCGCATATTGGGTCACATGTATATAGCCTGATTGCATTCCATCTATGAAGGAGCCGGGGAATACATTGCCCATACCCATGTTGAGTGAATATAAACAATTGAGTCCTGCACCACGGAAATTTCTGTTGTTCAGTGCATTCAATGTGTTTTCATGGTTTTCCCTTGTCGGACCTATTCTGGTTTTATTCGGCCGGTATATTGAGATGCCTGCCTCGTGGATCGGCTATCTAATCTCCGCTATGCCCATTTCGATGCTCCTGGTTGTTGTAGCTATTCCGTTGGTAACTCGCCTTGGAAGCAAAAAAATCATGGTTTTGACATGGTTCTTTCGCAGTGTGGTGGCTGGTGGTATATTTTTGGTTCCGTGGGCTTTACGCGAACACGGTCAGCATACTGCTTGGTATATGTTGCTCGGTTCCATTGTTGGCTTTTGTCTTATTCGCTCCGCGGGGGTTGGGGGATGGTTCCCATGGTTACATGAGGTAGTCCCCAAAGAAGAGCAGACCAAATTTTTCAGTACTGAAATGGCAATCATGCAATCATGCATTGTTGGGGCAACCCTCCTACAAGCATTTGTGCTTCGCGGTGAACCCACCATTTATCATTTTCTATCCATTTATGCACTCGGTGTCGTATCTGGAATCATCAGTACCTTTTGGTTAGCGCGTGTGCCTGGTGGCGGTCCAACGTATTCTGCCGAATCCAAGATCAGTAGTTTTACTTCGTATGCGATAGCTTTAAAAGATACACCCTATTTGTTGTATACAGTGACAACTTGCGCATGTTTTTCCTGCTTGGTGTTTCTAAATTCCAGTACCGTACTCTATATGCGTGACGGATTGGAGTATAGCGACATGCGCATTATGGTGATCATGGCAGGGGGAAACCTTGCCGTATTGTTGACCATTCATTACTGGGGACGATTTGCCGATCATAGCGGTGCAGGCTATGCAGCGCTTTGTGCTGTAATTGGTCATTCAGTTGCGGCGCTCTTGTTTTTGGCGCTTAAGCCGGGTTCTGGGTGGACCGCATGGTTACTTCCGCCCGTATTAATTATGTATACCTTATTGGCTTCTTCGTACTGGACTTTATCGCATAGATATATGATGAATTTGGTTGATGAAAACCATAAAGTGGCTTATACCAACATTTGGATTGTTGGGACGGCTCTGTCTATGGGAGTACCCCCAATTGTGACAGGATATACTATCGAGCATTATCAACTAAGTGGGTTTAGAGGGGCATTTATCTGTTCAGGCGTTGGGGGAATTGTTTGTGGACTGCTCAATTATTGGGTAGAACACAGCAAAAAGCCTTTTAAATACTCGCTCAATGCGCTTGTGAATCCAAGTTTACCTCTTCGTACATTGGCCAATATTGCATGGGTGACCGTGGGGAAGCATGAGAGTAACAAAGATACCCCAAAAAGTTCCGAAGATACTACCTTATAGCCTTTCGTAATTGGCCCCTGCAATCAGGTAGAATGATGAACTGTTTTTTACTAAAAAGTGTACTGCATTCATCAATCGCACAGTCGATGTGCAAGGAGTGATTTTCATGAACCGTATAGTTGCCCGATTCTTGTCCCTTGGAGTAGTCGCTTTACTGGCTATGCCCGTAGCACAGGCCCAAGATTCTTTAAGTGCTAAAGTTAAAAGCCTTGAGCTTCCCGATGGCTTCAGCATTAGCCTGTATGCGGAAAATGTTCCTAATGCGCGTCAATTGGCCATTGGTGACAAGGGCACTATTTTTGTTGGTTCTCGTAACAATGGAGTATATGCGCTGGTTGATTCTGATGGTGATCATAAAGCCGATGCGATGCACACTATTGTTGAAAAGTTTCAAAAGCTTACGGACGGTGGTAAGTCTGTGATGCCAATGGGGGTAGCTTTTTATAATGGTTCATTATATGTGTCTGCTGCTGAATACTTCTTGCGCTTTGATGATATTGAGTCCAAGTTGGCCAAGCCTGGTGACCCCATCATCGTTGTAAATGATATCCCTCGCGGTAAATTGATTCCTCGTTTAAAGGAAAAGAAAATCGATGCGCACTTCTGGCACTACATTGCTATCGGTCCAGACAATAAAGTGTATATTCCTTTGGGATCGCCATACGATGTAGGTGAAGAAGTTCCGGAGTTGATGCAAATTATGCGTATGAACTTGGACGGTAGCGAACGCGAAACCTATGTGCGCGGAACGCGTAATGCTATGGGTCTTGATTTTCACCCTAAAACAGGTGAGCTTTGGTTCACTGATAATGGAGTGGACCACTTAGGCGACCACTTACCACATGAAGAACTTAATCGCGTTTCCATACAAGGCCAACACTTTGGTCACCCCTTTATTTTCCAAGGTGATATCGTTGATGAAAAATGGGGAGTCGGTAAAGATCCTAAAGATTATGCGGCACCAGCCCAAAAACTAAATCCACGTTCTGCTCCGATGGGCTTGACGTTCTACACAGGTAAAATGTTCCCGAAGAAATATAAAAACGCAATCTTGTTGGCTGAGCGCAATGGTGAGAAAATGGCCAATGGAAAACGTGATGAGCGTCAATCTCACCGCGTAGCTCTGGTGACACATGACAATAAAAAAGGTAAATCCTATGAGCCTTTCTTGACGGGATTCATGGAAGGTGATGCTGTTTGGGGGAAACCTTTTGATATCGAAGTGATGGATGATGGGTCTATTCTCGTATCCGATGATACTGCAAACGCTGTTTATCGCATTACATATTCCAAAAAATAATATCTTGAACAAACCGCGATCATCTATGTCGATGATCGTGAAGCTTTTTTTAGGTTACTCATGAATATATTGAAGTTGATAGTGAAAGAAACTCAGCTCCGTTGGTTCAATTCTTTATTGACTCTATTGGCTATTGTTGTTGCGATTGCTCTCTACGTTGGATTTTCTACTACTGGTAAAGCAGCAGACCGTGAAACGACTCGCCTTATGCGGGATCTTGGTTTTAACTTACGCATCATTCCAGCGGATACCGAAGAAACTGATTTCTGGGCCCAAGGATATGCGTCTGAAACGATTCCGCATGAATATGTCTACCGATTTGGTGAGCAAAAAGACCTATCCTACCGCCATCTTCTCGCTACATTACAGCAGCAAATTGCCATTAATAATGTTCCTGTGATGCTCACAGGGATCGACGCTGAAGTTGCTCCTCCTGACGGCAAAAAAAAACCAATGATTTTTTCTATTGATCCTGGCACAGTTTATGTAGGGTTTCACGTTGCTCAGAAATTGGGTGTTGGGGTTGGAGAAACTCTTGATATTGAAGGTGAGTCGTTTAAGATTGCTAAAACCATGTCTGAGCAAGGCAGTCAGGAAGATGTTCGTATATATGGACATTTATCAGATATTCAACGTTTACTTAAACTTGAAGGGCGTGTAAATGAAATCCAAGCTCTTGAATGCCTCTGCCGTGATCCCAATGTCGAATCTATTGATATATTGCGCGCTGAACTCGAAACCATCATGCCCGAAGCCAAAGTAATTCAATTGCGTGGGATCGCAAAAGCGCGTGAGAAACAGCGTATCATGGCAGAAAAATATTTCTCTTTTATCATGTTGGTTGTGGTGACTGGTTGTGCATTATGGATTGGGGTACTTGCAATGATCAATGTGCGTGATCGCCGTCAGGAAATAGGTGTATTTCGTGCACTTGGTTATAGCATGAACCATATTGCTACACTCTTTTTAGGGAAGGCAATAATTCTAGGCGTTTTCGGTGCGCTACTCGGTTTTGTCATTGGAACAGTGTTATCACTATGGATGGGGCCCAATATTTTTGAAGTGACAGCTAGGATGATTAAAGCAGACTACCGCGTATTGATATGGTCTGTAGTGTTGGCTCCGGCATTTGCGGCCCTATGCAGTTTGTTGCCCACTGCCATTGCTGTTTCCGAAGATCCCGCCCAAATATTGCGAGACGAATAAGATGCTCAAATTAACAAACATAGCTAAACACTACACCACCAAGAAGGGCGAAGTGGCTGCATTAGTGGATGTGACATTGCAAGCTGAAGCCGGTGAAATCATTGCGATCAAAGGTCCTAGTGGAAGTGGTAAAACAACTCTTCTACTGGCCGCAGGTGGAATGCTAAAACCTAGCCAAGGTCAAGCTATGCTGGATGAGCAAGAAATCTACGCACTCAACACTAAAGGGCGTGCGGGGTTCCGTAGTGAGTACATTGGATTCGTGTTTCAAATGTTTCACTTGATCCCATACTTAACTGTATTGGAAAACGTTAAGCTCGCTCTTCCGGAAGGTATTGATACATCGGCATGCACAGAGATTCTCGATCATTTTAAGCTCAGTGAACGCATGCATCACCGACCCGCTGAACTTAGTGCGGGAGAACGCCAACGTGCGGCTATCGCCCGGGCTTTAATTAAAAAGCCTAAGCTTGTGCTTGCCGATGAGCCGACAGGGAATCTCGATCCTGAAAATGCTGATACGGTGATTCATTATTTGCACGAATATGCACAAAATGAAGGTGGGATTGTCATCATTGCGACCCACGCAGACATGGAAGACAGCAAAGTAAGTCGTACGGTATACTTAAAGGATGGAAGCGTGACCTCGGATACTCAACATGATTAAACAAATTTTATCTGTATTTATAACCATTCTAGTTTTCCATGGATCTACTCTTGCATGCGAATACAATGTGCGTGATGTGGGTTTTGTTGATTTAGAAGTATCCCCTTATCAACTCATACTTTTTGTAGATAAATCCAGCGACGCTGAACAGCGTGAAATGATTGAAGATGCATTTTTTATGGGGCTTCTTGAAGCCAACATGGAAGGTACTTTGATCGACGTCAAAGATTCAGACGCCGATCAAGAAGCGTTACAGTTAATTGGAAAGCATTCGATTGATTCATACCCTATGGGAGTTCTTGTGTCTCCAAAAGGATTTACGATTCCAGTTCCTTTTGCTGACTCTGTAAAAGCGGGTACTGATGCCATTGAAGCTCAGCTCCAAAGTCTAGCTTCATCCGCCTTCCGTACAACACTCCTCGAAAATATCACACGCAATTACGGAGTGGTTTTTATCATTGAGGGGCCAGATAGGGATGAGAACGCAGCAGTAAATGATGCTGCTACACGCGCTGTTCGAAAAATCCATACGCGTATGAAAATGTTGCCCAAAGCCATTTCCAATCCGCCTGTTACATTGACACTAACTAATGATCAGTTTGAGAACGAATCTTTATTGCTCTGGAGCTATGGTTTAACTCCAGATTCAGTTGATAAAACTCACGTTGTAGTGCTCTATGGGCGCGGTCGTCAAATGGGACCGGTGCTCACAGAAGAGGCCATTACCGAAGAACGTCTTACTAGCTATTTGCAAGTCATTGGTGCCGATTGCGAATGCGGCCTGGACCGTAGCTGGATGCAAGGGACCATGTTTCCATTATTGTGGAGTGCTGAAATTCAAGATGAAGTCTCTGTTTCTCTTGGATTCGATCCTGAGAACCCTCGCACCAAAATGGAAATCAGTATGACAGTTGCCAAAGGGCAGACTAACCGTGTCAACAGCGGAAGTGGCACCAAGAACCCCGATTCTGTTGACAAAATTTCTTTCGCCTATAGTGAAGATGCAGTACAGTTTGAAGACGAAAAAGAAAAGCCGCTGATTCTCAGTAGTGATGATGCTAAGGTTGAAGAATTATCCGATTCCTTTTTTGACGGTGATGAAAGTCAAGCAAATGGGGAAGGTGAAGCTGTTTCTCCTGGGGCACTAAGCGTGGAGCCTGCTGCTCGAACAATTGATATTGGTACACCTTGGTTTTTAGGAGTACTTGGCTTTATAGTGATATTTATTTTCGGGTTAAGTATGTATTTCATATTTAGTACAGAGAGAAATGAGTAACTAATCTGTAGTCGAAAGGATAGACTGGTGAATATATTTAAACAACTAACAATCGTATGGACGATGAGTCTGATATTTTGGACCACTCTGAGCCATGCACAAATCGACAAGCAGGGGAACCAACTACCTGTTGCCCAAGAGCTTATCATTCGCCCTTATGTCCAATATCACACCCCCGGTGAAGCTACGCTCTATTGGAAAACGGATGTGCCCGGTCCCAGTATCATCGAATACGGCTCTGCTACCAGCGAACGTAAGCGCGTGAAAGATGCTAAACCTAAAACCGATCACAGTGTAAATTTGACTGGTCTCGATGAAGACACGGTTTACCTCTACAGCGTCACGACTGAGAGCAAAGGAAAAGCCACTACTAGTGCAGACTATTCCTTTGATACCACATTCAACTATACCGTCAAGCCCATCGATACAAGCCTCAATCCTTATGAGTCTATCAAAGGCTATGCTCAAGCCGCAGAAAAAATTCTTCGTGAAACAGGTATCACTGAAGGTTATTGCCTTGTGTATGCTGCGGGTCGGGGGCAACTCGCCTTTGAACTTGCTAAACGCAGCGAGCTTATAGTTCTTGGGGTGGACGATGATATGAAAGCCATTGGCGAAGGTCGTCAAATTTTGAGTAAGGCAGGCTTATATGGCGACCGCATTACTTTAATGCATTCTAAATCTTTGGATGCAACACCCTTCACCGCTAACTACGCGAATCTCATCGTATCTGACCGTGCTTTAAATGCAGAACAGGTTCCAGGGACATCTAATGAAGTACTACGCGTCTTACGGCCTAATGGTGGAGTCGCATACATTAGTGGTACGGCAGAAAGCTTGAAAGACTGGGTGAGTCTCAATGCCGATTCTTTCACCATTGCCAAAGGAAAAAAATCATATTGGGCCAAATCTGTGAAGGCAGCATTACCCAATGCTGGTTCATGGTCGCACCAATATGGAAATACTACCAATAATTCGAACAGCGGTGATACATTAGGCGGCGCCGGTAAGACCAACGAAATGCGTGTACAGTGGTTAGGTCGCCCTGGGGCTGACTTTGGGATCGACCGAAACCCACGGATGCCTGCCCCATTGTCCATGAATGGGCGCCTTTTTCACCAAGGCTTAAACCGCGTTTGCGGTCTAGATATGTATAACGGGGCAATGCTGTGGATGCTTGAAGTACCCGGCCTTCGTCGCGTAAATATTCCACGTGACGCCGCCAACTGGTGTCTCGATGAAGATAGTGTATACATGGCTATTGAAGGCAACTGTTGGTCTGTGGATTCTCAGACAGGTAGCTTGGATCATCTTTATCAGTTGCCTGAAAAAGCTAAACGCGATACCCATGAGTGGGGCCTCATGATGCAAGAAGACGAGCGCATTTTCGGCAGTACTGTAATTAAAGGCGGAAGCTACACGACCTACTGGGGAAAAGAAGCTTGGTATGATCAGCGCGAAGGTACAGGGACGTTCAAAGTATGTTCTGATTCCTTGTTCTCCATAACCAAAAACAAAACAGAAGCGGATTGGACCTATAAAAATGGTCTTATTGTTAATGCGACTGTTACCATAGCCGACAATAAAATCTACTTCGTTGAAACTCGAAATGATATTGCCAAAGCAATTAAGACTGGACGTGTTGAAGTCCCTGAAATATGGCTTGATCAATACCTTGTCGCATTGGATGCCAATACCGGCGAACTGCTCTGGGAACAGGCAATCGATACCGAAGATGGAATTGTCGTGTTTTACTTAACTTACGCGAATGACATGCTACTTATTACATCGTCTTTACGTCCAAAATATCACCTCTATGGATTTTCTGCGAAAGATGGTACACAAAAATGGCACAGCTCACACGATTGGGTCAGCGATAACCACGGTTCACATATGATTCACCCTGCAGTGACTGGTGAAACTGTGTTCCTTGAACCTATGGGGTATAGCGTAGCGACCGGCGAAAAATTACGTGATGACCTTGGTCGCCGGGAAGGATGTGCTACTGTTGCGGCTACATCAAATGCCTTAATCTACCGTGGTGAAAATCGCCGCGTAGCCATGTGGGATATTGAAGAAGCCGAAGTGACTTCTTGGATGAATCTGCGTCCCAGCTGTTGGCTTAGCGTGGTCCCTTCCGGTGGCATGATCCTCGCTCCTGAAGGGGGTGGTGGATGTTCTTGTGGTAACTGGGTCGAAACGTCTTTGGGCTTTTTACCCGATTTTAGCGACTGATCAATACCATTTTTTTGGAGACAATATAGATGATAAACCTACGAACTCTTTCGGCCTTCACTTTGGTCTTAATGCTCAGTCTGCAAACTTTCGCTGACGACTGGCCGACATTGCAGCATGACAACCGCCGTAGTGGCGCGACTTCGGCTACATTGAATTTCCCCTTGGATGCCAACTGGACGTTCAAATCACCTCGTCCTTCACAGACAGCATGGGAGGGACCAGCCAAATGGGATGCCTACTCTACTCAAAGTGATCTGAAATCCATGCGCAATTTTGACCCAGCTTTTTATGTCACCGCGGTAGGTGACCGTGTTTACTTTGGTTCCTCCGCAGACGATGCAGCTCATTGCCTGGATGCAAAAACAGGGAAAGAAATCTGGACCTATTACACAAACGGACCTGTGCGTGTTCCGCCTACCATAGATAACGGAAAAGCCTACTTCGGATCAGATGACGGTAATGCTTATTGTGTAGATGCAAAGACCGGTGAATTTATCTGGCAACAAAAACCTGCAGACGATGATCGCTATATTCCTGTGAATGGGAAACTCACGTCTACATATCCGGTACGTACGGGAGTCCTTGTAAAAGACGGCATTGCTTACTTTGGCGCCTCACTATTACCATGGCGTAATTCATATTTGATGGCTGTCAGTGCCGACAGTGGGCATCTTGATGGCCCTGGATTATTTAAGAAAGTCGAAACCGGTATGGCTATGCAAGGGGCCTTTCTTGCTTCCAAAGACCATATCTACGTGCTCCAAGGCAGAAGTGCTCCTATCGTGTTTAATCGTGATGAAGGTAAAAAACGTGGTACCATTGGAGGGGAAGGCGGTATCTACGCGTTAATTACCGAAGACAATAGCTTTATCGCTGGCTCGCCAAGTCAAAAAGTCGACTATTTTAAAGAAACGACCGAGTCGGGTGAAAGCCGTGATCAGATGGCTTCCTATGAAGGGGCTAACCGAATTGTTATAGATGGTGGTGTCGCTTACTTGCATGCTAAGGGTGAATTGTCAGCATTTAAGCGCAGCGAATATATGGCACTTCAAGCTGAAATCATCAAGCGTGAGCCAGATGCTGAAAAACTGCGCAAAGATATCAAGACCCTCAAAAAACAGTTGGAAAAGGATAAAGATAGCGCCCTTTTGAAAAAGAAAATGCGCGATGCTGTAAAAAGCCAAAAATTGCTTAAGGATAAAATTGACAGTTTCATTGCCAAGTTACCCGACTGCTTTATGTGGCGTATTGAATGCGACAACGCCCATGCGCTCATTAAAGCTGGGAACACGCTTATTGCTGGGGGGACTAATTCAGTTGCGGCCTACAATCCCGCTACTGGTAAGCAAATCTGGGATACAGAAGTAGATGGTATTGCACACGGTCTCGCAGTCGCTCAGGGCCAACTCTATGTATCCACCGACAAAGGCTATATATATTGCTATAAAGGTGCCTGAAGTCGTAAGTGAATTTTAAAATGTCCTTAATTATGCTAGAATATTGTTATTATATGAACAGTATTGTGTGCTGAAAACCAAACTGAGGTCTATTTAGGGATCTTAAGTTTGAATATTACTAGATTTTGGCAATACTTCTGGAAATAATTTTCCAATACATTAGGGTATCATTTATGAAAACCACCACCAAATGTTCTTCGAAAGGCCTTTTTGTATGGGCCATCGTCTGTTCAGCTATGCTTGCACCAGTCGCTACTGCGCAAAGTGCAGCTGATATTGAGGCCCTCCAAAAACAAATCAATGAATTAAGCAAGCAGCTTGAAGCCCTGAAGAAACAGCAAGCCACAACTGAAGCCGCTGCAAAGGTATCAGCCCAATCCGTCGCTACAGTTGAAAAAGAAGAGGCCTTGGGCAATGACTTTCGTGTGCACTGGAAAGAGGGACTACGTCTGGACTCCAATAACGGCGATTATAAGTTAAAAATTGGTGGCCGTTTACAAAATGACTTTGGCTGGTTTAGTGAAGGCGATGACATAAAAGCTGCAGGATTTGATTCTCAAGATGGAACAGAATTTAGACGATCGCGTATGTATATTGGTGGAACGATATACGAAAATCTAGAATTCAAATCGCAATTTGATTATTCAGGGAACGATGCAGAGTTTAGAGATGTCTATGTAGCGATAAAAAATGTCCCTAAAATTGGTAAGATTAAAATTGGACACTACAAAGAGCCCTTCGGTTTAGAAAACTACACTTCCAATAACAACCATGTGTTCATGGATAGTTCATTTATCAATGCTTTTTCACCGGGCTATAATATTGGGGTGAGTGTTAATAACACCTTATTCAATGATCGTGTTGCATACACACTGGGTGTATTTAAAGAAACAACTTCATCCAATGAAAAAGCGGTTGGGGATTCAGCCGGTAATAATTTCACTGGACGTATCACAGGATTACCCGTATGGGCAGAAGGGGAGAAGTATATTCATCTTGGACTTACGGCTAGCCATAAAGATCTTGAAGGAAGAGAATATGCTCCTAAAATTCGAGTTGGTGCACATTTAACGGAAAAGCTTGTAGGTTTAGTAGATACTCCACCAAGCAATAATGCTGAAATAGAGGCTGATTCGGTCGATTTGTTGGGGCTTGAAGCTGTATTTGTACGTGGTGCATTCCATACTGAAGCGGAGTACCAATCCGCTTCTATCGATGGTGAGTCCGGATTCGCAGATGCCGATTTCGATGCGTATTATGTCCAAGCCGGTTACTTCTTAACGGGTGAACACAAGGGCTATAAAGTAGAATCCGGGAAATTTGATCGCGTTCGTCCTAACAAAACCTTCAGCTTAAGAGAAAATAAAGGCATGGGGGCATGGGAGCTTGTTGGACGTTACTCGAGTCTCGATCTCGAAGATAATGGCTATCAAGGCGGTACTCTACAAGACTATAGTATCGGTGTAAACTGGTATCTAAATCCAAACATGCGCATTATGCTCAACTATGTGCATGGCGAATTGGAAGACGGTATTCTTGGCGATGGGGAAGACGATGACCTTGATTACATCATGGCCCGTTTCCAAGTGACTTGGTAGTCAGTTATCGCTTCACTTGATTGGCTTCAACCTCACTCAAAATTTCCCATGTGCGGTCCGACTCTGAGTAAAATAGAGGGGTCGCATCCCGTTGATTCTCATAACTGGATTCAATGACCTCACCCGCAAATCCCGATTGCGCTAGCCATGGAAGCACGGTACTAATCGGCAAGGCTACGATTGCGATAACTATAAGGCATAATGCCGATGAGCGTAGTATGTGTTTTTGGGTATGCATGATTATAGTTCAGGTGGTATTGTGAAGAAGTTTCCGCTCAGTACAACCCATGTAATGAGTAGAGTCAATATAATATTAAATTTTTGGCTCACTACATACAAAACCAACGTGCGTCCGCCTAATGAATGGCTTCGTTGATTAATATGACTTCAAAAGTTGATAGGCTAAACTAAATCGTTAAACGCCTCTTCAATATTGGGGTATTTAAAATCGAATCCCGCATCCAATAAGCGCTTAGGCACCACCCGTCGACTTTTTAATAATAACTCTGTCTCAGTGCGAATTATAAATGCACCGATTTCTAAAGCCCACCGAGGGTGGGGGAGTCCAAAAGGCCGATGCATTGCTCGACGTAAGGCAGCCATACAGGCAGCATTGGGTAAAGGGTTGGGCGAACATATATTGATAGCACCATCAAGGGTGTCGTGCTCCATAATAAAATCAACACAGTTTATAAAATCGTCCATATGAAGCCAGGAGATGTATTGAGTACCTGATCCCTGACTCCCACCCAGAAAAAAGCGCGTCAGCATTTTGAGTGGCCCCATGGCGCCACCACCATTGCCCATGACGATGGGTATACGTAAGGCTACTTTACGGGTAAAAGGGCAAGGATATTGCTGTTGAGCAGCTTCCCACTGGAGCACCACATTCTCAGAAAATCCATGGGTATCCAAATCTGTTACATCTTCATCCATATCGGTGTCAAATGATTCTCTGTAAATGGTCGCAGATGAAGCATTCATCCAAATCCGCGGGGGGGTACCACATTGGGTAATTGCTTCCCCAATGACATGTGTCGAATCCAATCGAGATGATAAAATCACCGCTTTGTTTGTCTCATTATACCGACAATCAACCGAACGTCCTGTCAAATTGATTACCGCATAAGCGCCATCGATTTCCTCTGTCCATTCTCCAAGCGTTTTCGCATCCCATGGCAAAAAACGTATCCCATTTTTAGTGCCCAATCTACTACGCGATAGCACTACAACATCAAAACCCTTTGCCACAAAATATTGAGCCAAGGCTTGACCCAAAAAGCCGCTTCCGCCAGCCAATACTAATCGCTTTTTTTCAGATTGGTTATCCATTGCTTTGCTCCTCTTCCAACATATCCGTTTGTGTACATGATTCGATCAATTTCAATATCTGTACGGCCTTGGTACTAATGCCTCCCAGGAGAGGAAGATATGATGCTTGTAGTAATCGCAATACCAACTCTAAGCTCAAATCCAATAGTTTTGTGGTTCTGTGTTGCCCTTCGGATTGATCATTGGACCAAAAGAATATAATTCCCATCATGTATAGCCACAGGATTTTTGATAAATGAGGACGCAATACGGTTGAAACCTTGATGGTACTCCCTTTAATAACATCTTCAATCATCTGAATGGCATCATTACGAATTTCTGAAGAGTGGGCACTAAATGGGGACATTGGGTTTTGCATATCTCCTACGCCCCCTGCCAATACATGAACCAGCTCACGGTAGGGTAGAAGTTGTTCAAACTTGAAATTTATCATAGCTTTGAATCGATACTTGAAATCTTCCGATTCTAATACGATCAATTGGTTATGTTCGATTGCCTCTATGCTGGTCTTTCGATAAAACTCAAGTACCAGTTCTTCTTTATAGCTAAAATGGTAATAGGTCGCGCCTGGAGTTAATCCACATTCATCAGCAATAGCCCGCATGGTTGTTTTTTCAAAGCCCATTTCTTGGAATAATTTAAGCGCAGTATATAGTATTTTCTCCCGGGTCACATCACGCTTTTTGGGTGAAGTCGATTTTGCCATTGCTAAAAGTTTCCTGAAATTAAACACGTTCATAAAAAAATACCATAACAGTTTATGAATGTCAAAAAAATTAAACATGTTTAAAAAAATAAAAACCTCTTGTGTTTTACGATAAACCTACTAGATTCTTGTAGAATAAACCATAGACGCTATATAGTAATAGAAGTGTATGTATGAAATAGAAATGTAAAGTAAAATCCAGGCCTTGGCGAAAAGTTCTCTGTTCCATGACTTAGATGATAAGTTCCTTAGCCACATTGCCAAACAATTCTCAAAACGTTTTTATCAAGGGTGTGGAATAGTTTTTCAGCACAAAGATGAAGGCCATGTATTTATTTAGTGGAGTCCGGTGAAGTGACTCTATATAAACAAATGGGCCTCGGAGAACGGCATATACGGACTTTTCGTGCTGGAGAGCATTTTGGTGAAATGACTCTAATATCTGAAGCTCGCCGAGTTGCTACTATCAAGGCCAATAATGAATTTCATTGCCTAGTCTTGGATAAAAAAGAGTTTAATACTGTGCTCGAAGATGAACCTTGATTTTCCTAAAGAATGTTTCAAACGGTTACAGAACATTTGCGTAAATATGATGAAGCAGCAGCGAAATGATTGCTGCTTACCAAGCCTTGAGTCTTTCATTGTCTAACCTTGCCGATTCACGCGATCTGGAAACGGGTGCACATTTGTCGCGGGTACGTGATTATGCGTCATCCGCATTATGAGGACAATATTTCCGAAAGTTTTGTTGAGTACATATTTCTTGTTACTCCTTTGCACGATATTTATAAAGTCGTTATTCCTGATGATGTGCTGATGAAGCAAGGAAAACTAACCAATGCCGAGTTTGAAATTATGACTCAACACACCGTTTTGGGTGCACATGAGCTAGAGCAGGTCTTGGAATATTGCGATTTTAAACTTTTCCATATGGCACGTCGGGTGATTTTGTCACATCATGAACAATGAGATGGTGGGGGATACTCGCATGGAATCGCAGGCGAGGAAATTCCCATTGAAGGTCGAATCATGACTATCGCCGATAACTATGACGCTTTACTCTCTGAACGTGTATATAAGCCTTCCTTTAGTTATGAAGCGACCGCTAAACTCATGGCCGAACAATCAGGGAGACGCTTTGACCCGGTCATGTTGGATATTATGTTAAGTAATATTAAGCAATTTGAAGCCATCCATAAAGACTTTATGGATGCCAAAGGCCAACAGCACTAGAAGTGAATTCCCATAGCGCTCAATTGCTTTTCAGCTGCTTCGCTCCAACCACGATTTGCCGCAGGGCTTGCAGGACTTGGATGCAAGATGGTCCCAATCTTATATAGTTCATTCCCCAAAGCCTCTTTTGCGCGACTTTCTGCAAATTTCCCAACACCTATAACCCATTCTGGATCAAGCTCTTTAACCAAGGCTCGTAAGGCATCATCGCAGTGAGAAAAGATTGTATCTTTCAACTCCACTGGAAATTTGTCTGGAGTAAAATTGGCACCCGTTTCTATCATAAACGATAGGGGGCAATAATTCCATACGAAGAAGCGGTCAAAGAAATTCTCTGCAGTACCAAAACGTTCTTGAGCCCATCCCCACAAACGCCTTCCACTTACTTCGCTTCGCTCACAGGCAAAGCCTATAATAGGTCGTTTCGGATGTTCAATGGGTGGTTTTTTTACCGGCGCTTCAATGCCCATCCAATCACGGACCGAACTCACCTCACCAAAAGGTACCCCTGTTTGGGCCATACCAAATGGTCCAGGATTTATCCCTAAAAATAACACTTCTTTTGTGGATGAAGAAAATCGCTCTAAATACATTTCATGTGATTTCCATGCATAATGTACAGGATTATAAACATATCTCACTGGTTCTGGATAGTCAATATTTTCAAGTGTTTTTCCAAGTGATTGCGATATTTCTCTGATCGACATCTTGCTATGTGACCTTCCTGAAAGGAGTTAGTGCGATAAGGTTAAATTATTTGTTGAGGTACTTTTGCCTAGATTATTATTGCATGGTAAAGTCAGTGTATGCAATTGAAGCCAGTCTATTGGTATTATTTTTAGTTTTTACCTTCGGGGGGATTTATGTAAAAAGTATACAAATTTATTAATCGATCTATATTATTCGTTGGGGCAATATTCTTGTCCACCTGATTCAGAGGGTGTGGTGGTGGAGGTAGTGAAGGTGCCGCAGAAGACACAATACCAGTAACTATTACTCTTGACTCAAGTGTTTCAGCTGCCGACTCTCTTAGTGGGTTTATTACTCGGGCGCCAGTTGATAGCGAAAATATAGACTCCTTGGTTCTTGAAATAACCAAAGTAACGGTTCATAAAGCAGAGGTAGATGAAGAAGGTAAAAACGAATAGGAATCCGAGCCATTAAACCCTGATGAAGAGAACGAAAACGATACGGGGTGTATTACACTATTTGAAGCCAGTAATCCAGGTGAAAAGATACTTTTGGGTATTGTTGATTTAATCAATATTTCTCAAGTTCTAACCGCCGCAAATTTAACATCGGGAAAATACACTAAAGTTGCGCTTTATCATGAAAATCCTGTGGCTATTCGTCAAGTCTAGGCTTAGGTGTATTCATCTTCTGTAATGAACCAAGGGCGTATTCAAGCCATCCTGTGTACCACCGATGGGAAACATGAATGTCTTCTTTATATATAAATTGAATTTCTTCTTGTTCTAGATACCCGCGTAAATAGTGTAAACGCTCAAGAAATTTATCGTTTGAATACCCCGAAATGGCAATGCGTGTAGAGTCTTGAAAGTGATGCCTGTTTGCCGCCAATGGTACTGTCAACTGGTAACGGTTAAAGTGTTCTTGCGATCCCGCTGCGCCACTCAGACTATTATTATTGTCGGGTTCATAAGCTTTATGAATACCACCTGGATCCCACACACTTACTGCATGGAATGTATCTGGATACCGTAATAACAGGTTCAAGCTTCCATACCCGGATTTGCTGAACCCTACTAAATGACGAATCGGTTTTTCCTTGCCTAAATATTTATCTACAAACGGGAGAAGTGTTTCCATTATATAGGTTTCGTGTTGGCGTTCCGGATCGGAAACATGATTCACAAACCAAGGCATATGTTTGGGGAAATGGGGGATGACTACTGTATATCCATAGGTGTTGTGATAGTCATGCTTGATAATCTCATCCACACCGGATCCCAGTTTTTTCCATTTTTCTTCATAGCCCGGCCAAGGGGTTACTGGCAGTAGATAGAGGACACGATTCGAGGCCAACTCTGGCTTTATAATCTGAATCTTGGTTTTACCGCCAACGTGAGGGCTTGAAAGTGTAAGTGTAATAACTCCATGTTTATCAATGATGGGTTCTTGAGTGTTGATTTGACCTTTAGCATTGTATAAGCAAAGAAATTGGAAGAGTAGTAGAAAAAGGCAGGGAGAAAAACGAGTGTACATCGCTATGGGGCTCATGTGTTTATGGATTTTAATGAAGAACGAATAATCTCACATATCCGTTCTGAAGCCGTTTCCGCCATCTCCAACACATGTTCATGTGTTAATACTTGTGGCGCACAACAATTATTGGTAATGACCGAAATGCTGCCCCCTCGAATGCCCAACTCGTGGCATCGAGATAATTCTGGTGCCGTACTCATTCCCACCGCATGGCTTTTGCTCGCCTGTAAAGCCTGAATTTCAGATTGGGTTTCGTAGCATGGTCCATGCACCCAAGTGTAGGTACCCCGATGATCACAGCCCTCTAGAAGGATATCGGTCTTTAACTCGCTAGGATGCTTTGGCCACCGTTGACATGGCCATAAAGCCAAGGTGTCTGCAATCATCAAGTCTCCTGGTTGCATATTGGGCTTTAACCCACCAGCGGCATTGGTATAAATCACCGACTGTACACCTTGTTGATGCATAAAGTCGACTGTTTGATTGACTGTGGCATACTCATGCCCTTCATAAAAATGCATTCGTCCACTTTGTAATAGTATGGGTACATCGCCGCAGTGCCCTTCAATGAATACACCTTTGTGACCAGTAATGGTTGCTACTTCCTTACCCAATGCTTGAGCAAAAGAATACTCAGTGCTATGTTCATCCAATAAGGATTCCAAGGAAATGCCCGAGCCCGATACAATGCCAATAGGAGAAGTTATCATAAAGGCCACGTCTCAGGAAAAAATAACTTTTGATATAACTGCAGGGCATACTGATCTGTCATACTTGCGATCACATCGACCACTTTACGCTCAACCGAGTCATCAGTAGGATGCCCTACAATGTACTCATCTGGATGTTCCACCATATAGCTATATAATTCATGGATGACTTTCCCTGCTTTATCGATTTCTCCATGAATCGGCTTGCTTGGATATACTTCCGAATATAAATAGTTGCGTAAGATATTGGTTGCTTCTCGAACTTCATCATCCATGGTGATCACTTCTTGTTGGTCACGATGGATTAAGCCTTCGACCATTACGCTAATGCGCTCCGATGCAGACTCACCTAAAAAACCTATCGCATCAGCCGGTAAGTCGCTCCGCTGAATCACCCCAGCGCGAAGGGCATCGTCAATATCGTGATTAATATAGGCGATCGCATCACAGATACTTAGAACTTGCCCTTCCAAGGTCTTCGGAACCTTACCGGAACGTCCTAGCAAAATCACTTTACCGGTGGAGTGATGCAGTATGCCATCACGCACTTCATGTGTCAGGTTTAATCCATGATGAGTTGTCGTTGATTCGAGTACATCGACCATACGCAAGCTTTGTTCGAAATGGCGAAAACCATCCGGGACAATCTCATTTAATGCAGATTCGCCTGCATGACCGAAGGGTGTATGTCCTAGATCATGACCCAAAGCAATTGCTTCAGTTAGATCTTCATTTAAGAATAGTGCCCTAGCAACAGTGCGGGCAATTTGCGCGACTTCCAAGGTGTGAGATAGACGATTACGGAAATGGTCGCCTTTTGGTGCTAAGAATACCTGAGTTTTTCCTTTTAGACGACGAAAGGACTTTGCGTGTGTGATGCGATCCCGATCGCGCTGGTAAGCGGTTCGGTATTCATGCTCAGGTTCATCTGCCCGACGGCCTTTTGTATCGGCAGCTTTAGCGGCATGAGGGCTCAATGTGAGGCGTTCATGCACTTCGAGTTTGTGGCGTATTGTGCTCATGGTCTCGATACCATATACTTTTTGAAATTCAACAGCAACTCCCCTAAAAAGCTTATCGGCTTTTCACCGATTGCTGTGGCTTACGAAAACGTACCGCGCGAGTTCGGCGGCGTTTATCTCCCATTATATCTCGTAACGAATTAATGCCCGTATCCGTTTGAGCAGCCTGTCGAGATTCAGTACTTAAGTTATGATATACCGTCAGTTGGCAGTCCCAGCAATAAGTCGATTTTATAAGCGCATTACGTTCACTACAATTGCTACACATCTCTTTAGACTCGGGACCGCGTGCTGCTTGCTTGGCATCCTCCAATAAATGCTTTACACGATCAACTGTCAAGTGTGTATGTTTCGCTATCACTTCCGGACGTTCGTAAGCATGAATCTTAATTGCATCTTCCACCAATCTGATTTCTAGGTCGTATTTTTCATAGCATATGTCGCATAAGTGATGAGTTTCATCGCTCATGATAACGCGATCACAATCTTGGCATTTATTTAGATGCACATCCATATCAAAATTCCTCTACGATAGCCTCAACTTGCTGATGAAGCTCTACAAGACTCTTATCATTATGAATGATCCAACGTGCTAAGGGTAATTTTTTTTCGGGCGGAGTCTGTAACTCTATTCGTTGAATGGCATCGGCGTACGGCATTCCACGCTGTTTGAGCATGCGATTTAAACGGATTTCTTCTGGGCAATTCACCACAATCAATCCATCCAGTCCCTCACGTAAAGTACCATCCTCTGCATGCAGAGCTGCTTCAATAACAACTACTGAATGGCCTTGAGCATTGAACTCAGTACACAGGCGTGCACTTTCAGCATGTACTGCCGGGTGAATTAATCGATTTAACGTTTCCAGGACCTCATTATCCTTAAATGCCAGGGCACCGAGTTTTGCTCTGTCAATACGTCCATCAGTCAAGATATCTGTACCCAAAGCATCTACAACTGGTTGAAAAGCTGAGGCTTCGGGTTCAATTAAGGTATGGGCTAAAGCATCCGAATCGATGACCGGAATACCCAAAGCCCTAAAATGTTCGCTCGCGGAAGATTTCCCAGAAGCAATGCCACCAGTGAGTCCATAAATGTTCATATAGTCTCCATTTGTAGTTCCAGGACTAGTGCATCCTCACCACTCTTGGCATAATATCCCTTACGGATTCCGATTTCATGAAACCCCAACCGTTCATATAAAGAGCGTGCAGCTGTATTTGAGGGGCGAACTTCTAGTGTCATACGACGGGCATCCAATTGGTGCGCTTTCGTAATTAAGTGTAGCATTTGCTCTTGACCATAGCCCCGTTCACGTAATTCTTTTTGTGTAGTGACAGTAGTAACATGCGCATCATCCAGTAGAAGCCAAAAACCTGCATACCCCACCAACTTTTCTTGATTGTACGCTACATAAAAAAAAGAGTGATGATTACGAATCTCTTCACGAAACATGCCTGTTGTCCAAGGTTCTGGATAGGCTTCATCTTCAATGACCTGTAAAAAAGGAAGCAATGCCTCCTGGGCTTCTTCAAAGTGCAGTTTCGTGGGAAGCGCATCTTCCATGATTACTTAGCCTGCTTCGCTTTTTGATTCCGCACTACTTCGGCTTGTGATTTTCGTAGATATATAGGGGAAACGGAATTGTTCTGGGGCTCTTCACCCTTGCTCATAAGCGCGGCTGCTTCTAAGGCTACTGACGCAGCAGAAATAGGATGATACATTTCAGGCAATATTGTAGCGGTTGGATTGGCAGAAACGATTGCTTCGTAATATAGCCCTGCACCATCGCCTACGAACAATGTGTCCTCGGGGCATTGGGACAGTATAGTTCCAATTGGGGCAACAGTGACGTCTTGAGTGCATGTTCTAATACCCTGCTCATAGCTGTAGAGAGAAGCATAGACTTCTTTCATCTTGGCATCCAATAAAGCACAAACTGTGCCATTGGCAACTGGAACGCGTCGAGCCAATGCATCCATGGTTGAAACTCCCATGATTGGAATCGCTGCCCCTGTAGCCAGGCCTTTCCAAGCTGCTACGCCTACGCGCAATCCGGTAAATGATCCTGGTCCATGTGAAACAGCCAACAGATCAATATCGTTCAATGAAGTGTTGTGCTCTTCCAAAAGCCAATGGGTATAGGTCAATAATTTCTCTGCATGTTGTCGATCCGCATAACGTGTAATTTCACCAATCACTCGATCTCCGTAACATAAAGCAATTGAAAGGTATGGAGTAGAAGTATCAGTCGCAAGTATAAGCATGGTTCGGTGCAATTCTATCGAGTAAAAGGCTAAGCGCTTATGAAAAAATCCTCTTCGAAAAGCACAGCAAAGAGGATTCATGTTTAAGTAAGGTATTAAGTACTAAAACATTAGAACAGGGAATTGGGCGGTGTCGAATCGGGTGGGGTATCCGATGGAGCTTCATTCACAGGTGAGGCCGGTGAGGGAGTTTCCGTTTTGGGCGCTTCACCCGATACCACCTCTTTCATCTTCTTTCCGGGACGGAATGTGACCACACGTCTTTCTGGCACAGGTACTTGCGCGCCAGTACGCGGGTTACGTCCAATGCGCGAAGCACGGGTTTTGACCTCGAAAACACCAAAGTCACGCAATTCCCAGCGTTCGCCATTGGCCAAGGCCTCCGATATAGTATCGAAGGTTGATTCAATCACTTTAGAAACTTCACTCTGTGTCAGGCCCAGTTTATTCGATACACGAATCACCAGTTCTCGTTTTGTCATGGTCACAGCATCATTCCTCACAAGTCAGATAATGTAATAATTTTTATAAGTCTAAACAATATATATAGATACGAAATATATTCTTATTATAAAAGGTGAAGGCTCGGCTTGCAAGTCTTTTATTCATAATATGTTAGCACTCATAAATGGGGTGTTTAGAGTTTTTTGCCAAACTAAGATTTTGAAAAGCACTGTATTTACAGCCTCTTTCACCACTTAGGGTATAAAGGTTCACTCAGGATACTCCTATTTGCTATACTTTCACTAACTGCACCTCGATAGTCCTTTCGCGGGCTTTTTTTATTCTGCAAATTTTAGATACGCTTGGAGCGAACGATGGATTTACCAAAAAAATATAAACCACATGACGTCGAAGCCACTTGGAAAGATGCTTGGGGCAAGGCCGGAATCTATGCGTGGGATCCCGCTCGGCCCCGTGAAGAAACTTTCGTAGTCGATACACCTCCTCCGACTGTGAGTGGTTCGCTTCATTTGGGACATCTTTTTAGCTATTCACATCAGGATTTTATTGTGCGCTACCAGCGTATGACGGGTAAAAACATCTTTTTCCCTATTGGTTGGGATGATAACGGTCTACCTACAGAACGCCGGGTACAAAATTTGATGAACGTTAAATGCGCCGCTGACGTGGCTTACGATCCCGACTTTAAAGCTGAGCGGGTCAAGGGAAAAGCCAAAACACCACCAACACCAATTAATCGTAAAAATTTTATAGATCTTTGTGGCGACATTGTTGTGGAAGATGAGGAAGTTTTTAAAGCGCTGTGGACCCGACTGGGGCTCAGTTATGATTGGGATCAAGAATACACGACCATTGATGAGCATTCACGACGTATTTCACAATACAGTTTTTTGAAGCTGTTGCAGGATGATGAAGTGTACCAAGCCGAGCGTCCTGTACTTTGGGATGTGGATTTTCAAACGGCCATTGCTCAGGCAGAATTGACCGATAAAGAATTGCCCAGTGCGTACAACCATCTTACCTTTAGTGTAGACGGTTCTGACACTAAACTCGTGGTTGCTACAACACGACCTGAATTATTACCTGCTTGCGTAGCTGTTGTTGTTCACCCTGAAGATGAACGCTACAAGCACCACATAGGCGAATACGCCATCACCCCACTATTTGGTGTGAAAGTTAAAATCATTGGTGATACGAAAGCCGATCCTGAAAAAGGGACTGGGGTAGTCATGGTGTGTACATTTGGTGACCAAACGGACGTTGAATGGTGGAACGAATACAAACTATCTACACGCCAGATCTTAAACCGTGAGGGCCACCTTCTCCACATAACCTTTGGTGAGGAGGGATGGGAGAGTGTAGATCCTGATAAAGCCAATGCGCATTATGCTGCACTTGCCGGTAAATATGTGAAGCCTGCGCGCCGTATCATTATTGAAGAAGCCGAAGCTGCTGGGGATGTGATTGCTTCACCGCCTGAAGAAATCACCCATGCTGTAAAATTCTTCGAAAAAGGCGATCGTCCTCTCGAGCTAATTCCTGCACGTCAGTGGTATACACGTATTATGGATCATAAAGAAGCCTTAATCGCGCAAGGGAAAAAGATTAAGTGGTATCCAGAATTCATGGAAAAACGCTATGAACACTGGGTACAGGGCCTCAATCAAGATTGGTGCATGAGCCGTCAACGTTATTTCGGTGTACCGATTCCTCTCTGGTATAAAATTGATGAGCATGGTGAAGTGCAATACAGTGAGCGTATTATTCCTTCAATGGATAGATTGCCAGTCGATCCATTGGCCGATGCCCCTGAAAGTTATAGCGAAGATCAGCGCAACCAGCCCAACGGCTTCTCTGCTGAATCCGACATTTTTGATACCTGGGCCACCAGTTCATTGACTCCACAAATATCTTCACATTGGTTCAGCGACGAAGACCGTCATCAGAAATTGTATCCCGCGGATATGCGCCCGCAAGGACATGATATTATCCGGACATGGGCGTTTTATACCATCGCGAAAGCTTACTTACACGATAAAGAAGTTCCGTGGCAAAATATCACACTTTCGGGCTGGATCCTTGATCCCGACCGCAAGAAAATGTCGAAAAGCCAAGGCAATGTTGTTACCCCTGAACCGATACTTGACGATTTTGGTGCGGATTCTGTTCGTTACTGGGCCGGTCGTGCACGACTCGGTGTAGATACTGCACACGATGAATCTGTATTTAAAGTCGGTAAACGACTATGCATGAAAATGTTTAATGCTAGTAAATTTGTGATACAGGGATTCGAGGATATCGATCCCGCATTGCTTGGTGCTGATCAAATAACTGTCGACTCCGATCGTGCGGCTATCGCTGAATTGCGCCCACTCATTGAACTCGCTACCAAGGCCTTTGATAATTTCGATTATTCACAAGCTTTGCAGTTGACAGAAGATTTCTTCTGGCACACATTCTGTGATAACTACATCGAGCTTGCCAAGCCTCGAACCTATAATGAAGATCTTAGTGAAGAGCGTCTCTCTGCAGCATCCAGCTTACGCTTGATCCATCGCGCATTGGTTCGCCTCTTTGCACCCTTCGTTCCTTTCATCACGGATGAAGTTTGGCACTGGGCATATAGTGCCGATGCCGATATGCACAATTCTGTACACCGCAGTCCTTGGCCAAGCCTCGAAGAATTCGCTTCAGTTCCTGAACCATGTGATGCCGGTACCTGGAATGCTATCACTGAAGTTGTAGATGGAATTCGCAAAGAGAAGTCTGCTGCTCAAGTGAGTGTCAAGGCTCCGGTGGAAACTGTAACGGTTGAACACACCGAAAACTATCTGGCCGCATTGGCCCCAGCCTTGGGTGATCTTATGCTCATGCTCGAAATTGACAATGTTGATATGGTTCCAACGCCTGGTGCAACGGAAGTCAAAGTCACTATTGAACTGAAAGAAGTTCAAGCTGATGCTTAAACAATAATTTACACATTGAAAAAGGCAGACTAAATTAGCTATAGTATGCCGCACTTGCCGGAGTGGCGAAATTGGCAGACGCACTGGATTCAAAATCCAGCGGTGGTAACACCGTGGGGGTTCAAGTCCCCCCTCCGGCACCATTTTAAACAAAAAAGCGGAATCACTACTTCAAGTGATTCCGCTTTTTTGATCGATGAATGGGGGAGAGGGCATAAAAAACTCATCTCCGGTAAAAACCAGAGATGAGTTTAATAACATCAAATGTATGTGTGTCTACAGAGGACGTACGTTTGTAGCTTCCATACCTTTACGACCTTCTGCAGGTTCGTATTCAACTTTTTGGTTGTCTTCTAATGAAGCATACCCGTCTGCTTTAATGTTGGAGTAGTGTACGAATACATCCGCACCGCCATCTTCGGGAGCAATGAAGCCAAAACCTTTTTGATCATTAAACCATTTTACTGTACCTGTTGCCATGATAAATCTCTTTCTTCGCTCATTAAAATGAGCCTTACGTTAGTAACACGTTGCCTCCTGAAAATAGTAGAACTTCCAAGTACTGCAACTTTTCAATTCAGCAAGTCTACGCGATTTGATTGAAGATTACAACAAATAATTTCAATTAGGTAGTTCGCGACTTAACTAAATTTTGCTCTTTTTTAGATAAATACCCTAATTTTATTGACTTTACACTTCTTTTGCTCTATCCTCTAAATTGCAATTTTTTCATTAATTACCCATAAATCGTGACTAAAAAGGAATAAACAATGTCATCAAACGATTATCGTTTTTCATTTGGCCCTTGGAATATATCTGAAGGTGCTGATCCATTTGGACCAAATGTTCGCCCATCCATATCATTCGCTGATAAATTAATCCGCTATAAATTAATGGGATTTGATGGTGTTCAATTCCACGATGACGATGCAGTACCCGATATTCTTTCCAAATCCCATAGCCAAGTCATGGCCGAATCCCGTGAAATGAAAAAAGTCCTCGACGATGCAGGTCTTGTTGCTGAATTCTCCGCCCCACGTTTCTGGGAAGACAATGACGGCATCGATGGCTCTTTCACTGCCAATGACCCCGCTGTACGCCAACGTGCAATTGATCGTGCGAAACAATGTTGCGATCAAGCTCATGAACTTGGTTCCAATATGATCGTACTCTGGTGTGCTCGTGAAGGAACCTACATTCGCGAAGCTAAAAATGCTATCGCAGCATACGTTCAACTAGTTGAAGCACTGGATGCCATTCTTGATCACGACCCCACCATTGAAATTGCTATTGAGCCCAAGCCTAATGAACCAATGGATCATAACTACGCTCCAAGCATCGGGCATGCCCTTGCTTTATCTCATCGTACAAAAGACCCTTCTCGTGTCGGTGGACTTATTGAAAGTGCACACGCTATCCTTGCAGGATTCGATCCCTCTGATGAAATGGCCTTTGCCCTCGCCGAAAATAAACTCTTCAGTGTTCACCTCAATGATCAAAACGGTCTCAAGTACGACCAAGATAAATCCTTTGGAGGAGCTAATCTTCGTATGGCATTTAATCAAGTTCGCATACTTGAAAAAGCCAATTATGCTGCCACTGGGCGTTGGGTAGGGCTTGATGTCAAAGCCATGCGTACCCAAAAAGCCGAGGTCGCCGATCTTCACTTACGCAATAGCCATAAAATTTTCATGAATCTCGTGGAAAAGGTACGTACCTTCGACACTGAAGCTGAAGCAAAACTAATTGCCGACCGCAACTATGAAGCACTCGAAATGCTCGTACTTGACCACTTGATGGGATTCTAATATGAGTGATAAACCTGAGATAGATACTACTGAGAAAACTCTTGATACTAAGCTAGAAAAGATCATTGCTGATCCTTCATGCAATGAATTTATTATTGCCGACGCGAAAGATGCCGACATGGCTTTTGGTATTCCATCCACTGGACCCGCCGTTGATGGGCGCCACCCAAGTCTTGCCCAGTATCGTCAAAAAATGCGTGATATCGTGGAGCAAGGGATTGTGGATATTGTGATTATGTCGGCATCCAACAGCGAAATACTCGCTCAGGAAGAAGGTATTTATACTGACACGGCCATTACTCCTGCCGCTCGTGCCAACGATACCTCTGATATTTGGCTTGCCCGAGGTAGCTCATACACCGATACAGCCTCCAAGCCATTCCGTACAGCAACTCTGGGTCATATTTTGAGTGGTCAATGTAAATCGCCCAGTAGAAAATATTTTGCAGGAGCCGATTTAGGGCTGTACTCCATGACTTTCAATAATAATCTTGAAGCGGACATCGCCTCACTCGCTGCCTTCAAGGAATTTCGATTAGAAGCTGAAAAGAAAAACTTTCGATATTTCCTAGAGGTTTTTGCACCTAACGTCGATGGTGCTGTAGCCGATGAACAAGTGGGGCATTTTATTAATGATAATATTACGCGTGCACTTGCTGGTGTTACTAAAGCAGGCCGGCCAGTCTTTCTTAAAATTCCTTATTGTGGCCCTGCGGCTATGGAGGAACTTGTAGCGTATGATCCTACTTTAGTGCCTGGAATCCTGGGCGGTGCCTCCGGAACGACCATGGACGCCTTCACGTTGATAGGCGAAGCCAAGAAATACGGTGGACGTGCTGCCCTTTTTGGACGTAAAATTAATAACGCTGAAGATCAACTACTCATGGTTGAAAACTTGCGCCATGTAGCCGATGGCAACATGGATGCTGTTGAAGCCACGAAAGCCTATCATGCCGGGCTTAAAGAAAAAGGCATTGCACCATTCCGCGACGCTGAAGAAGATTCAAAAATCACTTCTCCAGAATTACAGTATCTCAATTAATGGGGTCAAAAATTTGTTTTATTTAACAGAAAATGGGAGAAATGGGAAACAAAGCATTAATTGGTTTAATTGTTGTCGTTGTAGCTGTGTTAAGCGGGCCACTACTCACTTCAAGTAGTAAACCTTTCACGCCAAACGAACTAGTTACCGCCTTTATGGAAGCATCCGAAACAGGAGTTGCTGAAAATGTTCGACCCTATGTAACTGCTAAAGCTTGGGGATAATTCGGAAGTGATTTTGAAGGCGAACCTTCAGATACTCAATATGTCATTTATGAAGGTACAATCAATGGAACAGAGGCAACCGTCCCTACCCAATTCACAAAAGAAGGAACTTCGATTAGTGCGACGGCCTTATTGCGTCAAGAGTCGGGTCTTTGGTTAATCTATCGGATGAATACATCTACAAATGGGATGGAGTTTACCTTAAACTTTGAAGATCCTGAAAAGATGTACGAAGGCATCATGAAAAAAGCGATGGCTATGATGCCTCCTGAAGTTCTCTCTACTATGACACCTGAAATGAAACAACAAATGATGAATGCATTGAAAAAAGAAGCTGAAAAGTATAAGTGACTGGCTTAGTTTTTAATCGTAAACCAATTTCCTTATTCGGTAGTCCAGTGTATCGGATTTAATATTTCGCTGTTAGTTGTGGCTGGATAGTTGGTGCCCCCGCGAGTGTATCTGTTTTTACTTGTAATTCAACGATTTTCGCATCGCCCAGCATTCCGGCTGGGTGTTGCCAGGTAATCGAAGAAACACTTAACACTATAAATACGCATAAAGAAGACATGCAGCCCTCCACACTATTATGATATTAAGGAAAAATTCCCTGAACATCAAGTGATGTTCAGGGAATGATAATTTAAGAATTAAGGGTTTCTACAGATGATATTCGCCACGACCGGGGGAGCCTAGAAGTCGGTTTGCATCGTGGTCATTTTTAATGCGTTCGCGCTTACCATCCCATTCAACAGGGCGCCCAATTCGGTATGAAATATTTGCTAAAATACACAGCGTGCATACTTGATGACCAGCAGCTATATCCATAATTGGCTTCTCACGAGATTTGATGCAATCAAACCAATTCTGGTGATGGCCAGGGCTTTCAAAGGCATGTTTTCCATTTCTAGGAGGTGTGTAATTGCGTGCTTGTGACTCGGCAAATGTGCCTCCATCGCCACCCCCTACAATCAGGTTACCCTTTGTGCCGTGATAGGTGGCACCAAAAACATTGTGGAAGCTATCCACTAAGTTATGAGTCTCCGGTACTGTGCCCGGTTGTTCCCAAATGATGGTTAAGTCTGGTTTTTTGAATTTGAATTCTACACGGAAATTCGTCCCGCAATCCCATAGGCCGTTCACATGTGGATCGGCTGTAGTTGAAACAGAAACTGGGCTGCAATCATCCAAATCCATAATCCATGAAATAACACTTAATACGTGTGCGCCACGATCGCGAATTTGGCCACCCCCAAAGTCTAACATCCATCGGAAATTCCAAGGAACCATTGTTGGGTTGTAGGCACGCCATTCAGCAGGTCCAAGCCACTTGTCCCAATCCAAATCAGCAGGAGGGGCTTGGTTTTGGGATGGATCACCACCCAAGCGATTGTCTTCATGCCAGCACACAATTTTTTTCACATCACCAATTTGGCCATTGCGAATATAATTCCACGAATCAATTGCTGCCTGTGTCGAGCGACCTTGTGAGCCAACTTGCATCACGATATTATTGCGGCGAGCAGCTTTTAACATAGCTCGGCCTTCTTCTATCGTCTTACTCGCAGGTTTTTCACAATACACATCCAGCCCACGGTTTGCCGCATCAATTGTCATCAAACCATGCCAATGATCCGGCGAAGCGATTAAAACTGCATCCAAATCTTTACGATCCAATAATCTTCGGTAATCGTTATATCCCTCAGCATTGCCACCTGTAAAATCAATTGCACGATTTAAATGTGGTTTGTATACATCGCATACTGCTGGGATATGCACATCCGCACGTCCACTCAAAAACTTTAAATGGCTTGTTCCCTGACCACCGGTTCCAATGACCCCTATTGATAATTTATTATTCGCCCCGGCACGGCCCTTAGTCGCCATTACACCGCTCGGTAACACCATAGGGGCTACTGCGGCTGTAGTGCCCGCGGCTAAAAACTTTCTGCGGGATATAGACGGTTTAGAACCCTCAGACTTCGTCTCATTCTTCGACATAATCGCTTCTCCATGTTCGGTATAGAGTAATTTCATTAAGAATTAGCTTACTCCGAACACAGCACTAAATTCCAGTAGGAAATTTGAATGAAACTATCGATTATTTAAAGGTATTTGTATACCAATGAGCAGTTTAAGCTGAATATATTATTGAGGTAGGTATGAGTGACAATGACAATACTGAGGCGTTAAAGGCCTATTGTTATTCCGATGGAGAACGAGAGTGAATGGTGCGTACGCATCAGATACGTGCCAAGCTCTTCAGTCCTTTGATGCGTATACTTGCAGTCTGTGGCATACGTCCCGATCACATTACTCTATTATCACTTCTGACTGGTCTTGCTTTTTGCCCTTTGGTATTTTATTCACCCTCATGGGCGTTATTTATGCTCGCCATGCATGTCTTTCTAGATGGTTTTGATGGCCCACTTGTACGACATTTAGGTGTTGATTCACCAAAATGTTTATTTACGAACTCAATGGCTGACCAAACCGTGATAACCGCCACGACTCTTGCGCTTATGTACAGCGGCATGACTGATTTGAATCCGGGAGTTTTGTACTTATTTACGTATACAGTTGTAATGCTCTTTACCATGGATCGCAATGTACTCAAAGATTCCTATTCGTGGCTTTTCCGTCCGCACTTCTAAGTCTATATCTTGGTTTATTGTAGAAATCTATTGGTAGCCCAGTACTATCAACTACTTACTGTGGGCATGTGTCTGTGTATAGATACTAAAAACCCTTACAGGTTTCGCTGGTATACGCCTAAACATGTAAGGGCTAAGAATCTTTTTAGATAGGGAACAGTTATTTATCTTCCTCTTTGGTGTTCTCTCGAACAGCACCACCAAACGGTTTGCTGTCCTTGGGTTCAGAGCCTTCACCTACAGAATCTGCTGGTAATATCAGTTCTTCATCAGGAGCATCCGGCGCTTCAATTTCAATGTCTGAATCTTTTTCGTCTGGCTCGCTATTGCACCCGCTGAATAGCAAGACAGTAGTAGACAATAGACCCATAAATATGAGGTGTAAAATAGATTTTTTCATAGGAAGCCCTTTTTTATATTTATGCCCGAAAATTAATGGTGTTGTCCTGCAAAGATATCCAGCAAGCCATCAGTAGGATGTTTACTCACTACACCCACAACATAATTATCCACAAGTCGAAGGGATTGCAAATCATTATCTTGTCCAATGGCTTGGCCAATAATCTTCGCTTCAGTAGTACCGCGCTCAGCAATAATAATTTTTACCGGTTGCTGGCAACACGCAATATACAATTCAGCCACATTACCTTTTCTATTATGTGCCGCACCCAGTAATTGAACACCCCTATGAACCTGTAAAACACGCAATTTATCCATAGCAACTAACTGTAAAGTATAATTATGCTTAATCATATAGCGCTGTATGTGCTCTGCGCTAGCTTCTACTTCAGAGTTGGCTGCTAATTCATCCACCGATATTTCAGCCAAAATAACTGGGGCAGAATTGCCTGTAATGGAGGGAAGTGCCCACGAGACCATCAGGGTGATAATGGCCGCTGCCGCAATCGTAGCAATATTGCGGAACCATGAAGGGCGCATGGGGACAACATTGTCTGGAGGCAGTTCTACTGTATCTTCATTTTGAGTTTGGCATTCCAATAAGGCCTTCGTTCGAGCCCAAATGTCAGCAGGGCAACACGAATCCTCTGTTAGTCGTTCAGCCAAGGCGCGATCAAATTGTACATCGCTTAACAATAAGCGTCGTTCACTTGCGCTTAAAGTCTCCTCAAAAGAAGCCATCTCGGTGGCGGACAATTCGGCATCGATATATGCTTGCCACATATGTTCTTTTTTAGCCTTCATAACTGCTCACCCTCGTCCTTCACCCGTTTCACATGTTGGTTCAATTCGCATACTTGGAAAAGATCGAATTACACCCGATTCACGAGCGTAGTCCATCAATTCAGATCTTAATTTCTTTCGCCCTCTTGCCAAATGCGTCATCACAGTTCCGACAGGGATTTCCATGATTTCCGCAATTTCTTGATATGAAAATTTTTCAATACCACGTAACATGATACACGAACGTTGTGCGGTGGATAATCCTCGAAACGCTCGAAAGACTTCATCCCCGCACTCTTCTAGAACAGCTTTCGGATCTGAAACCAAATCACCAAAGTCATCGGTGTTTTCAGCCGGCGCATGTTTCGCATCAGGATGGTCCAAGCTTTGAAAGGCCCGGCCTGTTTCACGGTTTGCCACATAGCACTTATTCAGTAATATGCGGTACATCCAAGCACGGAAATTCGAACCCGGGGTGTACTTAGCACGATTTTCATACGCTGCCAGTACTCCCTGACTAAATACATCTTCCGCTACGCCAGAATCCCAGACGTTGCGATTAATGAAACGAAAGAACTCGTTTCTATTCTGTTCTATTTTTTCTAAAAATTCGTCCATCTCTGTTCCGATGTTGTTGACAAGAAAAGTATACCAGAATTGATAGTTCAGGCAAATGATGTTCTATTCAAAAATTGTGCCCGGCCACCGCCTAGGGCATCCCGCATTAAACGGCGCCCTCGGTTCAATCGAGACATCACTGTCCCTACAGGGCATTCTAAGGCTTCTGCAATCTCACGATAACTCATGCCTTGTAAGTCCGCCATTACTACAGCGCGGCGGTGACCTTCAGGCAAGGACTCGATTGCTTCACGTACATCATCGCTCAAATACTCAAGTATATCGCTTGACTGCATAGCTTTTGGACAGTATTTCATATCCGGATCTGAAACGTTGGCCGGAGTTACAGGGTTTTCATCGCCGGTTAATTCTACTGTATAGGGGCGCCGTGACTTCCTGCGAAAGTCATTTAAGAACGTGTTACGAACAATGGTGGAAAGCCAGGCTTTGATATACGTGCCTGGTTTAAACTGATAGTGGAATCGCAGTGCTCGGACCAGGGCATCTTGTTGTAAGTCACGTGCATCTGCTGGATTTTTGGTTAAATGCAAGGCCGATAGATAGACCGTATCCATGTGTTCCTCCAATAAGGACTCAAATTCATCTGAACGTGATTTTTTTTGAGGAAGCTTTTCCGCTGACATAATGCAATCTCCTGTTAAATTTCATCTATCTTTCACTTGATATATTCTCTAACTACGCGTTTTTATGTCATAAGTTTGCATATTCATTGATTGTATGGTCTTTGTGGAGTATAATTAGGCTTAAGCTGTTGGCGTAAATAGGTTTATAAAGAAATCGGATAATGCTTAAATATTGAAATTTTAGGGTTATACTATGCATCTTCACAGCTTTCAGCCTATCTGTACACGCTGAACCTAAGGTTATAGGCGAAGAGGCTTTCTCGTTACTCAATAGCATGTACGACTATGATTCTGTGATTCCGCTTCAAGCCCGCATCGTTGAGCGCAACTCTGAAGAGGAGGGCAGCCTTCTCTACAAAGTGGTATTCAGAGTCGCACGGGGTGCGATGGTTCCTTGATACCTCCAAATCCTCGATAAGGCTACAGCACCCCATCCTTGTGTGTTGTTGATGCACGGGTGGTCTGGATCCAAGATGAGTTGGTGGAAAGATGCGGGATATCTCAGCGGCGGCAATGCACGCAAAGCGCTGCTTAAAGATGGATATGACGTATTTGCTTTAGACGATCAAGGCCACGGAGACCGGATTGCTGAAAATGACTACCATGTCGTTAACCTTTAAAACGAACCTGACACCCCACCCAGAAAAAAACTATTTCACCCTGCGCGACATCATTACGCAAACCATTCTTGATTACCGTCGTGGCCTCGATTACCTTAGCGCTCGTGGAGACATTGACATGAACCGCATTGGCACCTGGGGCTTCTCCATGGGGGGATTTCATGTCGTTACACTCACTGCAGTCGATGAGTGTATCAAGGCCAGTGTCGGTTGTGTCGTCCCTGTCTCCTGGGATTAATACCCTATCCTCAATCTTGCCAACTACGGTCAAGACCTTAACGACCGTTCCTTCATCATGCTTTAAGGCAAAAAAGATGGTCTTTGCAATGAAGAGCAATTTAAGGTACTTTACAAACACATCAAAGGCAGTGATGCTCAGCTCGAACTATTTGACTCCGGTTATAAACTCCCCGTTGAGTACGTTGATGTTGCAGCTCCTTGGTTAATTGAACGTCTATAACGAAAGAAAGAATTTATACATGAAGTTCATTAGTATACTTTTCCTGAATGCAATTGTTTCCTTGGCTGCTTTCGCAGGCCCGCTCATCAGTGGTGAAAAAATTAACGTTGGTACTAAAGATGGCCAAGGTCCTTTAGCCACACACGGTATTATGTCGCTGCCTGTTGGTGCTGCCCAAATTTATGGGGGGGAGCGTGCGGATCTTTTTCTCGCTACGACTAAATTTGGTAGTATGCCCGGTCTCTGGCTCTATCGCTATATTGAAACTAAAAGTGACGGTACGCCCGTTTTTGGAGATACAAAGAAAGTAGAGACTCCTTTTAACAAACCCTATCCTCCCAGCGGCTACATTACACAATCCAGTGACGGTGTAATCATTGGAGTGTGGCTTCAGGGCAATGAAGTGGTCGTTACCACGTTTAATTTATCGTCAATGGCATTCGTAGAGAGCCACCGCGTTAACATTCAAGGACTGCCCGGAAACCCAAGCTCTATTGGTTTGGCCGAAAATCAAGGTGGCACATGGCAAGTCTATTTCGGAGTAGGGGACGGTACCCCATACAAAACCTTCAATGGCAGTTCCCGTAGCCCAGACTATCAACCCTACAAAGGCAACGGAATCTGGCACGGTGGCATGCCTTACTCCGCACTCTGGACCGCCCAATTCTCCGCCGACGGCACCGAGCAACTGAGTGAGGCCACACGTGTCTCTCAAAAAGATCGCGATGTACGATTCAGCATGCGTCGGATTGCTCCGATACCTTTGAGTGAAGGGAAAGGGCCACGAGTGTTTACAGGATCGGCTATGGGGCAATTACATTATTATGTACCAACCAGTAAAGTCTGGGATCAACGAATGGTTGCGGTCAACTCTGAAGGGATATCCCTACGCCACCCAACGATATATCCCACACCCATTGTGTATCCAAACTCCGAACCCAAGAAAACAGATTTGTTAGTGGGTGGGGAAGGGGGAGTATATTTTTACCGCTTTGAATATATCCTTAAGGGATTTCCCCAAATGATTAGTTCATCATCGACTCTTGAAACGGATCCCATAGGCCCCATCCTCACAGAACCCGTCCCCGCACTTGAAGCCAACGCAAAACTTTATGGGGGTACACTACCTGTCCCCAACGTCGTCGATTGGAATTGCGATGGCGCACTCGATATTGTCACAGGAAATTCAGAAGGTCTTGTTCTCTTCATTGAGAATACAGGTACCAACGAATCCCCGGCATTCATACCCGGTGTACCGCTCTTCGCAGGCGAGGAAAAAATTCATGTACAACCCGGTTATCGTCTCGATATCCAAGGCCCTGGTGAAGCACGATGGGGATACACTTGCCCAACGGTTGTCGATTGGAATGAAGATGGTTTACTCGATATTCTAATGAGCGACAGTACGGCCCGTCATACTGTTTTTATGAACATAGGTAAAAAGAAGAAACCCAAACTTTCAACTGGTCGTCCTCTTTACTATGAAGGCCTCGACATGTACGGCACATGGCGCGTCAAACCAGGGGTCGCAAAAATGAATGGACGAATGGCGTATGTTGCTCTCGATGATGAAGACCAGTTTCACCTTTACTGGAAAGTCGACAACTATAATGTAGATGATGGGGGAAAATTACGACTTCAATCCGGTGAAGCAATCGGCGCTAACTTTTTGCAAGGAGGGGGATCAGGCCGTTTAAAGATAAACTTGTTTGACTGGGATAAAGATGGAAAAACCGATCTTCTCGTAGGAACACCACGCCATGCTTCTGTGCCTCATCCTGAAACTGGATTGCCTCAATCGCTTGGTCTACCGGGTTCAGCGGTCTTACTTCTCAGTAATGTGGGAACGGATAAAGAACCTGTATTTACGAAGCCCAAGTTATTAACCTTTAAAGACAAACCCGTTTTCTTCGGCCAACATGCATGTGGTCCGGCAGTGGCCCCATTCCGAAATGACGGGCTAGCCGATCTCATTGTGTCCGAGGAAGAAGGCCGTTTTATCTATTTTAAGCGTGAAAATATTGAATTTAAGGCTCTTTCCGAGATTGATCCTGCCGATATACCAAAGCGAAAATAGGGATTTTAGGGCGATTTAAGCCTTTTTAGGCCCCAAACACCATATATAGACAGTAAATTGATACTTTAATCAATATTTAGTTGCTAAAAAGTCCAGGATTTGTTACTTTAGTACACGGCGGGTTGGGGTTTATTCGTTATTGTAGGACTATTGTGTACTAGGGGATGTGGTATTCGACAGGAGGCGTATAGCCTGTGGACTTTTTGAAAAAATTATCGGATGAACGGAAATCGGAAATAAAAGGCGTATTGCTCCTTGGCTTTGCCGCCATTATTTTTCTGGCTTTGGCACGGGATGCCTATCATGGTAACAGCAATCGCAGTATAACAGGCCTTGATTTGATTGGCAGTAACTTCGTTGATTTTATCTATGTATGCATCGGTCATTCAGCTCATGTACTCTATTTACTGGTAGGTGCATGGGGGATTATGCAACTGCGTCATCAACCTTTGGACAGGCTCGGTACACGAATCTTAGGGGGCTTTCTTATATTGGTTGCGCTCTCTGGTTTCATGCATATCAATTTCGATGCGAACACAAATCCCGGTGGAATTATTGGTTCATTCTTCTCTTTATTAATAGAAGGCACTTTTGGCCGAATTGGTTCCAGTGTCATTGCCTTGACCACCATGGCGGTCGGTACGTTACTCGCGACCGAATTCTTATTCATTCGATTCTTGCAACATGCGTATCATGGTTTCATTCTTGCACTACGTTCCATTGATGAGATGCGCGTCGAATTCATGGCAGCCCGTGCAGCCCGTAAAGAAGAACTAGCGAATCGTCCTATCACTGTTAAAGCATCCAGTAAAGAAAATAGCGAAGATGAAGAGCGCGAAGGCATGGCTTGGAAAGAACTGTTCCTGAGCCTATTCCGTACGAAAAAAGGAAAAGTAAAAGCAGCAGTAGCTGCCGCACAAAAACATGAGTATGAATCGGTAAATGATAATGAAGTAAAAATTACGGTAGATCCCGATCCGCAAACCATGAATGCTGACGATGAGTCCTTCGAGCTCAACATTCAATTGGCTCCGGCTATGGCTGAAGAAGAGCAGCTTGCACTTCCAGATGAAGAAGAGATTGTTGTAGCTGCATCCATCGAAGAAGAGGACGAAATTGTTGAACAAGCCCCTGTAGTTCGAACAGTTGAAAAAGAGCCAGCAGCACCGGTACCAGCTACTAAAGCGCGTTTACGACGCAAAAATGTAATCGATGAAATTCCATTTGATTATGAATACCCTAAGCGCTATACCAAGCCTTCAATTACAATGTTTGAGGAACCACCCAGCATCATACGTCATGACTTAACCAGTCAGTTGCGTGGAATGGCTACATTACTTGAAGAAAAATTAAAAACCTTTGGTATCGAAGCTAAAGTAACCGATGTTACCCGTGGACCTACTTTAACTCGTTTCGAGTTGGAGCCAGCCTCTGGAATTAAAGTTGCTCGATTTATTGCTTTAACCGATGACTTGGCCCTTGCACTCAAAGCCCAAGGTGTTCGTGTAGAAGCGCCGATTCCGGGTAAAGGTCGTGTTGGAATTGAAATTCCAAATGAAGAAGGTGAAGCTGTGATGATTCGCGAACTTCTTCAATCGAAATCGTTCAATAAAAAAGGTGGACAACTCACCTTAGCCTTAGGTAAAGACATTAGTGGTGATGTGATTACCGCCGATTTGGCCACCATGCCGCACTTACTGGTTGCTGGAGCGACCGGTGCTGGTAAAACAGTATGCGTGAAAACGATTCTTGCTAGCTTGCTCGCATCTAAATCGCCTGAAGAACTTCAACTCATGCTTATTGACCCTAAAATGGTTGAGCTGTCCATTTTTAACGATATTCCGCATCTAATGACGCCTGTTGTAATTGACCCAAAGAAAGCCGCTGGTTCACTTACATGGCTGATTAACGAGATGGAAGAGCGTTACCGTCTATTTGCTCACCTTCGTGTGCGTAACATTGAAGTTTATAATGAAAGTGTAGATAACGGTGAAATCGAAATGGAAGGCGAAGAGGATGATAGCGAAACGGAAAATGTCGCCGTAATTCGAAAATTACCTTATATTGTCTGCATTATCGATGAATTGGCTGACCTCATGATTCAGGCCAAAGCCGAAGTGGAAGACTCTATTGCCCGCTTAGCCCAATTGGCCCGTGCAGTAGGAATTCACATGATTATTGCCACTCAGCGCCCCTCTGTGGATGTACTTACAGGGGTCATTAAGGCCAATTTCCCTACCCGTATATCATTCCAGGTGTCCTCACGTGTTGATTCACGTTGTATATTGGACGAAATTGGCGCAGAGCGCCTTATTGGTAAGGGCGATATGCTCTATTTGCCTGCGGGGAGCAGTAAACCTGTCCGCATTCAAGGTGCCTTTGTCAGCGATGAAGACATGAACGATTTAATATCATATTTGAAACGACAAGCTCCTCCACAGTATCGTGATGAGATAGAAAACTTCGGCAAGAAACAAGAAACCGAAATGGACTTGATCGATGATGGGGATGAGCTTTTTGAAGACGCAGTTCGAGTAGTCACTGAAACGGGACAAGCATCAATTTCTATGGTGCAAAGACGTCTCCGAGTAGGGTATACTAGAGCTGCTCGCTTGATAGATATGATGGAAATGAAGGGGATCGTAGGTCCTCATCTGGGCAGCAAAGCCAGAGAAATTCTGGTCTCGTCTGGGGGAAACAAAGACGAAGTTGCGTAGTCCGGGGGGATTTGCAAACAAGAGAGAGATACAATGAAACAGCAACCAGTTCAGGGGGAAGAGCTGCAGGCCAAGCGTACGGCGCTGGGTCTCAGTCGCGAAGACGTTTTTCGTAAATTGCGGATTTCGCTCGAATTCATTAATTGCATTGAGACCGGAAGGCTCAAGCAATGTCCCGCCAATACTTACACTGTCGGATTTATTAAGTCCTACTGTGAGTTGTTGGGGGCCAATCCTCAACCATACATTGTTGACTTGATGATGGATCAGCAAGCTTCCAAAAGTATCCTTAAGCAAACCAAGAAAACGCTTACTTCAGAAGCATCTGAGCAACCCATGTGGTTACGCGAAACTGTAATGTGGGCAGGTATTATTGGAATAATCGCGTTAGGGTGGGTGACTTACAGTGCTGTATTCCAACCAGCCACCGCTGAAGATGAACAGCAAGTATCTGCCGACTCTATCGATATCCGCGTACCAAAATTTCCTATGCGTTAAATCTTTATAATCTTAATTTTATTCCAGCCATTCACAAAGTGTATGCCTGGAATTTTTTTTCAGCGCACCAGAGTTTGATGGAACAAGGAAACCTCATCCCATTATTTGCTATACTATGAACTCAAATTTTTAACTTTGGGATAATCATTCATGTCATGCGATTACGAAATCATAGTAGTAGGTGCTGGTCATGCCGGTGTGGAAGCTGCATTGGCAGCATCACGTATGGGCAAGCGCACTCTCTTGGCTACCATGCAACTTGATGACATCGCCAAGATGCCCTGTAATCCAGCAATTGGCGGTATTGCTAAAGGCCAACTCGTTCGTGAAATCGATGCACTTGGTGGAGAGATGGGGCGCTGTATTGACCGTACTGGTATTCAGTTCAAAATGCTGAACCGATCGAAAGGTCCTGCAGTACACTCTCCGCGTGCACAAGCCGATCGTCATCTGTATTCACTGGATATGAAATACGTCTGTGAAATGCAAGACAATCTCGATCTTAAGCAAGTCATGGTCGAAGACCTAGTGATTAACGACGGTGTGGTTTGCGGTATTCGCACGGAGCTTAACCAAGAAATCTCCTGTCATGCAGTCATCATATGCTCGGGGACCTTTCTTGGCGGAAAACTGCACTTCGGCATGAATCAAATTGAAGGCGGTCGTATGGGGGATAAGCCCTGCAACGCCCTTAGCAATCGCTACCGAGAGCTAGGTTTTGAAGTGGGTCGAATGAAGACCGGGACGGTTCCGCGTATTCACCGTCGCAGTATCAATGTAGATGTCATGGAAGAGCAGCCCGGTGATGATGATCCACGTCCTTTTTCCTATTCGACCCCCATTGAGGGTTTTAACCCGAAGCACATCATGTGCTGGCTCACCTACACCACCGAAGCCACGCATAAAGTCATTGAGCGCAATTTAGAAAAATCACCTCTTTATGCTGGCGTCATCGAAGGTATTGGCCCTCGCTATTGCCCAAGCATCGAGGATAAGATTCAACGTTTTCCAGATCGGAATGAGCATCGAGTCTTTTTGGAACCGGAAGGGCTTACGACTTCTGAAGTTTATGTGAACGGTCTTTCCACCAGCTTACCCGAGGATGTTCAAGTGGAATACCTCCGTAGCATCCCCGGTCTCGAAGAAGCCGAAATTATTCGCCCCGGTTATGCTGTTGAATATGATTTTATACCGCCCACCGAACTGACTAAGACTCTAGAAACTAAACATGTCCAAGCCTTATACCATGCTGGACAGGTAAACGGTACTTCTGGGTATGAAGAAGCCGCTGCCCAAGGTCTTTATGCGGCGATGAATGCTGTTCGCAAAATTGATGGTGATGCGCCTCTTATCATCGGACGCGATGAGGCTTATCTCGGGGTATTGGTTGATGATATTGTAACTCGAGGTGTCATTGAGCCATACCGTCTCTTCACATCGCGCGCGGAATACCGCCTTCTTCTACGTCACGAAAATGCTGATATTCGCTTGAGTCATCTTGGCTTTGCCGATGAAACGTTCAAGAAACAAGTGCGTGAAAAAGATGTTTCTATTCAACAAGAAATCAATCGACTTGATCGTGCGCATATAAGAAATACTGATGAAACGAACGCGTATTTGAAAGAGCAAGGACTTGAAACCATAGATTCCCCTCAAGTGGCCTCGCGAATATTAAAACGTCCCAATGCAACTCTTGAGCATGTTTGGAAATTGTGTCCACCACCAGAACCCTTAAGCTTTGAAGTGGGAGAGCAGGTGGAAATTCAAACCAAATATAAAGGATATATCGATCGCCAGCTTAAGGATCAGGTGAAGTTTAAGCGAGCGGAAAATGTGCCTCTTCCAGAATACATTGATTACCATTCTATCATCGGTATGCCCATTGAAAGCAAAGAACGCCTTCAGGCCATTCGCCCTACAAATTTAGGTCAAGCCTCTCGTATTTCAGGTGTGCGTGCATCAGATATTGCCGTGCTACACATCTACATGGAAAAGCACCGAAGAACAGAAGAGTCTACCATAAAAAACGGCTAGACAAGTTTCCTTGTCCAGCCGTTGATATGAAAAATTTGCTATTAAGGCTTAGCGACTCAGTACATCATCCCGAACACTGTTTAGTTGGGTGCGTGGCTAGCGATTAGCGATATAGCTAGACTCCTGTATAAAGGCTTCGGTAGTATAGAACTATGACTACGAAGCAAGAAATTTCAGATACCGCATGCCTTTTGGCTATGTTAATGACACCTGGGGTAGGGATAGTAACCCTCAATCGCTTGGTATTGGCCCTTTATCAAGCAGGGATCCCTTTGCATGCTGTAGCCAGTTCTCCAGAGTCTGTTTTAGGTAAAGGACTCCCTGCAGGTTTGGAATGGGCTGTACAGCCCTTATCCAGCTGTGAATCCGCCACCCTAGACCGTGCAAGCATTCTATACCAACGTGTTTTGGATACTGAAGGGCAATGGGTACTGTATGGCGATAAAGAATACCCCGAAATCCTCTCCCAATGCATGGGGTATTATGCACCACCCATGTTTTCTGTTTATGGAGACTTAGAAATTCTCAAACGACCCGGTGTATCTATTGTTGGAGCAAGAGGTGCTAGCGAGCACGGATTGGCCTTGGCTAAAGAATTAGCACGCTGGTCTGCGGAAAACGGACGCTGTGTCATCAGTGGAGGCGCACAAGGTGTCGACTTGTGTGCGCACCAAGCAGCCCTTGAATCTGACGGCACTACAGCTCTATTTATACCAGAAGGCTGTTTGAGTTTTAGTGGCCCCAAATGGCTTAGGGACTATATAGATGGAGGTAAAGCTGTGGTTATAAGCCAAAGCATTCCCGATACCCCTTGGGCTACCTCGGCCGCATTGACCCGTAATAAAACCATTGCAGCACTTGGTGAATTGGTCTGTACAATCGATCCAGGCATAAGTAGTGGTTCGCGGCAAACTGCAGAACACGCTTCACGCTTTGAAAAGCGTTCACTCATTTATGCTTATGATAAGCTCAATAGTGCCTACTACGATTTGATGCGTGAAGGAGCATACCCTGCGATCAGTGAATCGGGTCAATGGGATGATGCTTATGTTGAGCAACATTGGCGTAACCGAAAACACGATAAACAAGAACAAGCCGAATTGTTTTAAGAAGGAGAAATACGGAATGAAATTTGTAAAAACGTTTAAAGGATACGAAGATAAAACGGCTTTATTGGATGGAATGCTGAATCAGTGGATCACCGATAATAAAGTGGAAATATTAGGCTTGGAAACGGCCTTAAGTCATGAATATGAAAGTCGAGCTCAATCGGGGGATCTGATTTATACAGTCATCTACAAATCTGATGAGCCCATCGCCTAGTTAAAATTATACTCAGGCCTTATGGCAAGTCGCTAAAACTACGCTCGTAGGTAGTTTCAATTAAGTCGTCCAATGTTTTGGACTCTAGCGTTTCAATGAGGGTTTTTTTACCAGTAGCCCAAGTCTGGTGTAGAGGGCAGGGCTGCTCAGAACCGCATTGCTCCAAGCCCAATATGCATCCAGAAAAGGTGTTTGACCCATCAACGGCTAATATGACTTCGTATAGTGTGATTTCTGTGGGGGGCTTAGTGAGTGCATAGCCACCTCCAGGTCCTCTTACAGCATGTAAAAAACCACCATTTACGAGGGATTGGAAGATCTTACGAGTAAAGGACTCAGGAATACCAGCCTTTTCACATACGCGTTTGGCTTGAAATCGTGTCGTTTCACCTTCTGGTACCATATGCACTAGGGCTCGTATAGCGTATTCACAACCTTTTGAATATAATCTAAACATAGTATACCGTCGGCTTTTTTAGATAACCTTGTCCACTTCTACTATACTATAGTAACTTTATAGATGAAAATCAAGGACATTCTTGCATGTTACTAACCCCTGACTTATCGAAAAAAAATTATAAACCCGGGCCACGCTACACGAGTTATCCAACTGTGCCAGCATGGAATCATGATTTTAATGCACACGATTATGTCACCGCCCTAAAATGGGCTTCATCATCCAGTAATGCCCCCATCGCACTGTAATATACCTTTTTGAGAAGAACGCTCTTGGTACTGTGGCTGTAATGTCGTCATATCTAAAAAACCAGATATTGTAATAGAATTTCTCGAGCATATTGCCCAAGAACTTGCGATGGCTGCTAAAGAATTGGGAGATTCATGAACGGTATGGCAGTTGCATTGGGGAGGTGGAAAACCATCATATCTGACTCCTGAACAGATGGAGCAACTTTTTACTTCAATAACCCAGTATTTTACCTTACTCCCCACCGCTGAAGTTGCCATCGAAGTTGCCCCCCCGAGTCACCACGGAAGCGCACATGAATACTCTGCATCGCTTGGGGTTTAAGCGCATCAGTATGGGGGTACAAGATTTATCCGCCGATGTACAAGAAGCCATCGGCCGAAATCAAAGCTTAGAAAAAACCCAGCAAATGATGGATGGAGGCTGGGTATGTACCTATTGGAATGGACCATTTTTCCAAACCCGATGATTAACTCGCTATTGCGATGAAAGAAAGCCGGCTCTACTGTAATTTCATGGGCTACACTACCGTCGTAGCAGAAGAAATGGTTGGAATTGCTCCTTCTTCCAATGGACGAATTGGGGAAGTCTTTAAGCAAAATGAAAAGCGCCTGTTCAAATATTACCGTTCATTAGATGAAGGACAATTTGCCACACTCTGCGGAGTTGAATTAAATCCAGATGATGAAATTCGCAGTTGGGTGATTCAGCAGCTCATGTGCAACTTTACCTTGAATTATGATGTTTTCGAAACCCACTTTAGTGAATGCTTTACAGAATACTTAGATGAGGAACTTGCAGTATTGAGAAACTTTGCCAAAGACGATTTCGTCGAAGTGAGGGATGACGCTAATCATTTGCTCTCTGTAGGGCAAATTTTTGTGCGTAACATCGCCATGGTCTTCGATGCCTATCTCAAAAAGACCCAAGAGCACGTTCAATTCTCACGCATAGTTTAATTTTCGCTACTGAGCTTCATGTCTCTATGGCGTAAGCGTAC